>Ga0315284_10010239_pt1 | contig 13362 bp, 13 predicted proteins | sample YL17G09_16_MG_FD_203696 | JGI IMG/M metagenome (GOLD analysis project Ga0315284, IMG submission 203696) | Sediment microbial communities from Yellowstone Lake, YNP, Wyoming, USA - YL17G09_16 | ecosystem: Environmental > Aquatic > Freshwater > Lake > Sediment | place: USA: Wyoming | collected...
CAAGTTGACGTTCGAATGCCGCGTCCGCCTCTGACGTCGTCATCGTGATGGCACCGCTGGCACCACTGCCGCCACCGCTGCTCGTCGACAACGTGAGAGGAGTTGGTGCTTGCACGGCGGCTGCTGCGCCTCCTGCTGCACCGGCGAGTGATGTTTGAATCAATTGCAGCGCCGGGTTCGGGCCGTGTGTTTCGACAAACTGGCCAATGAACTCTATCAGCGGCGAGTAATGGTCGATGAGCTTCTTCGTCTCGAGCGAGTGTCGGCCACGCCCACCTTGCGAGCGCCACGCTTGCAGCTCGACGCCGTTTGCGAACTTGTAGTAGGCGGGCGTCTTCTCATTTGCCTTGCCTTGGGCGACAACAACAACTTCATCGGTGTCGTAATTGACGCCGGCTTTGTTGGCGTTGTTGGTCGTGGTCGAGCTTCGCGTTTCGGACGGCGAATGCGGAGGGACTTGTAGGATTTCACCGAGCGGGTAGAAAGATGGTCGTGAGAACATGGCGGAATTTTGCACTTGGAAAAAAAATAAAAAAAAATAATTTAAATTAAGAAATAAAAAAAAACGTCAAATTAACTTACTATTGTTCAGAATATTTTGTGTGCTGAGTTGATTGATTGATCCAGTGGAAAACATAAATCACAAAAAAAGTCAATTTTGATTGTTTTTGTTGGCGGGAATTTTCGGAAAAAATTATTTCTTTTTTCCGCACCCGCTCCAGTCAGAGTTATTTCCGACTAATTCTGACTCAGAGTTATTTCCGACTAACTCTGACCGAGGCTGGACTTTTCGTCAGAGTGTCAGTCAGAGTTATTTCCGAATAATTCTGACCTAGGCTGGACTTTTCGTCGGCGTATCAGTCAGAGTTATTTCCGACTAATTCTGACCGAGGCTGGATTTTTCGACACTCAAAAAAAACTTTGCGTGTATTTTTTTTCGATGTATTTTATTGCAAAATAATTTCAAGTTTTCAAAATCTCTTCAATCGCGACAATGCTTTCCGCCACAAATCTGTTCACCGGAAGAGTTCTCGATAGCACATCGTTTCGAAACGTGGTCCTTGCAAACCTTGCACGTGACAAAGCAATTCTTGTGACCGAATTTGTCGCACATTTCTGCGGGACAGTGACAGCCGCCTTTGAGCCAGCCAGATTTCTTTTGGCATTCGGAGCAGAGACGTTCTCCGCAGTCGTAACACTGTTCCGCGCAGCATTCACAGTACAACGCACATGGATCGGGAAACTTCTTTTCTTCGTCGTCGGAAGGATTCTTGTTCTTCATCTTCAAAGACTTGCAGCCGCCGTCTTTTTGACACGCGAATCGTTCGATCATTTTCGGATCGGCGACACAACGACTGCAAAACATGACGTCGCATGTTTCGAATTTGTCAGCACGTCGTATGCCAGCACAATCCCAGCCACAGTATACACAAAGAGAAACGTTGCATCCGGGACAAGTGTAACTGGGACCACGCGCAAAGCTGAAATGATCCGCGACGTTGCAGCGTTTGTCGTCGTAATCTGGTCCATTCATATCTGTTAGCGTGCACGAAAACGCACATTGAAATAAATTATTGGAAAATCGAAACACGTTTATTGCTTTCCAAACATGTTCGCACCTTTCTTCGACTTCTTCTCGGATGCACCATGTTCTTCAGCATCATTCAGCTTACGTTTCGTGCTGCTGCTGGTGGTGGAGTTTGTGGTTGTCGACTTTGACACCGCAGTGATTTCAACATCATCGTTGTCGTCGTTATTATTGTTGCGACGAATGGGTTGAGATGAAATTGTTGGCAACGCCACGGGAACGTGAACCGCACTTTGTTGTGGTGGTGGTGTTGGTGGTGCAAATTGAAGCACATCTTGTTGGTCTTCGTCCTGAACACTGCCGACCGGACTGTACGGCGAGTAGGACGGACTGGTAGGACCGTATGTCGGATGCGTCGGCGAGTAGGTGTTCATGTTAGCGAGACGCTGACGCTCCTTGGTGATCCACTTGGCCAACTCGAAGTTTCCGACAGTTACGGCCTCCTCGAGTGCTGCGACAGAGTGGTAGTCGATGAACAAAAACTTCAGCGAGCTGATGTCGAACGCCAACGCCTTGAACTCGTCGAGCTCCATCGTCTTCGTAATTCCAATCTAATTAAACGAGAAAAAAAAAACACCAAAAGACAACGTTTTTTTTTATAAACAAGAAACAAACGAAAAGAAAAAAAAACTAACTCACCTTTGAGTGTGATGATGACATTGTTGATCTTGAGATGATTAAAGAAAAACACAATAAAAATCAAGTTTTGTTTTTTTGTTGTTGCGCGGGTTGATTCAAACATCTTTTTAAAGCAGCGCTGTCAGAGTTATTTCCGAATAATTCTGACTAAGAGTTATTTCCGAATAATTCTGACTCAGAATTATTTCCGAATAACTTTGACCCCACCAGTGCACTTGGATATTTTCACACGCAAACAACAACAAAAAGACAACATGAAAAAATTTATTGAAGATAAAATTAAGACAGAATCTGCCGACACTTTGCGTTTGTTGAACGAAAAGGCGATGGTGGCTCAAAAGAGAACGAGTCAGAGCAAAGCGCTTGTTTATTTGTTGCCAGAACAACCGACGATGGTTTACAAAGGTCCGTTCGCATGGCCGGCCAAATGTGCAATGATTGCACAAACACTGTTTCGTTTCGAGTTGTTCGAAAACGTCTGGAAGAACGGCTGTGCGGTGAGCGGCCCGATTGAGTTGATACGATTCTCAAACGATCACGTGTTTTTCCGAATGCCTCACGTTTCACGCAACTACTTTGCGAAACCGTTGAACGAACGTTTGGTTGGCACTCCGCAGACGATACTCGGCGAGGAGAAGGCGAGAACGGTGGTGACCAAGGAATCGCAAGGTTTGATGGAGTTCTCGACGTATTTGAAGCAACCGGTGGCGTTTCAGCACGAACAAGTGTTAATCGATGCGCTGTATCACTTCATACAACGTCGCATCTGCGATCCGATCGTTGGCGATGCTGCACTTCGCAATGTTCTCGTGTGCCTCGACGGCGACGAGCATTACGCCGTGGGCATTGATTGGGAGGAGAATCGAACGGGCGGCGATGAGCAACGCGCCGCTGAGAAGGCCAAAGGCATCTTTGGGCTGTTGTGTGGTGGCAAGTTGTGGGGCAAAGACGTTGTGCGTGTGCTCGAATCGGTGTTGAATCGTAACCGTGAATCGATCTTGAGTGTTCTTGAATACGATGTGGGAGCGCGCTGGGCGGAGGTTGAGCAATTGATAGAGAAACACGCGATGGCGGGCTTGGTGTCGTTGAGCAACATGAAAACCAACTACAACACTGTTCTTGAAGTGCTCAAGTCTGGTGTGCGCAAACGCAAACATGATCAAGGTGATGAGGACAACGGTGTTGATAACAACGAGATCACAACAACAACAACAACAACTAAATCGAATAAAACAAATTGATTTTTTTTATTTTTTCGCACGTTTGTTCTTCTTTTCTTTGTCATCTTCATCTTCATCTTCATCGCCACTATCATTGTCATCATCATCATTGTTGGTGGTGCGTTTGCTAGCGGTCTTCTTGCGTTTCGGTTGCACTTTCTTAAACTCGTTGTACAGCAATCGATACGATGCATTGTGAAGCGACTCGTCTTCGTTCAACACCAACGCACCATGCTCGGCAAAGAACTCTGGTCCACGATTCAATGAGCGACCTTTCGCTGTGTGTTGATCGAACACGAAATCATCAAACACGCGTGTTGGCGCCGCTGCGTGCTTCTTGTAAAATTCTTGTGCTTCGTCGGGAGTAATCGGTGTGAACGGAACGTCGTTGTGCGACCAATCAACATTGCGAACACAATAAAGCAGCGGCCAAATCGTAAACACAACCCAATCGCGGTGCTTCGGAACGCCCTTGGCATTGAGACCAAAGTGTTTGTCGTATTCGAAGCACACATCGAGCGCAGCGCACATCATTCGCGTCCAACCAGCGTCAACAACGGGCGCCGAGTTGTCCCAGAGACGTGCACCCTTGCGTGCATACGCGTAACACAACTCGGACAGCAAATACATCGGGTGCGCTTGCGACGTCTTGTCTTTCATCGTTTTCTTGCGTTTCGCAACGGCCACACCATCTTGTGTCGCCAAAACCAGTTGATTGAGCCAATAGAAACCGTGATCCGATTTGCGCTTCATAGCCGTCAACAATCCATCGACAATGAGTCGCAGACGCGGCTCGTCATCACCGGGAAGCAACGTGTAGTGTGCATCGATGACCTGTGAATCAAATGTGTACACCTCTGGATAGAGACGACGCAGTGTTGGATTGTCGCTGGCCAACGCCAATGCCTTCGCATCTGGCGTGAAGTAGACCGCCTTGATATCAGAGATCAAACGCTGCTTCTTGGCCATGACAAGCATCGTAATCATGTTGAGAAACGCTGCGCGACGCGCGGCAACGTTGCCACGACGATTGTTGTCGAACACGCGGTACTTCCAATCGAACTTCTCGACCATTGCTGGCCACGTGAGACCCGCAGTCTCTTCTGCCAACGCCACACGCAATCGATTGACAGTGTTCGTCACAAGCGGCACCGCCGCTGGAAGCTCACTGAAATACTCCAACTCCATGCCAGCGTACAACGCAGCGTTCAAATCACCTCGACGAATATACTTCTGCAACGCACTCAAAAGTGTGTCCGTATCGTATCCATGTAAACTTTTGCTGTGACGAAAATTATATTCCATTAGTTCAATGTTGTGTTGAGCGCGTGCGAAGTGCACAAGTTCAATTCCGATTGTCTTACCCCGCACCAGTCAGAATTATTTCCGACTAATTCTGGCTCAGAATTATTTCCGACTAATTTTGAGCCAGAATTATTTCCGACTGATTCTGAGCCAGAATTATTTCCGAATAATATTGACACGCGCACTGAATTTATTTCATTGCAGCCAGTTTCGTTTCGAGAAGTTGAATTTCTTTCTTGAATTTCGCAATGCGATGATCGGCGTCTCGCACCTTGTTCAATGCAAATACAATTTCGGTATGTGCGTTCAAATCACGCGCCGGACAGTCTGCAAACGTGTTCAATTTTAACTCATGGCCAAGCAACGCATCGTTACAAGCATCACAATCACGATTAGCAAAGTTCAACTCATTTTTTGCGTGATAAACTAACACCCACATGATCAAAGAAAGCATAAAAACACACACACACGAACATACGTTTTGCAGTTAATTGATCTCGTTCATAATTACTCATTTTAGGTTGGGTTTTGTTGTTCGGAGCTGGTGTGCGAACACTCCGCACGCATATGTCAGAGTTGTTTCCGACCAACTCTGACTCGGAAATAATTCTGAGTCAGAGTTAGTCGGAAACAACTCTGACTTGGAAATAATTCTGACTGAGGCAAGCGCAAAAAAAATAACACGTATTTATCGGTGCGTTTCTCCAGCAACAAAACCAAATCAAAATTGACTTTTTTTTGTGAAATGTCTGACATCATCGCAACTTCTTCAACAACTGAAAACATGCGTAAGCGATCCCGTATTGACAACGAAGTTGTTGACAACAAACAACCGGAATACGACGTCCGCTTTCTGCTTCAGATTACGCGAGAGGATGAAGACGCTATCAACTACAGTGCACCGTTGAATTGCCCGTCGGTGAAGCGTGTCAAGGAGGCGATTCTGAAAGCGCAAAAAATTGAAACCGGTTGGCGCTATGAGAATGCAACATTGCAACTGGCGGCGTGTTTAAATAACCGAATTGGTAGTCAATGCAAAGATCACGACGAAACTGTTGTTGACGCAGATAGTGTGTCAGAATGCTGGACAATGAAAGGGCAAAATGTTCCCGATTTTTCGATCGACACGAAGGATTTGATTACCGATGACGATCTCAAAATTTGGATTACCGACAAGCAGCACCCTGATTTTTACCGAATCGAGAACGCAACAAATGTTGTCTATCAAGTATACATTATGCGAGGTTGGGGTTAATTTAAGAGGAGAAAAATATAAAAAAAATCCTCTTGATTTTAAATATGTTTTTTTGTTGTTGATAATCGACTCTGAATGCAAAGGTCAGAGTTGTTTCCGACTAACTCTGACTCGGAAATAATTCTGACTGAGGCAAGCGGAAAAAAACCCCTGTATTTTAAAACGCATTTCACCGCCAACAAAACAAATCAAAATTGACTTTTTTTGTGATTTACTCAAACTTGTCTAAATCAATGAGCGATACAAAATCAACATCATCAACAACACATGACAAGGAGACCGGGCGTCCGTTGAAACGACTTCGCCACGATAAAGATCGCGAACAAGATGAAGCAGAGGCGTTGGCATTGGCACTCGATGAAACGGCGGAACCATTCTTCGTTCTGGAGATTCGTCGTGACGTTGAAGACAGTTTTTTTTGCCGCGTTCCTCGCAGCAACAAATCTGTCAACGCATTGAAGAAGGTCATGCGTCTCTGCAAGGAAGTCGACGAGTGCTTCAATGATTTCTACGATTACAACGGCGACAAAAACTGTGCGCAAAGTGGCTTCGCTACAACTCTCATGGAATATTTCCTTTGGGTACAGAAAACCGAGAACGAGCGCAAGATCGAGAAGAAAAAAAATCCGCGTATTGGATTGTACGATTCAAGCATCGAAGGTTGTTTGAAGCCAGAAGACGTTCGTCACGTTTGTCCAGTGACGATGCCGGACAATTTCAAGTTCGATCTGGATGAGGTAATTGGCTTCGAAAATGCACTCAAATGGGAACAACTGTACCGTCCGCCTGGATCGTCGATCGCCGACGATGAATCACTCATCGAACCATGTTTCATGAATGCCATCTGGGATCAATGAAAATAAAAATAAAAACTCGCGTGTATTTTCATCGACAATCTTCAATAGGGTTTGAATCTCATAGGTTTCTTTCGATCGCGTTTGACAAACATTCTACCAACTCCATTGGCGCACAAATCATGCACGCGACTGAGACAACACGCAACTCCTGCGCCCGACAATCCTTCTGGATGCGCACCAATTCGTCGTTCGAGTTCGCGTACGCCCGGCCCCGCCATCGAAGATGTCGAGTATCGGCCATCCCAGCGCGCGACATCCGTCCATGCATCGAGTTGTGCTACCGTTTCAAACCCAAATCGCAGCAATTCTCTCTCTCTCGCGCTTCCCAATCCGTTGCCACACAAGCGTTTCCAGTCGATACGGTTCGCATCGTGAATCGTGAGGTAATCAATAGCAGTCATATATTTGGACATTGTTTTTTTTTTCGGCGCGCACACACTCATGGTTGTCTTTTTTTTGATTTAATTGAGAGATTTATTTCGATAGAATTGATAAACAGAAGAAATCATCTGCATTTTTCGAAATCTATTCCAATCGTTTCCAAATTTATCACACAACGAGGCCGGTGGAAGCCAGTCAATTATCTCCAACAGCACGTAAGGCGGCAATTGCAATGCAACGAAAGCAAGTGTGACATTCAACACCAAAGGGTGCACATGGCACCAACGCATAGCCAAATTCCGTTTTCGAAGTAGATTGACTTTGCAACGAATACAATTCAGCAAACCACATCCATTTGTGCATTCAAAACATTCACAGAGAGAATTGCCATTTCCTTTTGTGCAGCCTCCATTCCAACATCCAATCGCGCGCGGCCAGTCAGTGACGAATAGAACTGAACATGGTTGTTCATAGAAGGCATCAATTAACATGTCGTATATAGGAGGTTCAAACCATTGACATTTAGACACACCACCACCCAAAGCATTCATAAATCTCGGCAAGAGTTCAATGCATAAACGACCTGTATACTTGAATGTTTTACCAATAAAGAATTCTATGTCCTCTTTCGCAATGTCATTGTCGATTTCGATGTGCACACGGGAAACTGCAGACGACGTCTCTGCGTAAATCGATAGTGTTCGTTCAATCAACAATCGGAATTGATTAGATGACCACTTAATTGAAACAAGATTATATTCCACGCACTGCGATTTCTTTTTTTCCATCATATCACATACCCACATTAGACAAGAATTGTCTATGGCGGGTATGTCCAACCAAAGCCGATCACAACGAACATTTTCCCCGAATGCAAAGAGCAATTTTCGAAATTTCTCTTTTCCTTCTCCCATTCCTTTGAACCACAGAATACTCAACTGCACTCGCGGCGATTGATCTTCGGCGAGATCGTTGATGAAAAATGGATATTTACTTTCGCAAACAGTTGATTTGCATTCGAAATGCGCAAGAGAATTTGTATATTCAGACGCTCGAAAATATAAATCTTTCCCTGGATATCCTTTTGCGTAACCACCGGTTCTACTCATTTTGTGTTTGGGATTTTTTTTTTGGCCGCGCGCATTATCTCGCCGTTGCAAAAGAAAATACGATGAGTGGAACGTCAAAATTCAAATTGGCGTTGAATTTTGCTGCGAACAGAGAAAACCTGCAATTGTACCACACAACTGCGAAGTATTTAATCGCAGCCTACATCATGGGCGTTTGCAATGAGCTTTCCGATCTTCGAGGCACACTGCTTAGTAATAGAAATAAGACCCTGCCGGACCTCGGGTTCGACATTTTGCCGTATTCACCGAGTGTTGTTTGGCTGTGTGATCCGCTGAATAAATTGGCGCTGGCTTTGGTGTTGGCGCGCATTTTACGCAGCCAAAACAAGAAACTACTAGCGTGCATTTTCATGGATGCGCACATAACGATGATGCTGTTGAGAGGTGTGTGTTTGCCGTGGACGACGTTCCCGGCGGCATTCCCAGAATGCTACAATAGATTGACCGCGAAGCCGGACAATATTTTCATTGAGCCAATCAAACGCATGTTTCGCGCCGATGGTTTGAGCAGTTGGTGCCACGATTTGCTCTTCTCCGGCCACGCCGTTGTGTTCGTGCTCGTTGCGATGTTTCTTCACGACTCTGGTGGCGCAATTTGGTGGCGCCTGATTGGCTGGGTCGGTGGTCTGTTTGGGTGTCTTCTGCTCACAATAACGAGACAGCACTATTCGATTGACATAATTGTGGCGATCATTATCACGTATTTAGTTTATTTGCAATGGAGAAAGGAAGTGATTCGACTGTTTCAACCTGTGTAAAAACAAAGATGATCCTCATTATTGCGTGCATTGTGGCGTGGCTCGTGCTCGCCAACTTGTGCGGCAGTTTCTGGCTGGCTGTCGTCGTGCATCTCAGCACAGCGGCAGCGCTCGCAGTGTTCGTGAATTTTGGTTTCCACCCGTTTCGCGCGTCTCGTGTATCGCTCTGGGTTGGGCGGCTTCTGATGCGTGTGTCGCTCGACAAGGCGTCGCGCGACATCCTCGCGTCGCTCGATCCAAAGAGGCAGTACATTTTCGCGTGCGAGCCACACGGTCAAGCGCCGCTGCATCTGAGTTTCATCTTCGCTGCGCATGGTGGCGCGACAATGCAGCCGGCGCTTCACGAAAAAACAGTTGTCATGGGGCACACACTGATTGCGATGTTTCCGTTCATGTGCCAATTGTTTCAGTTGTACGGCGTTACGTTCTCGGCCGAGCAAACGGTGCAACGTGCGCTGCAGCTCGGTGCGCACATGGCGCTCTGCCCGAGCGGATTGGCGGGAAAACTAGAATCGATTAATAGAGACAATTACAACAACCACGGCGAGAAGCATCAAGTGTTTGTCGTGCGTCGCTCGCTGCCGCGCATCATGAAACTCGCCGCCGAACGCAAGGCGCTCATTGTGCCCGTGTTGTCGCCCAACGAGGATCGCGCGTTCTGGAATTTGAATCCGTTTGAGACAACGTCTTTGTTCTCGTCGTTTGCGCTGGGTAACGAGTGGTTCGTGCGGCCATTCTGTGCGATCAATGTGCGCATTGGCGCGCCAATTGACAGTGGCAATTTCTCTCCGAGGAGTGCCAGCGATCTGCAATCTCTAACGAATCTCTATTACGAGAAGTTGTCCGAGTTGGCCAAACCTGACTACACGCTAATTTTACGATGATGTGATTGAATAAAAAAAAAATAAAAATAATTTTATTTTTTTAAAAAAAAATTTAAAAATAAAATAAAGATATTTTTATTTTATTTTTTCATAAAATAAAGATATTTTTTTTTCGTATAAGTAGAGATCGTAAGACTCGTATTGGCAAAAAAGACCCTCCCCAATTTGAGAATAGTTCATTTTGGCAAAGTTTCGAGATCGGAAGAGTGAACCAAAAAACCCAGTAAAAAAATTTGCAAAGACCCAAAACGTGATCGGTTCTCATGAGAACCGAATCGATTTTGGGTCTTTGCAAATTTTTTTACTGGGTTTTTTGGTGCACGTTTCATTGCTTGAAACTTTACGAAAATGATCAACTTTGAAATTGGGGAGGGTCTTTTTTGCCAATACGAGTCTTACGATCGCTACATATGATAAAAAAAATTATCTTTATTTTACGAAAAAATAAAATAAAAATATTTTTATTTTATTTTTAATTAAAATTTTTTTTTAAAAAAAAAATAAATTTATTTTTATTTTTTTAAAAAAAAACAAAAGTGGAAAAATGTCTTCTTTTTCACCATCATCACTTTCCGACGCGCAAATAAAAGAGAAAACTGCCATGTTAGGAGCGATGCTGCTGGCGAAAGGCATCAAGTCATCCGAAGACCTTGTGAAAACAGAAGAGCCGTGTCATTGCATGCCGCCGAAGATTGTACACGCCCTGAAGACACGAAAGGAGAACGTCTGCGCAAGAAGCTGTTGCGTAAACTCAACGGCAAAGAACGGCGTTGTTGTAACGCGAATGCATCGGAGAGGCAAACTGTGTCCCATTCTTCACAGTTTTGAAATCTCATATTGCTCGAAAGAGTGCATGGCGATGGATCAGTTGGCAGAGAAAATGGAAAACCCGCAATTCGATGGCATGTATTTTACGAATTAGAACGTTGCTGGCTATGTGCGCAATAATTGAAAAGAGCAAAGCATTTATCGACACACACCAACGAGAATAAACGAAACGCTCTCACTTGCAAAATGTCACAATCAAGTGAGGAGGATTTAGTAGAAGCAGTGCGGCGGCTTATCAACGACATCCGCGGCGGTGGCCCCGGCAGTCGAGGCGATCCGAATGACGACAACGTCGATGTTGACGAGTCAGAGATTACATCGACAAACGCGCTTGTGGGTCCTGTACGGACCTACACCGGTCGAAAGACGGATGCGAATAATTTCATCATCGACAGCAACAAACATTCGCTCGACAAATACACCGACGCGTTGCTGAGACGACACATTGAAGCTGGACGCGCCGAACGAGAGACGGTCTCTGCTCTTGAGCAAACAAGAGAACTCAACGAGGCGTCCCAGTCAGCCGGTGCAAGCCGACGCGTCGCGCAAGAGATCGCCAACATCGACCCGCTCGGTCTTGGCGCAATCAAAGCGCGCCTCATGCAGTTGTTCTCTCCGACGGCACACGCGTTCCTTGCAGTGCGCCAAAAGAATCTCGAAAAATTCCTCGTTAAATTTGACGAGCGCAAAAAACGCATCCTACAAACACGCGCACAACGACCACAGCAGAACTTAGCAGCGCTGGAGGACAAGGCAAAAAACGACATACTGGAGCACGAGGTGCAATTCGAAGACACCGTACTGGCGCGCATTTCATTTATCACCGATGCTATACTGTTGGAATTCTTCAACCTTGGCTACACCGGACATTACGCGTTGGACATTCTCGACGAATTCAAGTACAGAAAAGTGCTCGAGGAGCCCGAACAAGAAGTCGAACCGAGAACGAGACGCAGACGTCGAGAAGAAGCACCGAGCAGAGTGCCGGAAGTGAACCGCTCGATGCAATTGATTTCAGAAACGCGATCCGCTCTTATCAATAAGTTTATTGCGGCAATCGACGCCATCAGCGACCTGGTCGGTCTCGTGTCGTTGAAACAGAATTTGGCGCGTTTGATCATCGCCACGGTGGTTGGTGTCGGCAACGCGAATCTCTTCGCGGCGCACGGTGGCATTCTGCTGTTCGGTCAGCCTGGCACGGGCAAAACAACGGTGGCGTCGCGCATTGGCAACATCTTTCGAATTCTCGGTCTCGTGCCCGAACCGATGCAAGCAGACATGAAAATTGCCTCTTTCGATCGTTCGATGTTGGTCGCCGGCTTCGAAGGCCAAACTGCAATCAAAACACGCCAAGCGTTTGCAACGAGTTACGGTGGCGTGTTGTTCATCGACGAAATCTACACACTCCGTCAAGGCGAACGCGACGATCTTGGCAATGAATGTGTTGACACCATCGTGAAGTTCACCGAGGATTTCAAGGGCGAACTGCGCATGATTGGCGCCGGTTACGAGGACCTCATTCGAAAGCGCATTCTCGCGGCCAACGAAGGCTTTTCGTCCCGCTTTCCCTACAAATGGCGTCTGCCCAACTACACAGCGCAACAATTGATGTACGTTTATTGGGAACGGCGTGCGCAAGCGGGTGTCTCGCAGCACATGCACGATGGCGGATTCCGCATGCGTGTGTTGCGTATTGGCGTCAATCCACCGTTCAACGCGCCGTCTGGCACGGCAGACGCCATCCTCATCGAACTGATCGGTCGAGCGTGGGAGAAGAACTTATTCGAAGACGCAAACGCACGCGGCATCATCAACTTGCGACGCACCGTCGAAGAGGTTCGCTTGCAGCGGGTCTTTGTTGAAGCTGGTCGTGGCGCGTTGAATACTCAGTCGCCTGTGGATCGGCGTGACGTGTATCAAGCGTTCTCTATTTGGGCGAAATCAGAGAAAGACGTCGACATCTACTACACCGATCCCGCGACGCGCGCCGTACTTGCTTCTGCTGTTCAATGAAGTCGAGCAGCGCACCTGCTGCCAACCAAAATAGAACAATAATAAATGTCGCAAAAAATCCATTGCAAATATCGAATGGGTTGTTCATTCTATGTTCTAGATGATTTCAATAAGTTTTTTCGACCTCTCTGCCGCTTCTTCAGTATCGAAATCAGTGATGAATCGTTTCTTTTTGCCCAGTAGATAATAGATTGAAGCAGCGCTCGAGAGTTCGCTGGCGAACACTGAAATCACGGCAACGTCAAGTCGTGCCACCGTCACGAGAATACTGAACACGTTACTGAGTGACGTGACAAGGAACATCGCATTGGCGAGTAGTTGCAATTCCATCCTTGCGAAACCATACACAGTCTCGCGTGTTGGATCGTAAATCGAGAAGCCGAGATTGGGCATGCCAATGTCGTTGATGATGACAGATAGGGACCGGAAAATGCACACCAAAATTATCAGCGCCCAGTAGCGCAGCCAGCTGTCGATTAAGACGCTGCCAACAATGAGAGTGGC
>Ga0315284_10010240_pt1 | contig 13362 bp, 12 predicted proteins | sample YL17G09_16_MG_FD_203696 | JGI IMG/M metagenome (GOLD analysis project Ga0315284, IMG submission 203696) | Sediment microbial communities from Yellowstone Lake, YNP, Wyoming, USA - YL17G09_16 | ecosystem: Environmental > Aquatic > Freshwater > Lake > Sediment | place: USA: Wyoming | collected...
TTTTCTCAGTTTTCTTCAGAATATGACCAAGATATTGCTCGTAGACTGTTCCTAGAATATCAGCATCAATTGCTGAGAAATCATAAGAAACAAAATCATCTTTTGTCCTGTAGAGACCTTGTATGATATCCCTCATGACAACATCGTCAATGTCCAGTGTGTCACAAAGGTGAGCTAGTTTGGGATTGTTTTGGTCGTAGGTGAAGAGCTTGCTATCGTAGTTCCTATCATAGTAAGCAAAAATCTCTTTGGCTTTCTTCCATACGTGGATTTCGTTTTTGGCTTCCCATAACTTTTTTTCTTCCATCTCCCTGTCTTCACAATTTCTGATGAATATCAGCCTGTCTAGGATTCTCTGGATAGCTTCATCCAGATCGTCTTCACTCAAGTGCCTATTTTGGTTGAGTTTGGTTATGTTCTTTGAGAGTGTCTCTCTGAATACTGTGAAATCTGCAAGAAGCTGTTTGTCCACTTTTTGCTTCTTGGTTCTCTTCAGTAGTCTATCTGCTTCTTTATCCAAGAGTCCCTGCTCAAAACTTTCTTTTGACAAGAGCCAGAGTTCTTCAAACCTTGTCAAGTATTCGTTGTAGTCAATCCATCTGAACTGACTTTGCAGGGGATTAATGCTTTTGACTTCTGCATTGAGTATTCTCATATGTTCAAAGTCTGTCAGAACTGCCCATGTACAGCCTTTGTACCAAGAATACTCAACTGCCTGTTTATAGAATCTGTAATTGTCTTTGTCAAGCTGTTCCTTCAGTGACTTTGCTTCCAGAAAGAACTTGGGTATACCATTTATTCTGAAGCTATAATCGACCCTTTTTTTGGATATATTCTCTTCTGCAGTAACTTCATTAGAGTTTTCAACATCCCAACCAAGACATCGAAAGAGAGGAAGAATGAAATCCTTCTTTGTCATCTCCTCATTATACTTGCCTACATTTCCTTCATCCAGTACTTTCTTGTACTTTTCAACAAGCTCTGCTATGGCTTTCTTGGAAGTCTCCTTGTCCATGAGAGCAAAGGCTTTCTGGTCAAGTTATAAGTATTTGCTGCATTCTTTTGGCTATGAGATAGTATTCAAAGGATATGTCCAATAGTAGGAACAGGCAAAATCAAAAGTGAGGATGTGTCAAACTTGCGTTCTTTCCGAAAAATCCTCTCTTTTGCTTCTCCACTAACCATGATTACTTGGTGCTATTTTCTAGCTGTTTTTTGGGATTTTAGCTGAAAGGCTCTTCAACTGTTTGGCTAAATCTTGCACATCATCATTCTTTCTTATCTCTTCAACAATCTGAGATTGTAACTCCTTTTCCTTGTCATCAACGTTAACGAAGCCTTCGTTCCAGTCACTTAACATTCGTCTGAACTCGTTCTGTTTCTCAGAACCTAAAAACTGTATGAATTCGTTTATGGCATTGATGGATTCGGCAATTTCGCTTGGAAACTGAATACTCACTTCAACTGACCTGTTCATATCCCTTGTAGGAGCTATTTCGATGATACTCCGTTCGATGTAATTCCAGAACTTTTCAGGTCCAATTGCGGCAAGAACAGCATCTATCTCAATCCTCTTTTCCTTGACTTCTACCTGCATTTCTTTTGGAAGTCCCATCAAATGCTTCTTTGGCGCATCGTATTTCTCTTCCAAGTCTCTCCTAGACAGTCCAAGTTCTTTGATCATCTTCAAGTCTACACCAATACGTGGAATCTTTCCTTCCAAAACCTTCGAAGCTATTAGCAGACCCGAAGCATCGAAATCAGTTAACAAGAAAAGATTGCCTTTCCATTTCTGTGAAAGCTCCAAAAGCTGCTTTGCATAGTCAGTAGCAAAACCTCTAGAGTTCAGAAGTGCTATACCCCTTCGAGCAGCATATGGTTCAAGCAGTTCGCACACTCCTTCCTTTTCTATTAGAATAACGTCAGATCCTTTGGCTGCCAAATCTTCGATCCTGTCCACGCTTATTGGGGTGACTTGTCCTCTAAAATAGAGCTGTGCTCGTTCTGCAGCAATAATTCCTAGTCTTTCCCTAAGCGAAAGGTCACCACCACCCATCTCTTTGCATGCTTTCCTAAGAGCAGCGATGAAGGAACCCCTTAGGATACCAATCTCTCCATCCATAAGAGATCTTATCTTGTAATAGATTCCCTGCTGAGTCATTTTTTCAGTTTGGGATACTTGCCCAAATTCTTTAAACAGCAAATATCTCCGATAGAGTTCTTCCTTAAGGAGTACATTTGCTGGGCTTCCTCTTCCTTCATGGGCTCCCCTTCGCTTGTATCGTAGATAAAATCTGCAGATCTCGGTCAAGGTCTTGGCTAAGAAATGCTGAAAGCATTTAATGTCAATCTTTCCTTTTCCATAACTCTCGTATTGGATGTTTGGACATATTAGATGAATTACTAAGGCGATATTCTGCTTCTCGTCAATGCCATATTTCATCAAGGTGTCTTTGACGACTGATGTTTCACGAACTTTGCCTTTGTCAAGCCACTGTATAACATACCCTTCAAAGGGGTTGCCAAGACATGGAGAATGATTCAATCCCACAAACTGATTCAACCTCCACTCACGTTGCAACACAGCTAGAGCAATTTCCAACACAAAAGGACACGATACATCGTTCTTGATGACAAACTTCACAGCTTTGTATTTGATTTCTTTGACGTTTCCGAAGATTTGCTTAATTCTCTTCAGTATGTTTTCCTTCCCAATTTCTCCAAGCACATCTGGACTTGGGTTGTTGCTATGAAGTCTCAATGTCTCATAGAGTTTCTTGATAAGGTCCTTTTGATTCGCCAATGCTGAGACGTATTTTATGTCTTTTCCAAACTCTTTGATGATGTCAGCAACTTTCTCATCTGAAGTCAATCCTCTAAAGTGTTTGATGAATTGTGTGAGGGTTAGATCTTTATCGTCACCTCGAATGCTTCTGACAGTGGCGTCAACAAGATCCTTGAAGCTTGTGTATGAATACCAGTGAATTGAAGAAGTACCCTTGAACTTCTCGAAATCCTGACAAACTGAAGGATAATCAACTCTTTCTGAGTTCGGATCAGCCTTCTGGAGACTTAACGTGGCATTGGGATTGAAGATTGCGTAAGAAGCAATCAGTTTGGCATATTCATTCTTGTTTCCCCAGTTGTCTGCTAAGGGTATTAGATTGGCTGAGATCCTGGTTCCAAACATATGAAATCCGTATTGTTGGGAATCAATGGACAACTGTGGTTCTTGCTTAGTGGCTACTAGATCAATTAGATGTTTGTAACCAAGGGAGTGAACAGAAAGTTGAGGTCTTGGAAGATCACGGTTGCATTCCATAGCCAAAGCATAGGGGAGTCCTGCAACGCATTTCATAGCATTTCCTAGAGCTCCTCTTGTCGGAAGTTTGTAGTGGAATTTTGTGCTTGAGAACTTGGTGAAATCAAGTATCTTCTCCAGATCTTCTCTCACCAATCCCTTTCCGTTATCTTCCACAGTGAGAGTCACAAATCCTAGTTCATTCCTTTGAAATCTAGCAGTAACAGTTGGTTCGTTATCGCAAGCATCCAATGCATTGTCTACAAGCTCTTTCAGCACCAAAACATCCAAGTCTTGTTGGTCACATCCAGTCTGGGTAGAGAGTCCCTGCACACTGAAGTAGTCTGAAGATCTGTCTCTCTCAAGTAGCCTTGGTTGCTGTTCCTCTTCTTCTGCTGCAGTTTTGTTTTTCTCTTTTCCATTTCCTTTATTATTTTCTTCGATTCTTGTTGTTGTAACAAACCACTCTGGACTTTCTGGGATTGCTACAACATTCTTTTCTTTCTTATTGTTTGACATAGTCAAATCACATTTGTTTTTCATAGGAAAGTGAGGAACAGAGTGTCCGCTAGGGAGCGAAGATTCAGAGAATGTTCTCGACTTTTGTTAGTCGATTGAGAAACTTGGCTCTCTGCTGACTTCTATTCTCACTTTCTATCTATGAACTTGAATCGAAGGACTCAAAATCCAAGAAGAACAAAATTCTTTTGAAGGAGCAGAAAAGGCTCCTATGCTTCTTTCTTATCTTCTTTCCTTGGGAAAAACAGAACGATGCAGTCTCCTTGGTCTTGTTGAATTATCTTCTGATCTGCCATGTGCTTGTATGTTGCTTCACCTTTGAATGTTACATAGTTTCTGCCTATGAAATCCTGAAGTTTGCTGATAACAATTTTCACATCACGATAGTTCTTGTCTCTTGCTGGACGATCGAATGCCATTGCCTTTCGTTCTTTCCAGTCACCATCAGAGAATGAAAGAGGACCAATGTCCAAAGAAAGCTTTTTTCTTGATCCACCTGGGTTAACACGTTCCCAATCAACGATCTCTACAGCAGCCATGAAACAACACAACCGTTTGTGTACACAACATATGAGAAATATCTATGCAACACAACTATTGAAGCTTCTGATATAGTTCACGCAAGAAACAAAGAAAGCAGACCAACACAAACTCTACATGAAGTTGCATGAACATATCACTATTCTAATTAAAGAAATCACTAGAACTACAGCTGCTCCAACAAGCATGATCTGATCTTCATCTATTGTCAATCTCTCACAACATAGAATTCCAATAAAACTTGGTCAAGGGAAATCCTTGGACAGCTCCTCCCACCTCAGACTCCGAGGAGCAATCATGCCAGGCTCTTTTTGCCTAGCATCTTGACTATCACTAGTCAATACTTATTTATAAACATGACGGCTAACGTGTCATACAGAAATAAAAAAAGTTGACCAACCATGGACCCAAGTCTAGCCAAGGATAATTGCATGCTGACCCAGAGAGAAAAGTTAGGGTTCGACTGGGAAGTCAAGACCCAACTGTTTCTGGAAAATCTTGCCATTCCTTTTTCAGGTAACCCCCAGGATCCAAGTGATTGGAAAAGGAAAGGCTGTGGCGACAACAAACCCAAACAGCACAGACCAGACATCGAGACCCAGACCCAACAAATAGAATGCAAGTTTGTAGGTCACGCATTCTACCAAAGCTATGTCGAAGGAAACGTCTTTCCAAGGTTCAAAGACAACGGAAAAAAGAAAGTGGTAATTACAAATGACAAGACCTTGTGGTTTCAAAAAGCAAGAGAAATCCTCGCCGAGCATAACATTGAACTATGGACCCTCGCAGACCTGAAAGAATATTTCAGTAACCCAACATTCACCTCAATCTACAACTACATCAAGAAAGGATATGGTAACTGTACAGGTGTTGTAACACATGCTATACTATATCTAGTGAATATTACTCTAAACCTCATCAGAAATACCTTAAATTCTATCCTTAGAGCTGTTTTTGAAACCAAAAGACTACTGCTAAGCAACTCATTTGGTCAAAAAAAGAATGACACCCTAAATCTCAAAACAGAATCGAACAAAAGAGACAATACCCATGATCTCTATAACCTTCCCATAAGCTTTGGGTTTTCTGGAAGACAGACACGCACAGCCTATACACATAACATACCTTTTCATCATTGGAATCTACCTAATCAGTCTAGGCAAAGACCATTACTACAGAACCATAAGCCAAGATTAAGGAAATGGAAAACAACCTGATCTAGTTGAGTATTGATTGTGGCAGAATAATGGTTTCATTGGGAAAAGTCTATGTCTTTTGGCTTTGTTTGGGAAATAATCCAAGTATCGCTTCCACTTGTGGAATCTTTGTTGGATTCTACTCCATCTATTCTAGCCTTCTTTGTCCATATGTGGACTTTTAGATTCTTTGTCCACCTATAGACAAGTTACTTTGTCCACCTCTGGACGAATGATAAATGAAAGTGATAACTTTTCTACATGTAGAATTTCTGACCATGATGTTCACAATGATCTGCAGTGCAGGTTGGACTCAACGTTAAGTGTAGGCTTCACTTGATAATGTTAGACAGGATTTTTGATCAGGGAATTTCTGCTTGTATTTGCCGAAAGTTCAGAACGGCTCTTGCAATGTCTCGCATATTTATGATGTTGTTGCTGTCAAGGTCAAAACCAGAATCATAAGTACCTTGTCCAAGCTTGCAACCAAACAACTTCACAAGCGACACTATGTCAGCATCTTTCGGCAAGTCTTCAAGAAAATATGCTTCGACAAGCCAATAAGAACCTTCAGGAAACATTAAGAAAGGTTCCAATATTCCAAGCCTAAAAACAACTCTCTTGGGTGGTGGAAACTCACCCATCATCCCGTAGAACGAGAAGTCATAATAGAAAGTGATGTTTCCATGATGATCGCTCATGATAATAGCCCGAGGTCCTTGAATGAAAAATGCGTCACCAGTGTCTGATACATTGTACAATACTTCCAGTTGTACATGTGAATTTGAGAGAACAGTCTCACACAGGCATTGTGTCTCTAGAATTTGAGCATGTATTGTCAGAGGAAACAATGAGAATATACAGAGCAACACCAAGACTAAGATAGGGGTTTTCATGTTCAACTCCCCTTCAGTAGAACTCAAAGGTATATTGCTGTTTAGATAGAAATAAACATTCTGTAACAGACGTGCGTTGAACAGGGTTCGTAAACTATAGCCATTGTTCGTATGTCATCATCATTTGCAGCATTGTACTCTCACCTTGATCTAGGGTCCAGTTACCATTTGTGTCAACTGCAGACTAGTACCTGTTTTGAAAACTATGATTTTAGGACTTGAATTTTATGTCACGTGAGCTTACTTGCCTTCATCACTATTGCTAGCCAACTGAAAGTCATAGAAGATTTCTCCAAAAGTGTTATCTTGTAGGTTTACCTTGTTAATGTTGGGAGAAAGGTATGCTGAGATTGCCAATCTCTGCTATGTTCTTAATATTACTTCTGACATGCTTCTGTCTGTCGTCAGTAAGTGTTCGACCTGTCAAGTCATTATCAATAACTATAGTTGTTCCAGATGATTATCCAAGCATAAAGGAAGCAATTGAAGCAGCAAATGATGGAGACACTGTATTCGTCAGATCTGGAATCTATCAACAGCCAATGGTCGGCAGTGATATGCCTCACCTGACTATCAGCAAGAGCATTTCGCTCATAGGTGAGGACAGGAACACCACGATAATTCAGGGTTATACAGGCTTTATGTTTGATCACATTATTGTGGTCGAGGCAGACAATGTTGTAATCAGGGGATTCACTTTTCTTTATGGTTTCGTTGGATGTGTGGTTCTTGGTTCTGGATGCCAAATAATCGAAAACAATTTCATAGGGAATGATGAGGGCATAGGTATGGGCTACGGAGATGGCAACACAGTTTCAAGAAATCTTTTCCGTGGCAATGATGCTTGTGGCATCACAATTTTTGGGTCTAGCAACAACGTTGTGACAGCCAATGTTATCCGAGAAACACTAAATTTTGGGATATATGTTTTCAATGGGAACAACAACACGATTTTCGAGAATGAAATAGTCGACAACTTGGACGTTGGTATTATCTTGGACGCATATAGCTCAAACAACATTGTCAGGGAAAATGACATACTCAGAAACGGATGGGGTGGGGAAGTCTGGAACAGTGGAATTGTCCTTTGGAATTTCGCTGAATCAAACTATATAGTCTCCAATAATGTGTCAGGAAATGCAAAAGGAGTGTTTCAGGCTCGCACCAACGATAACCGCATCTATCATAATTCTTTCATAGGAAACAGTGAACAACTTGTCGAAGAGAACAGCAACTCTAACATTTGGGATGATGGCTATTCTTCTGGAGGAAACTATTGGGACGATTATGTTGGTGTTGATGAGAACCGTGGACCTTATCAGAATCTGACTGGAACTGATGGAATTGGCGACACTCCCTACACTATTGAAGGCAACAACATAGATCATTATCCATTGATGATACCTTACGTGTATGTGCTTGGTGACTTAAACAATGACGACAAAGTAAACATGATCGACATAGGACTAGCAGCTTCTGCCTTCGGCTCATTTCCAGGTTATCTGAGGTGGAATCCTGAGGTTGACATTAACAAAGATGGGGTTATCAACTTAAGAGACATAGCAATTGTAGCTAGGAACTTTGGGATGCCACTCTAGAACGAGACAGAAAGAAGATACAGTTACAAACAAAGAGTGAGAAAGCAATCTGCTACTTCCTCTTCCTGAACAGTTTTACTCCGTCTACCTCTGAGACTGTATTCTAGAGCTGTAATCTCTGAAAGAAGAAAGAGGGAAGGAAACTTTACTATTTTCTTTTTCTGAATTCCTTCACTTGTCTTCACTTACACAAAACTAATAAGAACCTTTTCATTGATTAGTCTTCCACAGAACATAAGGAGAAAAGAAAAGCATGCAAAGACTCCAATGCCCTAATTGTAAACAAGAGGGAGTCCTACAATGGAAAGAAACCATTACTAGGGCTAAAGGAAAAATGTATCACTACAAGAAACTCTACGTTTACCATCAGCATCCTAAGGAGCATCCAGAAAAACCAAAATGGTGCTATCTAACTGCAGAGCACACTAGAGCCTTAAAGATTACAGAAGACAGAAGCCAAATTACACAAAACCTTACACAAAACAACTCTCAGCCAGAGAAGCCTAATCTAAGTCTAAATCAAGAATTGAACACGTGGGCGAGTAGCTCAGGACGGATAGAGCACCAGCCTTATGGCTAAGTATTCCTTTGTGTTGTATTTGTATTTGGTGCTGGTTATCATTGTCTTTTGTGGTTTCACCGTGTGATTCTGGATGGTTGGTTGCTGTCTCTTGCTGTTTTTCTATTTTTTCGGGTTGAGGTTGCATTTGGTTTTCCTCTTGTATGTAGTGGCTGTTGTCTTATTTAAGGATTATTTTGAGTTTCACGGTGTGTTTATATAGGTGTTTGTGTTTTATGTTTGTAGAGGTGGTAGCTTTGGCTAAGATTCGTTTGTTTATTAAGGTTCGTGAGCGTGGTCGTGCGAGGGTTGAGAGTGTTCCTGTTAAGCGTTTGGCTAAGCTGAGTGGTTATCGTAAGAAGCATTGGTCTTTTGAGGATGGTTGGCTGATTCTTGAGGCATATTAGTGTTGTTTTTTGTTTGTGTTGGTTAGGATTATTGGGGGGTTTTTGAAGGGGGGAGTTGTTAATTTCCCTCTTAGGTTTTTGGGGTTTAGTGTTGCTGCTTTCCCCATTTGCGGGTTCTGGGCTGTTTTAGCGTTCGCGCATAGGGCTGTTTTAGCCTGTGGGAATCCCCATTTGTGGGTTCTGGGCGTGTTCTGACGTAACGCATAAGACTTTTTAGCGTTGGTGTTATTATTTTTTTGTTTTGCATTGTCTGTTTTTGCGTTGTCTAGTGCTGCCTTTTTCAGATGCTTTAACTGCGCGACTGGGAGCAGGTGCTTGAATCAGGTATGTATATCCCATCACATCGCATGTCATCGAGCGGCGTGAACCGCGAGGAATCCCTTTCTCCTTTGCGCTGTGTTGAGGTGTGTGAAGCGAGGGGGTCGAGCGGAACACCCTAGTTTTTTAGCATTGTTTTTTTGCGTGATGATGATGATGATGATGATGCTCTTCTGTAAATTTGCGTTGCTTTCTATCACTTTTTTGTGTTTGCGTCTTTTCAAGAGGACAGGTATTGTGTGCGGTTTTTGACGGAACGGCGTTTTGGACTTTGTTTGGTTGGTTCGGAGGGTTTATATAAAAGTCTGCCTATGATGGTAAGTAGGTAGTGGATGCTGGGGCATTTGAAGCTATCCATTGGCTGAAGCTGACGGTATTAGATATTTGGTTCTTTGTGGCTGGGTTGGTTGGGTTGTGATGGGAGTTGATGTATGATTGTTGGGTGGTGTTTGAATGGAAGCGATTAGGATGTTTCCAATATGTGGAAAACATATCTTCACTTTCCAACGAGGCGTTTCTGCCATGAGGTTTACTCTTCTGTAGCTTGCGTTTTTGTTTGGGTTTTGTCAGCATTTTTGTTTGTTGGTTGTAGCGAGTGCTCCGTCTTGGTCATGCCTCTGAGAGGTATGATGGGTAATGGCTGTAGACAGCTCGATAGAGGGTGTGACATCACCTCTCCCCTCTATCGTTGGAGGTTCTTCAGATGGTGAAGTTTTGTAGGTTTGACTCAAGTAGGCGATGTATTCATCCGTCTTCTTGTGCTGTTTTTGATTGTGTTTTTGGTAATGTTTTTTTGTGTCCATTGTTTCGGGGTGGTGATATGCTTACTTCTAGGAAAATTTCTCCTGTTCATGTTTCTCTTCATGGGAAACATTTGAAGGTGGATAGGTTAAGGAGGTGATTTGATGGTGGAGAATTTTGTTGATGATGATGAGGCTGAGGAAGCATTATTTGGGCGTGAGATGCGCGAGGGCGGTTTTGAAATTTGTGGATATGATGGGTTTCGGTGTTATGGTTTGTTTGATGATAAGGGTGTTGTTCATTGTGTAGTGATGAGTAGGTCTGGTGGCGGTTTTGCTTGTTTGCGGATTATGTTGAAGGGTGGTGAAGGTTTTGGTATGAGTCTTTATGAGAGGTTGAAGCGTCAGGGTTTGTTTTCTGATGAATGTAATCGAGAGGTTTGTAAGTGTTTTGGGGTTCGGTGTGATGGTTTGGTTGATGAGAAGGGTGTTGTTCATTGTAGTGTGAATAGGTTTGAAGATGGTTTTGCTTGTTTACGAATTAGGTTGGTGGGTGGTATGACTATTTTTGAGAAGTTGAAGCGTCAGCGTCTGCTTTCTAGCAACTTTAATGGAGGTGATAAATGACATGAGTGCTAACACCGTTGTTCTTGAGACTGATGTTGATGAGGTTGAGCCTGTTGGCGGTGTTGTTGATTTTTTTGGAGAGTTCAGTCTTGCTGGTCATGGTGTTGTGACTAATGATTATTGTGGGAAGTTTGCTAGTTTTTTGGGGTGCAATCGTGTTGAGTTGCATAATCATCGGACTTTGGATGGTTTGGATTATTCTGGTAAGGTGTATGTGAAGAAGATTTTTAATAGCTGTGATAAGCCTAGTTGTCCGATTTGTTTTAAGTATGGTTGGGCGGTACGTGAAGCTGGCAAGATTGAGGGTCGGTTAGTTGAGGCTTCTAAGCAGTTTGGTTTGGTTGAACATATTATTGCTAGTGTTCCTGTGAAGGATTACAGTCTGAGTTTTGAAGTGTTGCGTAGGAGGGTTGTTGATGTCTTGCGTATTCGCGGCGTAGTCGGCGGTGTGCTAATCTTCCATCGTGACCGTTTCAGTCGAGCTAAAGGTTGGTATGCAAATCCTCATTTTCACGTTTTAGGTTATATTTTGGGTGGTTATGGTGATTGCCGAGGGTGTTCTAAGTCGAGCTTTGATTGTCTTAGTTGTTCTGGTTTTGAGGCTCGTACTCGGAGAGAGTTTAAGAAGGATGGTTTTATTGTGAAGGTGTTGGGGAAGAGGAAAACTGTTGGTGGTACGGCTTGGTATCAGTTGAATCATTCTTCGTATAAGGTTGGTGCCAAGCGTAGTAATGTGGCTACATGGTTTGGATGTTGTAGCTATCGGAAGTTGAAGGTTACTGTTGAGGTTAAGCAGAAGGTTTGTCCGATTTGTCAGCATGATTTGGAGAGGTTGCGGTATGTTGGAGGCAAACCTGATATTTTGGATATTTCTGGTTCAAGTCGTTCGTCATGTGGTAAGCTGGATTTCTTTGCTGATGCTGTTGAGAATGGTCGGCTTGCGTGGGTTGTTGAGGTTAAGCATGGTTTTAGCGCGCGTTATGTTGAGTAGTAACGTGCGCTGTTTGGTGTAGTGTTGATGCTCATCCCTTTTTTTTCCGTTGGAGCACGAACCGAAGGTGAGTGCGACAGCAGGTTGAGTATGATGAGCATGATATTTTTTAGAGAAGCGTGCGCTACTATGATTATTGAATAGGAAAAAAGGAGGGTTTATTTAGCTTTTTTGAAGAGCATTGTTCCGTCTGGTGTTGTTAGTTGGTATTGGAAATCTTCTTGGAGTAGTTGTTTGGCTCGTTCTTTGTCGGTTGTTCCTTCGACTAACCATTCTCCATTATTTCCTGCGAGTAGGTGTAGGTATTTTTGTGTTGTGTCTAGCTTTTTGTGACCCATTAGTATTCTTACAGTTTCGGCGTTTTGTGTTCTGCGTAGTTGTTTGGTTGCGTATGCGTGTCTGAGGTCGTATAGTCGGATGTTGTGTATTGTTGGGTCTTGGAGTTTTTTGGCAAGTCTGTTTCGGAATACTCGGTAGTTTTTGCCGTAGTTTCCTGCTTTTCCTGTGAAGAGAATTTCGTCGGGTTTTATGTTGTGTCTTGTTATGTAGTCTAGTAGTCTTGCGATTAGTTCTTTTGTTATTGGGAGTGGTGGTCTTGGGTTGCATCCTTTTGTTATTCTTGCTGTTACGGTGTTTTGGTCTGGGTGTATGTTGTTCGCTTGTAGTCCTTTTTCTCCTTGTATTTCAACGGGTCTGAGTCCTGTTTGTGCTGATATGTCTAGTTTGATGGACAGTTCTAGTCTTGCGGATGAGATTAGCATTGATATCTTTTCTTGTGTTGGTGGTTGTATGGTTGTAGGTTCGGGTGTGTAAATTGGCTTTTCCCATTCGATTTTGTAGAATTTGCAGTATGTTGCGTAATGGTCGCATAGTTTCGATTTGTAGTTGTTGGTTATGGGTCTGCCGTTCTTTTTCCTGTATCGGGCTATGACTATCTCGACGGCTTTGGTGTCTTTGAGGTCTGTTCTGATTGCTAATGCTTTGAGGTTTTTTTCATAAGCGGTTCTCGTGTTCTCGCTTCTTCCTTTTCCTTCTAGGTGTAGGAGAAGGTTTTGTATACTTGGTAGTTGTTGGATGTATTGGGCGGGTAGCTCAGCACGGATTGGGGACTTGAGTATTCTGGTGGTCGTGGGTGTTATTCTAGTTTCCACGGATAGAGCACCAGCCTCCTAAGTTGGGGGTCGTGGGTTCAAATCCCACCCCGCCCGCCATATTTTCTAGAAAGAAGCTACTACCTTTGAGTTTTGGGTCAATGCCATCTTGGTCAATTGGGTTCACATTAGCGCGCGCGAGTGGGTGAGTGTATAGTATTTCGGAGTAGCAAGGACATCGGGACTTACGCCAGACAAGTATTTGACATGTAACTTCTCAGGAATCAAGCGTGTCATCGGGATCCACTCTGACAGTCCACCAGAAAGGACAATCGAAAGACATATTAGGCTTTTTGATTGCACGTTGCTTCATGAACTATAAAGAGAGACAGGAAATAGTAGCTGAGTCGCCTATTTCCTTCAGTTATTTGAAACGCTTTAACCTTGGCGCCGGTGTCTTGCATCTGGTGCAGGGAATACTGATGCTGTCTCTAGGGAGCCTTCTCAAGTGGGACCGAACCATATACACCTTCTATCTGAAACTTGACATAACCAAACAACCTTTTCAAGCCTATCCAA
>Ga0315284_10010243_pt1 | contig 13361 bp, 9 predicted proteins | sample YL17G09_16_MG_FD_203696 | JGI IMG/M metagenome (GOLD analysis project Ga0315284, IMG submission 203696) | Sediment microbial communities from Yellowstone Lake, YNP, Wyoming, USA - YL17G09_16 | ecosystem: Environmental > Aquatic > Freshwater > Lake > Sediment | place: USA: Wyoming | collected...
GCCACCCGTCGCGAATCGGTCTTGGCGCTGTTGCCACGCTCGACTTCCAGGACGATGTAACCATTACGGATGACAACGGCGGCGAAGTCGCGGTCGTCCGAGTCGCGCAGCCATCGTTCCAGCGCGGTGAGCTTTTGAGGGTCCATGCCGCCGAGGCGCCGGATGTCCTCCGGCTTCTCCAGCTTGCGCCAGCCGCCCTTGGATTCTGGTGGCGGATAGTAGACGCCGTCGCGCTCCTCGGCAGCGTCAGAAGGCCGGACCCATGATCCGAGGGCCAGAGCGGTTACGATAAGCCATTGCAGGACCAAGAATCGTCTGAGCTGTTGCGTCTCCGGCTGAGCATAATCGCGGCGTGGACTGGACATGACACCCGACACCATACACTTCGACGAAGCTCGGTGGAAGTAGTGAGAGCTGCGGGTTGCGCAGCGGCGGCGATTTCTCCTGCCGTCCCGCTGCTGTTGAGACTCCGTCGGAAAGCACGATGATCGAGTACAATGGCCCGACGCGACAGATCCACAACTCATCGACGTTCGGACCGCCGACACTTTTGGAGGAAGCAATGAACGCCCGGTTGATTTACTCAGGGATAGTCATCCTGTTTTCGATCTGCCCTTGCACGGCGATGGCACAAAGCGAGGCCCCGCCAGCGCCGGCGCTCCAAGTGCAGCGATGGCATCCTCATGACTTTGTGTTTCACAGCGATGCCAAGGCCGAGAATCCGTTTGCAGTGCCTTTCTCGGCGGAAGTGACGGGACCGGGAGATGTCAGGTTCAGCATGCCCGGGTTCTTCGACGGCGACGGCACGTGGAAAGTGCGGATTTCGCCAACTGCGGAGGGCAGATGGTCGATCATCACGCGATCGACACTGCCGAGCCTGGATGGACGCCGCACCAGCCTCGACTGCATCCCCAACACCGCTGCTCGCATCCACGGCGGGCTGCGCATTGACCCGAAGCATCCCCGCCATTTCGTTTTTGAGGATGGCGGCCGCTATTTCCTCATGGGGTACGAATGCGATTGGCTTTGGGCGTTGGACATGGGCAAACCGGAACTGAAGACGCTCGATGCCTTCCTCGACAAGCTGGCCACCAATGGCTTTAACTACCTCATCCTTAATGCTTACGCCCATGACACCGCCTGGCGCAAGGGCAAGACGGGCGATGATGACTATGGCCCGCCGCCAACGTATGCGTGGGAAGGTAGCAACGAAAAACCCGACCATAGCCGCTTCAACCTGGCCTACTGGAAGCACTACGACCGCGTCATAGATGCCCTGTGTCAGCGCGGAATGATCGCCCACGTCATGATCAAGGTCTACAACAAGATGGTGAATTCGCCCGCCAAGGGCAGCGCGGAGGATGATCTGTTCTTCCGGTGGATGATCGCGCGCTATGCGGCTTATCCGAACATCAATTGGGATTTCTCGAAGGAAGCCAACAACGAGAAGGACTTGGATTACAAGAAGGACCGCCTGCTCTTCCTCCGCCGGAACGATCCATATCGCCGGCCGATCACGGTTCACGACGACCATGCAACCTACGATCGCGGCATGTACAACGACCTTCTGGACTACCGATCGGACCAGCAGCACTCCAAGTGGCTCCCAACACTGCTCGAACACCGCCAGCAGCGCCTCTGGCCGGTGGTGAATGTCGAGTTCGGCTATGAGCCCGGCCCGAAAGGCTTGAACGACAAGACCTACGGCGTGGTGCAGCCGCCGGAGGAGGTCTGCCGGCGGGCGTGGGAAGTGTACATGGCCGGTGGGTATGGAGCCTACTACTACACTTACACGGCATGGGATGTGCTCCGTCCGGAAGATACACCCCGGGGCTATGCATATTTCAAGCACTTGAGGGAATTCTTCGAGGGGACGTCTTATTGGCGGATGGAGCCGGCTGATGGCCTGGTGAGTGATGGTTACTGCCTGGCCGACCGTGGGCAGGAATACGTGGTTTTCCTGAATAAGTCGCAGCCGTTCTCCCTGAAACTGGAGGACTTGGCTGCGCCGGCGAGGGCTGAGTGGTTCCATCCACTCACCGGCGAACGCCAGCAGGCGGGAATGGTTGCGAAGGGGACGGTGCGGCTGACGCCGCCGCCAAACTGGGGCGACGCCGCGGTGGTGTTGCATGTGGGGTCACCTTCGCGACAAGCCGCTGCGCCCGGTGGCACGTCGCAGACCTTCGATAAACAGACCAGCCATGTCTGGGAGAAAGTCGAGATCACCCTTCGCGCCCAGAAGACCTGCGACAACCCCTATACCGACTTGACGGTCTGGGTGGACTTGAAAGGGCCGGGGTTCTCGAAGCGATGCTACGGCTTCTGGGACGGCCAGGACCTCTACCGCGTGCGCGTCATGCCGACAGCGCCCGGAACCTGGACCTGGAAGAGCGGCTCGCACCCTGCTGACGGCGGTCTGGATGGAGTGAGCGGCAGTTTCACCGCCGTCGCCTGGACGGATTCGGAAAAAGCGGCCAATCCGAACCGGCGGGGTATGATCCGGCCCAACGCCAACGGCCACGCGCTCCAGTATGCCGACGGCACACCCTACTTCCTGCTGGGGGACACCTGGTGGGCCACTCCCACATTCCGCTTCCGTTGGCGCGATGACGATACGCTGCGCCCGCTCGGCCCGGAGGCGGGATTTAGAGAGTTCGTGGCCTACCGGCGCGCGCAAGAGTTCAACTGCGTCGCCATCATCGCCGCGCTACCCAACTGGGCCAACGATGACAAGCCCGCCTCGCTCAAGATGCCCGATGGGACCGTCCTGCGCTCCGCCTGGCGACAGGCCGGAACCAATAGCGCCAAGTCGATGACCGACGAGGCCGGCCATCGCGCGTTCCTCTTCCCCGGCAAAGTCCCCGGCTACGAGCAAGACTTCCCCGACCTTCAGCGGATCAATCCGGCCTATTTCCAGTCGCTGGACAGGAAGATCGACTATCTGAACTCCCAGGGCGTCGTTCCATTCATCGAGGTGGCCCGTCGCGATATCGGACAGGCCTGGAAGAAGTACTACCCCTGGCCGCAGTCGTACACCCGCTATATCCAGTATGTCTGGAGTCGTTATCAGGCGAACGTGTGCCTGTTCAGTCCGATCCATTTCGACTCGTCAGGCGATACGATTCCCGCCGCCGACTGGAATGCCGCGGCCAACGCCGTGATTGATGCATATGGTCTGCCGCCGTTCGGCACCCTCGCAGGCACCAATCCGGATGCAAGCTCGCTGAGGAACTGGGGGCATGTGGATAAGGCAAAGTGGCTGGGCTTTCACCAGATCGGCAACCGCCGTACCCACGACAGCTTCGCCTTGCTCAGCGAGATCTTTCAGACCGCACCGGCTGTTCCCGCAATCAACGGGGAACCCTATTACGACGGCATGGAGAACGCAGAGGGGGGAACTGAGTTGGCCGGCCTCTATTGCCGCTCGGCGATGTACGGCAGCGTACTGTCGGGCGGCCTGGGCGGGCACATCTACGGAGCCGGAGGATGGGAAGGCGGCGTCTGGAGCGGCGAGGTCGAGGAAGCCTCGAAATGGCCCATGTGGAAAGTGTTTCAGTGGCCCGCCGCTGGCCAGATGCGGCACCTGAAGGCGTTCATGCTCTCGGAAGGGCCGCGGTACCAGGAACTGATCCCCTGCACGGATCAGATCTCGCCCAATCAGTCGGCCAAGCCCAAAGGCACCACTGGTTGGGCATATGCTGCCGGGACGCCCCAGGGCGATCTGTTCATGCTCTATTTTGAGAAGGACTGTCCGCAGGCCACGCTCGCCAAGGCACAGAGCGGCGCGACATACAGGGCCCAATGGTTTGACACTCGCACCGGCCGCTGGAGCGACGCTGGCAGCGAGCCCATTTCGTCCGATGCCTCTGGGCGCATCGCCCTGCCCCGTTTTCCGGGCGATGAAGCTATGTCGCAGACCGACTGGGCACTGAAACTCAAGCGGTAAACGCCGGTTCGCGGGCGACACAGCGGATATGGGGCGTTGGCCGAGGAGACCAGGATGAAACAACCATTCGCCATTGTCCTGTTGGCCATGTGCCGCATCGCTGTCGTTGCCGTGATCCTGATGCACTCAACGTCTTCGTCAGCGGATCCGGCGCCATTCCATGAGGATGAGCTGATCTTCCCGCTGCGCTCGGACCACAACCATGCGCCGGGGATTGTTGAATGTCCGAATGGTGATCTGCTGGTTTCGTGGTACCGGGGCAGTGGAGAGCGCAGTGCCGATGATGTGGCTGTATGGGGCGCCCGCCGGCGGCAGGGTGAGTCGCGCTGGGGCGAGGCGTTTGTCATGGCCGACACACCCGGCTTTCCGGACTGTAATACCGCGATGTTTGTGGATGTGCAGGGGCGGCTCTGGCTGTTCTGGCCGACCATCATCGCCAACTCCTGGGAGTCGTGCATCACCAACTACCGTGTGTCCAGGCGATACACCGGCGACGGCCCGCCTCAATGGGACTGGCAGGGTGTCATCCTGCTCAAGCCCCAGGATTTTGAACGGACAATGCTTCAGGGCTTGGAAGAACGTCTCAAAGTGCCCGGCACGCCGCCCCCGGACGATGCCAGCACCCGTGCCAAGGTCGAACAGGTGCGCAAGCTGACTGGTGACAAGCTGGCAAGCCGGCTGGGATGGCAGCCTCGCTGCAAGCCGACCGTCCTTCCCTCCGGCAGAATCCTCTTGCCTCTGTACTCCGACACGTACTCTGCGGGACTCATGGCGATCAGTGACGATGGTGGCACGACGTGGTTTGCGAGCCGGCCGCTGGCTGGCTTTGGGAGCATCCAGCCCACGGTGCTGCGGCGTAATGATGGAATCCTCGTGGCCTACATGCGGGAAAACGGGCCGCTGCAGCGCGTTCGCGTGTCGGAGTCCAGGGATGAAGGCATCACCTGGGGCGCGGTCAGCACGACTGACCTTCCCAATCCGGGAGCCGGCATTGACGGCGTGCGACTGAAGGATGGCCGCTGGCTGCTGGTGTATAACGACACAGCAAAGGGCCGCAGCAGCCTGGCCGTCGCACTTTCGAACGATGAAGGCCGGACTTGGAAGTGGTCGCGCCATCTTGAGCGACAGGACAAGGGTTCTTTCCATTACCCGGCGGTGATCCAGACGCATAGCGGGCGTATCCACGTGGTCTACAGCTATTTTGTGGACGCTGGCAAGAGCATGAAGCATGCCGCCTTCGACGTAGACTGGGTGCAGGGTGAGCCAAAGTAATGAGTGGACAGGTGCGAGGGCGCGTTCTCGATGCTCCAACGTACCCTCCTCCTCGATGCGGACCTTCGGCGGCTTGTTGTCATCCCGGTCATTCCAACGTTCAGATGGCGTCCAGGGATCACTTCGTCATCGTTTGATGTAGGCAATGGTCACGACGATTTCATCGGATCAGACGGGGTGATATTCCGAGCTCCTCCGGTTTCTTCGGCGTGACGCCGAACCAGACCTCGCCGCCTTCGGTATGCGGCTGGACCAGTTCAAAGTTCTCAAATGCGATGCCGCCTGGTATCGGGGCGTCGCTGAGCCAGTAGGTGAACCGGCCATTCACCACCGCCGCCACCATCGCCGCATCGGGCTTTTCGCACCGCCAATACTGCGTCGCGACCTTGCCACTGTATCGCCAGTGCGGCTCTGTCAGCGGGGCATAGCGGGCCTGTTGTGGATCCGGCTCATCCGTCGTGGCTGCCACCAGCACATGACGCTGGGGCGTGCGAGACAGGTCTCTCAATGGGAAGCGGGCGTGCGGCGTGAACGCGGCGCCACGGTAGTCTGGCCAGAGATCCGCAGACGTGACGACTTTGTCGGCCAGATACAGTTGCCGCAGCCGGGCATAATTGCCCATGGTGGCGGTCAGGACACAGGCCGTCATCGGCGCTGAGCCCGCACGGGAAAAGGTTGCGAGGCCCACTTCATAGGGTCGATCCGCGCGAAATCTCATCCGAAGATACGGCTCGGTGCCGTTGTCAAATCTCTCGATCAGAATGAACACCTCGAGCATCTCCATTTCACCCACACGCTGGAGAACGCCAGGCGCTGGCTGGTCCGCCCGCGTGGGCTCAATCTGCGCGGGATCATTGCTGCTCCAGAATCGCTTGCCCGCGGCATTGTCGAGCCTGCTGTGCTCCAACTCTGAGAATCCGCGCTGCTGCTGGCCTTGCCGAATGGGCTCGGGGCCAGCACGGGAAATCGGGTCCCTACGTCCAGGTATCCGAATCATCTGTGGGAAGTGGATCTCACGACCGTCCCGGTCGGCGCGGGCCTCTGGACGGCCTGGCTGCCGTTTTCCCTGCCCATGTGCTGGCCGTTCTGCTGGTGGGTCGCCGTGGTCATGGACCATTACTCCCGCCGGATCATGGGAATTGCCGTCTTCAGTCGCCAGCCGACCTCGGAGGCTGTACGGGCGTGTCTCGGCCGAGCGATTCACCGCGCACGAGCAACGCCAAGACATCTCATCAGCGACAAAGGACCGCAGTTCTGGTGTGACGGCTTCAAGGAATGGTGCCGCAGGAAGGGAATCAAGCCACGGTTTGGAGCGATCGGGCGGCATGGGAGTATTGCCGTAACGGAGCGGCTGATCCTCACGCTCAAGCAGGGCATCGCCTGTCTCCTCCTCGTGCCGTTGCGGCGAGAGCGATTCGGGCTCGAACTGGACAGACTGGCCACGTGGTACAACGAGCACAGGCCGCATATGTCGCTGGGCGGCAGGACACCTGACGAGGTCTACCATCGCCAGCGCCCCGCAAATTGCCTGCCGCGCTTTGAGCCGCGTCCGGGCTGGCCTCGGCGCTCCGCGTGTGCCAAGCCGGTTACGCTGGTCAAGGGCAAACCCGGTGTACGTCTGAAGCTGGAAGTTGCCTGCGTGGCCAGCCATCGAAATCTGCCCATCGTCACGCTGAAGCGCGCTGCGTGAGAGTTCTGCCCCGACTCTCCCATCCGTCTGCGACGCTTGCGGTGCGCGCCGGCGCGCATATCTCACCACATTCCAGCGCAAACCTGCATCTTCGATGAACCTTTCCCATGCCAACTCGTCTTCTGAACCATCACTTCTACGTCAAAAAGCCCGTTCCAAGCCGCCAGAAACTTGGTGGACCAGCACAGCAAGTCTACGTCAAGAATCCCGTTCCAGGCCGCCAGAAACTCGGTGAACCAGCGCACACCCCTCGGAACCCGCCCCGGCCAAAACGGAAACCCCTTCGAGATGGGACTCAGAGCGGGATGGGACCGGGAGCAGGTTGGGGGTCGGGCAGGTTGGGGGTCACATAGTCATCAGGTACAATGGGGGGACTCGGGGTTAGTCGCAGTGAAAGACTTCGTCCATGGTAGCCCACCACTCTTCTGGCTCGCGGTTGGCGAGAGGCTGCTGGCATGGCTTGCAGACGGACCACCAATTCTGCGTGGTGGGGTCGGCTGCCATCTTCGCCATGTCGGCAGCAAAGTTCTGCCCGGTGTATTCAAAGTAGCTGAACAGATAATGCCGTCCATCGTCGAGCTGACCCAAGTAGATCGAGTAATTCTGGATGTGGCACTGCTTGATCATCCTCAGCACGTCCGGCCACACGGCGGCGTGGAGCCGCTTGTATTCTTCGAGCTTCTCGGCACGGACGCCGATCACTGATCCGTAACGTTTCATGGCCTGCCTTTCATTTCGCGGCATGCGCTCCGAGGTAATTGCCGTAGTCGAGCAGGAGTTTCCCGGCGATGAGCAACGCCAGCGCCAGCGTCAGGCCGGCGTAAGTGCGGCGTTGGCAGCTTTCCCATTCCTTGAAACCGACGCCAATGAGCGTGCCCAGCAGGATCAGCAGGATCATGTGGATGGCCCAGCAGGTTTGCTCGAAGCCGGCGACTTTCATGATGTAGAAGTGGCCGAAGCCGTAGAAGAAGAACTGCCCATACCACAAGCAGCCGGTCAGGATGGCCATAGCCCAGTTGACGGGCAGGCTGGCCTTCTCCTCGCCCTCGGGCAGAGCCACGATCTCGCCAAGCGTGCGATGCCGGGCGTGGAGGAACAGGCAGTAAATGGCCGTGGTCAGGAACGCGCCGGCGTTGGAGAAGGGATAAATCGCGTTGCTGCAAAAGGTGGTGGCGTCAATGCCCAGCACGGTATGCCCGGCGGCAAGGCGTTTGGCTTCATGCGCAATGGGCTCGCCCTCAGTGAGGGAGATGCCATACACCGCCGACAAGAGGCCGGCCAGCAGACAGAGCCCCAGGCCGATGAGCAAATTGCGGCTGCTCGGAGCCGGCGCGCCGGCCTGGGCCTGATCACATTCCTTCCAGCGTCCGGCGATGCCGCAGACGACGACCCCCACAATGGCAATGGCAATGCCGGCGACAACCCAGCCCGCACCGGACTTGCCCAGGAAGGCGTGAATATTCGCCACAGCATTCACAATCGTGGTGCTGCCCCTGGCGATGGCGTAGGCCGTGCCCACCACAGTCGAAATGCCGATGGCCGCCGCGTAGGTGATGGAAAAGCCGACATAGCGAATCGCCACGCCGAACGCCGTGCCACCGATACCGTAAGCCGCGCCCAGCAGGAAACTACGCACCATTGCCTCTCGCGGCGCGGTCTGCACCACCTGCCAGAAATCCGGTACGGTCAGGAACGCGCCGAGAATCGGCAGCAGTAGCCAGCAGAACGCCGCCTGGATCAGCCAGTAGGATTGCCAGGACCAGCCTTTGACTTTCTTCTGCGGGACGTAACAGCACGCGGCAGCTGTGGCGCCGATGGCATGGAAAAAGATACTGGCGGCTAGTGGAGGCATAGGATTCTCGAGACTTGGTTCACTTGGGCATGACCACATCGGCTCGACGCGATGCCGGAGTCACTTTCAACGAGGTCATTTTCCCGTCACGATAAGCGCCCTCAACGACGGTCTGCTGCGGCGCGTGGAGTTTGAATTCAACATCCCAGTCCTTCGGCCACGCGGGCAGCAGGAAAATCTTCTGTCCGTCGGTCTGCATCAACATCGCTTGAAACGCCTTCATCAGCACGCCGCCATGGTCCTGGTCGGGAATCCAATCGTAATTAGGCCCCCAGAATGCCGGGAAACGGGAGTTCGTGTCATGGTTGCGCGCGCGGCCAACGACGAACTGGCGGGCCTCATCCGTCAAGCCGAGATAGGCCATGAAAATATCGTCCTGCCGCCAGCCGATGTTACCCCTGTCCCAGCGGTGCTTGAAGGCCTGGATGCCAAGTTCGCGGTTGTCCTTCTCAAATGAGCACAGGCGGAAGGGAAACACGGCGTAGAGTTCCGGATTTTCGATGTTGCTCTTGCCCGCGAACTTCTCCGCCGGAGCCAGCGCCTTACCGCCCGGCACATCTCGTGTGGGCAGCGGCGGCAGTTTGGCGGCGAAGGTTCGCCACCAAGTGCGGGCGTCCGGTGTTGTCAGATTCTCCGACAGCGCCAGCAGGCGCGCGGTGATGGCGCGCAAACCGGCCAGTTCCGGCATGGCATTGGTGCATTCCCACCAGGTCTCGAGGGCCTGGGACGGGTGCATGACCAGTCGGCCTTGCGCATCGGTCTTGTAGTAGTTGTCGAAGAAGCGCATCACGGCATCGGCCGTGGGCAGAATGCGCTGCTGGAGGAGTTTCGCGTCCTGGGTATGGTCGTAGGCATCGAGCATCATCCAGACCAGTTCAGGTCCGGCGACCCACTCCCACTTGTGCCAGCCGCTCTGCTGCAAGGGATCCTTCCGCTCGGATTTCGGCTGCCAGCCATAGGTCTCGTTGAAAACGTCGCCCCAGAAGTGGATGCACTCGGCGTAATACGCGCCGTCGAATCCGAAGTATTGACGTGTTCGGTACTTGTTGAACGGCAATAGTTCGTCCACATACATGCGGAACAAAGGTTCCATCATCTCAAAGTCGCCACTGGCGCACAGGGCCAGATAAGGCAGGCGGGTGTTTTGCCACCAGTATCCCGGCCCCCAGCGCCGGTAGTCGCCATCGCCCGGAGCGCCAGCGGCTGGCACCGTGAAGAGCGAGCCGTTGAACTTGATGGGATACGCGCCGCGTCCGGCGCAAGCGGTGATGAAGCGCTGCAGCGCATACATCCGGCTGACGTAGGTGGCGTCGTCGCCAGCCGCGGCGGTCGCCGTGTTCAGAACCTGCGTGCCATCGACGGAAACCCGCCACCCGCTGGCATCGCCCACCACGACGACACGCGCCCATTGCCCGGCCGGGAGCACGCCCTTCGCGATGACCTGGGTCGCCCCGTTGATCAGTCGCAAGCTGTTTCCGGGATGTGCGTCAAGCAGGACACCGTCGCTCCCGCCGGGCGTGATCTTGTCAAAAATCCGGCCCTGCTCCCCGACGGCGGGCTTGACCTGCGCTTCGAGCGTGACGGGTCCGTCGAGGTTCTTGGGAACATGAACATTGCGGATTTCACCGGCGAACTTGTTGCCGCCAGATTGGTCCACGCCAATGCGGAGAGGATGCTGGTTGGCCGGAAACAGTGGCGCCGTGGATCCCATGTTCGGGTTGCTCGCAGCGCGAATCCAACTTCGGTTCCAGAAGTCGCCCCACCATTGTTCGTGCGCCTGGCGACGTTTCTCCAACGGCGTTGTTTCGGTGGCCGCGATGAGCGCGTCCATGTCTTTCAACCACGCTTCAGGCGTCGCAGGATGTCTGGTCAGAACGTGGATGGCGAAATGATGCGTCGTGGCTGTGGGCGATTGCAGGCGAGCATCGTCGAGGCGTATGCCGTCGGTGGCCGTGATGATTGCGCCGAAGGTGCGGTGCAGCAGCGGGTCCTCGCGTTTGAACCCGGTGACACCTTGGACCTCGGCATGCATCGCCGGGCCAACGGATTTGATGTTGTAATGATACCAGCCGACGCGGCCGGTCAGGCCGGTCAGCACCGTGTCCGGTTCGACGATCGTCGGTCCGTGCATGCTCTTCGGTTTGCTGCGGTCTGTCATCACATCACTGCACTCGATGGAAGGCAGTTCGGTTCGTTGCTTCCGCCAGAGCTCAAAGGAGGCGGAGGCGGTGGTGGGTTTCTTGCCGGCGACGTCAATGTGGATGGCTGGATGATTGGCGTCCACCCACAAGCCCAACGTAATGTCATCGCCATAACGCACGTTCATCGTGCCTGAGTCCAGCGCCAATTCCTGGCGGAACGGACTGACGCGCCGAACGGGGTCGAGCGTAATGCGGACTTTGCCGATTTTCAGCAGGCGGGCGTTGTCGTCCCAGCTATCGGTCTTGCCGATGTAAAACACCAGGCTGCCGTCCGGGTCGATCCACGCGTTCAAACTGATGTCGCCGTTGCCCAGCGGCATGGAGCCGTGATGATCCTTGCTGGGGGAGTCCCAGACGACGTTGAGTCTGTCGGGTGACGCGGCATTCAGCGAAACCGTGCTAAGCATGCCCAGACAGAAAGCGAGCAGTGTGGATTTCATGATTGAAGCTCGAATTCGCCAAGTTCAAGTGGATACTTTCCGAAGTCGCGTACGAGCTTCACGATGTAGTCGTAGGTGTGCCCGGACACGCTGCTGCTCACGGAATGGTCGGATTGGAAAATCATCCCGCCGCCCTTGGCCGCGTTGAGCTTGCGGAGGACCTCGCGGCGGATGGCATCGCGGTCGCCGGATTCCCAAATCTGAATGTCGCTGTTGCCGCAGAAACCGATCTGGTGACCGTATTGCCGCCGCAACTCGACGCAGTCCATCCCCGCTTTGACTTCGAGCGGGTTGTAGGCGTCAATCCTGATGTCTATGTAGTCCTGGAAGATGGCTCTCACGTTGCCGCAGCCGTGATAGATCACCGGCAATCCGGCGGCATGCGCGGTGTCGGCCATCTGCGCGACCCACGGCTTGAAATACTCTCGCCAGTAGTTCGGCGACATGAAGGTGCAAGTCTTGTAGGCCACGTCGCCCCAGATGACGAAGCCGTCCAGCAGACCGGCACCCGCTTCGATCTCGGCCTTGGCCATCTCCAGGTAGAACGCGCCCATGCGATGGATGACTCTGCCCATGCGCTCCGGTTCCTCGCCCATCCAGAGCATGGCGTTCTCCTGACCGATGAGGCGCGTGAGGCATTCACTCACCTCGATCATGCTGCCATAGACCGGAAAGTCGGGCCGCAGCGACTTCACGGTCTCAACCCACGCGGGCGAATTGCGCTGGAAGCCGTCGCCCACGCCGGCGATCTGATTGTCGCCCGCCGAGAAGAACCGCCGCCGGTCGCGCGGGTCGTCGAACTGAGCCGCCTCCAGTTTCTCAAACGTGTCTGTCTCCCACGCACGCATCTCCGGCATGGGAAACTGGAAGTGCTTGCAGATGATCGCGCCGAAACCGGTTTTCACCACGACTTCGGCCGCCTCCTCTTTCAACATCTTGAATGGACGAATCCACGGGTCCATGTTGGGCACGGTGACAATCCAATCAAGGTCATAGTGGTAATACGGATTGGCATCGGCGGCCAGGCCGAGTTCGCTTCGCCAGCGTTCAATGAAACTGCCCCAGAAAAAGTCGCTGACCGGAACGCGATCCGGCTCCTCGTGGCGCAGGGCCCTGTTCATGCGCTCAAGCTTGCACAGCGTGTTCTGCTTGCGACCAGTCTGCCCAGCGGTCTTGCCGAATGAGTCGAACATGCTCATGGCATAGCCTCTCTAGAACGTGCGTGGCTCATGGTCCGAGCCGAATCTGGCGACAAATTCGTTGGAGGGAGTTTGGCACTTCTTGTCTCTCAAATCTATGTCCGCTATGCGCTAAGTTGTGTCGGATTCGCGCATGCCCCGTATTAACTTCGGTGCTTACAGCCAGCCTTACTCCGGCGTAGGCGTGGAGTTTGACCCGCTGGGCATCCAGCCCGGGCGCACCGGCATCACCCTGCATGAAGCCGGATTCCAGCCCGCCAACGAGGGTTGGAACTTCCCCGGCGTGTTCAGCCCGTTCTGGAGACTGTATTTCAACTCGAATCTTGGCCACTGTGTGCTCTTTGAGGAGCAGATGACCGAGTTGACGCCAGATCGCATCATGCTCATTCCGCCTCACTGCCTCTTTCATTGCCTGGGCCACAATCCGGTCGCGCATTTCTGGATGGCGTTCAGCTTCACACGCCGGCTGCACCCCGAATCACCACTCCCGGTGCTGCTGCCAGTGCGCGACACGGAGCTGTGTCTGATCCGCGATTTGAAGTCTTTGATCGTCTCGCAATCCAGCGGCCAGCCCACCGACGCGATTTACCGGAATAGTCTGGCGCTCCTGCAAGTAGTGATGGCGCGTCACGAGCTTCAACTCGGATTATTCACGCGACACAGCGGTTGATTGTCATCGGTCCTGGTCGATGGTGCAAGGATAAAAATGGCTTCGCCGAAGGCTGATTCGCGAGGGTCCGCGCAAACCACCCCCTTACCCC
>Ga0315284_10010245_pt1 | contig 13360 bp, 11 predicted proteins | sample YL17G09_16_MG_FD_203696 | JGI IMG/M metagenome (GOLD analysis project Ga0315284, IMG submission 203696) | Sediment microbial communities from Yellowstone Lake, YNP, Wyoming, USA - YL17G09_16 | ecosystem: Environmental > Aquatic > Freshwater > Lake > Sediment | place: USA: Wyoming | collected...
CTTCAGGTACAATGTCCTCGTAATAACCGCGGGTATCTTCGGTCCGCTTTGCAATGTTGAGTTCAGGTCTTATCAATGACGGGCCGGGAGGTATATCACCAAAGTACTTTTTTACTTTTTCAAGAATTTCAGCAGGTTTTACATCGCCTGCTACACTCAATACCGCATTGGACGGACCATAATACGTTTTAAACCATTCTTTCACATCATCCAGGCTGGCCGCATTCAAATCTTCAAGCGACCCGATAACGGTCCATGAATAGGGATGTCCCTTGGGATAGCTGGCTTGGGTAATAATTTCATATTCGCGCCCATAAGGCTCGTTTTCACCCTGGCGTTTTTCATTCTGAACAACGCCCCGTTGCTCATCGAGTTTGGCCTGGTTAAGGGCTCCCGACAGATGACCCATCCGGTCACTCTCGAGAAAAAGCACCTGGTCGAGCGCAGCAGTGGGAACATTCTGGAAGTAATTCGTGCGGTCGTTACCGGTGGTTCCGTTCAGATCGGTCGCACCAATAGCTTCCAGTGCCTGAAAATAATCCTTATTAAAATTCTCGCTCCCATTGAACATCAAATGTTCAAAAAGATGGGCAAAGCCGGTACGTCCGGGTTTCTCGTTTTTCGACCCAACATGGTACCAGATATTAACAGCAACAATAGGCGCTTTGTGATCTTCATGCACGATAAGGGTTAATCCGTTATCGAGCACATACTTGGTGTAAGGGATGTCAATCTGATCGGGATTGAAATAGGATTTTTGCTGGCTAAAGCCTGAAAGGACTATAACCGAAAAGATGAAAAATGCAATAACGGTTTTGATTGTTTTCATATGGGTGACTTTAAATTTAATAAATGAAAGAAAAGAATGTTAAAGTTTATAAAAAATTAGGAATTCATTAAAGAAAAAAATGTTATAATACGTTAAATGAGTACTACCTGTTTAATGACATACAAACTTCCTGATTTACCTTTCGGATGCGTTCTTCGTTTAATTTGACGATCTGCCTGTCATAAGTCATTAACCCATTTACCTCACTTTCCACATCAGTGGTTTGCGTATAAACAGCAGCTGAATAACATGTCGGAATGAGCTTTTTAAGTTTTTCTGCCAGATTGATATAAGCATCGGTAGCCTCTTCCGACGTTTTGTACTGAACATATCCCCAGTTTCGGTCCTGGTCCCAGAGGTGATCATTCAATGCAAGTCCAATCCCGCCATACTCACCCAAAACACAGGCACGTTTACCGTCAAACATTGCTATTACAGGGTCGGGATAATTGTGGATATCCAGCATATCGCCTGTATCATAATGATTGCCCCCACTGGCAGGATTTACTAACCGGGAAGGATCATAGTTTTTTGTCCATGCTACAATCTCAGCTGTTTTGAATTGTCCCCAGGCTTCATTAAAAGGCACCCAGGTTACAACACAAGGATTTGAATAACAAAAATCTATAATTTCCATCCATTCTCTCCGGTAGTTCTCTTCTGAACTGGCGCTGCGATCGAATTCCTTTCCGTTAAAATAGTTCCGCGACTGCCATTGAGGTGAATGATCACCACTGGGCATATCCTGCCATACCAGTATCCCAATGCGATCACAATGATAATACCAGCGGGCCGGTTCCACTTTTACATGCTTCCTGATCATATTAAAACCGAAATCCTTGGTTTTCTTAATATCAAATAACAAGGCTTCGTCGGTTGGTGCGGTATACAGTCCATCGGGCCACCAGCCCTGATCAAGGGGACCAAACAGAAAGTAATCCTTGTTGTTGAGCTGAATACGGACAATATCATTGTCATCACGCCTGGTTGAGATTTTTCTCATCCCGAAATAGCTTTTTACTATGTCAGTAGCCACCTGTTTACGCACCAGGGTTATCTCCAGGTCATATAGGTAAGGGGACTCAGGACTCCAAAGTTTAGCTTGCGGTACACTTAGCAATGCTTCCTGACCAATCGAGGACTTACCGGTACCAATTACTTTACCATTTTCCAGAATTTTAACCTCAATAAGGTCTCCGGGCAATGCGTCCTTTACAACGGCCATAACTGAAACAGAACTGCCGTCCACATCCGGAACGGTTTTAATCTGACTGATAAAGGCTTGTTCAACCGGTTCAATCCATACGGTTTGCCAAATGCCGGTTACCGCTGTATACCAAATCCCCTGCGGCTCATTAACCTGCTTACCGTGTGGCTGATATCCATCATCGGTAGGATCCCATACCCTGACTGTAAGTTCTTGTTCCTTTCCTTCTAATATAAAAGGGGTGATATCCAATGAGAAGGGAGTATAGCCCCCGGTATGTGAACCGATTTTAACATTATTTACCCACACATCTGCCTTCCAGTCAACAGCACCAAAGTTGAGCATCACCCGTTTACCTTTCCAGGTTGCAGGAATATTAAAGGAGCGGTAATACCAGAGTTCATTTTGATCGCCCACGCTTTTCTGAACCCCGGAAAGGCTTGATTCAATAGCAAATGGCACAAGAATTTTACCGTCGAATTTTTCTGTCAAAGTGTTGCCTTTGGGCAGGATTGCGTAATCCCAGAGGCCATTCAGGCTTTGCCATTGTTCACGCATCAATTGCGGACGAGGGTACTCAGGCAATGGATTAGTGGGATTGACCTTATCAGCCCATACAGTTTTAATCCTGTTGCCGGCAGCCTTCCAATCCTGGGCGTTGGCCCCTATCACTGCCACAAGAACAATTGCACTGAATAATCCATGATATATTTTCATAAAGGATAGTATAATTTATTGTTCCAGAGGATAAATATAGTTACTATTTTGAATTTTTAATCCTTATCCTAACCTTTATCCAGTGGACCATGGGTCAGGCGGAGTTTGTAACTCCGCCTTATATTCCAGAATATAGGATGATCAGTGAACCTTAACCTTTTGAAATTACTTCACTGGCATAATCAATCATACCCTGGAAATCAACAACCACCGCAGGTTCATTTCCAATAACCCAGGCATCATGTCCCTGGGGCAAAAGAGATACATCTCCGGGTTTGCAAAGTAACATGGTTCCATCATCCATTTTTACCTCCAGTATGCCCGAAACATGGTACTGGAAATGTGGTGCTTCACAACTTTTTGTTTTCGCTATAGGCATTACGGATGTTGACCATTTCCAACCGGGTTGAAAAATAGCCCGGCCAACTGTTGCTCCGCCAATCTTTATCAACTCAAGTTTCCCCAACGGAAACTCACGTGTCTCATCAGGATGGCTGAAGTTTTTTAACTCAGCCTTTTGATCTGCTGATACATCGTGGTGAACAGAAATTTCAGTCTTTTTCATCTCATTAAACAATTTAAGTTAATACTATCGAACCAAAAGAAAAGTTAAATTTTGATAATCGTTGAAAACCTGTACAAATAAGAAACCGGAGCTGGTGTGAATACCTGTTGAAAATCCGGCGTTTTATTTATTTTTAATATCTTTTTGCGAAGCTGATTTGGAGTATGGAATAAATGCTACCCTAGAAACAATCACCTGATCAGATTGTTCAAGGTTAATCAAATGCCTGAATTGCGGGTATTATCTCACTCTATCGGGATTAAAGACCAGTCTGGCGGTGCCATAGGCAGCCTGCTGGCCGCTCCGGGTTCCCATTTCATATCGACTGGTTTCGATGGTATACCGTTGACAATGTGCCTTTGATGGCCTTAATTCTGTACAACCCTTTACCAAGGTCGTCTATTCGGTAGTTTTCGCCCGATTGTGCAAAGATGGAAAAACACAGAACATCGAGCACCCAACGCCACCTAATACAATGCACTCCTTTTCTCTTTTGCGAATGAAAATATTTTTATTGGAAAACTGAACCATTCCACATTTTGCCGGTCATTTATAAACTTTAAGGACGTAATTGGCCAGCGTCTTGGCTGCTTTGGCATATGATTCAGCGATCCTGTTGGCAGCATCAAAACTATCTGTCATGCCCGAAACACCGGGAGAATTTATAATTGTAATAACTGCGGCTTGTTCACCGTTATTGGTAAAGGTAATTGTTAAATTTACTAAAGAGGGACGACTTCCATATCTCATCATTGTATAGAATCCAGGTTCTATCCAGGTTGTATGCACATTCATAATTACATTGGATTCGATATTCCTCCCGGCAGGTATTTTTTTAATATACTTGTTCCACAATTCCTCAAACCTGGGCTCATAAAAATTTGAACGATCTCCTACCCATTTTTTCAGCCATAATTCTCCGCCTCCCGGTTCTCCCAAATCTTTATCTGCCATTCTTTTGGCTGTATAATCACTTTCTTTAAGTTCCCCAATCATAAGACCGGAATAATCATAATTTATTTTTATTTTTTCAACTTTTTTCAAAAATGAAAGATCTCCGGAAGTGACTTCATATTTTTGCTTTTGTGCATGTAAATTTGTTGCTGTCAAAAGGACAACAAACAATGAAACTAACTTTACTGTTTGCATAATAAATTTTTTTCGTTAATTGAAATAAAAGAAGGAATTAATATTTGGCACAATTAGTTTAGAACCTGTATGTTAGAGAAATCCCGAGTTTTTCAGGCGTATAAATAATACCCATCGAAAGATTATTTAATTTTTTTTTATATTGCTTTATTTTACGTGCGCCGACTGCTGAAAAAATTATCCCGCCAATAATCATATCGACGCCTATTTCAGCCGCGCAGACACCATACAAAAATTTAAGACTGGCATCATCTTCAGTATTATGATCGGACTGAGAAGAAATAAGTAAGCCTGTCCCTATAGCAGATAACCCGATACCAGATACTGTAAGTGCAATGCCCTTATTTCTCATTTTCCTGAATTTTTCAATTTTACCTTCGTACAAATATTTTTTCTGATCCATTTGCGCACTTAATGAAATATTCAGGACAAAGGCCGCGCTCATAACGATCAAAAAAATATTTTTCATAGAGTATAGGTTTTAGTCAGATTTTTAAAAAGTACGCATTTGAGTAATTAACATAACCTTAAGTCAGATATAAAAATAGTTTTTAAAGTTGATATCCGAAAGCATGGTATATTAATTTACATGAGTTCGAAATATCATAAAAATGATAATGCTCTTGATTGATCAACAATCTCCAGGTTCAGAGAAGATTTCTTTGATAAATAAGAATAAACAATTAATCTCAAAATTACATTTTCTATAAATCCTTCCTGACTTCTGTCGTGAGTATATTCAATTTAGCTGAAGTTCCTTCATAACCATATACAAAGCAATAAGAAGAATCGCTGAATTAATAGATTAAAATACTGTATTTCAATTCTTTAAATCTTTGACTAATGATACGATTATAAATAACAAATTTCAGAATCGGTAAGTCAGCATGAATCCCTGCTGTTTTGGTGAACAAATTATATGCATGGATAAATTATCCAGCTTACTTTTATACTGTTTGTATTTATGAGACCCAATACTGCCAACGATAATTCCTGCTGTCAGCATATCAATACCCACTCCTAAACCTACTACTCCTCCTAAAACCTGAAGTGCCACTTCATCCTCGTTTGTTGGGGTAATGCTATAGTCATCGTAGGTGTAATCGGGAACGGTACATAATAAAGCTGTCCCTGCTGCTGTAAAAACCGCACCGATAATGGCAAGGGTTCCTCCGGTACTTCTCATTTTTGAATAACTTTTTACTTTTTTTTCATATAACTGCTTGTAAGCATCCTGTCCCATTGCAGGAATGTTGAAGAAACATGCTGCAATTATCAGGGTAATTAAATACTTTTTCATGGATTTAGTTTTATGGGTTACTAATTGGTTTCATTTCTGAAGGCGGGACTGAAATATTGCGTAAGTATCCTTTAAAACCTGTACGTCAGTGAAAACCGGTAACAATCCGGCGTATATATAAAACCTGTCGATAATCCGTCCAATCGTCTCTTGTAAGTTCTTCTTCCGTGCCTGCCAATCCCCATAATTGTGAATCCGGTGACTACTATTACAGTACCCGCTGTTGTCAGGGCTTCACCTGCAAATCGTTTGGATTCATCGTAGGGATACTCTGAAAAATAATCAGCCAACATAACAATTCCGCCCGCGAAAACGCATGTGCCTGCGCCAACCGCTATCCATCCGGCATTTCTTAGGTGAGTGTAATTTTTTACCTTTTGTTCATAAAGCTGCCTGGTGTCGGGCTGTGCAAGAATAAGGGCATTAACCATAAAGGTTAAAATCAGCATGAAAGTTAAATGGTATTTCATAAAGGGTCGATTGAGGGTTAAACAATATGTCTGATGGTTTTTTCAAAGAAGCCTCTGCCAGCGCACTCGGTTTTTTTCTTACTTATCAAGGTTTTCCGGTCATCAGGGAATATCTGATGGCCATCAACAATCTGTATATAAACAGGTTGGGATGAAATAGTATTATCCATATAAAAAACAGGCTTGGTCAGGGCAGTTTAAATGTACAAAAAAACCGAACATGAAACACCCAACACCGAACTCTTAAGAGAAATTAATAGTTAAGATTACCTTCGCTATTCATCATTCGGCGTTCTCAAACTACATATGAGTCTGAGCGTGTAACAGTAATAATTATAAAAAAGCCTGCCTGACGACCAGGCAGGCTTCAGGGATTATTTCAATTGTCTCTGGCTTACCACAACTTCATTATTAACAGTTAATGTTGTATTTGCCAGATGAAAATCATAACCAAAATCTGAATTTACATTTCCCCATGCCCGGCGAAATTTGCAATTTCGCCGGTTTTAAATTATAGTCTTTTGACTACCATGCGATAGACTATTCGTAATCAACGCAAGTAACTATACCAGGCTTGATATGGGAAAAAATACTTGTCAAACAATTTTAAGTTCACTTAACCGGTTTCAGTTCATTGATTACTTCTATCGTAGTAAGCGCTTTGGTTTCCTGTTTAACCATCAATTCTTTGCCCAGGTTAAATGATCCGGTCAGTTTACAGTTGGTTGAGGACGCTCCGATTTTAATTGTATACTTTCCTGCTTCCGCAATCCAGGATGAGGTTGGCATGCAGAACGAGGCAAGTTTTCTCTTATCCAGAATAAAGGTAAGTGTCTGAATTTCGCCTGGTTGTAACAATTTTGTTTTTTCAAAGCCCTTTAATTCACTTTCCGGCTTATACATTTTATCGGCAGGAGCACTCAGGTATAGCTGAACTACTTCTTTTCCGGCAACCTGGCCAATGTTTTTCACATCTATCGTCAAGGTGATCTTTTCTTTAAAAGAAGTAGCGCTTAATTTGATGTTACTATATTGAAACCTGGTATAGGATAATCCATAGCCAAATTCATAGGCAGTTTTCACACCGAAGGTATTGTAGTAACGATAGCCAACAAATATACCCTCCTCATAAACTACCTTTGGAGGTAAAGAAATCCCTGGAAAATTCTTTGCGGAAGGAACATCCTCATAAGCCAGAGGGAAAGTAATTGCAAGTTTTCCGGAAGGATTGACCTTTCCGCTAATAATATCAGCTATGGCATTGCCCGCCTCCTGACCAGGCAGCCATGCCAGCAGTATGGCATCAGGCATAGCACGCCAGCTGGCAGTTTCTACAACTCCGCCAATATTCAATACCACGATAACCTTTTTCTGCAAGGTATGAAATGCAGCATTAACAGTCTTTAAAAGAGATTTTTCAGCTGCAGAGAAGTTAAAGTCATTCTCCACTTTCCGGTCCTGACCTTCGCCCGTACTTCTGGATATTATAATTACAGCCACATCGTTGGTTTTGGCCATACTAACAGCAAGCTCGTCTGTAACATCCATTTCAGCTACCTGCTCACTGAAACCAAACATTTCCGCGATATAGTTTGCTCCTTGTGATTTTTTTGCCCTGGCTTGTTTTATATAATTCAGATAGCTTGTCTTCATAGATTCATCCACAATATATCCGGCATTTTGATATCCCTCTGCGGGAGAAACTAAATAGGCCTCATTCACATCACCACTGCCGGCTCCACAGATTATTACTTCGTAGGAACCATTTCCAAAAGCTGCTATTTTTTGGGTGCCAGCATGAAAAGGAAGTGCTGAGTCTTCATTTTTCAGGAGTACCATCCCTTCAGCGGCAGCCATACGTGCAATATTAGCATGAGCCTTCAGGTCGGGTTTATTTGAATAGCTATATGACTTGAAACGAGGGGATTGTAGAACAATATTAAGGATTTTTTCAACATTGCGGTCCAGCAGTTGCACATCGAGTTTCCCGGCTTTAACGGCATCCACAATCTTTTTACACTGATCGGGAGAACCCGGCATGATAAGGTCATTGCCTGCCTTCACCTGGGAAACGATATCCGAACCAGAATACCAGTCTGTCATTACACAGCCTTTAAAACCCCAATCCTTGCGGAGCACATCGGTAAGCAGATCAGCACTCTCCGACGTATATGTTCCGTTAATTTTGTTGTAGGATGACATCACCGTCCAGGGTTGAGCTTCCTCCACAGCAATGCGGAAACCTTCAAGATAAATTTCACGCAAGGCACGCTCGCTCACAACAGTATTAACAGAGTTCCTGTTAGTTTCCTGGTTATTGGCAGCAAAATGCTTGATGGAAGTTCCAACACCCTGGCTTTCGATGCCATTCACCATGGCAGCACCTATTTTTCCAGTAACAAAAGGATCTTCCGAAAAATATTCGAAATTTCTTCCGCAAAGCGGATTGCGCTGGATGTTCATTCCCGGCCCCAGAGCAATATCCACACCATACTCCAGTTCTTCTTTACCATAAGCTTTTCCGACCTTGAACACCAGATCCTTGTCCCATGAGGAGGCAAGCAGGGTACCTACAGGGAAAGCAGTGCAATAGAATGTATTGCTGCTGCCTTTACGAGTTGGGCTGATCCATATACCGGAAGGTCCATTGGCTAATATTGTCGGGGGAATTCCCAGCCTTGATAATTCAGCAGTCGTTCCTGCTGCTCCGGGAACAAGCTTCTGAACCTTGCTTATCATAGCACTATATGTTGTATCCGGTCCGGGTTTTAGTGCAAATGGGTTAACTCCACCCATTTTCTTAAGAATGGAGTCGGGAATGTCGATTAACCATCCGGTTCCAACAAGTATTCGAGCCTTCTCTTCTAGTGTCATTGCATCAATCACCTCCTTTAAAGAAGATTGACCAAACTGCGGTACCTTCTGCGCCTTGACAGCAGGGGTGATTGTGCCTGTAAACGTAATTAGCAGCAACCCTACGAAGGCAATTGTGTTGGGTTTTTTCATTGTCAATAAGTTATAATAAGGGAACAATGTTTTCCACTGCAATATAATAATTCTAACATGTGAAAACATAGGAAAGGTAATTCGATTTATGGATACTTTCATTAAACTTGTAAGAGCTGGAAAACGCGGGTATATTGGTTTAAAATTGGCTCTTTGCCTGAAATTTCAAACTATTAATCTTGAATAAAATATTTCTGACTTACTTTGATGGTAATTATTCTTTACGTAATTTAGTTTTATCCTATGAATCCGACCAATTCAAATAAACCAATCAATAAAGCCTTATATGAAAAAAGTAACAATCTACTTAAGATCTGTCGAACAAGAAGGGGAAAAACGCCTTGCCATGTTCGATTCAAACCGCAATGGAGATATCAATAACCTTACGACAGAGGTACAAGCTGGGGCTACTATTATCTGGAAATTAGACTGCTTCAGTGGGATAAAGAGTATAACCAGAATATACTCCAAAGAGAAGGAACATCCTGTATTTAAAAGCGATCCGAGTAAACGATTGTTATGCAAAGGATTTAAACTTAAATTAAAAAAAGGAGCAGAAGGAAAAGAAAAATACACCATTGAATGCATCCTTTGCGATAATACAGAACTGGTTATCGATCCTTTCTTAAGGGTTCCGCCACCGCCCTCCAAATAGCACAATGTATTATCGTATTATTTCAGCATTTTGTATTGCCTCTGTTTTGGCAATAACCTCACCAAACGCGGTTAACGGACAATCAACGGATAGTCTTTTGTATTTATTAAACCATGACCGCGTTAAGGATGATGCCAAAAAATTTGAACTTCTTTGCGAGATAGCATCAACTTCAGCTGATGCTGATACCATTTTAAAATATAGTGAACAGGCCATAAAACTTGCTGAAAAATTGAATATAGGTCCTGCACAGCCTATTGTTTTCAAAGGATTTGGCTACCTTAATTCCGGTAGACTTGGAGCAGCACTTGAATGTTTTATGAAAGCAGCCAATTATTACAAGGCGGATCACAACAACCTCGGCGTGGCAGCGGCATATACTTATATGTCAGAAGCATATAACCTGCAAGAAAACTATGATAATGCGAAATATTACCTTAAAAATGCTATTGAAATCTACACAAAAGAAAAGGATTCGGTTAATCTGGCTTTAGCCTGGCTCGATTTGGGTTATATCAATTACAGTATGGGGCAATATGATACTGCCTTAGTTTTATACGCAAACACAAGTGAAATATACCAAAAGTTAGGTTACCTTACAGAATATGCCTATTGCCTGGGGAATTCGGGATTGGTTTATTCTCGACAGTCGGAATTTGATCAAGCAGAAGATTATCTTCTCCGCGCTATTGAAATACTTACCAAACAGAGCGATGAACGTGGCGTTACACAGTTTATGATTGAATATGCCGTCGTGCTTCAGCATAAAGGAGAAATTAAGAAAGCTATAGCCACTGCAGCTATAGGTTTTGGTAAGGCGACAAAGAATAGCATTCTAGAGTATGAACGCGATGCAGCCTATCGTCTGGCTCAGCTATATCAGGTTTCCGGTAAGTATGACAGTGCTTACCATTATCAGTCGTTGTATATAAACGCCAATGACAGTATTAAAAGCGATAAGAATATTCGGAAAATGGCTGATCTGCAGACGAAATTTGAAGTGGCTGAAAAGCAGGCAGAGGTTGATGTATTGCAAAAGAAAAAGGAAATACAGCTTATTGTGATCCTAGGTTTAGTGCTTATCGTATTGCTGGCCATGGGTCTCATCATGATGTATTACTATAGCCTGAAACGGTCACAAAAGCTTACAGCTGCTCTGGATGAGCGACGTATATTATTGGAAAAGCAGAGCATAAAACTGAAGGAACACCAGGAAGAATTGGTGCAGCAAAAAGAAGAACTGCAGACGACCCTTGAAAATCTTCAGAAAACCCAGGAACAACTTGTTGAATCGGAAAAAATGGCTGCTATTGGCGGACTGGTGGCAGGGGTGGCGCATGAGATCAATACACCTGTAGGTATTGGTATAACCGCTATTAGTAGTTTGCAGGATGATATTCAAAGAATGGCCGGGTTGTATGAAAAAGAAGAAATAAGCAGGAAAGATTTCAAGGAATTCATAAAATCATCAGGCGATGTGTCGAAACTTATCCAGAAAAACCTGGAACGTACTGCTTCTCTTGTCCAGAGTTTTAAACAGGTGTCAACAGACCAGATTACAGAGCAACAACGAGTTTTTGAATTCAAGGAGTATCTCAACGATATTTTAGTCAGTCTGCAACCGAAATTCAGAGGAAAGATAATAGATTTCAAAATAGATTGTGATGATAAACTGAAACTGAATTCCTATCCCGGAGTTTATGCCCAGATCTTCACCAATTTGTTATTAAACAGCTTGCAACATGGATTTCCTGAAAAAGATACAGGCACAATTGGTATTAAAGCTGACATAAACAATGAGTTGTTGAAAATCCAGTACAGTGATGACGGAGCAGGAATAAGCAAAAAAGACCTGCCTCATATCTTCGAACCTTTCTATACTTCAGACCAACATCGTGGTACAGGATTGGGACTTAACATTCTCTACAATCTTGTTAAACAGAAACTGCATGGAACCATATCTTGTGAAAGCGAACCAGGGAAAGGGGTATTGTTTAAGATTGAGGTGCCAATTAAATGAAGATTTATCCTTTATAAACACTTGAAATGCCGGGATGAGACTGAATACTGAAGCCTATTTAATAGTTGTGCTTATCTTCATTGAATCTTGATTTTCAATTATTATTTTAGGTAGCTTATTTTCTTGTATAATTTCCTATGCTATTGTTCAGAACTAATATCATTTAGTGCAGAATTAACCGTTGGATCATTAAAAACTTCTTTAATAAGTTCTTCCAAACCTTTAGGCAAATAAGTTTCAAATTTCATTCCTTTTCCTAGTGGTTTTGCCCCGTTAAAAGATTTTTGACCTATAAGGGTCCCGTTTGCCCGATAAATTGAAACCTGTAATTTGAAAAAAAGACCTTGATCGGCATATCCATCAGTATGTAACTCATTACACTTAACCAAGATCAATTTATCATTATTACTCTCCTTTAGATTATTCAATATTATGTTTTCATTGTCCTTATATGAAGTAGGAACAACTATGGCCTTACATCCATTGTTTTGAAAAGAAGTAGAAATATCTAAGGCGATGTCGTCTGCAAATGCTTTACCACTTGCAGTGCCCAAAGGGTATGCAATCCCTGCGACAGATCGCAAATAACCAACAAAATCGGGCTTACGCGATCCATTTAAGACCTGTTCACGTTGATCCCATACAGCAATACTGATACTTTTAGTTGTTAATTGAGGTAATTCTAATTTTAAATTATTATATGGAATTTTTCGTGAAATCGCACAACTTGATATCAGGGTGGCGATCAAAATCAAATAGATGAAATTTTTCATAGCATTTGTTTTTAATTAGGAAATTCATACTATAAATAAGTATTTCTAAGTAAAAATATTACCGAACTATTAATAAAAAGTGCAGAAGTATATTTTATTATAAGGTAATTACATAAAATTGGGCTTTAAAATTTAAGAAAAATTATTTATTATTCAAATAGTTGAGTGTATTTTTTAATTTTATTAGGAAATATAATTTTAAGATAAAAAATAACATTTTAATAGCTTATTGTTAGAAGGAGGGGAACACCCACACTCACACCCAGTAAGGGATTACTGCGTGATCCCGTGAAGGGAGTTCCGGGCGAAATGCTCCCTTTTTCGTTTAGAATCACTAAAAAATTAGAACGATAAATTACATTAATTGAATTCCGATTTGTTTGTCTACATTAAACGTGGTTATTAGGTCGGGAATTTAATGTCTTTTATCGGCGATTTTTATAAATAATTAATATAAACCTGTATTGTCCGTATATTAGCTGGCCCTAATAAATCTACCAAACTAGTGAATTTAAATCCAGATGTTATAATGTAAATAATATCTTTGGGCCTTATTGTAGTCAATTTGAAAAAAAACAAGTTTGCTGGTAATTAAACATGGACAAAACATCGATAGTATTGATTGTTTGTTGCCTCTACTTTGCGGTATTAATTATTGCAGGGGTATAT
>Ga0315284_10010246_pt1 | contig 13360 bp, 9 predicted proteins | sample YL17G09_16_MG_FD_203696 | JGI IMG/M metagenome (GOLD analysis project Ga0315284, IMG submission 203696) | Sediment microbial communities from Yellowstone Lake, YNP, Wyoming, USA - YL17G09_16 | ecosystem: Environmental > Aquatic > Freshwater > Lake > Sediment | place: USA: Wyoming | collected...
AGCTGAAGGACGGAATCCTTCGTCGTTTTGCGCACCCCTCGGGGCACGTGTGGGTGGTGGAAGGCCGCCGTTCACAGAACCCTCCCAGATCCCTTGCTCCGCTCGGGACGACAGCAATCCTCTACGCCTGGCGGCAGACGGGCATGAGGCGCTGTGCGGTGGCCTGAACCTAGCGATGTAGCATTTGTTCTTCACTCCAACAACAAGGCGGGGAGTGATGCAAGGTGCCGGTTTGCTGGGGCCGCTTGAGCTACTCCGCGCCAACGGGATTTCTCGCCCGCCGTGGCGCGGCCCGTGGAGCGTAATGGCGGTGTTAAAATAAAATCGGTCTAAGCGCTCGATTTGGACGTCAGTGGTTCCGCTTTTCGAGTGCGACTCACGGACGTGGAGCCAAACATGTGCGGGATCGCGGGACTGGTGGGACTGCGGGACGTAGCCGAGGCGACGGACGACGTTCGTCGCATGTGTAGAGAAATGCGTCACCGTGGTCCCGATGACTCTGGCGTCATGAGCAGCGACCAGGTGGTTTTGGGCCAGGCCCGGTTGAGCATCATCGATCTGGCAGGAGGGCATCAGCCCCTGTCCAACGAGACCGGCACCGTCTGGATCACTCTCAACGGGGAAATCTACAACTACCGCGAGCTTCGGGATGAACTCATTCGCCGAGGTCACCATTTCAAGACCGCCACGGATACCGAGGTCATCGTCCATCTCTACGAAGAGCGTGGCATAGCCTGCCTGCACGAACTCAATGGGATGTTTGCCTTTGCCCTGTGGGATGCGGACCGAAGGACGCTGTTTCTCGCGCGGGACCGCCTGGGAATAAAGCCGCTCTACTACCAGGTGACCGCCCGCCGCCTCGCTTTTGCGTCCGAGCTCAAGGCCTTGCTCACCATCCCTGGAGTCGCTCGCGAGGTCGATCGCGAAGCCGTGGCCGAGTACCTCGTCATGGGGTACGTTCATGAACCTCGAACCCCATTCGTGAATATCCGCAAACTCCGGGCCGCTTCCTATGTTGAGTGGCGAGAGGGACATGTGCGGGAAGAGCGGTACTGGCAGGTCCCAACGGTCAGCCACCTCGATACGCCGATCCCCACACTGGTGGACGAACTCCTGTACCTGCTGGAGGACGCAACTCGACTGCAGATGCGGGCGGACGTCCCTGTTGGGGTATTCGCGAGCGGTGGACTCGACTCGAGCGCAATCATGTGGGCCGCCGCCCGACAGGGGGTCAGCGTGCAGGCGTTCGTCTGCGAGTTCGACTATCTCAAAGCCGACACTCCATACGCACGCATGGCCGCCGCCGCCACTGGGGCCCGTCTTGAGGAACGCCACCTGGGTGCAGCTTCGGCCTGGAAGCTACTTCCGCGTCTCGTTTGGCACCTCGACGAGCCGCTTGCAGATCCCGCCATTGTGCCGTGCTACCTGATTGCCAGGGAGGCAAGAGACACGGTGAAGGTCATCCTGAACGGCACCGGGGGGGATGAGCTGTTCGGGGGATACCCCAGGTACAACGTGCGGGGCGTGTTGCCATTCGTAGCGGCGCAACGCGTCGGGGCCGCGCTCGGCCGCCTCTCCGGGGGGTCTTCTACCCTCGGGCGGGCCGCCGCTGCGCTGGATTATCGCGAACGTTACCTACGACGTATCACCTTTCTTTGGGAAGGTGACGTCCGGCGCGCTCTGGGACTCGGGTCCGATCTTCCCGTCACCGATCGGATCCGATCGCTCTTTGGAGCCGCTCAACGGCTTGATACTACCGGATCTATGATGTACGTCGACCTTCACGAGTACCTTCCGGGCGATCTCTTCATGCTGCTCGACAAGATGACGATGGCCGCATCACTCGAGGCGCGCGTGCCGCTGCTCGATCACCGGCTGGTGGAGTTTGCAGCTCGCATTCCGGGTCACATAAAGATGCGCGGGGGGCAGCTCAAGTGGCTACTGCGAGAGGCACTGCGGGGGCGCCTGCCCGACGAACTGCTGGACCGCCCAAAGCAGGGGTTCGGTCCCCCGGTGACGGCGTGGCTGGGCGGTGATGCCGGGGAGGCAGCCACACGCTTCCTTACGGAGCGCGCGTCAAGGTCGTGTGCCCTGGTGCCTGAGGCCGCTGTTCGGAGATGGCTCACGCCTTCTGCTCTGCGCCGCAGGCGCGCGACGGTGCTCTGGGCTCTCTTGGTGCTGGAACTTTGGAGTCTGATATTCGTCGAGGGTGAAACCTTGGACTCTGCTGACGCGATGGTCGGCGGGCTGACGGGCGCGGCCGCGTGACCCGGACCGTCCTCATGCTCGGCTACTTTTTCCCGCCGCTGGGAGGTGGCGGGGTACAGCGAACCACGAAGTTCGTGAAGTACCTGCCTGGAGAGATGTGGCGGCCGGTCGTTGTCGCCGCAAAGCCAAATCCCCGCAACTCCATTGAGCAGGGCCTCGACAGCACTCTCATGCCTGACATTGCTGGTGCCGCCGAGATCATTCGGACGCGCAGTTTCGAGTGGCCTGGCCTGTACGCACTACTTCACCGCCTCCATTTGCGCAAGCTGCTGTTCGAGGCGGAGCGAATGGTGCCGTTCCTGCACATGGACTACAAGATCGGCTGGTATTTTCCCGCTTTGAAGGCCGCCCGTGGTGCCCTCCGGCGACACCGCATCGACCTTCTCTACACGACCTCGCCGCCATACTCCGCGCATTTCATTGGGCAGCGCATCAAGCGGGTCACGGCACTCCCATGGGTCGCGGACTTTCGAGACCCCTGGACGCAAGGTACGGCGTATCGTCCCGTTTCGCGCCTGCACCGAATGCTGGACCGGCGCTTGGAGACGGCTATCCTCCGGGAGGCTGATGCAGTTGTTGCAAACACAGACGCCAACCGCAGCGCCCTGCTGAAGGACTGCGGCCTTCCGGATGCCAAGGTGCACGTCATTCCGAACGGCTTCGATCCGGCGGACTTTCCGCCCGAAACGGCGAATGATCATGGCGAAGGGTTTGTCGTTGCTTGCATGGGGAAGTTCTACAGGATGCCGGACGTCGCCGCGTTCTTCAACGCCTTTCGTCGTCTTGCCTCGGTGCGGCCGGGGGCGAGGCTGGCGATCCACGGGCCGCTCCCCCGCGCTGTGCACCGAGCGATGGCCGAAATCCTGCCAACGGATCTCTGGCATTGGACACAGAGAGTGGACCATTCGGCGGCAGTCCGGATCATGAGAAGCGCTGCCGTTTTGCTCGCTAACGTGCCGGGGGAGCGATCGGGGCACTGGGTACCGGGCAAGCTCTACGAATATGTTGCCGCCGCGCGGCCCATCCTGTTCATCGGTCCGGAGGATGGAGAGGCGGCCAAGATCATCGCGTCCACGCGAACCGGGACCGTTGTCCCCAACGAGGCAGACAGAATCTTCGAACGGCTCCTCTCGCTGCACAGCGCATGGAGCGTCGGGTTCCCCGACTGGCGCCCGGACCGCGGCGCGATCGCGGCATTCGACCGCCGACGCCAGACTGCACAACTCGCGTCAATTTTCGATTCGCTCCCCGGCACAACCGGGGGGTCGAGGGTCCATTCCCCCGGCCCCATCGAGTAACGAGAACGAAGCGTGGAACAACAGCCTGGGCTCGCCAGTCGCATGCTCCCTGCCGTAGCCATGTCGGGCGTGGGTTTCCTTGGCATGTTCGTTTCGAGCATCGTGACGGCCCGACTGCTGGGAGTCGAGGGTCGTGGTGCCTTCGCGTACTTTCAGACTGTCGCTGCGGGGCTCGGGGTGTTCGCGCTTCTCGGCATCGGTCATGGACAGATGTTCCATGCCGCGAGAGAGCCCGCCAAACTCCGCCACTTCGTGCCGAACGCGGCTGTCGTCTCCGTTCTCCTCGGCGGCAGCGCCGCCGGCTTCTACGTCATCTGGACTCGAGTGTGGCAGCCCCAAGGCTCGGCTGCGTGGACCTGGCCGCTTGCTGTGTGGCTACTCGTGGCGGTCCCGGCTGTTTCAATGCTCACCTTCCAGCGCCAATTCCTGCTTGCAGCCCACGCGTACGTCCTCTCCAAGACAAACCTCGCCTTGACCCAAACACTCCCTCTGCTCGGTTTTGCCATGGTGTACGTGCTGGGCCGTCCATCGCCCGTGAGCTTCGTCGCAGCCCTGGTGGTCTCCCAGCTAGTGTGTCTGATGTTGTTCCACTTGGTCCTCACGCGACTCACGCCGGGTCCCTGGTCGCTCTCCGCCCCCTTTGCGAAGGCTTCGCTCTCGTTCGGATTTCGACAATACCTCAGTGACATCGCACTGTTCCTGACCATGCGGCTGGATTTCTTTCTGGTCGGATGGTGGCTGGGAGACCGCGGCCTGGGCATCTACTCGCTGGCTGCCGCGCTTGCGGAGATCGTTTCGCGAGTGCCGAGCGAACTCGGAACGATGTTGTTTCCCGCTTTTGCCGCAAGCCGCGTCCCGAAAGGAACGGCCGAGAGGATCGTACGTGTACTTTGGACCACTAGCATCGGTGTTGCATTGTTGCTCGGTCTTTTTGCCAAACCGCTCGTCACTATTCTGTTTGGGGGGCGGTTTGCCGGTGTAGTGCCTGCCTTCAGGTGGTTGCTGCCGGGTACCGTGGCGTGGAGCACGATCTATGTCACATGGAATCATGCATCGGCTCGTGGTGCGCCGGCCATCGGGGTGCCGGTCTTCACCGCGGCCGCCCTGCTGGATCTCGTATTGAACGCCATGTTCCTGAAACAGTTTGGCGTCGTGGCCGCGAGTCTGGCAGCCACAGCCTCGTACTGGCTGGCCGCGATCCTCTTCCTCGTCCGCTTCTGCCGCGCAGAGGGGTGCCGGTTCAGGGACTGCCTCGTGCCCCGCTCGTCCGATCTTGCGTGGCTACTAGAACAGGCCAAGGAAGTTGCCGCTCTGCGTAGCCGGGGGGGATCGTCTGGGTCGGGAGCGGCATAGTCGAGAACGCAGAAATCAGGAGCGAGCGAAGGCATCCCCGAGGGTGCTCACAACTCGCCGTGGGACACGCCTTCGGCGGACCCGCCAAGAGCTCGGATCCATTGCGAGAACCAATGCAAGGCTTCTCGATTGGCACTGGAGCGACATGGAGTAGAGCCTCCCGCTTGCCGATCGTGGTAGCGGGGTTGTGAGGTTTCGCGCGTCCGAAGAGCTAAGACAATCGTTTAGGTGCGGCCAGGCACGCCTGGATCCCTTGGGAGAAACGGCGCACCATCTCTTCGAGGGAGTACTCCCCGCTCGAGGCCAAGGCCGCCTGGGACATCCCCCGAAGACGCCCCGGATCCTGAAGCAACGCCAGGACAGTGCCACCATAGTCCTCAGTGGAGTCATTCACGAGCAGGCCGTTCACGCCCTGTAGCAGGTAGGCTATTTCCGGACCATGAAGGGCGTTGGTCGTGGTGACCAGCGGCACACCCGCGGCAAATGCATCCAGAACGTTTAGGCCGACGGCTCCAGGGTTCAGAATGATGTCTGCCAGCCGAAAGAAGAGGGCCTTCTCAGCTCCACGGCGCACGCCTACAAACCGCACCCAATCCCGCTCCCGGGATGCACTCTCCAGGAAGGCGCGGCTCGGCCCGTCGCCTATCACGATGAGCTTGAAGCCGGGAATCCTGGCATGTATGTGATCCGAGGCGGCAATCAGCAGCTCGAGCCTCTTGTCCGGGTACAGAGACCCGCAGTAGAGGCCAACTGCACCATGGTCGGGCACAGACAATCGCTGGCGGGTCTCAGCGAGAGCCTCCGCAGAGACGCCTTTGACGGCATGGCGGAACCCCCGCGTATCAATTGCGTTGTTGAGGCACGTTAGCCTGTCGGTGGGGAAGCCAGCGTCCTCGAGGAGTCGCACGGTCAGGCTGGTGTATCCAAACCACCAGTCAACGCGGTGAAGGAGGAGTCGCCTCCAGCGTTCTCGCAACCCCTTGGGTTTCCTGCTCTGCAGGTTGGCGCCATGTCCCCAGTACGCCACGCGTCCTGCTCGCCATCTGGAAGACAAGAGTATCGGATAGTTGGACAGGATTCGATTCTCCTGCATGACGATGACGAGGTCGACGTCCCTCAGTTCGCGGGGCAGGGGCTGCCAGAGAAGATCCACGTCTCCAACTCGCCGCCATCGGTTCGTGACGCGATCTGCCCAGTCGAGTGATCCCTCATCCCTCCGTGATTCTTCCGTTGGCGACGCCTGCCCGTGGACAAGGTGAAACTCGATGTCCGCCTGCGCCAGGGCATCGCGCAACTGCTGAAACAGTTCGCAGCGGTAGTGCAGCAACCGATGCTGCAGTGCCACGACGCGGGCGACTGTCATGCCATTGCCTGCGTGGTAGGCCCCTCGAGTGGTGGAAAGTGCAGCATCCTCTGAGCCCCCTTCTATTCTCGCCGGTCATCGGCGATCCGGCCGCCTGTTCGCTCCATCGCGATCGTCACGTTCACGGCGTTGACCCAGATGCCAAGGGCACTTGTCACGTTGCGCCTGTATTCGCGGACGCTCGAGTAGAATCGGCTCGGTAGGTTCATTGCCCGAGGCCGGTCAGGGTGCGCCGTACAGCCGTCGTTCGTGTTCGCGAATCTCCTCTGGGTTGAAGCGTGCCGCAATGCGGCTTGCCGGCACCCCTGCAACAATCGAATACGGCTCGACATTGCGGACGACGAGTGCTCCGGCTGACACCAGGGCCCCTCGGCCAACCCGCACGCCCGTGAGAACGATTGCACCGTAGCCGATCCAGACGTCGTCGCCGATCTCGAGTTCCAGTTGCGCTCCGGGTCCTGGATGGCCGGGATCTCCGATCCATGGCGCATCTCTTATGTTGATTCCGACGCAGCGGAAATCGTGGTCGTAGCGACCCACCAGCCCGCAGTGATTCGCGATGATGACGTTAGAGCCGATTGTCCCGTCGCACTCGATCGTGCAACGCTTACCGATGTAGACGTTGTTGCCCACTGTCAGATGCCTGGGCGCCTCCAGGATCGTGCCGATTCCAATGTGGACGTTTTGGCCGAGCACAACGTTCTGACGAACCGCGTACACGCGATACACGCGTTGCCAAACCGGCCCAATGGTCTTGCGAATCAAGCGCCACATCGTGCCCCCAAGTCGCCTCACGCAAGGTCCTTCCGCCAGAGCGAGCGGATCACATGAACGGAGAGTCCGGCGAGGACCATTTCCAATCGAGCGGGATCCGGTTGGGCCCTACCGCCGCACAAATTCCAGGCGTTCAGGCCCGCCCTTGGCACCGCGTATCTCCCCCTGCGCCAAGGGTACCGCCACGTTTGCACTGCCCCTCGGAAGCCGACCTGGCGGACCACTGCCATTTCCCGGTCGCCGAACACACCGTCGGGGTAGGCAAACCAGACGTCCTCCGACCCGGTCAGACGCCCGACATCGGCCTTGGAGCCGCCCAGCTCATCCACAAGCGCCGCATCATCGAGCCAGCGGAGCAGGGGATGGGTGCGTGTATGGGCCCCGAACTGGATGCCGGCCGCCGACATCTCGCGAATCTCCTGCTCGGAAAGAAACCGTTGCTCCGGGGGGCTGGCCAACGGACCCGCCAACTCGTTCAGCACCCGCGACACCTCGTTTTTTTGCCGATCTGACATGTTCTTGAAGGCGTGGAGGAGCCCCTCCCCGGAGATCCGTCCATCGCGCTGGAGGATCCGGGGCTCCAGAGCGCCGAGCCGTTGCGCCGCTTCCGGGCCACACTCTTGAGCCTTCCTGGCCTGAAGCAGGAGTCGGTCCCACCACAGCAGTCGATCGGTCCCGATGTGCCCGGTTACGAGGAAGACAGTGGCCGGAGCCTTGAACTCTTTGAGTATTGGCAGTGCGTGCTGATAGACGCCTCGGTACCCATCGTCGAAGGTCACCGCTACGAGACGTGGATCCCGAGAATCCACAACCTGATCCAACGTAGCGAAACAGAAGCGCTGTGCAAGGCGACTCATTACCCACCTAAAGAGGGGGGGGTCAACCGAAAGCGAACGATGCATCAGCACCGCCTCAGGTCCTGTTTTGGGCGCGATCTCGTGAAAGTAGACAATCAGCGGCACGCCGCGCCGTGCGACCGCCCTCCACGCCCTGGCGATACCGGCACTGACGATCAACCGGATCAGGAGGCGCCGCAGAACTGGGCACGGTCGCCGACCCTGCTGGCCCTGTCCAACGGTCCGGATCATCACATCTCCCTCGCCGTTGGCATGGGGTCGCCCCGCTGTAGCAATTGCAGCAGTACGCCGATGCTCCTCTCCGATGGGAAGTGTTCGCGGACTCGCTGCCTTCCGGCAGCACCCATTCTTCCTCGCAGGCCGACGTCACCGATGAGCTGCTCGACGGCGCTCGCCGCCGCCACCGGGTCGCGTTCCTTCACGAGAAACCCCGTCACGCCATCCACGACGGCCTCAGGGATGCCGGAGACATACGTGGACACGATTGGCAGCCCGGCGGCCATGGCTTCAAGGATCACCGTTGGGAAGCCGTCCCGGTAGCCTCCGGCGTGTATCTCGGCCAGAAGTGCGAACGCATCCGAGGACGAGAACGCTGCGTATACCTGGTCGTGTGATGCGGCCCCGGGAGCACTCGCGACTCCTGCGAGCCGGTAGCGATCAACGAGGCGATTGAACTCTGCACGCCCGGGACCTTCTCCCAACACCAGCAGCTCAATGTCGTGGCCGCGATCCCTGAGGATCGCGCAGACCTCGAGGAGCGTCCCATACCCCTTGCAGCCTACGAGGCTTCCGACCGAGACGATCCGGAATCGCCTCTTGACCGGCAACGGTTGCGCCCCGGACCTCAGCTGGCCTGCCTGCTCGATCTCGCGAGCGTCGAGGCCGTTAGGCACCACGACCAGCTTGTCGGAATGCCGGAAGCCCGTGATGCTGTCGAGGTACCGGCGGCTGTAGTCGCAGACGCATGCCACGAAGTCTGCGCGCTCTATCTTCGGCTCCAGGAGTACAGGCCGCACGAAAATGTCCCCCGAGGCGTGGGCAGTGAACGAGAAGGGGAGCCCGGTCAGGTGGCTCGCCGCCAAACCGACGTTCGCCCCAGTCGTGAAGTGGGAGTGAAGGGCGCCGATTCCGCGCTGCTCCAGTTTCCGTGCGAACGCCGCCCCACAAAGGAAGTGGAACACCAGGCGGAGTGCCGTCCGTGCGTCAAGGCCCGCTGCTTCCCGGAGATAGGCGGCGAGAGTCCGCATATATATACGCGGCCTGCACAGGATCATTCGGAGATTCGCCGGCACAGCGCGCGCAAGGCCATCGGGGCGAGCGTAGAAGCAAGGGACCGCGCCGAGAGCCTCCCCCAATTGGCCCCCAACGGGATCTTTCGCCCGCTTGACGGCGAACACTTCGACCTCAACCCCCGCGGCTCGCAAGCCGACGATCTCGCGGTGAATGAACGTCTCCGTGGCTGCAGGGAAAGTGGCGAGGAAGTATCCGATTCTCGGCCTCGGAACGGGATTGGCGTCGAATCTCATTCCTTCAACTCCTGTCCGCTGCCGAGGTTGCGAAGCGACGGATGGACACGCGCGGCTTCCATGGGCCGAATCCTGAGGTGCCCGAGCGCGTCCTGGTGCCCCAGTTGACGGAGATCGTGTCAGCAAAGCCGGGCCCCTGGATCTGGATCACGGTTGGCGCCCGCACGTCACGCTGCAGGCCCGCATGGACCGACAGTTGACTGCCTGGGTCGGCTTCTGCGAGCAGGAGGGCCCCCAGAACCACCGGGACCTCCCCCTCGAAGGTATGGTGGACCACGGGGTGGGGAACCGGGCGCCCGAACTCCAATTCTGCTGTCTCCTCAGTGACGGCAAGGTGGGAGTTGCCTCGTCCCGCTCCTGTACTCGCGTCGAAGAGTTGCACGCAAGCCCGGACGCCTACTCCTTCCAACTTAACCTTGTTCGAGCGCTCGTCGATCTCGGCGGAGAGGTTCGGCGCCACGTGGAAGAACTGGACCGCCCGGTGTGAACCCCGACCCTCGATGCGATCGAGCACGAGGCAGTACCGGGGCTTCATCACCACGATGCAGCGGACATGTCTGACCGGATTGCGGAGCCTGAGGTAGCCGTCATGCCAGCCCATCATGACGTTGTGACCACTCTTGTCCTCCAGCAGCCCCACGGTTGCCCGAGCGGGTCGCAGGACCGACTGCCTCGGCCCAAGCTCCGACTGCGATTTCCCGTCGACCTCGACGGTGTTGTGGGAGAATGTCGCGCGAAGCGATCGCCGGAGCTTGTTGTCCCTCTCAGAGGTCCCAGGGTCGATCAACACAGGCACGCCAGCGTGCACCCAGACGAAGCTCAGGGCATCCAGGTGAGCGTGGTTGAGGTTCTCCGGGTATCCGACCGGACCGCAATCCCAGATGATCGCTGAATGGCCAGTACTGGCTGGCCATTGCGAAACGTGGTAGCCGCCTTCCGGGAACGCGCACGACCTCGGTGCGGTTGCTCGGCCGGGGAGCGTTGTACCGCCACCGAGGGCCCAGAGCGTCTGCTCTTCCGCCTCCCTGATCGCGATGGAACGAGAGACATCGTGGCCCAACGCACGCGCCACGGTTGGCGCGTCGAAGCGGTAGTAGGTGTCCTTCAGGTATGCGTCACCAAGGAGCGCGAACGAGCCATCCTCGAATGCCGTTGCGCTCTGGAACTCGGCCATTCTCTTGACGACCTCATGAAGCTCCGTCCCTATGGAGTGGAGACCGTTCCTCCGGCAGAGCAGAACTAGTTCGGCCAGTTCGCCGGCGACGATCCGGTGATACATGGTTGACCGCTCGAGGTGAACGCCGTCGCGCCCGATCTGTCGCGTGATCTCCCTTTGCACCAGCCGCCAACCCCGGTGGCGCCACCGATCGGCTCCGGGCAGCTCTCGAAAGATCTCGCCAGCCATGGCTAAAGCCTTGGCTTCCAAGAGCATGTGGTTCCCGGGGTTGTGCGTCTCGAGGCCTGCGTGTAGGTAGGTTGCCAGAAGACCGATCGTGAAGAGGTACTCGCGGATCTCGACCGGGTCCCACGTGTCGCTCTCCAGGAACAGGAACAGTCCCCAGATCCAACCGTTCAAACGAGCCGCCACCTCGAAGGGATGGTCCCAGTGGAGCCGGCCGAGCCTGCCACCACAGGAGCGTACCCAACTCGTGCTCAACGCCGAGAACGCTTCCAGGTACTTGGCCTCGCGGGAGTACCAGTATGCAAAGCCGAGTTGGGCGAAGTAGAAATGCCGGTTCAGATCCCAGGTCAATGAAATGTTCGGTCTCGCTCGTCCCCAATCCGGGGGACTCCCCACAATCAGGGTCTCGCCCCGGAACGAGAACCGGCCCTCGCAGATGGAATCGGCGTATCGGATTGTCTCGGCGGAGTATTTTGCTGCAAGACCTGCAGCCAAATCGCCGAGAGAGCGACCGTCGAAGTGGAAACGGCGCCCCGGCCCATCTATCAGATAATGCCTCAGGTCCCCGGGATGGCCGGGCAAAGCGTCTGCGAACCGCGCCGTTAGGCGGTTGACCCTCAACGCAAACATCCTGTCGGTGAGGGCCCGGCGCAAGGTGTAGGAGAGGCGTGACGCCACATACCACGGGCCCCTTGCTGAGAGCTTTTCCGCCGCCCAGCGCAAATGATCTGGCCGCATGCCTCGTTGTAGCTTGGCATCGACCGGTGGATTCATGACAAAGCCTTGCGACGCCGAGCCTGGAACCAGAAGAACATTGGAAGCATTGCGGTCCCGAGCCTCCGGTCGAACGGGTGACCACCGAGGCCGACCTCCACATCCCCGAAGCCGGCTCCCATGAGCGCCCTTCGCATCTGCCTCGGGGTCTGAAAGGTCTCAAACCGGTAGCGCTCAAGCCCAGCGGCTCGACGCAGCAGGGTGTAGACAAGCACGCCCGCGCGCCGAAGGGCTGTGGCTTCCAAACGCAACGCCTCGTTCCAAGCCGCACTCACGTAGTACGCTGGCCCGTGGCAAGCGCCGTGAACTCGGCCTTTCTCCTTGAGGACCCGCGCCACTTCCTGAAGGCATCGCTCCACGTTGAGGTAGGGCAGCACCAACTCCAGGAGAACGACATCGAAGCTGCCGCCTCGGAATGGCAGTTTCTCAGCGTGGGAGCGAACGAGCCCGTACCCGTACCGGTCACGTTCCCGAAGAGCTCGTTCCGAAACTCGCGTGTCGATGCCAACCGCGCCCATCCCTTCCTCGGCTGCTGCCGCCAGCCACTGCCCTGCGCCGCACCCAACGTCGAGAATCCGCGCTTGCGTTTCCGTTTCAACGATCCGACGCAGTACTGCCCTGTAGCCCCCCAACCCGCAACTCCAGGCCCGGGTTTCGTAGTCGCGCTGCCTGTCTTGGGCCTTTGCGGTGCCCCTGTTCATGTGGACAGAATAGAACACCAGCACGATCCCCAGAAGCGGCAGCGAACAAACCCATTGCCCCGAAATAGAGGCAGTTCGTAAACGGCTCATGGAGGTTCACAAACAGCCCGTTGAGGAAGTACGCGGCCGACAGTGCCAAAACAAAGGCCTTCCCATTAGCAGGCCACATGACCTGCGCGCCTCGGAGCCCCTCCCGCACAACGCCCCAGATGATGGCGCCGTACAGCAGCAAGCCAATGCCACCCAACTCGACCAAAACGCTCAAGAAGGCGTTATGGGCTATCGCCCCCGTGCCGCTCCGCGGTTTCTGACTCGTAACACCTGTGGATTCTTCAAAGCTGCCAACTTCACCCGCAAACTGCGCAAAGCCGTACCCGAACAAGGGTTTCTCGGAGGCCATCCGTAGCGCCGCCCCCCAGAGGTTGAGGCGGAATCTCACCGTGTCGGCGTCGCCGGCCCGCTCGCGCGCAAAGCGGGTCGGGAACGCAATGAGGACGCCGGCCAGGGCAAGAACCAAGCAGAGCCGGGGGATCACCCTCCATCTGCGTCCGGACTCTACTCCCGCCACGGCAAGAATTCCGCCTGCCAGGAGAGCACCCAGCCAAGGTCCCCGCGAGTAACAAACGAAGATGCCGACGATGATGAGTCCGGTTGCCGCCCATGCAACCGCCCTCCGGCCTCCACCGCCGGTCCAACCGAAACCAATGCTCAGGAGGCCCAGCAGGTTGAGCGCCAGCCCGTTGAACTCGGATTGCAACAGGGTCCCGCCGGACCGTCCGCTCCCGATGACCTGGTTTATCGAGAGGTCAGCGATCCAAGGTGGACGGATCAGCGAGTACGCCCCGAGGGACTCCAGCACAGACACTGACGCAACGTAGACTCCCAGCACCATCAGGACGGCGAGCGGTAATCCGGGGTCCAGGCACGGTTTTGTCTGGACCGCCAGCAGCACGAACAGAGCCAGGGGGATTCCCAGTGTTCGCATCAGCCATGCAAACGTCGAGCGGTCGAGGTCCCCCTGCACCTGGGTCACCAGCACGGCGT
>Ga0315284_10010247_pt1 | contig 13359 bp, 14 predicted proteins | sample YL17G09_16_MG_FD_203696 | JGI IMG/M metagenome (GOLD analysis project Ga0315284, IMG submission 203696) | Sediment microbial communities from Yellowstone Lake, YNP, Wyoming, USA - YL17G09_16 | ecosystem: Environmental > Aquatic > Freshwater > Lake > Sediment | place: USA: Wyoming | collected...
CTGAAGTTATGGAACGGTTCCCGGACTGCACCGGGATAATCTTAACTGAGCGGCAGGAAGAGATGCTTACCGTTAAGGATCGTCCGGTCCGGGTGATACCGGTCTGGCGATGGGTCCTTGAGGAGACAGGATTCTTTTAGGACACAGGGAGACCAGTAACCATGCCAGTACAGGAGAGGGAGAACATGCAAATGATGAAACGTCGGAATCATCAGATAATTTTTTTAAAAATGAGAGATTTACTATCAATTGTCATTTCGTGGTTATGGCCATGACCTGGAGATGGATCGATGAGGGCGGGACCTTCTGGCCGTTGATTGCGATGGTGCAGGATGGGGGTTGCGGAGCGGTTGGCGCCACAAAATCCGTTGAGGAGATGATGGCGGGAGATGGTATTGTTATTGGTTGCGGTGAGGGACTGGAGAGAAACAGGGCGGCCACAATGATAACGAGAAGAATGATGCCGCTGATGATGAGCCAGGGGAGACGGGATCTCTTTGTCATCAGCTGAACTGTTCTATGCTCCGGGTTATAGTAGTTGTTGCAAGACAGTAACCGCTGGTTTCCGGGTATGATCGTTGGCTTTGAATTGTCCCGTCAGGTTACCCTGTTCATGCAAGATGGTCGGCAATCCGACAAAGATTTTTTCGGAATATTCGCCGGGCAGGGAATCAGATCATGATTTCCTGCGGAAAGGCCGGGAAGTATGGGAAGCGGCGCCGGGTTCTTTGGGTATGCAAGTTACCTTTGAACTGTCCCGCCGTGGCCTAGCCAAATCCCCCCGACCCTCCCCCGGATTCGAAACGTCAATAGCGGCCCTCCCTTCGTTTTGACCGTGCTACACCCCCCGCTCAGAAAGGGGGGCATTGCAGGCCCGCTAAATTAACAGGTTTTTTCCTGATTAAATCGCTCCGTTTTTCAAAATAACCGATTTTAGCGATATTTTCCACAGGTGTTGACGCTCTTCCACTGGAACAAAAAACAGCATCGTTCGATTGGCAAACGGAGGCTGAATTGGGGTTATTTGAGGGCGTGTCTGTTTTTACCCGGGCACTTTTTAGATATCAATAACCTCACGCATAGCTGCGCTGGGAATCAGACCGGGCAGCAGGTGGATGGAAGGCATTGCGTTCCACCCTCCAGAGTGATTGATTACCGGAGATAGCTGATATTTTTGATTATTCCATCAAAAGACTGATGACAGGCCGGTGATAATACTGAGCAGTAACAATCATGGTAAGGTCTGGTGACATGGCAGGACGTACATTCAAAAAGAAAATCCGGGAGACCATCATCGCGATACTGACCCGATACGATGCAGAGCGGATAGCAATCTTCGGTTCCTATGCACGGGGAGAGGCGGGCGCAAAAAGCGACATTGATATTCTCGTCCGCTTCGCCCATCCGAAAAGTCTCTTCCAGATCGTACAGATTGAAGAGGAGATTCAGGAGTCCCTGCAGATACCTGTCGATCTCGTTACCGAGAAAGCAGTCAGCCCTTACCTCGCCGATTCAATACGTCGTGACGAAGTGGTGATCTACGGATGACACCGGAAGACCCGGCGTACCTTCACCATATTCTTGACGCCATCATCCATATCGAAGAGTTTTCCCGGAATATTTCTTCAGCCGCGGAGCTCAAAGACCGCACGCTTGAGCGAGCCGGTATCGAACGGATGCTCACTATCATCGGTGAAGCGGCGAAAAACATTTCACCACAGTTACGCAGAAAATACCCGGATGTCCCCTGGAAGGCAACAGCAGGAATGCGGGACAAGATCATTCACCACTACTTTGGCGTGGATTATGAAGCAGTCTTTGAAACGGTTAACCATGATCTGCCTGTTCTGAAGAAGGGAGTCGGGGTAATTCTTGCTGAAATTTCCACAACGAAAAAAGCAGGAGTGGACCTGAAGAAAAAATGAAAGGCCTGGGGGAAGAAGGGCTCAAATATATCCACGAATCTATGAAAATTGCATTACAAGAAAAATTCTCTGTCTAAACTCTCCTATTTTGATCTTGTTTAAGATCACTTGATGCAGCATCTGATGTATCCAATCTTAATTTCGGACATGATCCCAATACCATATTATGACCTACCCAACCGGTTCAATGGAGGATTACCTGGAGCCGGGTAGTTGATGACGGGGTAAAGGATATTCTCTAACGTGATCTTTTTGACAGCCACCATCACCCCTCCCTTTGCCTCGACCCTCCTACACCCCCCGCTCAGAAAGGGGGGCATTGCAGGCCCGCTAAATTAACAGGTTTTTTCCTGATTAAATCGCTTTGTTTTTCAAAATAACCGATTTTAGCGATATTTTCCACAGGTGTTGACGCACTTCCACTGGAACAAAAAACAGCATCGTCCGATTGGCAAACGGAGCCGGATTTGGGGTTATTTGACTACCGGGAAGATGGGGTCTCCTACCGGGAGAGTATGGCCAGGAAAGGATCAACCCACGGGTATTCCCCATATTTTTCAGGTTTTCAATCTCAAAAACAAGGTCATGGATGCATCTGGTGACCGGATCACCGCGAGGGCAAATGGATAGGATTGGCAAAAAAACGTGCCTTCCAGAGCACCGCTAAAGAGCACGCATTACATGCTGTGATAAACGTATTTTGCCAATCCGGACGATAATCCAGGATTTTTCTCCTTCGGTGGACAAAATACCCTGGTTACTCTGTTCACCCTGTTCATCAGTATTTTTTTCACAGGGAATGGAGCCCGATTCAGGCTTATTTCCCTACCTGAGAGATGCTGTCTCTGAGGGGAGGTGGATACATACCTTCCATATAGCTACCGGTATTTCAGGATACTGAACCATCGCTGGAGATGTGCGAGCGGGATACCCGGCTGCCTTCTTGTGGAAAGAAAGAATTACGGATGGGATCGGCAATCTCAGGAAAAAGAAAGCCAAACCGTTGTTCAGGCGGGAGCAGCGCTCTCTGGTAGTGAGCGACCAGGATCATTGCAAGCGTAAAGAGGGTCAGTGAGATCACGATGGGGTCCAGACGGATCCCCCAGAGGGTGAAATTCAGGCCAAGTCCAATAAGGGGGATAACGGCAATGGATAGCCCAAACGAGAGTGCAACGCGTTCAATGAGGTCGATATCGTCCTCTTTGCAGAAGAGTGCAGCGATGAGGCAATATCCCGGCAAAAAGAGTATCACGGGCAGGGTGAGCACAACCCGGACCGGTGATTCGTTCAGGAACGGGAGGCAGACCGCCAGAATACTGGCAGCAAGCCAGACCAGTGCGACCTTAAGGTCTGCAGGAAACATCTCTTTTATAAAAGCCACTCTTGTCATCAGAAAGATTCATTACCTGAAGGTTGACTTTTCTTTATGCCATCTCAAAAAAAAGGTTGTCCCCTGAAATTCGGGACTGGTGTCAATAATGAAGGATTACTTGTCGAAATCCCGTGCATCGGGAATGAATGTGCATGGTTTTTTGACAATCGTTGTGCGATCCTTATCATCGCTAAAGAATTATGCACCACAAACCAGAAAAAGAAAGGCCTGAAGGGAATGACGGCTGAATAATTTTTAGATCTTGGTTGATCGTCACTGCTCCCTGAATACGGGTACGGTGTTCCGAAATCTTATTTCCGCACCTCATCTCACGGTGATGGGTCGCCAGTCCTGTTCTGCTGCCGGCCTCCCGGGTTTAAATTCGCAGACGTAAATCCGTCCGCCATGTTTTCGCTGGTAAGTCCTCACATCAGCCAGACTTGAAAAAATAGTAGTATAATCTTCGCCGCTACGGAATTTTTGCGTCATTTTTGAACCTCCCGCATGGAAACCTGTCTGCTGTCCCTGATGATTAAGGCATTTATTTCAGGCAGGTATTCTTCTTCCCTTTCCCCCCCGGTTTTTCCCAACATCATCACGCCCCCCGGCACGCTCCAATCATCAATAAAACTCTGATTTAAACTCCGTTTCCCCTTTCCTGAAAAGATAACGTCACGACTAAGCCCTCATACGTCATATACTGGTATGTCAAAGGGCCCTGCGACACGAAGAAAAAAACCACCCAAAGAAGGAAACAACAATGGCAGATTTCGTACAGACATCACAGACCAAGAGTGCGGTTCGCGAACTCACGAACCCGGTTGGAAGCGTTTCGGCGTTCAACCTGATCGTCCAGTTGGTCATCACCGACAACCCGTTTGCATGCGTATCGTATATGACCGCCGGCTCTATCCCCGGGCACCGGGTATTCACACCGTGCAGATCCGGACCGGTCGCCGCAAGTTTGCGCAGATGGGAAGGGTCCGGAACTTCAGCCCGGAGAATGGCAGGTATACGAGCCCGGTGTTTGAGATCACCATCAGCCCGGGGGAATAGGATGCTGGAAGACCCGGCAACTCCTGTTTTTCTTGGACTCACCGGTATTGAATGGCACGCGTTTGGCTACGGCCTGAAAGAGGGTTTTAAGTTCTGGAAGAGAAAGCCTCTCGCATGGGACGAAGCGAACACCTTGGTAATGCTGCCGGATACACAAAAGCCCCTGTCCCCGGAGATTATCGATGCGGAGGTAAAAAAATACCATTACTCTCTCATCGGGTTTGACCTTCCCGAAGATCTCACGCTGCTCAGGTGTGCGATCTACCTTGGCGCAACGAATATGCCGGCGCTCATGAAAGCCGGCCTTGCATTTTCTGGTTGTGCCGGTTGATGGGGGACCTTATGTTTTTACCGGGGGCCGTGGGTGAACCTTGTCGGGGTTTCATTGCACGTAGACGGGATGATCCTTCTCAATTCACACCCAAATGGTATGATCCCGAAAGAGGATCCTTAAAAACCGGTACCATCAAAACCGGGTTTTTTCCTTGTTCCCTCGACTGCCGGATAGCAGCCCGTATGACAAAACCGATAGAGAATCACCGTGTACTGACCCGGCATTCACCCACACGTTTAAATCAGACCATTTATATATTGGATGTACAGATGGACGCAATCGCCCTGCTCCGTGAACACGAACCGGAACTGAAAAAACGGTTCGGTGTAGGAAAGATTGGCATCTTCGGCTCGTTCGTACGCGGAGAGGAGAGGCCGGACAGCGATGTGGACGTGCTCGTCACGTTCCGGAAAGGGGAGGAGACCTTTGACCATTATATGGACTGCAAGTTTTATCTCGAAGACCTCTTCGGGCGCAAAGTCGATCTCGTGATGAAGGGTGCGATCAAGAAACGGCTCAAACCCTACATCCTTGGCGAGGTCGTCTATGCATAGGATCGTGCTCCAGCTCATCGACGATATTCTTGAGGCGATTGGCAATATCGAGGAAGATACGCGTGGGATCTCTTTCGATGAATTTTCCAAAGACCGGAGACGCAGGGATGCAGTCATCCGGAACTTTCAGGTTATCGGTGAAGCGATCAAGAACCTCCCCACCGAACTCAGGATGCGGTATCCGGATACCGACTGGAAAAAAATTGCAGGATTCCGGGATGTTCTCACCCACGTATATTTCGGGATCAAGCTGACGATCCTCTGGGACAATGCCACAAATGAACTGCGATCCTAAAAAGAGAGATACGGAATATCCTCAGGAACGAGGAATCGCGGGAGTGAGCAATAATCCCCTTGGCGGTGAAAGGGAACCGGTGCAAAAAATCCGTTCAATGACCAGGAAAACATCCATATAGTGTAGGGTATATCCCGAAGGACACCCAGCTTATGACAATCCCCCGCCCCTCCAACAATACGGACGGTGTATTTATGACGAATGCACCGCGTTGCTCCGGGCAATCTTTGCTTTCTGTCTCTCCCAGGTTTTTGTGATGAGGAAACTCTCGTCCATGTATCCAATCATCTTCTCAAACTTCTTCATCGGGAGGGCAAAGGTCAGGACATCCACCGGGACACAGGGACGTGCCGACGGATCAAACATCCCGAGCACTGCCCGGGGATGCACGCGTTCCTGCTCAAGCCGGGGATAGTGGATGATCGAGGAGCACCCGGAACCAAACGGACAGGTAACGCCATCCGGGTCGGCCTGGTCAAAATTGGCGAGCGTGAAGAGTGCTGACAGCACCTCCGGCCGTGCAAAGAAGATCACCACGTCCGGGTTGTCCTCAGGCGCCAGTTTGTCCCAGCGCCGGAACGTGTAACACCTGCCTTCAGCAGGCAGGGAGACATGACGGGCAGTGATCTCATCGATGATCTCCGGTCTCCTTTTATAACGCTCCCCCTCCACCACACCGGTTTTTCCTGACGAGAGGAAGTACCGGAAGTTTTCGCTGCGCTGCGTGTCATACCCCAGGTAGAACAGGCCACCGCTGCAGGTGACCGAGCTCCGGTCAAAGACCAGCGAGCTCCCTTTCCTCACCCGTGCAAGATCGCAGATAAAACATCGCCATCCCGCGGGGGTTTTTGCTTTCCCTGTTGTCCCGCGGTCCTCCCCGACCTCAAACGTAATGGGCAGCTCTGCACCCGGGCAGGAGGTCTGCCACATCGACACAAACCGGTCACGAATTTCCGTATCCATGTGATGGTGTTCTGGTGCAGGATGGATATATAGTCCCTGCATGGCCGGCCCGGAGCGGGGCCGGGTTGCCGGGGAGCACCGGCAGGGGAGATGAACCTGCATCAACGGAGGATTTTTGTTCTCGATAAAAAAAATTTCACCATATCAGGGTCTCTTTATCCCATTTCTTCCCATAGAACCAGTCCCGCTTCTCCGCCCAGCCGTAGAGGGCATAAAACAGGAGAGTTCCGGCAAGCATGGCGAGAAGGATGCTGTTCGTAAAGTACCCGATGAATTTACTCTCAAAAGGCCGGTCAAAGAAGAGGGTGCCGGCACCAGCGAGGAGAACTATGCTCAAAAAAGTCACCACGATCGTCACGAACCAGAACGAAAAGATCATGTACGGGTCAGGCCTTGCCTCCCGCGTCTTCACGAGCATGTGCCATAAAACGTACGCGAGGTAAGGATAGGCCATGTTGATGAAAAAGCCCACGATGCTCATCAGCGACCACGAGCCGAACAGGTCACCGGCAATGTTACCGATCCCAAGGCCCCACGCGGCCGCCGGGCCAAACAGGATCCCGCAGACCACGGGAATTGCAGCCGCCGGACGGACTGGTATCCCTGCCACTACCCATTGCAGCTGGTTAAACGGGATAAGGAGCAGGGCATAGACAAGGGCATGTGCCTCAATAAGTTTCAACCCTTTTTTGTTGCTCCAGACGGACAAAAGTTCGTGCATACGTCACTCCTCACGGACCGTTCCCCGCACAAGCGAGAAGAAGATCCCGCAGCAGCAGAGCACGGCAAAGAGGGTGAAACCCACCCTGATACCCATGAGAAGCTGGGTACCAGCATCCGGGGTAATCATAACACGGCCGATGAAGAGTGTGATGATCACCATCGCAATACCCATGGATAACATCTGGCCCACAAGCCGCATCGTGCCAAGGGTGCCGGATGCTACACCATACTCATGCTTTTTCACTGAACTCATGACCGCGTTTGAGTTGGGCGATGAGAAGAATGCAAAGCCCAGCCCGAGCAGGACAAGCGTCCCGATGAGATACGCATACGATGTATCAACAGAGATAAACGAGAGAAGGAACAGGCCGCAGGCTGTCATCGCCATTCCCAGGGATGCGATCCTTGCCGGTTCGATACGGTCCGAGAGCTTCCCGGCATAGGAGGAAAATACTGCCTGCACAACCGGCTGGATGACAAGAATGGTGCCGGCAGCAGCAGGGGTAAGTCCCCGGATATACTGCAGGTAAAAGGATAAAAAGAAGGTCACCGAGAACGTGGCGCTGTAATTGATGAGTGCAGCAAGGTTGGAAAACGCAAATACCCGGTTTTTTACCAATAACGAGAGTTTGAGCAGAGGCTGGGGAGTGCGGTTCTCCCACCAGATAAATATCGCAATGAACACCGTGCCTGCGATAACAAGGGCAAGGCCGGACATATCCGGCAGGCGGGAAAACCCGTACATCACAAAGACCAGCGCTACCCCGTAGAGCAGTGCGCCTGAAATGTCAAAGGTTTCACCACGGGCATCCGCCCATTCGCCCTCAAGTTTTCTCCCGATGATGGCAAGTACCAGGATACCTAACGGCACGTTCACCAAAAAGATACTGCGCCAGCCAAATGTGCTGGTAAGAAAACCGCCGATAAACGGCCCCATCGACAGGCCGAGATAGACCGCAGTCGTGTAGATCCCCAAAGCCTTTCCCCGCTCCTTGTGGGGAGTTACCGATGTCAGGATGGCAACAGCCGTGCCAAAGATGAGAGCTGCTCCCATTCCCTGCACGACCCGGAGGCCGATGATCATGGCAGGGGACACAGAAACTACCATGGCGAGCGAAGCCGTGGTGAAAACAAAAAGCCCCAGGGAAAAGATCTTTTTCCTGCCGTGGATATCGGCAAGCCGCCCGAACGGGACCAGAAAGACGGCGGATGCAAGCAGGTAGGCAGTCGCCACCCAGCCAAGGGAAACCGCATCCATGGAAAATTCGCTGCCGATGGTGGGAAGGGCGATGTTGACCGCCGAAAGATCAAAGGGCGTCAGAAAACCGGTAAGCACCGCGAGGAGCAGTGCAATCTTCTTGGGTTCTGAAAATGCCATGCAGGATCCTTACGGTAGGTGGGAACCTGCAGCGCAATTAAGGTAACGAAATGAAAAAGGTGAGCGGATTTATTCACCCCGTTGTTTTTTCATATCAGCGATAGTTACGGATGGATTTTTATATCGTCCCCGCTTTTTGGTCTTGGGCCCGTACTGGATCGCTGCAACCGGGCAGAAGTGGATACAGGCGCAGCACAGCTCGCAGTGGTGCTTCCAGACCGGTTTTTCATCAACCATCTCAATATTTTTCACCGGGCAGACTGCGGCACAGGTCCCGCAGGACGTACATGTTTCGTCAGCAATAAAGTTCCTGTCGGCATCATGAATCTGTTGGATGAAGCCCTCATATATAAAGCGTTTTATGAGCCTGGTAAAGAGGGCGATGCCGGGCCGGACTATAAGCCCCTTGTCGATACTGCCGGCAACCTCCGTGAAACGCCTGTCCGCGTCTGCAAGAAGTTTCTCCCGCTTGGCCCCCTTCGCAGGATCATAAAGCGGTACAAAGTTGCCCACCATGCGGACCGCAAATGCCGCATCCAGGTGCCGTCTGGTGTGGGCAAACACGAGGTCATCGATCTGGTGCAGTGCAGAACCCCCGAATCCTCCCATGGTGAGAACTGCAAAACAGTAGCCTGCTAAAGAGAGATCGAGACGCTGCACAAATTCAGCCACAATCGACGGCAGGCCAAAATCATAGACCGGGCAGACAATGCCCACCCGGTCTGCACCGGGTTGTATCTCACCGCTGGTTCCGGCAAGCGATGCAATGGATACCAGTTCGCAGTCACCGAGAAGCGTACAGATGCTCTTTGCCGCTGCAAGCGAGTTTCCGGTACCGGTAAAATAATACATAATGGTCTTCATAGCGGGTTTTTCCTGTGTCTGGATTAATCTGTTCAGGTATTAGGGTTTGAGGACAAAAAAGTTCGGTTATCCGGAGGATAGACGGTTTTTTTTTAGAATGGATGAGATGCAGGACCTGGATCATTGATAAAGAGAGAAAAACGAGGCTCTGTAGAAAACCTGATTTTGTTCTTCTTTTTGCTGACTTTAAAAAAATACGAAGGTGACCCCCTCTCTCCCCCAGAGGGGGAGGCAACATGCGGGGTGTATCCCCTTGACCCCCTTCTACAATCTGGTTAACCTTATGAGAGATAATCGCAATGTGACAGGATGCCTAAGCAGCGGGGGCGGAGGTGAAACCGAAGCGCCCAAAAGCGTTACCCTTTAATTTTTCTGAGCATTTCTACAAAGCCAAAAACAAATTATCAAAACGACAGCATCATTCCGGGGGCGGGGGAAGAGTACCTCCACATACCGCTGAACTTGCCGGTACAATGCTCACCGAACTTTTTGGGATATGGGCTTCAAGCGAGGACTTGATCCGGTTGATGATCTCCTGGACCTCACACATCTTCTTCCCGCCATCAAACTCCAAGAATATCTCGATATACACGTTGCTTCCTGACCGACGTGAGCGCACGCCGTGAAGGGCAGTATAATCATCAAAGAAGACTGCAAGGTGCCGGACGATCACCATCTGGAGCCCTTCATCGAGTGTCTTGTCGAGCAGGTCCGGCAGGGAAGAGGTGATCACCCGGTATCCCGAGAACAGGAGGAAACCGGCGATCACAAAGGATGCAAGCGGATCGATATACAAAGACCAGCTGTAGGCAGAGAGCTCCATGGACGCAATCAGGGCAGCAAGAACCGAGAAATCCGCAAATGCCTTTGCGCGAAACAACCGCCACTGGGAATCCATAATCGGTGAGGGTTCTCTTTGGTTGAACCGGTAATTCTTCATCCAGAGCCACGAGTTCATGCTCACCCCCATCACCATCAGGACGATACCTAAGTATACCCCGTCGTGCACGAGCTCTGCCGGAACGGCGACACGGTACAGCGCAATGATAAAGACGATCGCCAGCGAGACGAACATCACACCGCCCGTGACGACTGACGTTATCGTCTCCAGCTTGCCCATGCCATAATCGTACGCCCCGGCGCCCCCTTTTGCCATCTTGCGTATCGTGAGATAGGCAAAGAACGTGGCAATGATCTCGTTAGCGCATTTCACTGCATCGGCAAACAGGACAATCGAACCGGAAAGGACAGCAGCGATAATGTCCGGGATCCACAGCACGAAATCTATAACCAGGCTTATCAGGACGGTCCGCTGTTTTCTGGCATAGGAAGCTGGTCCCCCCCCGTCATCGACAGATACTACATGCGACATGTGTTACTCTGTAGTGCTGGGTTGTTCCGGCTGAAAAGGGCGTAGGATTCAATCCGGGAAAAAGAGAGTAGTACGGGAAGATGACAAGGGGTTTTCCCCCAGAGTCTCACCCTGCGATCTTTTTTGTTGTTGTCACGGGATACCAATGTACAGATACACTGCCTACAGCACCCTCAGGATTACCAGCGTGATGTCATCTGACTGTGGCGCACTGCCACAGTACCTCCGTATCTCATCAAGGAGCCCGTCAATAATTTCCCGGGCCGGCGAATGCCGGTGTTTTTGCAGGTACTCCACCAGCCGCCCTTCACCAAACTCTTCGTCATGCGGGTTGAACGCCTCGGTCACGCCGTCGGTGTACATGACAATGATATCGCCGGGTTCCAGCACCAGTTCAGCACCGGTAATGCTCACTTCAGGAACAACTCCCAGCGCAATGCACCGGCCTTCCCCGAGAGTCCGGACTTCCGGAGGCTCTCCCCGTACGAGCAGGGGCGGGTTATGCCCGGCATTCACGTACGAGAAGGCCATCGCGGGTGCATCCAGCACACCGTAAAAGACCGTCACGAACATGCTTGACCTCCCGTCCTCGTAGATCAACCGGTTTGCCTTCTGTATTGCCACCGCCGGATCAGGGTTTTCCTGCCCGCTGGCCCGGATGAGCGTGCGGGAGAGTGCCATGAAGAGTGCAGCACTGACCCCTTTGCCGGAGACATCGGCAACAACAAAACCCTGCCGGTCTCCCGTTACCGGTATAAAATCATAAAAGTCCCCGCCGATCTCCATGGCAGGGATGGTAACTGCGGCAATCTCCATGCCCGGGATATCCGGGGTGGTTTCAGGCAGGAAATTATCCTGGATCTCTTTTGCGATCTCGAGCTCCCGGGTATACCGCTCTTTCTCGGCAGTCGTGCGCCGGAGATCCTCAATGTTCTTTTTGAGGGCTGCGGCCATGCGGTTGAACGAGTCTGCAAGATCCTCGAATTCATCACCGGTATGGATCGTTACCCGGTAGTCAAGGTCACCTTTCCCCAGCGCAGTTGCTCCCTGTTTGAGGGTTTCCACCGGCCGGGTGATTGTCCGGGAGAGAAAGACTGCAACGATGATGACTACGATGAAGAGCACGCTGAACAATCCGGCAAAAATATCCCGGATCCGGTCGGTCTGCCGGAGGATATGAGCACTGGTTTCCCCGGTAGCAGAATCGATCATTTCCCGGGTCTTTTTTGCGGGTGCAACGATCTGTTCTGCCGGCAGGGAAACGGCAAAGCTCCAGTTCAGGGAGCGCACCGGGGCATACGCAATATACACCTCAGAACCGTTGAACAGGACTCTCTCGATCCCGCTCTTTCCTGCCGTCATGTTCATGCCGACTGCAACAAGCCCGGAATTGTCACTCAGGAATGCATTTTCACTCCTGAAGGCTTCGTTCCACCGGATATCCCCTGCAGACAACCCGGGACGGCTGATGACATTTCCCTTGTCGTCGAGAAGCACGGCATACCCGTTGCCAGCCAGCGTCAGGCTCAGAATGTTCTGGTTGATGGTATCGATGGTCACATCCGAAGCGACCACCCATGAGCCATACGGTGTCGGGACCGCCTGAGAACAGGTCATGATGAGGCCATTACCGGCAGCATCGACATACGGTCCGGACCAGACCGCATGGTCTGAAGTTTTTGCACTCGTAAACCACTCCCGTGTGCGGGGATCATACCCGGGTGCGGTTACCCCCTTCCCGGGATATGAACGCAGGATACCGGAATCCGTGGCTACGTACACGCTCACGAGATCTTCATCAGAGTAAAATACTGCTTTGAGCTGATCATCCATGCCGGCAAGGGAGCGATATTCATCCGAATCGGGCGTGGCATTCGAGCCCGGCGCAAGTTCAGTAAGTGTTCCGGCAAAGGGATCGGGAGGAGGGGAATTTTTGGTATACGAAGGGGTCAGCGGTATAATGTCCGGATTGTTCCGGAGGGTTGAAGCCTGTGCGGCAAGTATTCCTATCTCTGCTATAGATTCCTTGAACAGCACGTTGGTGATCTCAGCCTGGTCAGTAGCGATCCGGAGCATGTTTCCCTCCGCTGCCTGCTCAAGGGCATCCATGCTGTCATTGACTGCCAGTCTTCCAAGGGTCGAACTGCTTTTCTCCGCATAGCTCCCGACATCGCTGATGGTGAAGATGGCCACAAATCCTGTAACAAGAAGGGAGACCAGGGACAAAGCAAGGAAAATTATGAGGATCTTTGTCCTGACATTGAGCTTTGGAAGCAGGGGTGCGGGCGAAGTCATAGGGAGGAAGCGCTGGGTTCATTCACGGTACAGGGATCATGGGGTACAGGGGGAAACAAGTCCCCCGTTTGGAGTACATGCGATGTGATGGGCATCGAGGCCCGTGGTCATGAGATATTTTTGGATCTCTGCGCTCATAAAACCATCAACCTGCCTGTGATCCAAAACCAGTAAGGAGTTGAAGAATAAAAATATCTGATATTTTTTTTGGGAATAACCGCCTGGACG
>Ga0315284_10010249_pt1 | contig 13358 bp, 11 predicted proteins | sample YL17G09_16_MG_FD_203696 | JGI IMG/M metagenome (GOLD analysis project Ga0315284, IMG submission 203696) | Sediment microbial communities from Yellowstone Lake, YNP, Wyoming, USA - YL17G09_16 | ecosystem: Environmental > Aquatic > Freshwater > Lake > Sediment | place: USA: Wyoming | collected...
CGGCGGTCAGGCAAGGTCAGTCCTTGGGCTAGTCCCGTGCCCGCCTGGTTTGGTGCTTTACGGAAGCGTTCGCAATCAACACAAACACCGCGTGGGCAGAATACGCTCGGAACCTCTTTAGGCGGTCACGGGACTAGATGCACTAAAGCAACTATATTCGTGAACGTTATAATCGTTCTGGCGTTAAACGCAAGGGCTTTCTTTTGCTCCCGCCCTTTCCTCACTCCGGCGTCACCCACCGCTGCCAACACCCCCCCACGGGGCTGCCAGTCGCGCGGCGGTATTCGAGGCTTGAGAGGGTACTTCGGCTCAGCCGGTGCCAGCCATGGAGGACCCGCGCAGGCAGATTCCAGCTTCCCTCCGGCACGACGACCATATTCCTGGAACGGGTCTAGGCCCCGACCACCTGCACCACGGTCTGCTGGCTGAAGCGCCGGAGTTGCATGGGATTGATGCCGGAAGTCGTGTACCAGACGTCGAAGCCGGAGAGCCGGGCATAGACGGCGTGCGCGTTAGCTCCCACCTTTGTGTGATCCGCCAGCAGGATACGGCGGGTACCCCGCCGCAACATGATCTCCGTGAGACGCGACATGTCCGGGTCGGCCACCAGGCAGTTCCCGTCCGCGTCGATGGCATCCGTGCCCAGGAAGACAGAGTCAAAGTGGAGCCCTTCCAGAACCTGCTCCATGATGCTCCCCCCCAGAAAATGCAAGTCCGAGTGGTGCTCACCGCCCAGGATGTAAAGGCGGATGTCTGGAAACCGGCTGAGTTCGGAAATCACGGCGATGGAATTCGTGTAGACGAAGAGCTTGCCGATATTCCCCAAGTGCAGGGCCAGGTGAAAAGTAGTGGATCCGTCATTGATCAGGATCGCATCCCCGCTTTTTACCTCTTTGGCCGCAGCGCGACCGATCGCCTGCTTCAGCTCGAAATTGAGAGCTACCTTGCGGTGGTAGGCCGATTCCACCGTACCCCGCAGGACGCAGCCGCCGTGCGTGCGGAGGATCGCTCCGTCCACTTCCAACCGTTCCAGATCGCGGCGGATGGTCAGCGCCGAAACGGCGAACTTCTGGGCAAGCTCCTCAACGCTCAATTCCGTCTGCAGGGCACGCAATTGCGCCATGATCTGCTGCTGCCGTTGCTCAGGCTTCATGCTTCACCTTCGGCCAGACTGAATTAGCCGCTGCGCTTGAATTATACGTTCAAACGAGCTCGTGGAGCAGATTTCTTGAATGGCCAGAAGCAAGATTGAAACCGGCCCTCATCCCGGGCCAGCCCGGGACTTGGTGAAGAAAGAAAGAGGGGTTGATACGAGCAAAAGTCTCAGCTTAGACAGCACTGGCTTTGAGCTTATGGTTCCCCCTCGCGACTCAGTGCACTCACGAAGGGCTACCCCTGCCGAGGGCCCCTAGGCCGCTTTGCCGAGGGAGATCAACAGCCGATTCCTTATTTTTCCAAAAAGCCGGTTAAGGAAATGTGTCCGGTCGAGGAACCCAAGTACTGGCAGCCGTCGACTTCCAAATCGTCGCAACGCGTCGGCGAGGTGCTCGTTCTGTTTGGTGAATCTCAACCCTCTGCTGAGCGTCTCAATGGCGTCTTCCTTGTTGCCCGCCAAGCCGTACACCTCAGCGAGATTGAGATATAACTCCGGCTGAGTGCGCTTCATCTGCAACGCTTGTGAACAGAGCTTCTCCGCCAGATAGAACTCCGGCGGAGTACGCTTCATCTGCAACGTTTGAGAACAGAGTTTCTCCGCCAGACTCCAATTTTTCCCGGCACGCGCGACCGCGACCCCCAAGTAAGAAAGGTAGAAGGGATTGTTCTTCTCTAGTTCTGCTGCCTTGCTCAAGTGCACCAGCGCCTTACCCGGATAGTCGTTGCGCAGTAAGCTCAACCCTTGATCGAATTCCTGTAGTGCTTCTGTATCCACCGCCTTCACCTCCGAATCCCCGAAATTCCCTGCGGCTTTCTTTCCGAAGATGTGTGTCTACGAAATACAGATCCCCGCGCTCCCCACGCGCTTGCCTCACCGGCCCTGGCATCATGGTCACGCCTGCGCCTTGCCGCCAGCAACCTATTTCTCGACTGAGCACGACCAATGCTCGCATCTTGCACCCGACACTCATAGGATGTCAAGCCCGCTCAGGGCGTGGAACTGCACGGGTACATCGTATCCCCCCTGTGGGGCTGAAATGTGTGAGTCCGAGGAGGAGGGAAGAGATGGCTGCCTTGGTGGGGGGGGACCAAGGCAGCGCGGCGCGGTGACTCCCGCAGATGCCTTCCCTGCCGGCAGTATCAGGTACCATGCCATTCGCCGCTCGGCGGGTTTTCGCTCCACTATGACCCGGAGCTGATTTGTCCGAGCCGGAGAAAGCCCCCCTGGGTTTGGAATCTCGGGATACAACCATTTCCGTTGCGTTAATTGTGCAGATTGTCCTAATATGCAAGATACCGTGTCGCTGGAGGGCTCCCACGATGAAAGTCTCCGACCTGATTGCCTCGCGCCAGGAAGTCTTCTGGATCACCGATGATGCGACTGTGCACGACGCCGCGCGTTACCTGCGGGAAAAGCAGTTGCGCTCCGTGGGAGTGTGCAGCCAAGAAGGAAAGTTGGTGGGCGTGGTGTCACAGGCGGATATCTCCGGTAAGGTGGCAGCCGAAAACAAATGCCCCGCGTGGATGCGGGTCGCGGAGATCATGAGCACCGAGCTGGTGACGGTTCCACCGGACACGCCCCTCGATGAATGCCTGCGCCTGATGGAGAAACACGAGATTTATCATCTGCCGGTGCTCGATCCCAAAGCGGGTTACCGGGGAATGATTTCCGTGCGGGACTTGCTCAAGGTCATCGCTTCCGACGAAAAGGCGCGCGCCGACTTGCTCGAGGCCTTTATCTTTCCGCCGCGGTAGGGCGTCGGTCGCCCCGACGAACCCCCTCACCCGTCCCGGCAAGCCGGGACACCCTCTCCCCCAAAGGGGCGAGGGTGAAAGAAACTTGAGATGACCTCCCCTCGCCCCTTTGGGGGAGAGGGGCTGGGGGTGAGGGGGGTGCCACCCGTGTGGCGAGGTCTCCGGCGCGCCGGTGGCGTTCACTAGCTAAGCAGCCTGCCATCGTCCTTCCAGTCGGGAGATTTCAGCTTTCCATCTCCCCGAAATTCAGCACCAACAACTTCGGTTCGCACATCTCCTGGATGGCGTATTTCAATCCTTCGCGGCCGAAGCCGGAGTCTTTCACGCCGCCGTACGGCATGTGATCCAGCCGGTAGGTGGGGACTTCGTTGATGAGGACTCCACCCACCTCCAATTCTTCAAACGCCCGCATGGCCAGGTTCAGGTCACGCGTGAAGACGCCCGCCTGCAGGCCAAAGCGCGAGTCGTTCACGCGCTGCAGCGCTTCCCCCGCAGTCTCATAAGGATTGATCACCACCAGGGGCGCGAAGATTTCTTCCCGGCAAATGCTCTCGGAGTCGGCAACCTCGGCGAGGATCCCCGGACTCAGGACCGACCCCTCGAGCTGGGGTTCGAGGACGAGCCGCGCGCCGGCCGCCACGGCCCCATGGGTCCAGGCGAGAGCCTGCTGAGCCGCCTGCCGGGTGATCATCGGCCCTACGTCGGTCGATTCATCCCGCGGGTCACCCGTCTTCAAAGCGCGGGTTCCCTGTAAGAATCTTTCTAAGAAGTCATCAAAAACGGAGCGGTGCACGTATATTCTCTGCACGGAAATGCAACTCTGGCCCGCATAAGAATAGGCGCCCGCCACCGAGCGTTTGGCCGCGAATTCAAGGTCCGCCGTCCGGTCGACAATCACGGCCGCGTTACCGCCGAGTTCCAGGGTGACCTGCTTTTTGCCGGCTTTCTGCTTGAGCGCCCAGCCGACCAACGGGCTTCCCGTGAAACTCAAAACCTTGATGCGGTCATCGCGGACCATCTCCTCGGCCACCGTGGACTCGCAGCGGATGACGGAAAGAGCTTCCGGCGGCAAGCCTGCCTCGAACGCCAGTTCCCCCAACGCGAGCGAGGTGAGGACACCCATATTCGGAGGTTTGAGGATGACCGGGTTGCCGACCGCAATGGCCGGAGCGAGCTTGTGGGCCGCCAGGTTCAGGGGAAAATTGAAAGGCGTAATGGCCAGCACGGGCCCGCGCGGAAACCAGCGGGTGAGTCCGAAGCGCCGGTCGGCGTTCGCCCCCAGATCAAAGCGAATCACCTCGCCGCCCATTCTCTCGGCTTCGCCGGCGGCCCAGGCGAAGGTAAAGGTTGCCCGTTCCACTTCTACCCGCGCCGCCTTCAGTGGCTTTCCCACTTCGCGGGCCAGCAACTCCGCCAGGCGCGCGCCGTTCTGGCGTATCAGATCAGAGAGCTTGCGCAAGATGGTCGCCCGCGTGTAGGCCGAGAGCTTCCGGAAGGACTCGAAGGCCGCTGCGGCCCCTGCCAGGGCCTGCTCCACCTGGCTCGGGTCGGCATTGCAGACCTCTGCCAGAAGTGAACCATCGTAAGGATTCCGCAACGGGTAGGTTTTTTCGGAGGTGGTCCATCTCCCTTGCAGAAGGAAACCTTGCTTTCCAGACCCCGCCGCCGCGCTTTGCTGCTCAGGCATGTCCATGTCCTCCGCACGGAAATGAACGGTTTGGCTTGTCCAAGACTTGCCGCGCCGTTAACAAGAGGAAATCGCAGACTCGCACAGAACGCGAATCTACGCCAGCCCGCCAAGCTAAGGGTTGGTTTGAACATCCTCCCGGCAAGGTGGCCACGTGCCAGGAGAGTGTCCCATCGGTGCGTCACAATACCCCCAGAACTTAATCAGAGGAACCTGAATTGGCGCTCTAAAGCCGTTTGTTCCCGCAAGAGTGCCCATTGGCTCAATCTTCCAATCTCTATAAGGTACTGGACCGATGTCCATCCCACGGGAAGGGTCAACTATAACGGCGATTTGCCCAGTGAGGTAGTGTTGGTAGATCCCGCCTTGGTAATCGAAAAGGGCTGTATCTTCGGAAATCATCCGGTTGAACCTAAAGCTCTCTCCTCGACTCATCATTACTGGCGTAAGAGCCATAATGAGCATTTCCCCACGCCGCCTATAGGGGTCCTTTAAGACAAGCCACGGGCCTGTCCCGTTGTCACCTCGATTCAGGTCGAGTGCAGGAGGCCCTGCTATAGCGGTCGGGGGGTTGAACTTCTCAGCAGCCGAAGAGTCTGCTTTTGACCCCTCCTCTTGCCCGCCCTTTCCGGGATGGACGCTAATGAACACACTGTTGACCCACAGCACGCGGCCCTCGCAATCCTTGTCGACGGTGCTTAGTACCTGTGCGCTACGCTCGCCACTGACTTCGTGGCAGGTCCCTTCAAGAATGCGGATGCAGATGCCATTCCACCAGGGAGATTGTTCCTGCGGATCCGTTGTGAATCGGACAGACCTTACAACCTCCGCGCGAGAGCCATTCGAAATGCCCACCAACTCTCCCGATCGGAACATGTTCATGTCCCCCTCGAGCGCGGCAACATTATTGGCACTTTCCATCATGCTCACAAACTTTCGGTAGGCATCCTCACTCACGTAGGCCTCAATAACTTCTGTGGTTTTGGAGTTTCCAGCAAATTTGACTACCACGTTAGTTCCGGGAGTAGGACAGGCAGGGCAAGCGCTTAGCGCCGAACCCGACCCCTGGCTAGACGTGGCGGGCTTGTCCTCTTTCACAAAGGCCTTGCTGGTCCAAACGGATTGGCCGTACAGAGGGCCGTCGAGGATCCGAACATTGTAACTCGCGTCCCAGAGGTCGTGGCTTTCGAGGATCCTCGCCCTCGTGCCGTTCGGTGTCCAGAGCATTTGCCCTCGGTCTGACATCATTTGGACCCCGAGAGTGTCTTTCGCCTCTCCAAGTTTCATCCATTCCTTATAAAGCTCGTGGGTGGGAACCCCAGGGACCGAGGTTCCCCCGTCAGTTCGAAGCTGCACGGTTGCTCCGGGTAAAAGGGTCGCTGGGTCGAATTTAGCTGGGGCAGTAGTTGTGTTGTCCGAATTGGTGTTGCTCACTACGGCTATCACTATCCATAAAAGCACTATCGCAGCCGCGATCAAAAGGACCGTGCTCTGGCGCCTGGTGGCGGTTTGTGCGGGGGTGCCTCCCGGGTGCCCACAGCCTGCGCAAAACTTATCCTCCGCCGCCATGAGCTTCCCACAGTGAACGCAAAACTTCCGGTCGTTTGAGCGCGCGCTGCTCATAGCAACCACACTAAACCGGAATTCCCGTTTTGATTTCCTGGCCGACCAGTAATGTACATCTTACCGCCTCCGCATACAACGCCCCCTCCTACTTTTTGGTGCCGGGGTGCTTCCAGCGGCCGGCGCGAGGCTCAACCAGTTGCTCAGCGCAAGTCCATTTTCTCGACGAAATACTTCAGCGCCTCGGGCCATAGGAGGACGCCGTTGAACTTGCCAATCATCCCAAAATCTCGCCTCCCTTCTCTGGTGGTTTCCCATTTGTGGTCCGCTTGAAGGCGCAAGAACTCATACACAAAGTAGCTGGCGGGATTAAACTCCCACCGGTTTTGCTCTCTGGCTTTCGTGCAATCTTCTACTTCTAGCAACCCCCGCAGTTTCCACATCATGGGAGTCCAACTCCAGCCCGAAAACCCGTACATTTTGCACACCTCAAACAGGTGAGCTCGTGGCCTATTGCGATTCTCCAACACATTCTGAACGTCGGCAACCAATATGTATTTTTCTGGTTCCTTCGCCTCGTCCTCGCCTACCAAGTCCCTTAGACAGCTACTCGATACCTCGGCCTCCTCCAATTCCCAAGGGATGGGCTGGCCTTCGGCTGACGACTCCCCTCTTGCCTTGTTTTTCATCAGCTCCCAAATTCTCACACCGAGGCGCTTCTGCACTTTATGCTCACATTTGTAAATGTTATGGGTACCCGTCTGCTTGAATAGGTACATGGTCAATCCCTCCTTCCCAACGTGGACTTTCATTCTGGGATCACTGAATAGTCGGGAGTTTACACCCCACGGCCTCGTTTTGGAAGGTTCCAGCACAAAAAACAGGGGCCGGGGGTGAGGGGGTGCCACCCGTGCGGCGGGGCTAAAACCCCGCCCTTCCAAAATCACCTATCGGCGCGCGCTCGCCCGAAGGGCGTAGAGACGGCCCGGTGGGCCGTCTCCGTGGCGAGCCGTTCCATCGGAACGTCTCTACTTCTGCACCAACTCATCCGCCAGCGCGCCCGCGTCATAGAGCTTACGCAGAACCTCAATCATTACCGCGGCGTGTACCGCAACGGCGCGGTTCGTCGTGTCGTCATACACAAATCGACCGACCAGGCTCTCGATGTTGCCATCGAAAATCAGGCCGACCAGTTGGCCATCCCGGTCAATCACCGGTGAACCGGAATTGCCGCCGATGATGTCGCACGTGCTGACAAAATTCAGCGGCGTAGCGAGATCGACAGCGTTCTTCCTCTCCATGAAGCGGGCCGGCAAATCGTAAGGTGATTTCAGATCGAAGCTGAGCGCTCGATCATAAAGGCCGTAGAGGGTTGTCTTGTAAGGGGCGTTGGTGCCGTTCATCGGAAAACCTTTGGCGGCCCCGTACGACAGCCGCAAAGTGAACGTGGCGTCCGGGTATTCCGACTTGCCGTAAACGGCAAAACGCGCCCGGCCGATCTTTTCTTCGGCAGGCGTCTCCACGCTTTCGACGTTGTCCTCCATCCACTTGATGGTCTGGCGGTCAACTGGGTCGAATTGCCGGGCCAGCACGATGAGCGTATCCGTCGAAGCTGCCACGGCCGCCTCGCCTCCCTCCACCAGCGACTTGCGGAAAGCGGGGTCCGCCAGCTTGGTTCCGCCAATGGCCTCTTTGGCCACCTCCGCGGGCGCGCGCCCCTTCAGCACGGCTTGGATGAACGGATCATTCGGACCCAGTTCCGCCTCGGATCCTTTTAGCCCGGTGGTCAGCATCCACTCTTCCATCTTCGGATAGACAGGCGCGGGCGAGAAAAGTTGGAACCTGAGCGATTCAAGCTGGGAGTCGTGGAAATTATCGAGCCGCACGCCGTCGGGCTTCTTGATCTCGGCAACATACTGCACGATCATCAGGGCGATGCCGGCCATGCGGGAACCACGCAGGACTCGGAACTGAGTCGCCTTAAGCATTTCCCGGCGCTTGCTGGTCGCCTGGGCGATGGCATCCCAAGCGCCCCCGTATTCCTTCTCCCAATTCGGCTTGCCGGCCACCAAGGCCCGGAACTCGCTTTCTTCCTTCTGCTTCTTGGCCATCAGGGCTTCATCCAGCAGACCTTCATACTCGCCTGTCCAAGCCTTCAGGGCATTCATGAGACCCCAGATGGCTCCCTCCGCCTGACGCGCCTGCTCCGGTCCCCGGGCAGAGTAGCTGCGCAACGCTTCCACGCGATCCTTGGCGAGCTTGATACGCAGCGGATAGTAATGATCGCGCCAGTACTCGAGCTGGGTCGCGGTGTACGTCCGGTTGGTGGAACCGGGATGGCCGGAGACAAACACCAGGTTGCCTTCCGCCGGACCCCTGGCATTCCACTTCAGGTAATTCGCAGACTCGACCGGCTGGCCGTTCTCGTAGACGCGGAAGAGCGCCATATCGATATCGTGCCGGGGAAAAGTGAAGTTATCCGGATCGCCGCCGAAGAAAGCGGCCTGCTGTTCGGGCGCGAACACCAGGCGCATGTCGGTGTATTTCTTGTAACGGTAGAGCCAGTATTCGCCCCCGCGATAAAGCGGAATGACGTCAGAGCGAAGGCCCGTAGCCTGCAGGCTAGCGCTTTCGATCCTGGCCGTGACCGCCTTCCGGGCCTTCAACGCCTCCTGGTTATTCATGCCGGGCTTGACGGCGCCCAGGACCTGGTCCGTGACGTTCTCCATCGAGACGAGCACGTTCAGCTCGAGGTCGGGACACTTCATCTCCTCCGCCTGGGTCTTGGCATAAAAACCATCTTTCACATAGTTCTGCTGGGCCGATGACACTTTCTGCAACTGCCCCCGCGCCACGTGATGGTTGGTCAGCACCAGGCCGTGCGGGCTGACAAAGGAACCGGAACCTCCGTCGTTGAAACGCACGCTGGATAGCCGGATGTGATCCAGCCATTCTGGCGTGGGCGTAAAGCCATACCGCTCCTTCAGATTCTGGCGGGGAGGGTTATCGAAGGTCCACATACCTTCGTCGGCAAAGGCCAGGATGCATCCCAGCAACGCCACCCCGCAGAAAGCGAGAACCAATAACTTCCCAAACCTCAGATGGGATACCAATCTACTCATACGCCGCCTCTCATTCGGTAATATGGAATCTCAGCCCCAATCATTCCGCCCGCCTATGGTGCCCCTGAAACCCTGATCAGGTCAAGCCCATGTCGCCTTCTCCTCCGAAGCAGCCGCGGCTTCTCGATTAAGTCGGGACAGATCACGCCGTCATTTTTGTTCGGGGATAGCCAGTGCGGCGGGGAAACTGCACGGCCCGGTGGGGCCGATAGAAGGTAGCCCCGGACGTAAGCCCGGGGATTAGATCAGTACCCAATGTTCCTCTCAGCCCCGCAAGGGGCGGCAGAAAGCCCGCGTCTGTCGCCCCTCCGGGGCTCACCTAGGGGTCCTGATTTGCTCCCTCTCTCCCCATGGCTCACGCCATGGGCCAACTTCTGTAGCCCGCCAGGGCGGGCTGACCGCCCAGCCCCGTACCGTCTGAACCGGGGCACAGCACCATTCGCTAATTTGGACAAGCTCGGGATAAACTCACCGCTACCACCATCCCGTTGTATTATGAAATCCCTCAGGTGTCGCTGCGCCATTGCTGCCTAGGAAAAGGAGTTGACTCATGGGAATCGCCACCATCCACCCGCAAAGAAATCGCACCGCTTCCCTGCTCGTGTTGCTGGCCCTTGGTCTTTGTTTGCTGGCAACCGGTCGGCGCGCCGCACTCGGCGCAGGCCAACAAGCGCCTGCCAAAGCCTTCAAGCTGGAGACTTCGTCATTCCTGCCCGGGGACGATATTCCCAGGAAATTCACCTGCGAGGGACCCGATGTTTCGCCGGCTCTCACCTGGACCGAACCGCCTGCCGGGACGAAGAGCTTCGCCTTGATTGCGGACGACCCCGATGCGCCCCGCGGCACCTTCGTCCACTGGGTCGTCTACAACCTGCCGGCCACGGCGCGGCGGCTGTCGGAAGCCACCCCCGGCAACGACGAAATGAGTGGCGGTGGCCGCCAGGGAACAAACGACTTCCCCATGTCCGGCTACGCCGGCCCGTGCCCGCCTCCGGGGAAATACCATCGCTATTTCTTCCGCCTCTATGCCCTCGATACCGTGCTGAACCTCAAAAGCGGCGCCACCCGGCAGGGACTCGACCGGGCCATGAAAGGACACGTGCTGGCTGAGGCGGAGGTGATGGGGCGGTTTCGAAGGTAAGGCAGAAGTCTGAATTATGAATGGTGAATTCTGAATTATGAATTTGGGTTGGGGTTGTAGCGCGTAACAAGAAAAGCCGCGGAGTCAACGAACAACGCCGCGCTACCCTGTCTATCGGGAGGACTGAAAAATGCTCGATCTCCGCAACGAGGAAGTTCACAAGAGGTTAAAGGCGCTCTGCCAGTACCCACAGGAGACCTCCCATAGCGAATATAAAGCTGCGGTAGAGTTCAAAGAAGGGACTGAATTCGCAGCAAAAATTGTGAAACAGGTGATTGGCCACGCGAACGCTGGTGGCGGAACCATTGTTGTTGGATTCAGGCAAGGCGTCGGTGGTGTTCTGGAACACGACCCTCAGCTGGCTGATGAGATCACCAAGTCCTTCGAGACAACTCGGCTCTCTCAGTGCGTGGACAGTTTCTTGACATCAGACGACCGAATTTCTTTACGTGTGTGCAAGGTCCCCCATGGTGGGCAGAACATCCCGGTCGTTGTCGTGGACGGTTTCGTCCGCCATCCACATTTTTGTGGGAAGGATTTTCGCATTGCGAAAGGGAAGCCCATCCTGGAGGAAGGTGCCCTGTACCTTAGACTGCCGTCTGCCAAGACAGTCAAGGTGACCACTCCGACTGAGTGGAACGAATTGATCAACGTGTGCGTAGAGCATCGTCACGAGGAGTTCCTGCACAGCCTCGGCGATCTGATGCAGCGAGCCGGGCTTGCATTCAGTTCAGGAACCTCTCAACCCTCGGCTTCTAAGGCCGATCCAAGCGTGGGAGAGTGGCTTGCCCGAGTGAAGGCTCGCGCCAACAGCGAATTTCAGAAACTCAAGGAATCGACCCAAAGCAGCGGGTTGTTTGAATTAATTCACCGCCCAATTAACAACCAGGGGGGATGGGACCAAGAAACTTTACTTCAAGCAATGAAACGTGCGGAGTGCCGGAATACCGGCTGGCCGATAGGAGTTGTACTGCTAAATAATCCATCGGCCAAGCCACGGGTGGAAGAGGATGGCATATGGTCATGCATCGCAACTCCATCGTTGGCCGGCAGGCTATCCTTTGATTTCTGGGCGACCCACTCCTCTGGCACCTTCTTCCTGTGGCGAGGGCTCGAAGAGGATTGGCGTATGACACCTAACACGACTATCTTTTTCGACACGCGAGTTTGGCGTGTAGCTGAGGGTTTACTGCACGCGAGTAACTTGTATCGCAGCCTTGGCCTTGCAGGGACTGAACGCATATCAGTGGAGATCAACCTCTTCGGGCTGTCCGATCGCGCGCTCTCGGCATCGAATTCCGACAGGGCGTTCAGGAACCTTGAGCATCCCAAGATTTCGGTCAACACATTCAAGTGGTCCACCACGTCGTCGCTTGATGAAATCGTAGCGGGGCTTGACAGTTTGATCCTCGACCACATGAAAAGGTTCTTACTCCTCTTCGATTTTCTCCAACTGGAGGACAGTGTAATTCGTGGCGTTGTGCAGGAATTTCTAAAGAGTCGCAACTGACCCTGTTCGCCCTGCAGTTGGTCGCTTTGGTTACTGTTCTTCTGACCGTGGGCTTTTCTTGGGTAGGGGAGCGCTGTGCGCTCCAGCAATCCGGAATCCGGAGGGCTCCCCACCGAGAACGGTCAACTCCAATTAGGCATTGAGCGTGGCTGCCACTGCGGCACGCTCTACGCATAGAGGCACGTTACACCCGGCCTCTACCGAGTCCGTCATTCGCGATGCGTTACCGGCAAGTGTCGCCATGTCTTCCAAGGAGTATTCATCTATGTCAAAAAGCTGTTTCAGTGCAGGGCGTATCAGATGGGCTTTGGTCGTCGTGGTTCTGTGGGGGACGGCCACGCCGATACTCGCCCAGCAGGCGGCCAAGCCGGACCATCGCGTTCTCGAGCGCTTCGAGTGGATGCGTCAGAAGGAAGGGAACCTGTGGAACATCACGGCGGAAGAGGGCGCTTTCCTTCGCGACTTGATGGTGAAGGTCAAGGCCCGGCGCGCCCTCGAACTGGGCACCTCCAACGGCTATTCCTCCATGTGGATCGCGCTGGGGTTGAGGCAGACGGGCGGCCACCTGAACACCATGGAAATCGACCGCGGGCGGGCGCGCCTGGCGGAGGAGAACTTCCGCGCCGCCGGCCTGGATTCCCTGATCACGGTCAGGGTGGGTGACGCGCTTCAGGAGATCCCCCAAGTACCCGGGCCGCTTGATTTCGTGTTCATCGACGTCTGGAAGCAGGGCTACATCCCTTGCTTCAAGCTGGCCCTGCCCAAAGTCCGGCCCGGCGGGGTCATCGTCGCGCACAATGTGACCAATCTGAGGGATGAACTCGCGGACTTCATCCACGAAGTCACCACCAACCCGCAGCTCCAGACCACCATCGAGAATCCGGGGCCAGGAGGCTTTTCGGTAAGCTATAAGCGTTAAGCTTCGGCTTTTCAATTGGTTACGACGCTTGCCATTCCCGGCTCCGCGGAAAGCACGGCCATTGCCTGGGCAATATCGGGAAGCAGATAGCGGGCGTCTTCGGCCCCCGCGGCGACCGCGGTCATCAGGTTGCGCGCACATTTCAGGCAGAGGCAATGGCCGCGACTCTCGGTCAGGTACTGCGGACTGCAGACCGCGCAGGGCCAGTCGTCGTGTGCGTGAACCAGCAAGCCAATCGGCGAAATCGTATATCCCATAGTCAGTCTCCGATCTCCGGCACGGGTGTAGCCAGGGCCTAGCTACAGGTACTATCGGATATTTGCACGCTCGTCTTTAAGCCTTTGAGGCTGAGTTGGTAGGGGAGCGCTCTGTGCACCCCTGCCAAAAATAGCAGCAGCGAAAAAACTCTCGCGCAATTCCAGGCCATACCCATCGTCTCATTTCGATTCGGTAAGCTAGGGAAGGAGCTTCTGTAGCTTGCCGGTTGGCGGCCTTTGGCGGCGGGC
>Ga0315284_10010250_pt1 | contig 13355 bp, 12 predicted proteins | sample YL17G09_16_MG_FD_203696 | JGI IMG/M metagenome (GOLD analysis project Ga0315284, IMG submission 203696) | Sediment microbial communities from Yellowstone Lake, YNP, Wyoming, USA - YL17G09_16 | ecosystem: Environmental > Aquatic > Freshwater > Lake > Sediment | place: USA: Wyoming | collected...
ACAAGCAGCGGACTCAAAGAACAAGTGCACGCTACCTACTGTAGCGGCGCTGTCCTCAGCGCCGAAAAACCGCCGCTACAGGCGGCCAGAACCCTGGCGGGGCTCAAGGGCAGCTCGCCGATGCGCACGCCGAGCGCGTTGGCGACGGCGTTGGCCACGGCGGCGGCAGTCGGCATCATCGGCAAATCGCCCAGCCCTTTCACACCGAGGCTATTCGCTGGACTCACGGCGTCAATAATGATCGCCTCGATGGGCGGTGAGGTGAGCGCGCTCAGGAGTCTGGTCTGCCGCATATTGCGAGTGAGCACCCGGCCCATTCGCCGGTCCACGACCTGTCCTTCCGAGAGCGCGACGCTCAATCCCATAATGGTTCCGCCGATGATGGCAGTCTCAAACGTGAGCCGATTCATTACCCGGCCCGCCTCGACGAGAGATACCACCTTGTTCACGTTGACCAAGCCAGTCTCCGTATCCGCCGAGACATCGACAAACTGCACTACCCAGGCGGGATGGTCGCGGCCGGCGGGGGTTTCCGCGCTCTCGCCGTAGCCCACCACGAGGGTCGAAAGCATCTCTCGGGCCTCGGGAGTCCAGGGTGGCGGACGCAGTGCGCTCGGCCCTGGGTAAGACGCTCTGTCGCCTGCCCGCCTAGGCGGGCCTGCCACCAGGCCATCCGACTGAGATGGCGCCACGACCGCTTTCTGGGAAAGCTTCTGCTTGGCGTCGCGTGCGGCCCGGCGCACCGCCACCCCAAGCGACGAAAGCATGCGGCCCTCGCCACTGGGCGGCGCTGCCAGGCCACAGGCCGTGTCGCCCAGGCTGACCTTGACCTTCTCCAAGGGCGCTCCCAGCTCCTCGGCAGCAATCATGCCTAACACGGTTCTGGTGCCAGCGCCGAGATCCTGCGCGCCTGTGACCACCTCGATGCTGCCGTCCGGATATATCCGCACCATCGCCTGCGCGAATGACGCGCCCAGACTCGGCCACGCCGCGACAGCCACGCCGAGGCCGCGTCGAAGGGGACCGGCGTCGGCACCACTGGGCCTGCGTCGCGCGCGCCAGCCGACTTTCTCCGCGCCAAGTTGGCACATTTTCTCGAGCGGGAGAAAGGGATGGTCGGCGAAATTCTTGCAGCGGAACTCCAGCGGGTCCATCTGGAGCTGGCACGCCAGCTCGTCCATGGCCTGCTCCAGCACGCAGGTGCCTTGCCTGAGGCCTGAGGCGCGCGCAGGCATCGCCCAGTCCTCGTCCGCACAATCATTCGCCTCTTCCGTCCGGACGTTCGGGCACCTGTAGACCATCCAGATGGGATCACTCGCGCCTGCGCCGGCAGCTCCCCAGGCGCGAAAATCGATGGCGTGCAGGGTGCCGTCTTTCCGCGCGGCGATTTTGATGCGCAGCGTAGCCGGCGGCCGGTCGGCAGCAAGCCAAGCTTCCTCAGCCCGGTCGTATACGAGCTTGACGGGCCTTGCCGCCTGCTTCGCCAACCGTGCCGCAATCGTTGCGCAGCGCAGCGCGGCGGCGCCGAAGCCATCTCCGACATGCTCCGCAATCACGCGGATGTGACTGGCAGGGATATCGAGGGCCTTTGCCAGATCGTCTCGCAGGGTGAAAACCTCGCGCGTGGTAGCCCAAATTGTTAGGCTCCCGCCTTCCCAGGCGGCCACGCAAGCGCTGGGTTCAAGAGGTACCGGATACGCCGCGGGGATTTGGAAGGCCCCTTCGTGAATCACCAAGTCGGCCCCTCGGAAAGCTTGCTCAACGTTGCCCCGCTCGCGTACGCGCGGCTTGGCCCGGGCAGGAGTACCTTCGCTGCCCTCCTGAGCCGGTACCACTGAAGCGCGCATTTCTTGGTTCGCGTCGGCGGTGGGCGCCAGCAGGGCGTATTTCACCTCAATCAGGTGGAGGGCATCCTCGGCAATGGCTTCGGTTTCAGCCGCGACCGCGGCAACCACCTCCCCTGCGGAAAGTGACGGTCGGCCCGCGGGTGGCAGCGACGTGAGGCCCTCGCCTGCCCTGGGCGGCCCGCCAGAGGGCCCTGGAACGAGCTGGATGGCAATGATTGCCTTGACGCCTGGGAGGGCTTGCGCTTTGGCGATGTCGACGCTCTCCCAGCCCGTGAGCGGGTACGAAAGCCACAGTTGCTTGGCGTGAAGTAGGCCGGGTAGTTCGGGCAGGCCGACATCGTCGGTGTACTTTGTCCGGCCGGCGGTGTTATCTGCTGCGCCGAGCTTAGGGACTTCTTGGCCCACAATTGACGGCTCATAGTCCAAGCCCCAGACAGGAAGTCCATCATTCTCGGGTCCGACCGTCACAGCCTTGGGGTTATCGGGTAGGCCGACCCTTATAGTGGTTCTCGCCGCCGTGACAAAACGTCTTTTCTCTTCGAATACCCCTGAGCGCGAGAGGGAGCCGTGAGCCTCGGACTCTGGAGCCTTTGCGGCCTCCTCCACTGCGGCAAGAACCCTGGGGTAAGTTCCGCAGGGGCACAGGTTCCCGGCAATCGCCAGCCGGACTTCGTCCGCGCTCGGATGCGGGTTCCTCAACAGCACCCCTTTGAGCGCCATCACGAATCCGGGCGTGCAGAATCCGCATTGCAGAGCATCGTGCTTGACGAAGGCCGCCTGCAAGGGATCAAGCTGGTCTTCGGATGCCAACGCTTCGATTGTCGCGATCTCCTTGCCTTGCGCGGCGAGGGCCAGCATCGTGCAGGCGTAGATCGGCCGACCATCCACGAGCACCGTGCAGGCGCCGCATTCGCCGTGGTTGCAGGCGCGCTTGGTGCCTGTCAGCCCGAGGTGGTCGCGCATCGCGTCGAGCAGCGTCACGCGCGGTTCGACATCAAGCCTGTAATCCTTGCCATTGATCCTGAGCTTGATCGGGACCGCCCCAGGGCCAAGTGTGGCCGCCGCCGATGGTTCGGATGTGAGCGCCGCAGGGGCGAGCGCATCCTGGCCTGGCGCGGTTCCACCCAACCCGACCGCACGCAGAAACTTCCTCCGCGACAGTCGCGAGGAGTCCTTTGAGCTATCCTCTGGCTTGTCCACCCCGAAGTCCGCTCCGCAGCAGCCGTCCGCTTGGCCGCTGCCCGAGTATATCTTACGCGTCACCCGGCACCAAACCGCCGCCAGCGCGTTCTCCTGACACCTCTACATGGCTGTCGGCCTGTTTGGCGGCGGTCGGCAACTTCTGCGCCGCGATGCCCCGATTCTTCCGGCCTGCCGACCCAAAGAAATTTCCTGTTGCGGCGTTGAGACCGAAACCGAGGGCGCGCTTTTGTCCGCGGGTGTTATAATTTGCCATCCGACGGCCAAGGGCTTTCCAGGATGCCTGTGGAGGATTCGAGCGCTTAGTCAACTGTGGGCTCTTGGGGTGAATTCTGAGGTCTCGGAAACGAAGGAGTAACGATGAGTTGGAAAAAGGACAAGGTGCACAAACCCGCCAAGCCGAATGAGGCCCTGACCCGGCGCGATTTCCTGCAAGGCGCGGGAGTGGCGGTTTCCGGGGGACTGCTGGCAGGGAGAGAACCGGCCATCGCCGCCTCGCCTGATGAGAAAGCCAAAGTTCTGGGGCCAGAAGCCGTGCCCATCACGCTCCGGATCAACGGCAAGGCCCAGAAGTTGACCCTCGAGCCGCGCGTGACGCTCCTGGACGCGCTCCGGAACCACTTGGACATGACGGGCGCCAAAAAGATATGCGATCGCGGCACCTGCGGCGCTTGCACGGTGATCCTGGATGGCAGAGCGGTTTACGCCTGTAGCGTTCTGGCCATCGCAGCCCAGGGAAAGGAGATTCTGACCATCGAAGGGCTCGCGGCCGGCGGCAAACTGCACCCCGTGATGACCGCCTTCGTGGAGCACGACGCGCACCAATGCGGTTTCTGCACCCCGGGCTTCGTCATGGCGTCGAAGGCATTTCTGGACAAGAACCCCAACCCCACTCTACAGGATGTCGAGGAGGGGCTGGGCGGCAACCTGTGTCGCTGCGGTGTCTATGTGGGCGTCCGGCAAGCCGCGCTGGATGCGGCCAAGGCTCGCCTAGGCGAGAAGGGAGGGAAAGCTCATGGCAAAGTGTAAGTACGATTGGCCAGAGGCAGGCCAGCGAAAGCTCATTGGAAAGCGCATCTCGCGCGTCAACGGACCGGCCATGGCCAGTGGCCAGGCAAAGTACTCCTACGATATCAACCGGCCGGGGATGCTCTACGCGCGATTGCTCGCCTGCCCTTACGCCCACGCCAAAATCAAATCGATCGACACCTCCGAAGCGGAAAAGCTGCCCGGGGTGAAGACCGTGCGCATCATCCAGCGCGTGGGAACAGAAATCCAGTGGGCGGGCGACGAAATCGTGGTTGTGGTCGCCGAGCGCGAGGAGATAGCCGAAGACGCGCTTCGCCACATCAAGGTCGAATACGAGAAGTTGCCCCACATCGTTCATGAGGAGGACTTGAGCCAAGTCGGCGACCGGGCGAAACCTGCGCCCGAGCAGCGAACGGGCGACCCTGACGCGGCGTTCAAGGACCCGGACGCCGTGATTTCCGAGGGCTACTATGGCCTTCCGGTAATCATTCATTGCACCCCGGAAACGCATGGCGGCGTGGCGGAATGGGTTGACGCGGAAAACCTGAGAGTCTGGATTTCGACCCAGAACGTATCCGGTTTGCCGCCGCAGATTGCCGAAACTCTGGGCACTCCGGTCACGAATATCCAGGTTTTGTGCGAGTACATGGGCGGAGGATTCGGCAGCAAATTCTCACCCGACCGCTGGGGCATCGAGATGGCCCGCCTGGCCAAGGACGTGGGCAAGCCGGTCAAGCTCATGCTCCAGCGCGAGCACGATTCGATGGTGGCGGGAGCCCGACCTTCTTACTTCGCCAAGATCCGCGTGGCTGCGAAGAAGGACGGCACGTTGACCGGCTGGGAGTCCGACACCTGGGGCACAGGAGGACCTGGCGGAGCCACCCTGCCGCCTATTCCTTATGTTCTGAATGTACCTAACCAGATCAAGCGGCATACCTCGGTGGCCACGAACGTGGGCCCGGCGCGCGCGTGGCGCGCTCCTGGCCACCCTCAAGCATGCTACTTGACCATGACCGCCCTGGACGACCTGGCGGCCAAGCTCAACATGGACCCCATCGAGTTCCTGATGAAGAATCTCGCCCTGGCGAAGCCACGCGAGCAGATATACCGCCAGGAACTTCAGAAGGCCGCCGAGCTGGCCGAGTGGACGAAGAACTGGCATCCGCGGGGCGACAAGAGCCCAGGCCCCGGCAAGCGCGGGCTGGGGGTCAGCATCCACACATGGGGCGGCGGCGGGCACAATAGCTCCTGCAATGTGGCGATTCACCCGGATGGCTCTGTGGAGGTCACCCTCGGCAGCCAGGATCTCGGCACCGGCACGCGCACGGTCATTGCTGTTACCGCCGCGGAAACGTTCGGGCTCCCCGTGGAAGCTGTCACGGTCAACATCGGGGATAGCAAGTACCCGCCCTCAGGCGGTTCTGGCGGGAGCACCACGGTGGGCGGAGTGAGCGGCTCAACCCGGCGCGGTTGCGTGGACGCACTGGAGCAGCTCTTTGCTGCGGTTGCACCCAGCCTGGGTATCCCGGCAGAGCAGTTGGAGGCTGCCGACGGGCGGGTTCAGGTCAAAGGCGATGCCACGAAGAGCCTCACCTGGAAGCAAGCCTGCGCCAAGCTGGGAGTGAAATCCGTTCAGGTGCAAGGGAAGAATCCCGGTCCCTGCCAGCTCGGCTCAAGCGGCGTGGGCGGCGTGCAGATCGCTGACGTCTCCGTGGACACCGAGACCGGCATCGTCAAGATCAACAGAATGGTGGCCGTGCAGGACTGCGGGCTCATCATTGACCTGAAGACCGCTGAGAACCAGTGTTACGGCGCCATAACCATGGGCATTGGCTACTCGCTCTTCGAAGAGAAAATCATGGACCAGGTGACCGGGCGGATGCTGAATCCCAACCTGGATTCCTACAAGTTGGCGGGCATCGGCGACATCGGCGAGATCGTTGTGCACATGATGACCGGCCCTGGCTATGATGACCGGGGCGTGATCGGCTTGGGCGAGCCGCCGGTGATATCTCCGGGCGCCGCCATTTCCAATGCCGTCGCCAACGCCATCGGGGTGCGCGTGCCCACACTCCCCCTTACTCCCGCTAAAGTCCTTGCGGCTCTCGCGAAAGGAGGGATTGCCTGATGCAAGCCTTCGAATATGCAAATCCTACAACCAAGGAAGAGGCGGTGCGGCTGCTGGCCACCCAATGGGGAGAGGCCGAAATCCTGGCGGGCGGGACCGACTTGCTCAGCCTGATGAAGGATCACGTCTCCACTCCCCGCCGCGTGGTCAGCTTGCAGGCTATCAAGGAACTGCGGGGCATTGAGTTCAAGCCGGCGACGGGGTTACGGCTGGGCGCGATGGCCACCTTGAGCGAACTGATCGAAAGCGCCGAGGTGCGTCGCGAGTACCCTGCCCTGGTCGAGGCCGCGGAGGGCGTGCGCAGCCCGCAGATTCTGAACATGGGGACCGTCGGCGGTGACCTTTGCCAGCGGCCTCGCTGCTGGTACTTCCGCGCGGGGTATGGGCTCCTGGCCCGAGACGACGGCAAGGCGCTCGTCCCCGACGGCGAGAATCAGTACCACGCCATCCTGGGAAACTCGGGGCCGGCGTACTTCGTGAATCCTTCCAGCTTGGCTCCGGCCTTGATTGCTTTGGGGGCCAAGGTGCGCGTTTTCGGGCCGCAGGGCACACGCGAAGTTGGCTTGGACAAGTTCTTCCTCGCTCCCGCCAGCGACGACCAGCGCGAATGCGACCTGAAGGCCAACGAGATCCTCACCGATATCCTTGTGCCTCCCGCCAAGGGAACGAAGATGGCGATCTACGAGGTCCGCCAGCGGGAAGCCCTGGATTATCCGTTGGCGGCCGCGGCGGTCGTGCTGAGGCTGGACGGCAAGACAGTGAAATCCGCACGCGTCGTGCTGGGCCATGTGGCCCCCGTACCCTGGCCCGCGCCGGAAGCCGAAGCGGTGCTCGTAGGGAAGACGATCAGCGAGGCGGTGGCCGATGAGGCTGGCAAAGCCGCCGTCAGCAAGGCCACGCCGCTCAGCAAGAACGCCTACAAAGTGCAGCTTGCGCGGGTGGCCGTCAAGCGCGCCATCTTGCGTGCCGCGCAAGGAGGGGCCTGATTATGCCTGAATCTGCAAATCCATCCGAGATTGTCCAGAACCGTTGCCGCCGCCTGCGCTCCAAAGAGATGTTCATTGACGCGGAGCCCGACTTGACCATTCCCAGGTATCACAGCGGGCACTATTGGTGCGTCCACACCCAGAACGTGCTAGGGCCGGACGGCAAGGTCGCCAATGAGGAAGACTGCCAGCCCGGACGCGGTTGTTTCGAGCCGGTCTGAGTCTCCTTGGGTGGCGGCATAGGCGATTGGCGCTATTACCTGCGAGTTTCCCTGGTACTGGTCATGAGGTGACAGAACGGGAAGCCCCGTGAGCCTGCTTCCCGTTTTTTATTCTCCGCATCTAATTTCGTGAGGAGGTTCGTGGATGAAACGACTGTCGGTATTCGGGCTGACGCTTGCCGCTTGCCTGCTGCTCATGGCCAAGGCGTTTGGGCAGGAGGGGTACAAAGTTGAGGCGACCGGAGCACTAGTCTCTCCGGATGTGCCGAAAGCGCTGCTCGAAGCGCTCGAGGCTCAGGGGACGCGCCTAGTCGGCGACCAGGACACGGTCTGCGAAATCTGGTTGCGTAAGGCGATGCCCTTGAAGCAGGCGGCGGGTGGCGGGGGCGACGTCCTTTACGGCTCGCTGGGCGAGGGAGCGGTAGTCGGCGTCCTGCACTATCTGAATCCCGCGGCGGATTTCCGCGGACAGCCCGTCAAACCAGGGTTCTACGTGCTGCGCTACGCGCTCATCCCCCAGGACGGCAACCATATGGGCATTTACCCGTATCGCGACGCCTTATTACTCAGCCCGGTGGCGGCCGACACCGAACCCGACAAGGAGTTGAAGTTCGATGACCTGGTTAAGCTGAGCCGCCTGGCCTCAGGGACTCCGCACCCGGCATTCCTGGTGATGAGTCCGGTGAGCGAAGGGCAAGCCTTTCCTTCCGCGGTGAAAGACGACCAGGGGCATTGGAACCTGCAGCTCAAAGTGCGAGGTCAGAGCGGAGAGATTCCCATCGCCATAACGCTCGTGGGCAAATGGGAGGGTGCATAGAACAGCAGACAGCAGGCTTTGCTCGGGCGTGTTCAGTTTCCTGAGCAAGGAGCGCCGCCGCGCGCGGGAGGCAAATTGCCTTGGCACTCGAGCCCGGCGAGTGCGTGTGTTGCCAGCAGCCCACCGAACTCCGGGAAATCCCCGTGGAAGCTAAGCCGGCAGGGATTCAGCGGCCAAGTCTGCCAGCGGGCCGCCAGTCAGGTTGACAGTCCTCGGCGTCGGGTGCTACAAAGAGGAGAGGGCCACGAAGTAGCCGTGCCCGCCGAGGTGGTGAGCGTAGCTCAGCTTGGTAGAGCGCCAGACTGTGGCTCTGGACGTCGCGGGTTCGAATCCCGTCGCTCACCCCAAACCCCTTGGTTGCCGTTCGTTCCGCCTCTTGGTTGACGATGCAGAAGAAGATTCTGGTGGGTATCGACGTGGGAGGAACCAAGACGGCAGTAGTCTTGTCGCGTGAACCTCCCGAGGTTCTGGCCCGCGCGGAGTTCGCGACGCGGCCCGCCAAAGGGCCGCAACTGGCGCTGAACCAGATGAAGAAGTCAATCCACGACCTGCTTTCCGCTCAGGGTCTGGAAAGCGCGGACATTCTCCGCCTGGGAGTGAGCTGCGGCGGGCCGCTGGACCGGGTGCGCGGCATCATCCAATCGCCCCCGAACCTGCCGACCTGGGAGAACGTCCCGCTCAAGTCGTTTCTGGAAGAAGAGTTCAAGGTCGAATGCCTGGTGGAGAATGACGCCAATGCCGGGGCCGTCGCCGAGCATCGCTTTGGCGCGGGCCAGGGCTGCCAGCACCTCGTGTTCTTGACCATGGGGACAGGGCTGGGCGCGGGCATCATCACCGACGGACGGCTCTACCGCGGGGCCGATGACCTGGCGGGTGAGATCGGCCACGTTCGCCTGACGCGGACCGGGCCGGTCGGTCACAACAAAGCAGGTTCGGCCGAGGGCTGGGCCAGTGGCGGAGGCATAGCCCAACTGGCGGCGCAATGTGTCGCAGAGGCTCAGCACAAGGGCAAGGAGAGCTTGCTCGCCGAGTACGCTCGTACCGGCAAGCCTATCACCGCCCGCGAGGTAAGTGCTGCGGCGCGCAAAGGCGATGCGGTTGCCCTTGAGATCCTGCGCTCCACCGGCGAACGGTTGGGAGCGGTCCTAGCTATCCTCGTCGATATCCTCAACCCCGAGCGCATCGTTATCGGCGGGCTGGCCGTGCGCCTGGGCGACCTGTTGCTGGAGCCCGCGCGTCGCGTCATGCAACGAGAAGCGCTCGCGCAGCCGGCCAGCACGTGTCAGGTGGTGCCCGCCGCCCTGGGAGAATCCATCGGCGACATCGCCGCGCTCTCGGTCGCCATGGGAATCTGAGTCTCTGTTCAGATTAACGATTCACTGACTCGTGCTCGTGCAGGACTCGCCACTTTCCGCCCTGCTTGACGAAAACCATAGTCATCTTCCCAGCGTTGCTGAAATCCTTGCCGTCCCTCACGCCGGACTCCGTGAAGTAATAGGTTAGCAACGCCGTGTCGCCCAGCACCTTCACCTCGGGATCGAGCATCTGATAGGAACGCAGGTCAGTCTGCTTGATCCAGGCCTCCACATCCCGCATGATGTCGGCCTTCCCTCTCAGGCGGTACGCTTGGCCTCCGCCGAAGACGGAAGCGTCTTCCGCGAAGTAGTCAACTAGGGCATCAAGCTGCTTGTTCTTGGCTGCTTCCCAGGCGTTCCTTTCCACCTGCAAGACGGCATCCGCTTCCCCCTGGAGCGCTGCAGCACTCAGAGGGAACGGGGCAGGCAACGAATCGTGCCAGTGAGCAAACTTCCAGTTCTTGCCCTCCCGCACGAAGGTGACAGTCGAGCGGCCATCGAAGCTGCGCCGCGTGCCATCCTTAAAGGTCATGTCGGCTCGCCAAGTCAACGCGGCCCAGGCAAGGTTCTTATCCACATGCACATTGCTGGGGCTAGTGGCGGAAACCTTGCGCGCGCTCAGGTCCGCCAAGGCCTTACCCACAAGCTGCTCTACCTCCGCGACCGAGGCCAGGCTGGCCACAAAGGGCGGAAAGAAGGGGCCAGCGCTCGAACTGTGATCACCCAGTATTTGCTTCGCAACTTTCTCGTCCACACTGCTGTCCGCCTGAAACGCACGGTCGATCAGGGCGCGAATCGCCTGCTCATCGCGAGATTGATCTTGGGCCGGGGCCGGCGCCACGCCGGCCAAGAGCACCGCCAGCATCAGCAGAAAAACCAAACGACGCATACTGCACCTCCCTTTTCAGAAACACTCCCTTGTCATTCTTCACCTTCACCGAATGCGGGTTGAGATGACGACAGTCTGGGGCCGGCAATCCCTCCGGCGCAGAGGCCGGCGTCTATTTCTTGGACGTCATGCCCGCAAGCAGAGCGCCCACGACGACGACAAGAAAGAACAGGAACACGGCTTTGAACAGCATCCGAACAACCCTTTTCCTTCCCTCCGGTCTGCCGCACCTGCGGCGTGCAGCTGGCCTTATCCTCGACAGAGTTTATACCACCGTCAGGAGTTGTGCCATCCCCAAAAAGGTGCCACGCCCTGCGAGCCGTGGCCAGCTTCAGGGCCGTGCTTCGCCGCGCCCCGGAGTCCAAAAAGGGCAGCCAAAGGCCCTGAATCCTGCTAGACTTTGGCAGGCGACGCCAGTCAGCGGTTCGGGCGTGTAGCTCAGTAGGATAGAGCATCGGATTTCTAATCCGAGGGTCGGGGGTTCGAGTCCCTCCACGCCTGCCATATCTTCAACGAGATACATGGACACCCCCCTCAGATTTAGGTGCAAGTGGGTTCAAAACTGCCCCAATTTTGCACGCAAACTCTTCCTCGTCCTTCGAGATAGCGTGAGCGTATCGGAACAGGGTTTGGTTGTGCGAGTGCCCCGTCCGACCACGCTGGACTGCCAGCGGCACGTTGAGCGAGTCCATGATGCTCACATTCGTGTGCCGGAAAGCATGATAGCCGCAACGCGGAATCCCCAGTTTCTCATAAGCGGATGGAGCTTCCGGTTGAGGATGTTCTTGGCGTTCCACGGCGTTCCCCGGCGGCTGGCGAATACTAGCGCCTCGGAGTTCTCCTTCCACCCGTTGGCGAAGAACCTGCCCAGGTGCTCGCACAAGTCGGGCGACAGTTTGAGCACGCGCTGCGAACCCTCGGACTTGGGCGACTGGAGCTTCCCTTCCCAAACGCTCTGCCGGACGTAGAGCAGTCTGCGGTCGAAGTCGATGTCGCTGATATGCAGTCCACAAACCTCACCGACCCGAAGGCCAGTCTCGGCACAGAGCCACAGGAACGTGCCCAGCGGTTCCTCCGCTGACCGGATGACCTTCTGGGCATCCTCGACGGGCAGGAAGGCGCGTCGTTGGCGGTGTGGCCTGCTAATCTTGAGGCCGTCGAATGGGTCGTGCGCGACGTACCCCCAAGCCTTGGCGCTCGACCAGATCGCCCGGAACGTGGCGACGATGTTCTCTCGCGTGCGTGCGCTGCGCTTGATGGTCGCCAAGAACTGCTGAACCTGCTCGGCGTGAATCTGGCTCAGTCGCTGCTCGCCGAAGCAGGGGTTGAGGTAGAGTCTAACGTGCCCTCGCATGGTGGGCTGCGTCGAGCGTTTGTACTCCGTGAGAACAGTTGTCTCCCACCTGCGCACGAACTCGCTGAATGTCGTGATTGGTCGCGGTCGGTAGCCCACGGCGTTGACCACGCAGAGCCTTTCTTCGAGCAATCGCTGGGCGAGACGTTTGGTGGGACATTCTTCGACAGAAGCCAGGACTTCGCAGCGGTAGATCCTCCTCATAACCCCGGCTTCCAGAACGTCCTCGCGCCAGCGGCCCACCCAGACCTTCCGTTGTTTGCCACGCAAAAACACACTGCCTCGCTGATACCTTCTTCGGGCCATCTTCTGCCAAGAACAGTTTCCAGAATTTTGGGGACGGGAAAGCGTTCCGTTTGGCGGGAGGGTATTGAGGAGATCAAGCAGCGCCGGTGAGTCGTCGCTTTGCGATACGGGCCGCTCTGCGAAAGATGTTGCTGCGATTGTAGAGCATTCGTAGCGTTACTTCGTCCCAAACCTTTTCCGTCACAGCACTCAGTACATCGGCCAGGGCCCGCCAATTCCGCTCGCCGCCTGGACCCCTCACCAAGTCAATGAGGTGAACAAGGGCGGCGTTTCCGACACTAAAGTTCCTCGGCATTATGTCGCGGGACTCCCGATAACCCGTAGCCACGAAGTCGGCGCATTCGCGCAGTAGCGCGGGCAGCCGTTGGTACGACTTCGGTTCATGCTCCACCCTTTGCATGACCTCCGCTAACAATAGGGAGCCGCCGCCGAGTGCGGTTCGACGAACTGCCGCCTTGAATTCTGCCTGAACGCCGCCCATTGCGACAATTGGGCAGCGGTTCACTTCTTCGATCTCATTGGCAAGCGCTCTGAGGTGCTGTTGCAAGCGCCTGACGCCTTTTGCTGCGTCTCGCCAGGGGGTAATCCCCACTGGGTTATTCCAGCAAGACACCACCAGTTGAAGACGGGCCAGAAGCTCATCCTCGCTACCTGCTGCTTTGGCAAGTTGCTCGAAGCTCTGGCGCGTGCTCTTGTCAGCTCTGACCCTTTTGACGAGTTCAGCTTTCCGAAGCCAGCCCATTGCCACCTCCCGCGTGGCTCTCTACGCTCGGGTCTCCACCGCCAACAACGGCCAAGACCCCACGATGCAGACCCGCGAGCTCGAGGAGTACTGTCAGCGCCGGGACTGGTCAGGTGTTCCGGTTCGATGGAGGCGGTTGGCAGATCCTGAGACCCTTCGCTGGCGCTCAGGGTGACACCCGCCTTGATGTCATGCTGAGCGGAGCGAAGCATCTGGCGGGCCAGCTTGGCCAAACCAAAATCCAGAATCTTCGCCTGGCCACGCTGGGTCACGAAAATGTTCGCGGGCTTGATATCGCGATGAACGATGCCCTTCGAGTGCGCGGCATCCAGCGCGTCGGCAATCTGGATTGCGAGGTCGAGCAGGGTATCCGTCTGTAGGGGCACGCCATGGCGTGCCCCTACGCTAGTGCGCTGCTTGAGCGTCTGGCCCTCCAGAAGCTGCATGACGATGAAGGGTTGGCCTGCGTGCTCATCAATGT
>Ga0315284_10010252_pt1 | contig 13355 bp, 10 predicted proteins | sample YL17G09_16_MG_FD_203696 | JGI IMG/M metagenome (GOLD analysis project Ga0315284, IMG submission 203696) | Sediment microbial communities from Yellowstone Lake, YNP, Wyoming, USA - YL17G09_16 | ecosystem: Environmental > Aquatic > Freshwater > Lake > Sediment | place: USA: Wyoming | collected...
ACACGCCATAGGCCCCAACCCGTCACGAACCCGACAAACACGCCCCTGTTGGCACAGAAGCGCCGCTCGCAACCGGAGGACTCGAGTCCTGCAGTGAAGCAGATCGCCGATGACAACACCCGAACAGTGCGCCCGATGAGCCCAAGCCCGCGCCGCCCGGGCCTGGAGTTCGGCAGCCGCTATACTGCTCGCGCGTTTAGGGGGTGGTCGAGATGGAGCAGAGGACGAAGTCGATCTTGAAGGGTGTTGCGGTGTTCGTGGTGGGAGGCGTGCTCGTGGCGCTTGGGGTCGGCGTTTGGATGGATGGGGGCACCGGCTTCGGCGGCGGCCTCGCCGCCGCGGGGATCCTCCTCGTCGTCGCGTGGTTCTCGAGCGCAATGGAGAGGCGAAAGAAGTCCCGCAAGACGCAATCCGAGGATCACCCGAGGGGAGACAAGCAGTAGGCGCCCGTAGAGCCGTCCCGAACTCCGACATCTTCACTCTTTCCACCGTCTTGGATTCGACCTACGCCTACGCTAGAATCAGACAGATCCGTTTGGAGGAGATGGACGAGCTCACTGCCCATGTATCTGTCCGAGGCCGAGACGCGCGCACGTTTCATTGATGCCCGCCTGGCTCTTGCCGGCTGGAACGTCAAGGATCGCTCGCACGTCATCGAGGAACTGGAGGTACACCTCGCTGACACTGGAACGAGAGAGTTGGGCTCGCAACCGGATGGCCCAACCAGCGGCTTCTCCGACTACGGTCTCCTCTTGAACGGGCAGCCGGCGGCTATCGTTGAGGCCAAGCGGACATCGCGTGACGCCCAATTAGGCCAAGAACAGGCCCTTCAGTACGCCCAGCACCTGGAGCGCAATCACGGCGTTGAGCTGCCGTTTGTCCTCTACACGAACGGGCAACGGCACTTCTTCTGGGAGTCCAGCTTCTACCCACCGGAGGAGGTCGTCGGGTTCCCGACGCGTGACGACCTTGAATGGATGAAGCTTCGACGCCGACAACGGCGACCGCTCTCCGTCGAGCTGATCGATCGCGACATCGCGGGGCGTGACTACCAGATTCAGGGAATCCGTACCCTCCTCGAAGCGATCGAGCAAAAGCGACGCAAGTTCCTCATGGTCATGGCCACCGGCACCGGCAAGACGCGGGCGGCCGTGGCGCTCGTTGACGTGCTGCAGCGCGCCGGCTGGGCGAAGCGCGTTCTCTTCCTCGTGGATCGCATTCCGCTGCGCCGACAGGCGCTCGACGCGTTCGAGGAGTATCTACCGTCTGAGCCGCGCTGGCCCGGGAAGGGCGATCGCGGTTTCCCGCGCGAGCGGCGGATCTACGTCGCGACGTACCCGACGATGCTGAACCTGATCGAGAAGGGCACGACGCCGGAGACCTACATCTCGCCCTTCTTCTTTGACGTTGTCATCGCCGACGAGAGCCATCGCAGCCTTTACAACGTCTACAAGAACGTTCTCGACTACTTCTCGGCCATCAAAGTGGGACTGACGGCGACCCCCACCGACTTCGTCGACCACGACACGTTCGAACTCTTCGACTGCGCCGACGGCGATCCCACGTATGCCTACTCGTTCGACGAGGCGATCGCCCACGTGCCGCCCTACCTCTGCAACTTCGAGGTTCTGAAGGTTCGGTCGAAGTTCCAGCTTGAGGGCATCCACGGCGGGGCGCTCACCCCGGCGGAGCAGCGCCGCCTCATCGCCGAGGGCAAGGATCTCGAAGACATCGACTTCGACGGCACCGAGCTCGAGCGCAAGGTGACGAACTCGGGAACGAACGGCCTCGTCGTGCGCGAGTTCATGGAGGAGGCGATCAAGGACCCGTCGGGCACGCTCCCAGGGAAGACGATCATCTTCGCCATCTCGATCGACCACGCCCGGCGGCTGCAGAAGCTGTTCGACGAGTTCTATCCCGAGCACAAGGGACGTCTCGCTCGCGTGCTCGTCTCCGAGGATTCGCGCGTCCACGACAAAGGCGGCCTCCTCGATCAGTTCAAGCTCCAGGACATGCCGCGCGTCGCGATCTCGGTCGACATGCTCGACACCGGCATCGACATCCGCGAAGTCGTGAACCTTGTGTTCGCCAAGCCCGTGTACTCGCGCACCAAGTTCTGGCAGATGATCGGGCGCGGCACGCGCGTCCTCGAAGAACCGGCGAAGCGCAAGCCGTGGTGTCCGGAGAAAGGCCGCTTCCTGATCATCGATTGCTGGGGCAACTTCGCCTACTTCGACATGCATCCCGAGGGGCGCGATCCGCAGTCCCTTGTGGCCGCCCCCGTGAAACTCTTCCGCGCGCGGCTCGACAAGCTGGAAGCCGCCCTCGCCGTCGGCCAACCCGCGGTGATCGAGACCGTCTGCGAGGACCTGCGGAGCGACCTCGCCAAGCTTCCCGCGCGGAATCTTGTGGTGCAGCAGGCGTCGGCGGAACTGACGCGCGCCCGCGACCGCGAGTTCTGGCGGCACATCGACGGCGACAAGGTCGCCTTCCTGCGAACGACGATCGCGCCCATCCTCCGCGCACGAACCGGCGACGACCTCAAGAGCCTGCGGTTCGAGATCGACGGCGTTGAGTACGCCACGGCGCGGCTGGCCGGCGAGCAGGATCACGCCGACGCGATTCGCGAGAGCCTTCGCGCGCAGGTTGATGAGTTGCCAATGGGCGTCAACGTCGTGGCTCGCGAGCGCGAGCTGATCGAAAGCGTCCTCGGAGACGAGTGGTGGATCGATCCTGCGGATGACGCGTTGCGAGAGATGACGCGACGCCTGGCGCCGCTCATGCCGTACCGGACGCCCAAGACGACGGCCCTGATGAAACTCGATCTCAAGGACATGACGCTGATCAAGGAGAGGATCGACCTCGGCGGCGACCTGGGTCGACTCAGCATCGCCGCGTACCGCGAGCGCGTCGAAGCGTTCGTCCGCGACCTCGTCGACGAGAACCAGGTTCTCCAAAAGGTGCGCGACGGCGCGGAGCTCACGAAGGACGAGATCCACGACTTGGCTGCGCTTCTCGAGTCGAGCGACCTGCGCGTGACCGAGCAAAGACTGCAGCAGGTCTACGATAACCGCACCGCCCACTTCCTTCAGTTCATTCGCCACGTCTTGGGCTTGGAGCGCGTCGCGTCGTGGGACGAGACCGTGACCGCCCGATTCGACGCGTTCATCGCCGCCCACACCGATCTCTCGAGCCGGCAGATCCTGTTCCTCCAGACCCTGCGGACGTTCATCCTCCAGACGCGGCGCGTCGAGAAACGCGACCTGGTCGACGAGCCGTTCACGCGCGTCCACCCGAGCGGCATTCAGGGGTTGTTCGGGAGCGCCGAGATCGACGAAATTCTCGCGCTTTCTCGCGACCTGATCGGAGCTCTGGAGCCGCCGGCCGGTGGCGGCAAGAACGCGTAACCGGGCCGCTAATGTGGTAATGAGGCACTTGACACTACGCGTTTATGATGCTAGATTGATCGCGTAATGAACACCAGACGTTACTACAATAGCTGCACCCGTTACGCAATCAAGAGGGCGGGCGTATGCAATCCTTAGCGCGTCCCTTCCTCGATCGACTCACGTTCACGGCTTCCCAAGCCGCGGCGATGACGACCCTCGGCGAGTACCGCGGGAAGCAAGAGCTCTACTCACACCAGACGCCGCAGATTCTCGACACACTCAAAGCCGCCGCGATGATCGAGTCTGTCGAATCCTCGAACCGTCTGGAGGGAATCACGGCCGACCGGGTTCGCATTGAGGCGCTCGTCCTGAAGAGCACGGCGTCGACCAACCGGTCGGAAGAGGAGATCGCAGGATATCGAGATGCGCTTGCGCTCATCCACGAGCAGGCAGAGCACATGCCTGTTGCCCTCAACACAATCCTGCAGTGCCACGCAATGATCAACCGCTACTCGGCATCGGCTGGCGGGTACTGGAAATCCAGAGACAACCTCATCATCGAGCGGCACGACGATGGCTCGGAGCGCGTGCGATTCCGCCCCGTATCTGCCGCTGAGACGCCAGAGGCCATGGCGAAACTCGTCGAGCGCTACGAGGCAGCCATCCACCAGGACCATCGAGAGGCTCTTCTCGTCGTTCCTCTTGCGGTGCTGGACTTCCTCTGCATCCATCCGTTCGCTGATGGGAACGGCCGCTGTTCTAGGCTGCTCACCCTCCTCACGCTCTACCACGCCGGCTACGAAGTCGGGCGCTTCATCAGCCTGGAAAGGGTCTTCGAGCAGTCGAAAGAGACGTACTACGAGGTCCTCGAGCGAAGCTCACAAGGATGGCACGAGGGAACGCATGACGTGCACCCGTGGCTCAACTACTTCTGGGGCGTTCTCACCGCAGCGTACCGCGAGTTCGAGGATCGAGTCGGCACGATCCGGACGGCACGCGGATCGAAGACCGAACTCGTCAAGGCGGCCGTACGCCGCAGAATCGCGCCCTTTGCGATCTCGGACTTGGAGCGCGACTGCCCCGAAGTGAGCCGCGACATGATCCGCGTCGTGCTCAACCAGTTGCGGGAGGAAGGCCTCGTGGCTATGGAAGGCAAAGGGCGTGGAGCCAAGTGGGTGAAGAGGTAGGGGGCTATGGCGAGTGGGTAGTGAGTAGTGGAGAGTGAGCAGAGAGTGGGGTGTGGGATGCGAGTTTGGGAAGGAGGTAGTGGTCAGTGAGTAGTGGGACGAGGGGACTGCGAGTGGAGAGTGCCGAGTGAGTAGTCAGAGCGACCGGAAGCCTGATGCTGTGTTCAGCTACCGGGATCTTGTGGTTTGGCAGAGGGCGATGGAACTTGTCTCCGCTGTCTACAAGCTGACGCGCACGTTTCCGAGTTCTGAGCGCTTCGGACTCACATCGCAGATCCAGCGTGCTGCGGTCTCGATTCCCAGCAACATTGCCGAAGGTCAGGGCCGCCTTGCGACCAAGGAGTTCCGACAGTTTCTTGGTGTAGCTCGTGGATCGCTGAAAGAACTCGAAACACAACTCCTCATCAGCATTGACCTTACCTACGCAGGAGCGGAGGACGTCGCCGATTGCCTGAGGCTGACGGACGAGATCGGCCGGATGCTGAATGCCTTGATCAAGGCGCTGGAGCGGAGGCAGACGAGTGGTTAGGGAAGAGTGTTTAGTGAGTAGGAAAGAAGAGCGCAGCGAGTAGTGGGTAGTGTTCAGTGGATTGTGAGGAGGAACCAAGTGGGTAGTGATCAGTGGGTAGTGGTCAGAAGAAGGCAAGTTCTCGATAGGAGCGCACTCGGAGTCACAGAGACTGCCGTTGAGAGGCGGGCCTTTTCACTCCGCTCCTTGGCATCGACTATCCACTCGTCTTCCGCTCCCCACGATTCACTGCGCACTCGGTCGTCCGCTTCTACCCACTCCCCACTGCCTTTCCGCTACTCACTACCCACTACCCACGTGTCCCGTCTTTCCTTCCCACTACCCACTCCTCGTTTCCCACTCCCTACTCCGGGCTACCCACTATCCACTGCTCACTACTCACTGGAGTTCTCCCCATGCTGAACCCGACGATCCGCTCCCGCGTCGACGCGCTGTGGGACCGCTTCTGGTCCGGCGGGATCGCCAATCCGCTGACGGCGATCGAGCAGATCAGCTATCTCCTGTTCATGCGTCGCCTCGATGCGACCGATCTCGAAGGACAGAAGCGAGCCCAGTTCGTCGGACAGAAGCACACGTCCTTGTTCGACGGCGCCTTCACCGGGCTCGACAGCCGTGAGATCCCGAAGCAGGAACTTCGCTGGAGCCACTTCCGCCACCTGCCCGGCGAACAGCTGCTGGCCCACGTCCGCGACCGCGTCTTCCCGTTCATCAAGTCGCTCGGTGGCGACGGCAACCCGTTCGCCGCGGCGATGCAGGACGCCGTGTTCATCCTCCCCAAGGCGTCGCTCCTCGTCGAGGCCGTCGGGATCATCGACGAGATCTACGCCGAGATCGCCCGCGAGCAGAGCGAGGGCCAGACGTTCCAGGACACCCAAGGCGACCTGTACGAGCACCTGCTTTCCGAGATCGCGTCGGCCGGCAAGAACGGCCAGTTCCGTACTCCGCGGCACATCATTCAGATGATCTGCGCCCTCGTCGATCCCAAGCTCGGCGACCGCATCTGCGACCCCGCCTGCGGCACCGGCGGCTTCCTCCTCGGCGCCTACCAGCACATCCTCACCCAGCTCACGAGCCCCGCGCATCGCGAGGTCGACGAGAACGGCCTCGAACGCGGCCTGCTCGGCGACCTCCTGACGAATCACGAGCACCAACGCCTGCTGCGCGAAGAGACGCTCTACGGCTTCGACTTCGACACGACCATGGTCCGCATCGGCGCGATGAACCTTCTCCTGCACGGCATCGAGCACCCGAACCTCAAGTACGCCGACACGCTGTCCAAGCGCTTCGACGAGAAGGACGAGTACCAGGTTGTCCTCACTAATCCGCCGTTCAAGGGCAGCATCGACAAGGGCGACATTCACGAGGAGTTGGCCCTCAAGACGACGAAGACCGAGCTCTTGTTCGTCAACCGCGTGATGAACCTGCTCCGCATCGGCGGCCGCGCCGGCGTCATCGTGCCGGATGGCGTCTTGTTCGGATCGAGCAACGCCCACAAGCAGTTGCGGAAGATGCTGCTCGAGGAGTGCGAACTCCAGGCCGTCGTGTCGATGCCGTCGGGCGTGTTCCGGCCATACGCCGGAGTCAGCACCGCCGTCGTCGTGTTCGTGAAGGGCGGCAAGACCGAGCGCGTCTGGTTCTACGATATGGACGCCGACGGCCGCTCGCTCGACGACAAACGCGACAAGATCGAGGCGAACGACATTCCCGACATCGTCGCCAAGTGGCACGAGTGGAACCACGGACAAGGCGATGCGCTCTTGCAGTTCGCGGATCGCAAGGCCAAGGCGTTCTACGTGCCCATCGAGGAGATCGTCGAGAACGGCTACGACCTCTCGCTCAATCGCTACAAGGAGACAGCGTACGAGGAAGTCGCGTACGACCCGCCGAAGGTGGTCTTGCAGCGGCTGCGTGAGCTGGAGGACGAGATTCGCAAGGATCTTGACGAGTTGGAGAGGATGCTGTGACCCCGACCGTAAGCGTTCGCCTCGGAGATATCGCTGACTATATCCGAGGGATCACCTTCAAGCCCACCGATGTGGTGCCCGCGCACTCGCCAGGTTCTGTTGTCTGCATGACCACGAAGAACGTGCAGGAAAGCCTGGACGAGACGAAGCTGACAGCGGTCAGCCCGCGCTTTGTGAAGAGGGAAGAGCAGTACCTTCAGCATGGAGACCTTCTCGTGAGCAGCGCGAACAGCTGGAACCTAGTTGGCAAAGTAACGTTCGTGTCTGCCCTTCCGTACACGGCAACTGCGGGCGGGTTCATCTCCATCCTGCGCACGCGCCCCGATAGGGCGGATCCGCGCTATGTCTACAGTTGGCTTGCGTCTGAGCAGACGCAGCGCCAGGCTAGAGCCTGCTCGCGACAGACCACGAACATAGCGAACCTAGATAGAATGCGCTTCCTGAACCTCAGGATTCCCCTCCCCTCCCTCCCCGAACAGCGGCGGATCGCCGCCATCCTCGACAAGGTCGATGCCGTGCGCCGCAAGCGCCAGCAGACCCTCGACCTTGCCGACCAGTTCCTCCGTTCCGCCTTCCTCGACATGTTCGGCGACCCCGTCACCAACCCGAAGGGGTGGCCTACCCTCCGCCTGGGCGAGCTCATCGAGGAAGGTCCAACGAATGGTCTCTACCGGCCAAGTTCAGACTATGGTTCCGGCACGCCGATTGTTCGAATCGACTCCTACTCCGGTGGTGACGTTGTCTCCCTTGCGGGGCTGCGCCGCGTCCGCCTCGATGAGGCAGACGTTGCGAAGTACGGTCTATGCGAGAACGACGTCCTAGTCAACCGCGTCAATGCGCCGAGTCACCTTGGGAAGACTGCGATTGTGCCTGCACTTCCAGAACCCATCGTGTTTGAGTCGAACATGATGCGGCTCCGCGTTGCAAGGTCATCGTCCGATCCGTTCTTCCTCGTTACCCTGCTGAACGGTCCGGCACTGAAGAGGCAGATCCTGAGACGAGCACGTGATGCTGTCAACCAATCAAGCATCAACCAAGATGATGTCCGCTCGCTCACGGTGATGGTGCCGCCACTCAAGTTGCAGTCGGCCTATCGTGAGCTTGCAGGGCGCGTCGCGCGGCTTCGCGGAAACAGCGACGGTGCCTCTGCAGAGGTTCGCTCGCTGTACGGGGCGCTCACCAAGCGTGCTTTCGGCGGAGACTCTCCGCGCGGGACATGACAGACAAGAGAGCGAACTGCATCTATTGCGGCCCAGGTAAGGTCGCCTCAAGTGAGGACGTAGTTCCATACGCCATTGGCGGGCGGTACTCCAACTCCCAGATCATCTGCAGAGACTGCAACTCGTACTTCGGAGCGAGTGTCGACTGCCACATCACTGACTGGCATCCCGTGGTCGTAGCGCGGATCCACTTCGGGCTTGTGGGCCACTCCGGGGACATCCCGAGCTACGAGGTGACCACAGCGCAGGGCCAGGTGCTTATCGTCGGCAGAGACGGCGTCCCGCGGTCAAAGTGGGGCGATGTCACTACCTACGACAATGGCAGAGTGTTCTCGTTTACGGGGAGTGTGCCGACTGTGGCGGCCGGGCAGAAGGCTATCGCCGGTTTTGTCGCGAAGAAGGAGCGCGAGTTCGGTCGCCCTCCCAACATCGCAGTCAGTGAGGTGCGAGTTCACACGCACCGTGAATGGCAGGATTACCAGGCAGAGGTGACATACGACTTCCGCACGCAAGGTCGGGCGATTGCGAAGATGGCTCTCCACTATCTTGCCACCCAGCTCGACAGCCGGTTTGTCCGAGGAAGTGCTTTCGAGGGTATCAGGCGCTTCGTCCGCTTCGGGGAGTGCCCGCGGCACGAACCCTTTTGTCAGCCAACGCCGACAGTGCTGCTCGATGCGCGTGCGAACCCTGGCGCTCGGCACACCCTGACGCTGCGGTGTAGTAGGGAATGCCGAAGTGCAGTCTGCGATGTCACGCTGTTCGACATCCTGCGGTTCACAGTGGTTCTCTCGTATGGCTACGAGGGGCCAGACCTCTTCAGGCGTCTCGTGGTGCACCCACTCACCGGGGAGTGGCAAGAAGGGGGTGCCGTGGGGGAGTCCCCGACTCCAGCCGGCCTCGTCCTGCGCTCATCGGAGGCCGAGCTTGAAGCACGGTATGCCAGACTCGGGGAGTCCGTACGAGCCCTTGTGGATTGGCTGAACTACGAGGGGTTCTCTGAATACGTGCGGCAGACGCTGCCAGCTGCCATCGCGAAGGAGTGTGAGGCTCTTCGGACGGGGTGTGTGGGACTAGATAGGTGGCTCCCGGCTGTCGTCAATTCGTTCTCGAACGGGAGTGCTCCCGCCGCACTGCTGCGTCTGCCCGGCGCACCCGCGAGGGTGGCGGTCGGCATACTCGTAGATGAGCTGAGCAGAGAGGGGGTATTGCCGCTTCCGTCTGAGTCTGACCTCGAGGAGAGGTTTACTAGACTCGTCCTGATCCGCCTTCTTGTGGATGCTCTCTCCGCGGTCGTGAGAGCACGATGCCGTCAGCCAGAACTGTGACATCCTGCGCTGCATTACGAAGGTGCACGCCGGGGCCGTTGCCGGCCGCGCAGCCGCCCCATCTTTTGCTGGCGTACCGCGCTGTGTGAGCAAGGGAGATGCAAGCCCCAAGCCACTGCGGGCCGCTGGTAGCCAAGTCGGCGGTCACGGCACGGGTCGTTGCGCCGTTGGTTGCGAGTGTCACATCGAGATCCTGACTGCAACGCGGATAGAGGAGAACAGCTGGAGCACCAAGCGCCAGCGCGTACGTGAACGCTTGGTAGAGGTCTTCGTTCTTCAGAAACTGCCCGCACCAGTCATTCCGGAGTGGGTTCTTGTACTTGGCATCCACGACCAGCCACGGCGTCTCAAGCGGCCCGACCACGTTGTCGGGCTTGAAGGTCACTGGGACCGCAGGCGCGCCCGCAACGACGCGAATCCGATCGCTGTACGGGTGCTGGGTGTGGACCTGGTCGCGCCCGAACTTCTCGCGGAGCGCTCGCTCGACGGCCTTCTCGAAAGCGTTGGCCATGGAGAAGAAGAAGCCGGGAGTTGCCACGTCGCCGGAGTCGAGGTCGACACCGGCACACTCGAGGACGAGTCTGCACAGCGTGAGCGCGGGCTCGTAGTAGCTGTTGAGTCGGCTGACGCGCGCCCGAGCGAACAGCATGTGGGTGGGGCGAACGAGACGAACCTCGCGGAACGCGCTGAGGGCTCGCCAGACTGTCTTCCGGATCCCCGGCGTGAGTTCGGTTGTCGCAAGGATCTCCAGCGAGCCGCGCAGGATGCGGTTCTCGACTGTGTCGAGCACGAAGTCCTCGAACCGGCAGGGAATGAGAGCCGAAGGGATGGCATTCCAGCGCAGCGTCGTGAAGTCGATCCTCCCCCTGACGTACGGGAGGGTGTCTTCGGTCTCGCGGTAGCCATGTCGCAACCCCATGGCGAGAAGCTTCTCGATCTCGAGCGTGAGCAGGAACGCCAGCCAGTCTGGAGGCCCGCTGCTGGCCAGCGACGCATCTCCGAGCAGTGTCTCGTCGGGTGGCTCCAGGCCATAGGCGTAGCAGACAAGCTCCATCACGCTCCCGACTGGGATGTGCGGCTGGATCACGATCTGCGTCTCTGCTGACAGGTCGGCCAGGCCGACATAGCCGGCGCTGCCTGAGATGGATGCCTCGGCAGGACCGTGCCACGTGACGTCGATGCGCTTGGCCGCCTGGAGCTGACGCAAGGCGTCGGCTTCTTGCGGAGCGAGCACAATCTGCTTCGGCTTCTCCCACTCAGTCAGTGAGATGACCCGCGGCGTGCTCATTCGCCGAGGAAGACTTTGCGGAGTTGCTCGATGTCGTCTGGATGGGCATAGAGATGCTCTTCCAGTACAGGCTTCAACTGCCACTCCCAGACGTTCGCGAACCCCTCCTCGGCGATGTGCGGGTCCATGAGGTAGGTCTGGCCGATCAGCCGGTTCGAGTCGAGGCGGCTTGCGAGTTCAGTGTTGAGGCGCTCTAGTCGCGTCGCAGCATCCTCACCGACCGGCGGGTTGCCGCGTTCTGTCCACCAACGGCGCAGAACATCGAGGTCGGGAGGGAAGCTCACTTCCAGGAAGCGTCGCCGCAGCGCGGCATCCACGAGGGCAATCGAGCGATCCGCCGTGTTCATCGTTCCGACGATGAGAACGTTCGGGGGGAGGAAGAACTCCTCTCCCGAGTAGGGGAGCTGGATCGCTCCGTCCTTGCCCCGATACTCGACGCAGTAGAGGACCTCACCCAGCACACGTGGCAGATTCGCGCGATTGATCTCATCGATGACGAGCACGAACGTGCTCTCCGGGTCCCCCGACGCTTTGGCCGCGACTTGGCGCAGAATGCCGGGCGCGATGTCGTAGCGAATCGCGCTGCCACTCTCGCCGATGTGGGGGCGGATCCCTTCCATGAAGTCCTCGTACGCGAACGAGGGATGGAACTGGACTACGCTGATATGGTCATCATCTGGAGCGACAACCGATGCGAGGGCTCGCGCGACGAACGTCTTGCCCGTGCCCGGAGGCCCCGAGAAGAGAAGTGGCTTCCCGCGGCCTGCGATATCCAGCAGCCGCCGCGCACGATCCACGGGCCAGAGAAGACTCTGTGCGAGTGCCTCGGCTGGGTCGGGCGGCGGTGGAGGTGGCGGAGGGGGTGGAGGAGGAGTGGGGTTTACGAGGCTCTCTCCGTACGCGAAGAGGAGGCCCTGGGTGTCGATCAGGTCGCGAACTGGGATGCCTGCCTTCCGCATCGATGCGGAGACCGCCTGCACTTCCTCACAGACTTCAGAGTACCTCTGCCCGCCGTTCGCGCGTGGCCAGACACCACCCAAAGCCTCGAGTGCCTTCTTGAGGTTCCCGGCATGGTAGAAAGTGAACTGCTCAGGGTCGTAGGCGCCAAGGACCATGCCGACGAATGGCAGCGAGGCCTTCATCACCTGCCACTTCGCTGGGAAGCCTCCGCGTTCACGCAGCTTGCTCTGCAGGTCCGCCACGTCTGCACGGAATGCATCAATTCTCGAAGAGATAGGGCCATCGCCTGCGACCAGTCTCTGAAAGGCGGCCTGCACGTCGACACCGAGCCCGTGGTCGATGGCCATTGGGATCCAGTCAATCTGGGCGGTGCCCCAGCGCCCGCCGGCAAGGTTCGCGAGAGCCTGGTATTGCTGCCATCTGCCCCGGCCAAGGCCCGTGGAGAGTGCGTCCAGACTCTGCTTCGACAGACCCACAGACTCAGCGTCGAGCTTCCCGCGCATCAGACTCGCCAGCAGTGCGGGAAAGTCGTCAGAGTCAAGATACTCCGGAGATAGCAGGCGGCTGATAAGGAGATGGACCGCCCACTTGTAGTTGCGCTCGTTGTCTGCGAAAGCGGGATCCTCGAAAGACCTCTTGAAGACCTTCGCTTGCTCAGCCGAGATCCGAATGGCCATGGTACCTCCGTTCAGTGTGCACAAAGGAGAGTACCATGAAGCACGTAGGAATCAATGGGGCCGCGTGGGCGCTGGAACTCCGATACATCGGGTGCGCCAGGACCTAGTCCAGGACCGCGAACCTCCAGCTCGCCGAAGAGGCGACGGGGTTCGGGCTTGCATTCTAGCACGAGATCCTGGCGAGACCCAGCGACCAACGCCTGCGCGGCGCCTGGGCTGCCGAGAGAAGGGCGTGGCGAACGCGCGCCAGTGTCAGAGTGGTGCTGTAGACAAACTGCATACGCCCGTATGCGATAGGCATACGATGGCTGGCGTGCTGGAGACCCTGTTTGGATCAGTGGCTCGAGTCAAGGTCTTGTCGCTCTTTCTGCAGAACGCAGCGAGCGAGTTCTACCTGCGAGAGATCGCCCAGAAGACAGGCCTCGCGCTGTGGCGGCTAGGGCAACGGGGTCTGGTCTTGCAATGACACATCACCCAGTGCCGCTCGGCCCGATCTCGCGCCGTCGCATCCGGCGTCTCGGCGTGACATCGTGGACTCGAAGATGCAAAGCGATCTCCTTCAGCGTGACCCCGTGGTCGAGAGTCGCCTCTGCCACGCCGGCGGTGTCTTCTGGAGCTGTCGCGATGGTCTCAAGTGCTGGTCGGCCAACCCGCACTTGTGCTCGTGGGATCTCACTCCACTCCGCGCCCCCTCTGGCACATGCTGCACGATGAACTGATCGCGCCCGAGGTAGATCTGTCCACGGAGACTCTCCCACACCGTGGCTCTGCGGTTGACGGAGTCGAACGTGTGGTAGGAGGCGCTCCGAGCGCCCG
>Ga0315284_10010254_pt1 | contig 13354 bp, 6 predicted proteins | sample YL17G09_16_MG_FD_203696 | JGI IMG/M metagenome (GOLD analysis project Ga0315284, IMG submission 203696) | Sediment microbial communities from Yellowstone Lake, YNP, Wyoming, USA - YL17G09_16 | ecosystem: Environmental > Aquatic > Freshwater > Lake > Sediment | place: USA: Wyoming | collected...
TGGCGGGGCTGCGGTGGATGCGCTATGATGGGTCGCGCAGGGGACACAGGCCCGCGCAAGGGCTAGTCGCTGTGTGCTTCGAACGGGTGCCCCCGTAGCTCAGGCGGATAGAGCAGCGGTTTCCTAAGTCGAATACGAGTGTTGTGGGCCGTCCGGAACCGTCCGCCCCAGATTCACAATCCCCTCTTTATGTCTACCACCGTGCGCCGCCGTCCGCATTTGTGCGTCGGCGTGGCTGTCAAAATGGCTGTCACGCCAATAGAATCTTTTCACGATAACGTGTAGGTCAAGGGGGCGTCATTTCAGGTAACGCCGGGCGGCGTCGTTGGTCGCAGTGACAACCCTCGTCGATTCACGGACGGAGAAGGTGGCGTCGCTCATGGTAAGCGTCCAGGTGCCGGCGCTGAATGTCGGTTTGCAGTCGGGAGACGCGAGTTGGGTGATGAACCGCTGGCGGCGGTTCAGTTCCCTATCGGCGCGCCTTGTGGCGAAGGAACCCGAACCCGATGACCCGGAAGACGGAAGACTGTCGACGATCTTCTGTCGTACAAGTTCGCAGACCTCACCGGCAGTCAGTTCGGGTTTCGGGGCGGACGTTGCAGCGGGGGTGGTGCTTTGGGCGCGGGGGTCGGAGCCCCCACAGGCCGAAGCGGTGAGAGCGAGAATTAAGATGGCGACGATGATCGTGAGCGTTCTCATGCTGTCCCCCTTTCGCGAGCGATTATACTACCCGTGTCAAACGGTCGGCGGGGTTGAATCTGCGTTGCGACTCCAGCCCCCGTCCCGCCGTCGCGTAAGGACTTGCGCGGGAGGCGCGTTATTGTCGCAACTGACGCTACACACGGCCAAGGCTACGGCGATCGCCGGGCCAATGACGAGGCTCGCCTTTGTGGAGCGTCTCATTTCCCTGTCCTCTCTGGCGGAGATAAACCTGGTATCAATGAGCTATGCGTGCGATAGGGGTAGGGGGTGCCGGCGGGCCAGGGCGGGACACGGGTAGGGGCAGGAGGACAGAGAGGCGATGGCAGTGATGGGGCCCCCTAATGACGGATGGGACTCTGTACGGGGAGGTAACGTGGAGTACAAGAATCCCCCAGTGGTGGGGACCCCTGACATGTCTGTTCTTTACTCAATTGTTTGACCTCTATACAGCGCGCGTCAAGCGCCCGCTCGGGCAGCGTCGAACAATGTCCCAAATGTCGCAAAGGGCTTGCTCGATGCGTTCTCGCTGCTCAGGTGACCTGGAAGGTTATCTTGGCGCTGTCTGAAACTTGGGAGTAGCCGAACAAGAGGACGTTCGAGGTGATGACGAAATGCCTCTTTAGCCGGTTCCTCCGGCGAAACGTGACGTTGTCCATAGATGATGCTGCCCACCCGGAAGGTCGACACCTCCAGGCGGGCACGGCAATAATTGATTATCTCACTTATCAATATAACGTCGATTTGAAGATTTGTCAAATCGAACGGGGGCTGCTCATCTGGCCTGTACCAGTCCTTCGGAGCAGACTATCCGGACTGCCTCAGGCAGCTCCGGTTCCTGCTCCTCTTCGCTGGGGGGGTTCAACCGATGGCGGGAGCGCAGCGCTTCAAGTCGCCGAATAAGGCCGAGCCCCTCCAGTTTCATGTGCCTCACTTCGTCTACCTCGCCAAGGATGTAGCCCGAAAGCGGCCCCATGAAGATGTCCTGTAGGGTACCGATTCTCTTCAGTTCGTCGGCGTCGTCCCTGTGGGTCTCACGGAGTCGCCTGAACTGTTGGGCTAGATAGCGCCGAAGCCGCGTATCGCGCGGGCGGCGTGCGCGCCCCAAGCGCTGCGACGCCTCTTTGCTGAACTCGTCGAACGCCGCCATGACGCGCTGATTGGTATTGTCAGGTAGCGGCCGCGCCTGTTCATCGGGGGCGCATTCGATTGCAGATAGCATTTGGGCGGTGGTTATGACGCGTGGCTTCAGGTCCGCTCCAACGGCATACGGGGCGGTGTTCTCTCCTTGCTTGAGGAAAACGACGCTGTCGCCTTCGGCTGGTGGTACGAAGGGCGCTTCGGCGGTCTCCTCCCGCGCTTCCTCTAGCGATATCTGGAAGTCGTCCGGCTGGTCGGCCTGCGCAACGAAGTCTTCCTCCTCCCTGTCCTCCTGGGGCGCTGTGCGGGCTGCTCGTGCCGCTCTGATACCGTCTGGAAGGGTCGTCACCGTCTTCCAGAGTTCAGGGTCTTCGTTCTGCAATCGCTGGAGTATGGCGATGCCGCGCTGTGCCGCCGCAACCTCGTCGATAATGTCGTCCTCGTCCGGCAAGCGTTGTTTGACGTATATCCGGTACATCACCCGCGGGTTTATCCGCTCGCGCTGGCTTAGGAGCTTGCTGTCGAGCCCGATGAGGTCGTGGAAGGCCTGGATGCGGTGATACAGCCGCTCCGTCAGTTGCAGCTCCTCGTCCAGGTCGGTGTCGGGCCACATGTTGTTGAGATAGATGACTTCGTGATGGGTGCCGATGCGGTCGACGCGTCCGAACCTCTGGATAAGGCGAACGGGGTTCCAGTGGAGGTCGTAGTTGAGGACGCGGTTGCAGTCCTGGAGGTTCTGGCCCTCACTCAATCGGTCGGTCGCAATCACTATGCGAATCTCCGGCCCCGGCATCTTCTCGCCTTTCTTCAAGTTGGCCTGTGGGGCGAACCTCTTGATTATCGCCTCGAACTGCGTGTCCGGTGTCGCGCCGCTGACCTTGGCAAGGGTCTCGTCCTTTCCGCCAGGGTTCAACTGCTCATAGATGTAGTCCACGGTGTCCTGGCTCTCTGAGAAGATGAGGAGCTTACCTGCTGCAACCTCAGGGCGTCGCATGAACTTCTTCAACTCGCCGAGCTTGTCATCGTCCTCGCAGGTCACGCGTTCTACGCGCTGCCCGACCTCCTCGAGAACCTCAAGGTCAGATTCAAGGTCGGCGAGCCAGCGCGGGACTTCGAAGTCGGTCACGTCGTGAACCAGCTTGGAACGGGGTGCGCCCGGCCGCCTTCGAGCCTCTTCGCGCTTAAGGGCGTCCAGCAGCTCGTCCGAGTCGAATGATTCGCCCGCCAGCAGCCGTGTCGCCGTCTGACCGATGGGGACAAAGTCCGCCCGCAGCGCCTCCTGGAAGTTGCGGTTACTTTGGGTGAGTGTCTCGATTGTCGACTTGAAGGCGGGAACGCTCGATTCCAGGCGCTTCCACAGCAGGGCCCTCACCAGGTCGGCGATGCGATTCCGCGCCCGCCTGAGGTCCTGATACTCCGGTCGCAGCCGCGCTTCCTCCGTCAGATATCCGGCCGCTGCGTAGCGCGCCCCCTTGTGACGCTTCAACAGCTTCCGTAGCTCCTCCAACTTGCCCGCCTGCCGGTACACGCGCGATAGGCTGTAGGGCACGTTGTCCAGCGACGGCTCAGGGAATTGCAGTTTCTGGCCGTTGATTTCGATGTCGGTGCCGTAGAGTTCGACGATGTCACGACGCCGTCGGCGTATGAACACGGGCACGAGCACGTCCTCAATGCGCGCTGGCGGCACTTTCGGCGGCTCTGGCCTTACGGGCGGCGCGCTTAGGTTGCGCGACGCTGCCGGTGTCTTCTTTCCTTCGCGCTCACGTTGCCACAGCTTGAACTCCTGTTCCCAGTTCTCGTACTCAAGCCGGAACCTGTACCAGGCCTGAACGGCTCGGAAGAACTCCTCAAGATGGAACGGCTCCAGTTTCAGGCCGTGCTCCATGTCGTCCAGGAAGAGGCGCAACTGATAGTAGACATCCAGCGGGCCCAAGTTCTGTGGCGTCGCCGTGACCAATATCGTCTTGTGCCCTCCTGCCGCCAGATACGAAGCGATCGCTCGATGGCGGCGGGCACGCGGGTTGCGGAAGTTGTGCGACTCATCGATGAGGACGGGGCCGCGATGCGGGTATTTCTCCAGCAGGTTGATGCCGGTGGCGACGGCATACGTCTCCTCTTCCTCGTCCTCCTCACCCGTGTCCGGAGTGAGTGGCGGAACGATTGCCGACATCGACACCACTTCGGCGGCGATGCCAAACTGCTCCGACATGTTCTCCCACATCGACCGCAGGCCGGCCGGACAGATGATCAGCGGGTCGCCGTCTGTAAACCGCAGTTGGCGCAGCAGTTCCGCGCCGATGTACGTCTTGCCCAGACCGACCACGTCGCCAATGACGACGCCATTGTACAGATCCAGTTTCAGCAAAGCCCGTCGCACGGCGTCGAGTTGGAACTGCGTCAGGGTGGGCGCTTCTCGCGCCGGTGCCTCCAGCTCGGGGAGCCCCGTCTCGTCTCTGTAGAGCTCGTAGAGCGCCTTTAGGTAGATGTGGTAGGGCGGCGTTGCGGCAATAGGCCAGGAGCGGTCAAGTTCCGTCACAACGTCTGTTGAGATGTCGTCGGAGTCCTCCCACAGCGCGTCGAACCACGCCTTCAGCTCCCGCATGTTCCCGTCGCCGGTGACGCGGACGTTGAGCTCGGTGTTCCCCTCCAGACCGGCAAGCGTGAAGTTCGAAGAGCCGACAACCGCCGCGCCCGGCTCTGGGCCCGGCCGATACCAGCAGATGTACGCCTTGGCGTGCAATCGCTCCCGCAAGTAGGCGTGCACCTCCACCTGCTTGGCGGCGACAAGGTCTCGTAGCCGCTGCACCGCCGCCTCTGTTCCCGCCGTCTGGTGGAGACGCCCGACGCCCTCGCCGATGACGCGTACCGGCCGCTGGGCGAGCTCTTGACGCTCACTGCGGCGGATCAGCGAGCCCGCTTCGCCCGCCTGGCGCACCGCCTCCGCCTGCTGCAGCCCCAGCGCCACTTCCTCCAGCGTCGCGCGGTCAGTTCTCCCGACCAGCAAACGCACCCTCTCAACCGAAGATAGCTGCTCCGCCACTGCTTCAAAGCCGGAAACGAAGAAGTAGCCGACGGCGATGTCCGCCCGCTGGGACGCCCCCAGCATCTCCTGCAAGCGCGTCAGCAATGGCGGTTCAGTAGAATGATGAAGGATATCCATTACGTTTCCCGTGCGCTCTCGGCCTTGTTGAGTCGATCTCTCACCAATTCGATGACCGCTTCATACACAGCGCCCCGCTCGTCCTGAGTGAGGCCGAGATCATCGAAAATGATCTCGTCAAGTGCCCGACGGTCAGATTGCCTCATCTCCGATTCCACTGCTTCAATCGGCCTCATCTTCAGTTCGTGAAAAGCGTCGAGCATTGGTTGCCTAGCCGATGAGGCCACGCTCCACGGATCAATTACGAGCAAGTCAGCCATTTCGTAGACGGCATATTGAAGGACACCCTCACCCAAAGCGACTCTTCCAAGAAGACTTGCTGTCAAGTATCCAATACTGCAATTGATCACAGCCATACTGGCCTCAATCGGTAAGTCCCTCTTCTTGAATGTCCCCGCGTAGAAGGTCTGATCTTCCACTACGCCATTCGAATAGCAGAAGAAGAAACGATCGTTGAAAAAGCGGTTGCAGAAAAAATCTCCCGGCTTCTTCATTTCGAGTGAATACCACAGCGACCGACCAGTGACGGTGCGAAGATCAGGCCACGGGATTCCAGCCGCCTGCTTCTGTCTCCCTTTGGAGACTTGACTCTCGCCCCACTCGATGTACTTCAGAGCTCCCATGCCACTCAAATCGCTCTTAGGAGTGCAGCAAGAGAACACCCACGTCTTCAGAGAATTTGGCGGAACGTATATTGTGGTCACCTCTCGGGGCGTCTTCAATACCGGTTTCAGAAACTCCTTCTCTATGTCCCACTGCTTGATAGTGGCACGGTCAAGGTAGAAGAAGTCGTTAATACCGGTAGTAAACCCTCGTCGAATCTCGGCTATGTCCCCTAGCCGCACCAGTTTCCCCTTGCCCTTCTCCAGGATAGTCCAGTAGATATCTGGCGCGCGCAGGTATTTGCCGCCCCACTTGTTCCCAATGTACTTGACTACCTTGATGAGCGGACCTCTGCCTTCCCATCCGGTCTCCTCTCTGCTCTCCTCCGGCACGTCGGAGCCCTCCTTCAAGAGCTCCATCTGCCCTATCGGCGAGACGCGGTACTCCGGCGCCGTCCGCCTCTCTGTCGCCTCCTCAATCTCCCGAAAGATCACGGGTGAGAGCACCTGCTCGAACGGGACCTTGAACATTACAAACCGTGCGGTCTTCTCCAGTCCCGGCGAGCCGTCTTCGGTTGGTGGCGCGAGCAGGGCGATTACCGTGTTGATGCCCGCCTGGGTAAATGAACGCTTGAGTTGGTTGTCCAGCACGATCTTTACGTGGCTGTGCCTGAGCAGAAACTCCTGCAGATCCGCGCCATAGCCAACATCGAGCCAAGAGTTGGAGGTGATGAAGCAGAATGAGCCCTTCTCGTTCAGGAGGGCAAGGCTCAGGAAGTAGAAGTAGATGTAGAGATCGCTTTGGGCATTGATCTTGTGTTTCACGGGATCGGCGGAGGCATTGAACCCAAAGGACCTTGGGTAACCGGCGTAGACGGCCCCAGCCAGCTTTCCTTTGTATACCTTCCTGCTTTCCACTGTGACTAGGTCGCGTGGCTCTCGCGGATCGGCTATCTTCTCCTGCCGCACGTATGGCGGATTGCCGATCACAATGTCGAAGCCCTCGCTATCACCGCTGAACACCTCCACAAAGGCGATGTCCCAGACAAAGGGCACGTCCTTGGCGGTAATGAGGGCCAAGCGGGCGCTCTTCGCCTCCTCAAGTTGGGCCTCCAGCCGCTCGATCTCCTCCCCCAGGCGCGTCTCCTCCAGGGACGCCTGCCTGCCGCGCTCGCGGGCAATTCCGGCCAACTGCCCCTGTTGCACACGCGCCGCGTCCAGGCTAGCCTTTTTCTGACGCAACTGCTGGCTTATGCCGTCAATCTGCTTGTCGAGGGCGGCCCTGAAGACGCCCAGTTCCTCCCGCTGGAGAGCATCCTCTTCGAGGTGACCCCTCTCGTTGTTGAAGAAGCGGAGCTTCTCGCCCTTGAGGCGCGTTATCTGGCCTTTGACCGCCGCCGGAAGCTCGCTTCGCCCGTGCAGGTGCGACATGTTGACGCCGCCCACCTCCTGCACTAGCGAGTCGCCGCAGCGCACCTTGAAAGAGAGGTTCGGCAGTAGAGGGCGCAGTTTCCTCTCCGGTTCCGGAATCTCGGTGTCGATGATGAGTTGGAGCCACAGCCGCAGCTCCGCCACGTTCACCGCCCACTGCATCACGTCCACGCCGTAGAGGCTCTGCCCGATGATGCGCTTCTTGCGCTCGTAGGGGCTCTCCTGGCGGCCAAGCTCCCTGTTTGCCCGTACAGAGAGGTCGTTCAACACCTGGAGCATCCCGACAAGGAACGAGCCGGAGCCGCAAGCGGGGTCGACTACACTCACCTCTCGCGTTAGCCGGTCGAACTCTGGCCAGAGGTTCTCGTCACGGAGCACGCGGTCGGCCTCGTCCTTCTCGTCCTGCTCTACAGCGAAGACGACGTTGTAGAGCATTGGCTTGCGCCCCTCGCCCAGGTGGTTCGCCAGATAGTCGACTAGCGAGAGGCGGCACATGAGGTCGATTTCGGTGCGGGGGGTGTAGAAGATGCCCGCCTGGCCCCGCTCGTCAATCTCCGATACGTTGACCAGGCTCTCATAGACCTTACCGATCATCTCCGGGTCGACGGCCACCTCCTGGTCCCACGGCGTGCTTTCGGCGATGGTGAAGTTGTAGCCGTCAAAGAACTCCATGATCTTGCGCCAGAGTTCGTCGGAGACCTTCGGGTTATGGGCCTCGTCGAGCCGGTTGCGCTCGAAGAGGCCACCATTGAGGTAGGGGGCCATCTGGAGCGTATTGCGTATCTCTTGGGGCATGGAGGAAGGGTGGCTAAACTTGTTGTTGAACGCCTCGAAGAACAGCACCTTCAGCCACTCCTCGAAGAAAGTGTCGACGGGGCGGCCGCTCTGACGATAGGCGCGCCAGAACCGCCTGAGGAAGTTTGATTCCAGCCAGCCCTTGCGGTCGATGAAGTACAAGAACATGACGCGGTTCAGCAGTTGTAGCGCGTAGTCGTGCGCCCATGCCTCATCACTGGTTTGACCGAACAGTTCCCGTTGGATGTCACGGAAGAGGTCTTTGTATTGCTCGTAGAATCGCTTAGTGACGGCCTCCACGTCGAAGGCGCGCTCGATTGCTGTGCGGGCGTCCAGACCGTCTCTAACGCGCTCCAGATAGAGGACACCCAGTCGCTCGACGGCGGTCCGGCGGGGGCGTCCACGCTCCAACACGATGCGCCGCAGTACGATGCGGGAGGAGCCTACGAAGCGCGGGTATATGAAGTGAACGACACTGCCGTCGTCCGTTCGCGCTACCAGAAGGTGATCGCCGACCTGGTCGGTGAGTTGCTTGATAATCGCCTTGGCGATGGTTGTCGTTATCTTCCCCGTCGGAAGGGTGACGAAAAGCGCCTGCATACCATCAAGGGAAGCGATGCGAGTAGCAGCGTCTGGTATGCCCGCCACGCGCTGGCGCAGAATCGGCACGCTGCCTGACGCGGTCTCGAAGTCGAGCCGCTCCACAAGGATGCGCCGGAGGAGTTGCTCCTGGCGGTCGGCTGGCGCGTCCAGCAAGGCGGCGATGTCGAGGTCTAGTTGACTGCCTTCCTTGGCGTCGATGACGGGCACTTCGCGCCTCCTATGGGCAAAGCCGATAGAGGAATAGGCGGGTGCAGGCGATTATAACACACCGGAAGGCTGCCACGCCGCAAACGTCACAGCAAACGTAAGTCGTGTCTTTGGCGCTCTTGAAGGGGGTCGCGGGGAGTTAAAAGGTAATGTCCAGTCGGCCCGAACCCTGGGGTATGGCGAAAAACGGACTGCCTATGTCCGAGACCCTGGGTTTGTACACGAGAAAAGAAGGTTCCCCTCAACTGGGGCCATGACGCGGCTATTCCCAACGGGTTGGCCGTAAGGGTATGCGCGCCCGCGCGCGCTGCGTGCTTTCTTGCTGCGCGTGTAGCCTGCTTGCGCGATGATGGGTCGTCCTGAGTCAACCGTCCCTGTTACCCCCCTGTTCCTAGACTCGATATCAGGCAGCCGTAGTGTAAGCGGTCATCCTAGCGGCCCCGCTTCAAAGTCCCCTATCTAGCATCCCCTCAATTTCCGCCCACAATCGCCTGGTTTTAGGGTACAGACCCCCAAATCCACAGAGCTAACCCTGTTGCCCGTGAAAGGTTAGGGAAGACGCGCCCCTTTGTCAGCAGGCGGGGCTGACGCTTCGGGGCGCTGGCGGGGCTCTGAGAGGCAAGACGCGGCATTTGCGGCGGTGACCCTGCCCTTCTTAGCTATGGGGGTTGCCTGCGAAGCGACTAGACATACATTTCAGGGTGCGACCGACCCCGTTCAAGACCGCCCTGGGGCGTCTATGCTCGCAGACGCCCCTCTGGGTAGCTGCGAAAGGGGGCATACCCTCTCAGAGAAGGGGTCGGGCTGGGCTAGTGGGCGTGGGGTGCGTCAATTCAACCCCGCGTAGCTAACCGGCGGGCGCTTGTCAACCACTACCACAAAGGCTTGCGTGAACCCGACGTGTGCGCACCTCGGACACCGGCGGAGACTGCCGCCTCGCTTGTGCCAGTGGCCAGCGCCGACCCGTAAAGGCCGGAGTTCTCCCGCCGGGAAGGTCGCCCGACATTCCGGGCAACGTCGATAACGCCATGCTGTCATAATCTGTCGCCTGCTAGGACTGCTGGGTTTGGGTGACACACGCCACAGACGGGGCCGGTGCCGTCGGCTCGATACCACCACTCCGTCGAGCCGCAGACGGGGCAGCGCGTCTCGGCGAGCTCGCTCTCTGTGTGTGTCTCCTTATCTCCCCGATCCCCATTCAACCGTTCAACCGCGTCGCCCACGGGCGCCGGTTCCGTATCTGGAGCGGCGCGTTCGGGTGGTTGAATAGGCTGTTCAACCGCGCTTTCAACCGCTGCCTCAGACTCGGCACAGATAGGGCCTGCGTCCGGTGGTTGAACGGTTGAATGCCCATCGGCGTGAGGAGCATACACACACAACTCCTCGGGCTCGGGCAGGGTTGGCCGCTCCTCGGGAAGGGGATCGCCGGGGACGAGCTTCGCTGGTCGTCCCTTCTGCGCCTCCAGGTTCACTACATAGCCAGCACGGAGGGCTCGGCGGACGCGATGCCATACGGTGTCCTTAGATAGGCCCAGGCCGTCAGCAACCGCTTTCACCGTCAGGGGACTCGTTCCGTCATACAGCCGCGCCACCTCCTGCACCGTCTCTCGGACGGGGCCGCTCACGCCGCCGGTCGCGGCCTCGGTGAACGATTCCAGAAGCAGGTTGCGAGCCCGTCGATAGTCCTCCAGTGTGGCGACGATCCGCCCCTCGGCGTCCCGCTGGCGCTGTCGCTGGTACAAGAGGGCGACAGCTTGGATCACCGTGAGAAGCTGGCGGAAATCGCGCCGCATTCTCACCAGGTCGGCCGGCACCGCGTCGGCCAGGACCGAGGCGAAGGGGATCGTCGCGTTATGATCGCCCGCCAACTCAAGCCACCGCTGCGCCGCGATCAGGGCGGCGACATCAGCCTTCGGGGAAGCCCCTCTCACGGTTGCGGCGTGAGACTGGAGGACAGCGCGTGTCTGCTGCGGCGTGTCGGAGACAGCCACCGTCAGCAGCCGCGTCCCCATCTGCTCGCCTAGGGACTTCGTGGCCGTGGTGATAAGCCCCGTCGGTCCCGGCTTCTCAATGTGGCGGGTTGTGAACCGGCCGGTCTCCGCGTCCCGCTCCACCACGTCGTAAGTCATACAGTTGTCGGCAGCCAGGGCGCGGATGGCGGACGCCGCTGGGCCATCCTCCGGAATGGAGTCCGCCTCGGCCACAATCACGGTTCGGTGCTGATAGTCGGCGTCGCCGTAGACCAGCGCACGGGCGCTTCCGGCCTTTTCGAGGTAGTAGGCCGTAGGTGGCATCAGGGCCAGCGCCCCATCAATCGCACGGTTCTTACCGGCCGCTGAGGGCGCTATGAAGGCCAGGTTCAAGGGTCTCCCCAAGAGGCGCGAAGTCAGCGCAAGGTATGCCAGCAGTGGAGCCGTCAACTCGCCCGCATAACCGCCGGTGCGGATGGCAGTGGCCACGTTGTCGAGCAGGTTGGGCGCTTCTAGGACGGGCTGCGCCAGCTTCCAGGCTTCACGTGCCTCTTCGCCCAGGGCCTCAGCCCGTAGGTCAGATGCACGACGCGCCATTCCGATTAGGACCCCTAGCCGCTGCCGAAACGCGCCCGGGTCGCGGTCCAGGGCCTGCCATAGAGCAGCGGGGTCCTTGACCCCCGCCGGCGGGTCAACAATGAGTATGTCGGGGAAGTTCAGGGCCAGCTTTGCAGCCAGGGTGTCACCACCGGCGTCGGCCTCCCGCCAGATGCAGACGCGAGGGATACCCTGAAGGTAACGAATCCACGCGGGCTGCCAGGTCGCCGCGCCTGGAATCCCCAGGGCAGGAACCCCCGCCTGCCAGCAGGCCCAGGAATCCGACTCCCCTTCCACTAGAAGAACGTAGCCAGCACCTCGGGCCTCGGCCAACCGGGTCAGGCCGTAGGGCAGGGGGTGATCCCCGCGGCGCCAGATGAAGCGCGGCTCCCTGTCCAGGTGGAGCCGCTTGCGGACCGCCACGGCTTCACCGGCCTCGTTGCAGTACGGGACATCAACACAGGACTGGCGGAGCTGGCCCGCTACGCCAGTCTGGACGCCTAGGTTGCGCAGGAAGCTCACGGAGAGGCCCCTGGCTTCGGCCAGGCCCTCGAGGGTGAGGCCGTCATCCTCCTCCTGGGGGATCTCCAGCCCGAGGCGACGCGCTAGGTCGACGGCGCCGCTGCCGGCGCCGCAAACGTCACAATGCCAGACGCGCTTTTTGGGATTCCAGCGGGCAGAGGGGTGTTCGTCATCGTGAGCGGGGCAGAGGAAGCGTATTTCGGCGCCCTCTTTGCGCCCGTCACGTTTGGCGATGGCCGCCGCTATGTCGGTCGCCAGCAGGCCGAGCGCGTCCACTACGCAACCTCCACCGCCTGAACCTCGCGCTGGTGTTGGACGTAGGCGTCGAGCGCCTGCCGGGGAACGAGGCGCCGACGGCCAACTTTCAGGCTCTCGATCTCTCCAGCGGCCAGGAGCTCGAAGACCTTGCTCCGACCGAGCGACAAGATAGCCGCCGCCTCTTCGACTGGCACCAAGAGTTTGTTCTCCATGTTCTTACCCCCTTGACAAGTCCGCTTAGGTTCACTATAGTATGTTTGACGACAGCATACCAAAGCTGACGAGGACTTACAACAGATTATCGCGACAGGGAACGGCCAGATGGCGACAGATGGCGACATGAGGGCAAAAAGGCGCCGGTCCCGACTCGACGGCCAAGTTGAGGAGGAGATCAGCCGGCTCGCTTTTGACAAGTGGACGCCAGCCCAGATTCACCGTGAACTCAAGCGGTTGCAGGACACTCAGGAGACTCGGGACGGGGAAGTGATCATCCCCCAGGGTTGCGCTCTGCCCACACTGCGGACGGTCGAGCGAGCGGTTGCTAGGGTCGTGACCCCCGACACTTCAGGTCCCTGGTGGAGCCTGGCCCACGCCCGCCGATACGACGCCGCGCTCATTCTGCCGGTGCTGGCGGAGGCCATCGAGCAGAGCGGCGGACGCTGGCAGCGATTCAGCAAGGACCTGGCCAAGTGGATCGTCAAAGTGAGAGTCGCCGCCCCTGATCTGCCCGTATCATGGGCGCTGAATGTCGCCCAGGCGTATCGGGCGGCGAAAGAGGAGAGCGACACCGAGGAACTAGAGGGCTTGGATCAGATGCTCGCCTTCGCTCCGTGGCGCGACGAGGACCATAACCGTCGATACCTCCGGGCCGTCGACATGCTTCACCCGGAGGGGTGGTTCTTACACTTCGGGCTCGTCCAGAATGGCGAATCCGAGTTTGCCCACGGCTACTATAGCCCCGGCACCAAGGGCGTCTTGATTGCATCGATTGGCTGGAGTCGCCAGAACCCCCCCAGGGTTTCGGAGCTAGAGGCCACTATGCGTTTGATAGAGGAGAGCGACAGCGACGAGGAGGCACCCCATGACTAGCCGACGCGGGAACGCTGAGGGCAGCATCTACCAGCGCAAGGACGGCCGCTGGGCAGCGAGCGTCGACCTCGGCTATGCCGGCGGCAGACGCCGGCGGAAAGCCTTCTACGGGGCCACGCGGCGCGAAGTCGCTGAGAAGTTGACGACCGCTCTCCGGGCTCGACAGCAGGGGCTCCCCATCCTGAGCGAGCGCCAGACAACGGGCGCGTTCCTGGAGTCGTGGCTGCGCGACAGCGCGGCTCCGAAGGTCCGCCCGAAAAGCCTTGTGCGCTATGAGGGCA
>Ga0315284_10010255_pt1 | contig 13354 bp, 11 predicted proteins | sample YL17G09_16_MG_FD_203696 | JGI IMG/M metagenome (GOLD analysis project Ga0315284, IMG submission 203696) | Sediment microbial communities from Yellowstone Lake, YNP, Wyoming, USA - YL17G09_16 | ecosystem: Environmental > Aquatic > Freshwater > Lake > Sediment | place: USA: Wyoming | collected...
CGCTGACTTTTTTGGACGTGGTCGAAGGAGGATGTCCACCAAACGACTCGATGCCCTCTCTCAACAAGTAGCTTTGCCAAGATCCCAGTCCGAAAAAGCCTTTCATTCGGACCATCAGTGGGCAACCGTTCTCCCACTGTGATTAACCAAACGAGCATACGTACTTCCGCCTATTTACGAACCTAACGAACCCTCTAAGAACATCCGCGCCCACTTTTCCATAATGAAGTAGCGAAAAAAAACACTGCGCGATAACAAGCTTCGGCCTTTACGATAGAGGGCAAAAGCCTCCTTCAGCCGTGACAGGTCGGCCCATTCAGGCAAAAAGTGGGCGGTCATAAAGGTACGCTCCATCTCGGGCGCCAACACTCCTCGGAACCACACATCTTCTGGTGTAACAAAACCCATCTTACTTCTACGCCGATAGATTGCTTCTGGCAGCAAACCCTTGAGCCCTTCGCGCAAAACAAATTTAGTAACCCCCTTACGAAGTTTCTGATTAAGAGGGAGTGCCGCAACTTGTTCCACAAGCACATGGTCTACAAACGGCACACGGGACTCAACCGAAAATGCCATAGAATTTTTGTCTTCATATCGCAGCAATACCGGCAGGCTATACTTTGTGATATCGAGTTTAATGCGGCTTGCCAAGTCGTCACTTAGACCTACTTTTGGCTGCCTATCAGCAAATTGCACCCTTAGGGATGAGTTCACCAAATTTCCTTCACCTGTAAGCTCAGAAAAACGCCCCATGTACCGAAAACCATGTTTTAGGTCGAGACCTCTCCAGAATTTGGGTGACAAGCTGACACTCATGGCTTCATGCAAGAATGTTCGATATCGACCTTGCTGCGCCAACCATTGAAGATAGAACAAATAAAATTTCCCATAACCCAAAAGGGTCTCATCTCCTCCTTGTCCATCTAGGACGACCTTTAGGCCCGATTGGTGAATGTCACGCATCAGGCACCATTGAGCGTAGATGCTTGTCCCGGCAAAAGGTTCTTCTTGATAATGCAAAAGTTGTGGTAATTCTTCAATGAAGCCTTCGGGTTTCGGAAAAGTAAAATGAGCAATCGCCTCCGTCTTTTCCACGACCTCTTCCGCGTAGCGCCGTTCATCGTATCGTGGATCTTCAAAACAGGAGGTGAATGTAGATATGTGTTCGCTAGTAGGTGTCCGCGCATCTCTTGCACGTAACAAATGGTTGGCGGCACATACAACTGCTGAAGAATCAAGGCCGCCACTTAAACACGACCCAACCGGCACATCGCTAACTAAATGATACCATACGGAATTCAGAAAGACCTCGCGGAAAGAATCAGCTGTACGGCGATCTTTTTCTTTAGAAGCATTGCCAACATCAGGGTTTACTTCGAAGTCCCAATATCGAGATAGTTGTATCTGGCCTTGTCGATCTATGACCATGTAATGTGCGGATGGTATCTTGTATATACCTTGAAAAAATGTTTCGTAAGTATGGTCCAGAAGTCCTTGCGATAAGAAGTCATAGACAACAGATAAATTTGGCTGTGGAGAGACTGACTGCACTGCCAGAATTGGCTTTATCTCTGACGCGAACAGGAGTCGTAGACTGCCGTTTTGTCGTTCCACGCAGTAGCAGAGCGGTTTGATACCGAAGCGATCGCGCGCCAGCAGAAGCTTCTCCAATTTTCCATCCCATAAGGCTATGGCAAACATACCCCTGAGATAACGGACAAACTCTACGCCCCAGTATGCGTATGCATATATTAGCACTTCTGTGTCACAGTTCGACCGGAAGGCAAAGCCCGCTTGAATTAGCTCATAACGCAATTCATCAAAGTTGTAGATCTCGCCATTCTGAACTACCCAAAGCGATTGATCTGCATTGGCCATCGGCTGATGTCCTGCCTCCGAGAGATCCAGTATAGAGAGGCGACAATTGCCTAGCCCAACTCGACCGTCAGTCCAAATTCCAATGTCGTCTGGGCCACGGTGATGCATGTAATTAAGCATCTTGGAGACGATTTCTGTCAACTCGTATTCCGTTCTCTGTATGCTCAAGATCCCAGCAATTCCGCACATCTAGTTGGGTTCTCCGTTATCTCCTTGCCAAAGGATCTCATCGTAATAACCGTGTTCAGATTCTTCGCCTATGACCGTTTCTTTTCAGCACATTTCTGTACACAGACAGCAATCGTTGGGTAATAGATTCTAAAGATAACTCCTCTATCTTTTCCCTGCCATTGAAACGCTGATTAAATGCCAGTATTTCAAATAAGGCTTCTCCTAATTCTTTTGTCTTTCGTTCCGTGATCTTGGACGGGAAGACCCCCTGCAATCTTTCTTCAACGTCGCCAACTCTTGAAGAGAACACAGGTAGATTACACGCCATTGCCTCCTTTACGACGATATAGGTAGTCCCTCATCTCCCGAACCCCAAGAATTCCGAAGCCCATCTGTCCAAGATTGGGAAGAGTCGTCTCTACTGGATGCGGAAAACCCGCATCTATAAACCAAGACTTTACCTCCTCTGGAGTGTGTTGATAATTGTATCGAGGAGTGAACGTATCAAAAAGATTAACGGCCTTGAGCCAAACGGGTATGATCCTACGACTCCTGAAACCGAATAGATGCTGAAGGCGAAGTTGTGCGATTAGAACAATAGCACCCCAAAAGCAGAGGATTCTGACGGCCATCAAAGGCAATGGACGCAACAGTGTCCGGATGATATCAACCATGGCCTTCTTGAGTTGGTACATAGGACGCAGGTCGCTTCGATAAACCCACACAAACATACGTCCTGCTTTCTTCACCAACGGTGCCAAGGCATCAAAGGATAGCCGAGTGCTCGGCGTGTGATGAAGCACTCCGTCAGAGTACACCACATCAAAGGAGTCCTTAGCAAACGGAGGGTGCTGGACATCGCCTTGGACATAATGCACTCTATCTGTCGCGTCACCTGCAAAACGTCTCTTGTTGCATTCTGCATGCTCCACACTGTTGCTGTAATCTAGACCATAGACCACTACTTCCGGCCCACTCGCGGCAAGAGCTGCACTCAAAGTCCCGTTGCCACATCCTGCATCAAGAACAAGTGCGCCGTTCAAAGCACCCCGCGCCATTCTTAAGTAGCGGTAGCAGTACTCTACCCGGGCAGATAGATCCAGTTCCCACGTTAGTTCGCCGTAACGGTACATTGACCATTCTACATCAAACGAGAACTGTTTAGCCTTCTCATTATCTGATTCCAACCGTATTAGATTTGGAGCGTCCAGAACCAGACGGTTTCTAAATGCAACCACGAACTGAGGAGGCAATCTGCCTTTGTGTAGCAACATACGGGGAACTCCACGCCAGATGGGATATGTCGCTCCGCAAGCACAGCTAAGAAGACCCGCCGAAATATCCTGACTGGACGACTCCGCTTTTTCATAGATCTTCAGAGCCAGAAACCCTTGGCATTTTGGGCAGCGAAGAACCCTCAACAACTCAGTCCGCATGACCTTTCTTATCCCTTGTTAGTACATCGCTGTAGATTTTAATTAAAGATTGAGCAGTAGTTCCTATGTCTAAACCTTGTTTCATGATTTCTTCTCGCCCGTTTGACCTTTGATTACTAATAAGCATAGACTCCATTGCGTCTGCAAGCAATTTTGGGTCACGACTCACTATAGAGCTAGGAGAAATATTTTTAAGCCTATCGATTACATCACCACATTCCACAGTAACAACAGGAAGATTACATGCCATTGCCTCTTTTACGATATTCGGAGATCCTTCACTGATCGAAGTGACCAATAGCAAATCAGCAGCATTAAGGTATAGAGGCATCCTTTCGTGGGGTTCAATGCTTATTACCAAAAAGACTACATTGCCCAAACTTACTCTTTTCTCTAGAATGGAAATGGCAGACTCCGCGAGCTCAATACATTTATATTCTTGATTGCGGGTTTGACCCTTGTTAAAAAGAACAATGTGGGATTCAGAATCTAAATTCAGCGCCCGTCTTGCCTCAGCTTTAAGAATGGGTCTGAACTTGTTGATGTCTACTCCATTCGGTAAGATACGAGCGATAGGTTTAGCCGAGATAGGGAGTGCGGAGTAAAGGTTGGGGCTTTTAACGATCAACGCCTTAGCATACCGAGAACAAAATCGACTAACTCCGACAACAAGTTTGCTTCGTAGTACCCAAACTATACTTTGTGCGGTGGGGTCTTTAATCAGATCACCTCCAGAGAATGATATAACTAGTGGGCATTTCCGATAAGCGGCCAATAGACTGACTAATGCCGTAGTCGAGCCCCACTGTGCATGTACGATATCTGGCTGGATATCGTTTATCCGATGACGGAGTTCGAATGCGTTCCTAAATATCCCGATCGGTGATATAGTATCATCTATGGCAAAAGGGAATACTTGAACATATTTTCTAAGCGAATCAACTTGGGATCTAATGAAAGTGCTAATAAAGCGATGGGTATGCCCAGTTCTTATACCTTTTGCAGTCATTATGATCTTATATCGCCTTCGTCTATTTATAGGCAGTGTCTCTTTATTGGGGTAAATCACACGCATATATCATATAGTTTTTCAAATGATTGATCAGAAATTAGTATATTACAAACCGTGCGTGTTTTCCTACAACGATAATATTCCTAATCCTTTCCAAATAATCAAATTCAACTATTGTCACGTTTGCTGTGGAGCTCACCGGTTTGCATACACTTACACATGTAGGTATCTAAACAATCTCTACAGTGTGTCTTACTCGACGGAAATGCTCACTGATTCCATTCATCTTTTAACCATTTGGGAAGATCTTTTGCGGCATTTCTTTTTGCCGGATAACAGTGTCCAAAATACCCGCACACTTATTAGCTAACTCTCGGTAGCTGTATTTATCAATCTGCTCCATATCTCCATTGTAAGATATTTCCCCCGTGTGTTTGTATTCAAAGTATAGATCACTGAGGACACTCTTAATATCTTCAAGTCTCCTACCACACATACCAGCCTTGGTTTCATTTAGCAGCCGTTGAAGAGCATCATTGTCTGATCCACCGACCAACAGGATTGGTCGTCGTGCTGCCAAGTATTCAAAAATCTTCGTTGGATATACCCCCTTTTCTCTTGGGTCATTCCAATTAAAGACAACTAACAATTGTGATTCTCTCTGCATTTCAAAGGAAGATTTCCTCTGAATTTCTCCATATTGTCTAACCACATCTGACAGACCCAGTTTATTTACCGTCCAATCAATAGTCTCATTTTGGAGTCCATAGAATCGAACGCGCACATCTCTGGATTGCATGGTGCTATTTAAGAGCAAATCCCGTATTGCAACAAAAAAAAGTTCATAATTCTGCTTCCCAACATAAATATTACCCGTATATGTGATCGTAAATTCAGGCGTAACACCAGCCCCTCTATTGATCTGCTCTGGATCGAAACCATTGGTAATTTCGTACACGACCTCTCTCCCGTGCAACCTTTGCAATTGTTCAGCCCAAACAGGAGAAACGGTTATCAGCGCATCTGCAAATCTTAGTGTTCTTAATTCTAGCCTTTTATCCAAAGTCCTTCTCAGTAGGCCGTATTGATAATTGTGGTTCTGACTCCAAGGGTCTCGTAGTTCGGCAATCCAAGGGAGCTTGTGTTGACTCTTCAATGCATTGGCAATAACGTGGCTTATCACAGGAGATGAACTGCTAATTATGGCATCGACCTTTTCCCTCCGTAAGAATTGATTTGCAGCCGCAATAGCGAAATACTTCCAAGATTTATGCTCGTCTGGGTAGGTAATAACTGCCTTCACAGTATTTACAAGTTTAGTTGTTAAAGATAATCTATTTTCTCTTATCAAAAATGGTATTCCTATCTGTTTCTGAAACCCTATATTAGGATCTAAGTGCAGTCTTTTTTTCCATGAAACAAGCGCTTCAGGAAAATGAGTTTGAATAACCTCGAATTCCTTTCCAAAAGTCTCTTCGACGGGACTGCCTGTAAGAATAATAGGTTTCCAGCCACAACTGGGGAGATATTTCGCCAGGCCTGGTATTCGAGGAGACGCATGAAACATATTTGCAATGATTAGAACTTTCTTCACAAAAGCCTACAAGAAAGAATTATTACAACAGCAAATCCGATTGAGGAATGAACTACCCCACTGCAAGCAGCGGGGTATCAAAGACCACAACGGGCAAAATCCTTCGCCCCAAGGGGGGGTATTCACCCGGACGGAATGAAAGTCATACACCCGCTCACTTTCTCTATAACAAATAGCCTATGTCCCCTCACCCCAACACAGTGATCAAGTGACCGAAGATGGGCCACCGACCAGTTGGCCAAATATCGACCGGAATTTTTGTGAGTTTAATCGAATCAGACCTGAAGAATTGGATCAGAAGTTCTTGATAGTCCCAAATCCAGCCGTCTGGGGTATGGACGCCTAAACGTCCGTCATCTGGCCGGGATCTGGATTTATGAAGCTCAAGAAAAAGTAGGGCTTTGCGAAACACTCTCTGCATCTCAGAGATAACCCGCTTGATCTTGTCCGGGCCGATATACAACAATGTAGCATCCGTAAATATAATATCAATGCTCTTGTCGGCGAATTGAGAGAGCTTGTCTGCCTTTCCAAGAATAAGATGAGCGCGCTTTATACCCAATCCTGCTAGGCGGAGGTTTCCCTCATTAACTGCAGTTGAATTGATGTCAAGTCCCATAACCTCGGTGGCAAGGAACCTTCTGGCAAGCACTTGTATGTTTTGTCCGTAACCGCAACCAACCTCCAAAACCGAAGAAAAAGGATAAAGCCCCTCCAGTTGATCCATCAGCCACTGCCGGTGAGGATGCTCCACACTCGATAAAACTTCATCCAGCAACCTTACTCTTGTAGACCACTTTCTCTCGTATAGACGAGTGCCGACTATTCGATGCAGCCCCCCCCATAAAATCCCAGTATAGGTAACTCCGAATCCTATGGAACGTACAAATATGTTCTCGCTCCCTCGACAAATTTGAACTCCCTGTGTGAAATTCGCCCTCACGCCTTTTTCAAATAGATATCTGTCCTCCACATTCTCCGTCCGCATGGGCCTACCCCGTGAAAACTACTGCACGTGAAGTCCCCCAGGTATTGCTGAGTCTTAGCTGTGTAATACACCCGGTCCGCATTATCTAATATCATCATCCCCCCTTTCTTCACTTTCCGGGCACCATGCATAATACATGATGGTCTTGCTCGCCCATCTATCATAACGAGGTCAAAAAAGCAGTCTGGGAACCCGTCTATTTGAGACACATATCTCTTAAAACTGTAGCCTTGAAATAAGGGCACCGCAGATAAATAAAGGGCGGGATCAGTTATATCCGGACTTCGAGGGCCAACCACCTTTTCTGGTAGAACCAGACGGTAGTCAACCTCATCGACATGACTAAGGCGATCTCGAGTCAAAGCAAACCATTCAGGGTCATGCTCAATAGACACGCACGTTGCACCAAATCGAAGCCAATGCAGCGTAGACCCACCACTGCCGTATTCAAAGACTCTCGGCTTCCAAAACAATCGCTCCTTCAAGTAATCAAGTGCGTCGAACGTAATCCACGGAACTTTCTCCCGGAGAAGGTAGTTTTCTTGTATAAGTGAACGTAACCAACGATGCACATGCCTACGTTGGCTATCAGAGGCAAGAATTATTGGCAGATAACTTAATATCTCTCTAGCCAAAGTCAGCGTCGTTTTACCAAATAGCTTCATTCACCACCCACAAATCGCTAAAATTAAGTACTCTGTCTCTTAGCAAAAAACGAATCAAGAGTTTGCACAGTACCATCAAGCCGCATCACTGTTACATCAAACCCGTTCTCCCACTCAAAGAGTATGTTGAACAAATCCTGATTTCCATTGAAAGCGTTCTGAAGTGGGTGATAACTCGGCCCATAGATTACATCGTGCCATGCTAAGCTTCGAATGCCCTGCAGTAGACGCGCATTGTACTCGAAGAAAACAAGACAATTGCTAATAGAAACGACGTACCACTTATGCATACCTTGCGCCCATCCAAACAAAGCATCTTTCATCAAAGTTGGGGTCTCAATGAATCCAGCTTTACCAACCCTTTGCAGCTCACGACAGGCCTGGATCGGGTCATCTACATGCTCGAGTACATGAATGCACGTTACGTAATCAAACGTAAGGTTGCGAAAGGGCAGATAATCAATGTCACACACAACAACCGCTTTGCCGCCTGTCAAAATCTTAGCCTTCCGGTGAGGGGTAGGCGTTAGATAGCGCTCAGCTAGGATACTTGATTTAGGAAATGGATCGGCACCACTGCCTACATCCAAAATCCGTTCCTTGTCTAAGAAATTATGCGCGATATACAACTTTTGGTAAGAAAAACGTGCAACGTCAGCTTCAATTTTAACAGCGGGCCGAAATGCGAATAGGACCAACCGAAGGCGTTGTAAAGTCCGTTTGACCCATCGCGCTAACATATAAAGGATCTTGACTCTCCGTATAACCATCTCAAGATTAGCTTTCACGCATTCTTGATTACTTGCCATCATACATAACCTGTAAGATATATTAGTCTCATACGCCTTTTATTTCAACGATTTGGCATCAACGAAAATATTACATCCCGGTAAGTTCTCAGATCAGACCTTTGGGGAAAAAACAATTCTACCATTTTATTACCAGAGATTTTCCGATATATAAACACACCTACCAATAGAGTAATTATGCCTGAAATGGCCCCTGCCCAGGCTGCACCTGGTAGTAGGTTTTTCGGAATTAGAAGCAAACAAAGTAAAATATTTACGATAAAAGAGAATCCTGCTACAAATGTAACAAAGGCAGGCTTTCCGCGGCCCATTAGGTCTGATTGCAGCATTCTCCATCCACTGCTACCAATCACGCCAACCAACAATATCCGAAAGGGTTTAACGGCTTCCCGAAACGCATTCGAATAAAGAAAAACTATCAGGTATTCACCGAAAATATATAGTACAAGGCAAATGACAATTACAATTAACAAAATAGCCTTGAAAACAAGAGGGGTAAACATTCTCCTCCTCTCCGCGTCCGGTTCCGAAGCCACTTTTTGGTAGAGAACAGTACTTACCGCGTCAGCCACAAGCCATACTTTTTCTGAAATTCCAACGCCTACGGTGAAAAGGCCAACCATATAAGGATTCAAATACATGTTGATCAGTAACAGGTTCAGGCGGGTACTCAAGATAGAGAAAATGTAACTAAAATAAAGTATTATCCCGTATGAGTATGCATCCTTCAAATAATGCCTATCCAGTTTTAGTAAGATTCCATTTGTATGCCTTAGCACGATGAACAATGTTGCAAAGCATACAACAAGTGAAGCTATTATCTCAGTAACTATAGCTCCCATGACGCCTGAATCTAACCCCACAAGGAAGAAAAGGACCAACCCAAACAAAAGGATAGCGCGAAGAATCTGAATCAAATTGTATAAGGCTATTTTGCCAAGGCCCAGTAATATAGGCAAAACCAAGCCTAGACAGAGCTGAGACGGAACTATAAGGAGCGAGATTAGCAAGTATCTTTTGTCTACACCCGGAAATAGTCGCTTTCCGGCAAAGTAAATGACCATCAAACCAATTAATATCGCAAAAACACTATGTAAAAATGCTAATATAACATTATTTCCTAGAACCAATTTCGGAGAATACTTACCATTTCCTAAATAGAAAACGGCGGCTAATCCAATGCCAAAGTGAGCGAAATATGGCAGAAGGGCAGGGAGTAGCACGGCTAACACATAGATTCCCTTACCTTCAGGGTTGAGCATACGAGCCACTATGATCGACGTTCCGAGACCAATAAAAAAAATGAGTCCCTGTGACATAACGGTCCAAAAAGAGCTCTTAGTAAAGGTACCCACTAGGAATGACTCCGCAAGCAACCACAGCACGATAGCTCTTGGTAAATTGTCTCCATACGATCCATTTCCATAGCGTAGTTATTGTGTTCCTGAATCACTTGCCTGTTGAAATGCCCGAACCTTTTGCGCATTTCATTGTCCTTCAAAAGAAGAGCTATCCGGTCAGCAAGGACCTCCGAAGCACCGTTTGGTATAAGAAATCCTCCATTCCCTTCGCTTACCCACCTTCCGTTATCCCCATTATCGGTTATCACCACTGGTATTCCACAAGCCATTGCTTCAGCTGTGCTAGCCGATAGACCCGCATCGTATAGAGAGGTAGAAACATAAACATCTGCAACACAAAGCCACCTGGCCATTTCGCTTTCTCCAAGATACCCGATAAACCGAACTGCGTCACGAACGCCGATTGAATTGACGAGGGCTTCGAGACTTCTTCTTTCTGAGCCGTCGCCGATAATAACAAACGTAACCCTGGGAACCGCCTGCTTTATGATAGGAATAGAGCGAACAAGGGTTTCGACGTCATGCACAGGTGTTAGTGTTCGCGTACTGATCACGATTTGTGAGTGACCCAGTTCATATTGATTGCGTAACTCGGTGTGCTCCCCCTTCTTAGGACTAAACCGTGCAATATCGGTTCCAAACATCACAAGCCGGATCTTGCTCTCACCCACACCAAGCCGAATCAGTTCATCCTTCAAGTGATAAGCATCGCATGTGATCAAGTCGGCATGGCGAAGTGCCATAGTACTGACGAGACGGTTCCACCTGGACTTCTTAATATCGATAAGGATATCAGTCCCCCATGGAGTGACAACATATGGATGGAAGCCAGTTAACATCGCCAGCCAGGCATATGCTTCAGAAGAATGTGCGTGAATCAAGTCTGGCCGAGTTTGACGTATTATCTTCTTAACCTCGATAAGAATTGACGGTAAGTTACTAATACGTGATAGAATACCACACAATACTTTGGACTTATTTACCACATGTAGGTGAACAGGTTCATATCCATCAAGGATATTTTGATTCCATGTAATCAGATCCACACAGTGGCCTTTAAGTGCAAAATATCTTGTCCAACGTCGGGTATGCTCAGCCCTAGCGTCAGCTAAGTAGCAAATTTTCATTATAGATCTTTCCTGTGGAGTCTGCATTAGCTATACTGGTCAGCTGTTCATATGAAGGTATACCAAAACCGAAGCGACAGGGTTATTGCAATAAAAGTCCAAAATGCCAACCTGAGTGCTTAACAGCTATAGTACAAGACCATAGGAGTCTACGTGGCATTTTTCGGTAATACTGATCTGAAATATTCATGTCTATGGTAATTATTTGAAATTGGAGGCATTTCGTGACGACTTAACTGCACCAGTACTCCGGAGGGCATGATCGCCAGATAGAATAGCACAATATCTAAAATATCTATTACAAATAACCAGCCAGCTATTATCAATAGAGAAAGTAATAGCATAATTCGATTTGGGTTCGATTTCTGCTTGAATATTTGACGACCAACTAAGAAAAAGTTAAGCGCTAAAAGTGTAAGACCAACCATCCCTGTTTCAACAACTATATTTGTAAAAGCCTCAGCACCTACATTATCCGTTATGATAGCATACTGTATTCCATGAGAGAGAAATAAATTATTTAGATGCGGCGCTATAATCCAACCGCTCATACGATAGCCATAACCAAAGAAAAAATGTCCCCAACTATCACTAATGCTTATAAAAGCCACTTTTATTAGAAGTACGCGCCCTAAGTCACTTCCAACCTTTGTGCTCCCCTCCTGTTCTGACATTGTTGCAACAAATCCAAACAGATCTTCTTGAATAAAGTCGGGGCTTCTCCTCCAATCTTCCCAGATAAATGCAAAAAAAGCAAAGGAAATGATGACTAATATGAACAATGCGGTAAGTGACTTTCGTAAACTCAGACTAAACAAAGAAATGACAACAAATGCCATTATGGTCAACAGGCTAACGCGTGAGTCGTAATAAAAAGCGGCAAATGTGGCTACCAATAAACTTATCCACCCAAGTCTTCGGAAACCCCGCTCCTTATCTTTGAGCAGGATAAAAATTGCCGGCATTACTATAGCCACTGGAAACAGAGTGTAAGCAGTTGTTCCCCAAATTTGTATCATACCAAGGTTTATCCCTTTACTTGTCTGCGCATATTGCAGGTCATATCGACCTATCCCAAGAGCCTCGAAGAATAACCCATACCCAATATACACACAAAAGTAGACTAAGGCAGCAACCGTAATCAAAAATGATAGGTTGCGAACTGGAGGAACATCAGGTTTTTTATCGGTCAAAACTAACGTAAGTAAACCCAACATCAGAAAGTAAACTACCCAGCGTACTTTTCTTGGACTTTCCAAAACAAACATTCCATAAAAACACTGAACTAACATATACACAATAAGCAACAAGAATACTAATCGATGCAAGCGATCTGTACCGAAATATGGCTCCCGATGAGGTTTCATTGATGCAAAACTACCAAGCAGGAGACATGCCAAAAAATATTCATCTACCATCGTATAGCCTACCGGCATTAGACCACCGGTTGCAATGCTACTGGTAATCAATAAAGGCCAAAACAATTTGGAATTTCTAGCCACGGATGTTGCTATCAAAACCACCGGTACCGCACCAAAAACCCCTATCAACAAAATAAGTACACCAGCAGACTCGGTAAAAGATATCACCAATCCAATTAATAATGTTATTAAAACGGTTATTGTAACTATTATAAATAATTGTCGTCCCATTACTCTCCTCGTTTAAAGCTTAATAATAAGTACTTAGGGGACGTTGGTGCAAATGCAAATATCTTTGAAACCCTCAGTAATAAAAGTGGACGGTTCTATTTTTCGCACAGCGGCACAAGGCGCTTATTCCTTGTCAGGCTTGCAGCCACGTACTTAGGGGACGTTGGTGCAAATGCAAATATCTTTGAAACCCTCAGTAATAAAAGTGGACGGTTCTATTTTTCGCACAGCGGCACAAGGCGCTTATTCCTTGTCAGGCTTGCAGCCATAAGCAAAAATGAGAACTTCGAGTTTTTTCATAACGTTACACTATAACTCTTGTTTATAAAAAACTTTTAAAAAGTCGGATGACTTGATAAGTTTTATTCCTTCATATTCTTTTAGATTCAACAGATGTCTATCGCCTGATATAATATAATTTGCCTTGCATTCAACAGCACACTCTATAAACTTATTATCATCCGGGTCGTCTTGCACTACTATGAGTTGTTTGCTAATCCTAATTGGTAAGGTAAATGTGGAGAAATCCAGAAGTATCTGATTAACATCTTCTTCGGCGAGCTTAAATGTTGTCTTCAATTTCCCGGCTATCTCATTCTCTATATCCAGTGAAGTAAAGATAGTTATCTTTCCATCGCGTCCAAGATCTATAACTTCCCTG
>Ga0315284_10010256_pt1 | contig 13350 bp, 36 predicted proteins | sample YL17G09_16_MG_FD_203696 | JGI IMG/M metagenome (GOLD analysis project Ga0315284, IMG submission 203696) | Sediment microbial communities from Yellowstone Lake, YNP, Wyoming, USA - YL17G09_16 | ecosystem: Environmental > Aquatic > Freshwater > Lake > Sediment | place: USA: Wyoming | collected...
TCAAGGACCAAAGAAAGAAAACTCGGAGTAGTAAGGCAGGAACTGCCTGAATCGAAGCTTTCTCAGAATCCATCATGGATTCGTTTACAGAAAGAAGATGCATACCTTTAGGTAGCATTAGTTCACTGGGTTGATTGTTTGTTTATGAGACCATTCAATTAATTCTAATACTGTTGTTTTGCTTGGAAGCAGACGAAAAACAAATGGTAAGTTAGCTAAATTCTTAGCTTGCTCTAATGCTCCATCTTCAATATTATCACACCAATTTTTTACTGGAACATTAAAATCTTCTTCTTTAATTATTTTCATTTCATCTCCTTTAATATTTCAGTGATTCCTTCATTTATTTTATAAGAAACTTCTAATCCAGTTATTTGATAAAATAATTTGTGAGCTTTAGTTAATTTACTATTGTGTTTAATTTCCCAAATACGAATATTATTTCTTGCTTTTATTACAGGACAATTCTTGTGATTGGGAATAGTCATTGGACAAAATCTTTCACTTGGCATTTCTTTACCAAATAGATTATTGTTTGCACACCAAAAACTGCAATCCCACCATTTAGAATAATCACAGTATGATTTATCTCCCGGCCAGCCATGAAAAATAAGAGAATGTTTTTTCCTTCCTGATTTATCTAATATAGGATCTTTAACTTTATTTTCCATGATTTATTTCCTCAAAATCAAAATATCTGTTTATATTGTGTTTTATGTTTTCTATAATGTTTTTAAAATTATCATCTTTTGAATTTAGCTCTAAATAATCGGCAACTACATACCCATTATGAGAAGAAGCAAAAACAACTAATTGATCCGAATCAAAAGTAATACAAAAATCTTTAAATGTTAATTCTTTGCCGAATCTATATCCATTACAAATATCCTCGATATCGAAATATTTTAATCCAAACAGAATATTTTCAATTCTATCTTTTAGTGGCAAGTCGTTGATTTTCTCCCAGGTTAAAGTATGTATGTTTTTTAATTCTTCATATCTGAGATCATCCACCACAAAATAATTAACTCTGTCAAAACTCTCTACTCTTGTTTGATGTTTATAATTAATCTCTCCGTCAAGCATGAGTTTGTTTTCGACAAAACAATGAGAATATTTATTTTTACCTATGTAAACATCCATAGAGCCTACACCAGACATACCGAAGGGATAATTTCCTTTTCCATCACTCATGTCGAAATCATGAACAATATTATTAATTTTTATTTTTCTCATTTTATATTACTCCTTTTAATTTCTTTGTCAAATGCCATCCATCACATAAATCACAGTGATAAACTCTTAATTTAACTTCTCTGATCGCATTACATTTTCTCATATAGGCTGCTGCCTCTCCGGAGCTATCATATTTTCTTTTAAAGAAACAAGATTTTAATTTAGTGTTTAAATCTTTCATTTTCTCTCCTCCGGTAACCCGCAAAAAATACATGAATCCTCATTCTCATATTCAGGGTCAGGGCTGTATTTACTTTTTGGCCGATCTATCATTGTTCCATCAATCAACTCAATCTTTCCATTAGTAGAGCGATAATGACAAGTGTGATCAGGTGATTTAATGCAATACCATCCAAATGATTTTCCGCATGTTAAACAAACCAAACTATCGTAACTATTCTTTCCACAGAAATGTGACGTGCAGGGTTGTTTGGTTAATCCTTCTTCAACTTCTTTCAATACTTCTTTAAGTGATTTTTGTAAACACCCAACAAATTGCTCACCATCCTTCCAAGTCGCAAATGCTTTTATTCCAGCTTTTACACCAGCGATAAATTCTTCATTTCTTTCACCGTAAGTTTCTCTCCAATAATTATTCATTTATATTTTGCCTCCACTATTTCAAATTTACTGAAATTCTCATCATCAATATTTTTGGCAATATGAGCTTCAGTAATTTTGTTATTTTTTATTCTACACACAATAATTAAATTTGCTTTAGCTACTTTATCAAAACCTGCATTACCAACGAGATTCGATTGAATAATTTTAGATTGTTTTTCTGTGCTGTTAAAAACAATTAAAAGATTATTTGATTTTTTCATTTCAAAATATCAACCTCTTTTAGAGAATCTCTTCTTTCTTTTTCTTCTTTAAGATTTTCATAAATAGGTTTTATTTCTTCAGGACTTATTCCATGCATTGATAAATTATCTAATTCTTGTTCAAAGGCATAAGAAGCCATTTCTCCATTGGGAATAGGACAGGACATCAATTGATTAAGCTTTTCATTAGTTACTTCTTTCGCCATTCTCTCTATCATTTTCATTGCATTATTAAGATGATCATCGGCTAAATCACAAATCCTAATTTTATTTCCTTCTTTTGTTATCCAAAGTTTAGTTTGTTTTCTCATTTTTATTTATTGATCGCGTTATCTATGGCTTTTTTCAAATCACTTGCGTCAACAGTAATATTAATTCTATCAAATTTTAAAACAACAAAACTATTTACATTCCAATGTGAAAGAATTTCTATTGAAGCTTCTTCTCCGATTTTAATATCATCTGCGTCTCTTTCATAGATCCTTACTGCGCTTGACACTTTAATAGACAATTTTATCATCTCCTTTTATATTATAACACATATCTCGGTGAAAGTACACTATTATTTAATCTCCTCTAATTCGGCTTCACAGACTAATTCTCCTAAGGAAGGTCCTTGTTTTTCGTTAGGATTAATTCTTATCTTGCCATAATATACTTTTCCGGGGTATTGAATCCCTTCTAAGCCCATTCTCATGCCGAATAACATGCATGCTGGATTTCCATTTTGCACTCCCCATGAACCACCAAAAACTACTTTGTCAGTATCTTCAATTTTAATTATAGGGTTGAAGACCCCGTATTTATTCTTGAAATATTCTGATTTTCCTTTTATTTGATATTCTTTATCTTTTTCTATGCTCATTTTATTTTCCTTAGGTTTTTTCTCATTTTATCTCCTTGACTACGAAGAAATTTTTACCGAATTTCTTTTCGCATTCCTTAAAACATCTTGTACAAACTGACATGCTTCCTTTTTTACCATATTTAGGATTTTTCTTTTTTTCAATAATAATATATTTTGGTTTATTCTCACATCTTTTTACTTGATATGGACATCCTCCAAAATGCCACGGTTCATATGAAGTAATCTCACACTGACATTGCTTTTTATCTACAGGAATCAATTTCATTTTATCCTCCTAATTAAATATCCTATCGACAATTTCAGACACATAACCGCTTGTTATTTTAAAATCTTTATTTCCTTCTATCTGAGATTTCAGCGCATTAATTAACATGTTGAAATAAGCACTATCAACTCCTACCAATTGATCTTCAAGGACATTAATATTTGTCAAATCTAATTCACTTACCTGAAATAACATTTTCAAATATTGACCAGCATTTATATGCCATCCTCTTTGAAGAAATTTTCTCGTTCTAATAACTGAACAGAGCGGGTATTTACTTCCTTGATATATTAATGTCTTTGTCAAAATAGATTCTAATGCTTCAGACTTTAATACTAAGTCATTATCTTTCGAAGTCCAATAATTCTTACAATGAATAAAATCATAATTAAAATGTATTTCTTCGGGATTTCCATAAAACCTTATTACTATTTGAATTTTGTTTGAGAGAGTGATTGCATTTGAAGTTAGAAATATAGGCCGATAGTCTTTTTTCTCTTCTTTATTTTCCTCGGGTTTTTCCTCTTCAACTAAAGCATCATAAACGTCTTCAAAAGACTCTTGTAAAAGTTCTTCATTTTCAGCGGCAACTCCAGCCGATTTAATAAATACTTTAATTCTTCCGTCTTCAGTCTCTTTAACCTCAGCTTTTCTCGTAGAAGTTTTTTGATTAAATGAATTAACATAATAATTGGCAACCGATTTAGCTGTTTCTTTATTAGAAAAATATACATCAAAGTCTTTGATCTTCTCATTTAATAACATTGATGTTATACAGCCCCCGGAAATAATAGTGTTCTTTTTGATTAAATCTTTAACAGCATTATCCTCTATGGAATCAAGCCATGAGTTGAACTTCTTGTTTAAAATTTTCCTAATTGTTTTTCTCTGCATTTTATTTCTCCTTTTTTAATTTTGAAACATATTTTTGATCTAATATCCAATATAGAGTTTCTAATTGTGATTCTACTTGAAGCTGCATTAAAGCTCGCGGGGCATTTTCAACGATAGTAGAAAGACTTCCTGTTAATATGTGATTATTATTATTTTCTATTTCTTTGATCTTCTTTCTAATATCACTTTCTATTTTTCTCATATAGTTACCCCTATGGTGAAAATTTCCTTGGCTTTTGGGAATAATTTCTTTGCTTTTATTTTAGCGTCTTCCTCACTATATTCCCACAGGTAGAAAGTCTTTTCCTTTTCTCTATGGTCTTTTGTTATGAATAAATCAACCTTAAAGCACTTTTCTGTATCCATATTTTTCTTCCTTGAGTTTATTTAATCATTCCACCCGGCTGCCGCACAAAAGCCGATAAAAAATATCAAAATTAATTCTGCTATATGTACTGAAGTTTCTTTTATATTGGACATAATCATCATCCCAAACATTGGAGACAAAGTAAAAGCTAGTCCTCTACATACTCCTTTAAACATTTTCATCATTTCATCTCCTTCAAATTTTCTTTAATGAATTTTATATATTGCTTATATATTTCTACTCTTTCATTTCTATTATCAAGAGCTTTTACATATTCTTCTTGATGATATATAACATCTTGTGTAGCTTTTTTTATTAAAAACTCTCTGTATTTATTTACATCAATAAATTGAACTAATTCAGGAACATATTTAAAATCATAATCAGCCGTTTGATCTATTTGACTAATCCCAAAATCTAATACTTTGTTTACAAATTCATTAGCACCATATTTTAATTTTATAAGTTTTTCTTTGATCTCATTAAATTTTTTCTTACCTTTCTCATTTTTCTTAACATAATTTTTTACCCGATTAACTTCAGATTTATTAATTTTATCCATTTCTTTTTTTAACAAAGTGTCGCTTTTAATCTTAATACTAGCAAGATCTTTCTTTGTTTTTTTCATTTTTTTAAGATGATATTCGACAACATTGTCATCTTCAAGTTCTTTCAATATTTGCTTTTCATCCAATTTTCCCGAATCTCTCAATGATATTAATAACCCAAAATTCCTGGGTAATTCCTCAACTAACCATTTTTTAAGATCGAAATCTTTTTCCATTATTTGTGCCGTATACCCTGTAGGCATTTACTTTCCCTCCCTATTTGATACAATTCGATATATTTGTTTTAATAATCCATATATAATTAATTGATTTTCACACAATTTTTTATTTTGATTTTCTAATAACGAAAATTGACAACCTGTTGTAGAATATACTCTTTTCAAATTAGGAAATTTTATTAAACCTAGATTTTTTCGATATTTTTCTAAATCGTTTTTTGTTATCTTTTTTTTACAAGCTACGCATTCTCCTTTTTCATCTGGAACACATCCGCCAAATTCATCTTTTGTTTTTTTACATGTGCAATATTTAATTTTTTTCATTTTATCTCCTTTTTCACCAATAATTTTTTCCAATGTGTGAACCAATAAAATATCCAATCCAAAATGTGATCATAATAACAATATAGCTTATAATAAAAATATTTATATTTATTTCATCTCCTTACCCAAAATTTCTACTGTTTTAATATCTTTACAATTTTTGTCTTGACAAACGTATTTAATTGTAGTTACTCCCATCAATAATCTTTCAATACGCTCAGGATAAGCTTTTGTCAATTCAACCGAACTTATTTTTACATCCGATCCTCTGTTTATAGGTGGAGCATAGAATCTCTCTTTTTCTTCCCAAACATGCTTATGAAATAAATTAAACATTGACTTCTCCTCCTTATTTAAACCAGCGACCATTTCTAAAATCTTTCTCAACTTGTATTACATTTTTGAATTCATAATCTGCTGATGAAGGATCTAATCCTGTATATTCCAAAAAGTAGTTAGCCTCAACTTGTTCCCCATTTTTCATTTTTCGCACTGGCCCCATACTACAAACTGTAGAAAATCCATCATAGTTCCCATTTGGAAAAATTACCTGAAATCCATCTCCATAATCATTGAAGCAAATGCCTTCAGTTCCTTTTTCATTGCCTAAACATTCGCATTTTAATTTGTAGATATTTCCTACTCTGCTCATTTTATTTTACCTCCTTTTATCACAAACTACATCCTATTGAAGACTTAAGTTTAATTGCTTTTTCTAAAAAACTTTTCAACTCATTATAATGATTTTGAAACCAATTTTTATTTTCTTTTGATTCACCTTCAATATTACTTAGTAGAACTGATTTTTTGCTTTTTATTAATTCTAAGAAGCTTTTAGCTTTTTCAACACTCATATCTCCACCATCACCACGCATTGGAGCTACATCCTGCCACCATGATAAACCTAACTTATTTAAAACACTACTATCATTATAAGCATCTCTAAAATATCCTACATTGTCATCTGTTCGAAATCCCTCCAACTTATTAATATATAAATCCGCTCCCATTTTATTTCACTCCTTTTATCACAACGACATCAATTGATGATTTAACTTTAGCCACGTGATTTTCACAAGAATATTTATCCAATTTATAAAGATTAACTCCCCATTTCAAAGCTTGTCTTTTTAACCAGTAATCAGATTCTCGATACTGAATCCCTCTTTTACCCATTACTATTTTTTAATTCTCTCGTGTCTATCTCTCAAATCTGAGCTATAATATCTAAGACATTTTATGCATTGCTTATGCTCTATTTCTTTTTGTTCCTCAGTTTTTCCAATCGTTCCGAATCTTCTGCAATTATCACATCCTTCCTCGTATATGTCTATTGGTTTACTTCCTAAAGATAATATATCTGATAATCTCATTTTGACCTCTTCTTAACTCGATCAAATATATCAGATATCAAATCCACAATTCTACTCCTAAAATCTCTTTGTTCTGTCCAAGATTTATCAGAGTCATACTCATTGATAAGTTTTATCAAACCATTGATATATTTTTTATCTTGGGAAATTTCATTTAATAGTTTGATAGTTATAATTGGTTCTCTGCTCATTTTATCTCCTTTAACATTTTCTTGAGATAAGAAACTCTGTTTGTATAAAGCTCAATATTAGACTTAATATCAAATTCTTGAACCTCATTATCTGCTATTTTTAATTTAGCTTTATTCAAGCAAGATCTAGCTCTTTTTAAATCATCCATTATTTCTTCTCGGGTCATTTCTCGAATTACTTCTTTATCCATTATTTTACCTTTATTTCTTTTCTTACACCCGGATATTTTACTACCAATTTATCATAAGAATGTATAATAGCCAATATTTTTTCTCGGTCTAAATCACTTAACATTGAAACTATTCTTATATCAAACATGTTTGTAACACCGGATTCTCTTACTCTCTCAAAAGCCTGAAATTGTTTTCTTGTAATTTTCATTTTGTCTTCTCATTTATTCCCAAAATTTCACAAAGTTCATATTTAGCATCTTCCTTAAGAGCCTCAACAAAACCAGTAGAACTTCCTTTGCTCCCTATCATCCTTAAAAGTTCTATCACTTGAGTATACTCATCTAAAGATTTTCTTGCTGCAAATTTTCCGAACTCAGATAATCCCTTCTCTTTGATCTCTTTATTTCTTACCATTTATTTTCTCCTTTTAATTTAAATAAGTAAGTAGGATTAGTAACTTTTCCCACTCACTCATTGATCAACCCCTAACCTCGAAAGAAATATTCCCCTGAGCATTTTTGAAAATTACAGGCAGAGATTTAATAAAGGTCTCTTCTTCCAAAGAGAAAGTAAGTCCGCTTGCTTTCTTTTCAACCTTCACTTTTCTCTCTGTCCTATGATGAGACACAACTCTGTGATTAACTCTCGACCTGTGATAGTCGATCGTTTCAGCAGAAACTCCATAATGTTTTGCCAACTTAGATCTCGGAGTCTTGCTGGCTTTGATGTAAGCCATTTGATTGGGAGTTAACTTATGCTCATTCAAGGCATGACTTGATTCGTTATCCATTTTTCACCTCCTTTATTATAAGAATAATAGACCTATTGAGTCATGGTTGCGATTCAATCAGACACCTCTCGAACACCTCCAGAAGTGCTTGAATAAGAAAGACATATATCTCTATGTCTTCTATAGACTTCATCTCCAGAGGTGATATAGGTGAATCTGCACACTCCCAGTGATGTTATCTTAGAAGAGACATATACTCTATTACCTTTCATATGAAATCACCTCTGAGAGCGTTTCTGTTTATCATAATTTTTAGTTGCCTTTTTTCGTTATTTCCTTAACTACAAAGAATTTTTTACCGAATTTTTTTTCACATTCTTTAAAACATCTTTCACAAACTGACATACTACCTTTATCCCCATAATGAGGATTTTTCTTTTTTTCAATTATGATGTATTTTGATTTATTCTCGCATCTTTTTGCCTGATGAGGACTTCCCCCACAATGCCACGGTTCATACGAAGTTATCTCAACTTGACATTGTTTTTTGTCAACCGGAATCAATTTGATTTTTTTCATTTTTATCTCCTAAATATTCTATTGATGTCTACTTAATCTTACTCTCGACAATTTCCCAAAGCTTCGTATTGACTCTTACATTCTCACTGATATTTCTGATCGCTTTGGTGTGTTTGAATCTCTTAAAACCTGTACTGACCGTTACTCCCCCCTTCATAAGATTTTCCTGAACAACATTATACACCGTCCACAAATCATCTTTTTTATCCTCTTCTCTTTTAGGAGTTAGAAGATCGGATGGGGTAACAACACTTGTATCTTTCCACTTCATATTAATAGCCCGTCTTGCGATATCTGTTTTATTCTGAGGAGAGAGAATAATCTGTTTCATGATTTTTATCTGAGAGAAAATACCTTTAATTCTCTCAGACGATTTTTGAAGGACTTCAATTATCTCTTTCCCATCAATTCCAATATGACGAAATTCAATACTTTCAAATTTTGACTCTGCAATAATTAAACCATTTGAACAGATTAATCGAAAGAGTCCAGCATAAAATCTGAATGGTTTACTTCGATCATGAGAATTTACCAAAATCAACTCAGGAATATTTTCCTTATCGATTGCCAGTTTCTCATTCCTGAATCGAACAAGATGCTGCTTGTAAGAAGGAATATCTTTCTTCCTACTTTTGAGGGTATGCATTTGATCAACATCAGAAACCTGCCAACCATTTTTGGCTAATGAGTCGATCACTTTCTCAGTCGATATAAAAATATATTTATTAGAGACATTTGACATTGGTTTAACCGACAAAACAGCTGGTGCTTTTTCCATAATTTGTTCCTTTGTTAACACTTTATTCAACTCCTTATTATTTTAAACCTAAATTTTGATTTACCGAGCTCAAATTAATCCTTTAAACTCCTTTAATTTTAATTTGAAGTTTTTACTGTCTTAGTAGATATGAAAGAATGAACTACCATTATAAAATAGCTTCTTGCTTCAACGAGCACAAACTTGCTTTGAGATGAGGAATATTATTGAGATACTCCAACATCTTCAAAGTAGAGGTTTCATTCTCCGCAAGCGTAAATTCCTTCCGTTCCGGAAGTACTTCAAAACTTCTTTTCAATATATTCTTAGCTGAATTGATGTCTCTGTCTTCCGTATAGAAACACTTTTCACAGACAAAAACTCGTTCACCCAAGTCGACCTTTTGAATATGACCACAATTGTAACAGGTTTTTGTACTTGGGAAAAACCTGTGAGCAACCAGAGTCTCAGGTATTTGTTTTAGACCTGAAATTATTCCTCCAATTGCTGATTCATTAATTTGTTTACCGAAATTGTAAGACATCCAAGCTTTAATATTATCATTCTGAATACAGATAATATAGTTATTCTTGAGATAGTGAATTATTTTTTTGCTTATGTCTTTTTTAATATTATTAGTTTTTGAATAAGCTTTTTCAAGCTGAAGTTTATTCTTGAAATGATTATGAGAGCCTTTAGTTTTTCGAGAGAGATTTTGATGAAGTTTCTTAACTCTTCTTGAAACAGGAATTTTGAATTCAGCTTTGATCCCATTAGAAAAAGTCATTTGAGTTTTGATTCCAAAATCAATACCAATTGCTTTAGCACATTCTATTGGTTTTTCCTTAGGAAGAAAAGTAACAACATTTAAAAAATAGCTCCCATGCTTTCGAATTAAAAAAGCATTTGCAAATTCTGATTCTTTGAAAATCTGATTTAATCCATTAACTTTAAGGTATTGTTTAATTTTTAACAAATCAATATAGTTGTTTTCCTTGATTTTGTAACATTGATTATCAAGAAGAATACATTTAACAAAAGACTTGAATTTAAGTTTACCGATTTTTTGCTTTCTTTTCTTTTTAGTAGAAAGAGATTTAATTGAAATAACAATCTGCTCTCGAATGATTTGTTTAAATTTAGCCGGAATAATTTTAAATTCTTCGATTCTTGTAGTTTTATCTTTGTTCATAACAATAACTTGTTTAATATGAGTAGTATTAATATCAAAAATATTTTCCTGAGAAAGAAGATAATTATAAAACCATTTTGCTTCAAGAAAAAGTCTTCGAAAATCTTCTAAAGTTTTTTGAGATAATTTAGACATGTCTACTTTTAGCTCATAAGTTTTACAAATCATAGATTTTCGTCTTTTTATGGTTTGTTTTCTTGATTTTATCTTGATCTCTTTCATTTTAATTAATCTCCTTAATTTTAAATTTTAAACCTAATGTTTTAAACTCTTTAATTGATTGACATTCAAACACCAATGTTTCTAATCTCTCAAGAGCTTGTTTTTTATTTTCTGCCGGGATATATATTTTGCCAGTGACAACAACTTCATATTCATTATCCATTTTACTTCATCTCCTTGTAAACAACAAATTTATCCCACGTATATTCTATACATTTGCATTTTTCACAGTTACCTCCATGTTTATCAAGTGAATGGGCTGAGTGATAACCTTTACTATGTCCACATTGACAAATTTCATCGTCAAATTTTGTGTTCTTGACCCTACTTATTTTATTTTTCATTTTGTTCTCCTTTCTACAATAACAATACCTAACCCTAAATGCTTTGAGTTTCTTTTTTTACATTTATTTTTTGACCCACAAAACTCGTGAGCTCCGTTTAGGCAATTATAACATTGCTTGCCATTATAACTAATACAAGAACAGGGGTGAAAAAGAGAAGGGCCCGCCTGAGGGGTCGAGACCCCAGGACGAGCCCAAGTATTTGATTCTATTAAACTATTTTTTCTCTCGACCATTTTCTCAACCTTCCTTTTTACTTACCCAATTATTTTGGCCATAAACATCTCTGCCTATGAATTAATTCCATCATGCCGACTATCTTCATTCTCAATCATATTAATATTATAACATACTTCTCGGTGAAAGTACACTGTTATTTTGATCGTCTATAGATTTAAGCCGCCAAATATAATCTTCGATATCTTCAATTGTTTCAAGCATTAAATTTCCTCCTTATCAAATGTCCTTTTTTTATCGTCGAATTCTATTCCGTGACTATTATAGAAATCTTTAAATATTTTACCTCCAGAATATACTGCTTTAACAATTCCGGAAGTATCATTCAGAGTCTTAGCGACCTTTTTGAAAATCTTATTAATTGATTTGTGAAGTAGTTTAGCTTTTAATAGTTTCTTATTAGTAGTTCGTTTACTCTTCTCTATTCTCTTCAATTTCCTTCTGAGATTAAGCTCGGCGAGCTCCTTGATAAATAATTGGCTGGCCAGTCGATGTCTCCAACTATGAAAGCTTAAATACTCTCGCTCGTTATCTTTTACCTTCATGACCTCCCGAAACAGATCATTTACAACTCCACTGTCGACACGCATTCCATTATAAAATAGAAATTCTTTATTCTTATTCTTAAGAGCAATAATCCCTTTATGCATAAGCTTCTCGATGTCATTCTCGGGATCGAATACCTTGTGCCAATTCATTCCTTTTTTTCCTTTGAACCTGAAATGAATTCTGTTCTTCTCATCAACCTTGATATTCTTTGGTCTTAAAGTTGTGATACCGATCCCGGTGCATTTCTTCTTTGTTTGATTTCCAACCCTGAAACTAAACTTCGCCGAGAGTAAGTTAATTAAAGCTGCGATTCCTCTTTCAGTATCAATGTATTCCTTTTTATATATTTTCTGAAGCTCCTCTATCGCTTTCTCAAATCGATCTAAGTTCTCATAAACATAATCACTCTTATTATTTCGATTTAATACTGTTACGTCTTGAGGATATATAGCTTTTTTGGTGAGGGTTTGAGGACACAACCAGGTAACTAATGGACGAGATAAAAATTCGATTTGTTCTACATCATTATTCTCTCTGGCTTTCTGAAGCTTATCATAAATGTTCTCGGTATTTAAAAGCTCTTTATTTATTTCTATTGTTTCAGGGTTTGTCCAGGGAGGACAGCAGCCTTTTAATTGATTATATTTATCATATCGTCTAATTTCCATAAAATGTGTGTTTGGAATTAGGGTGCCGGGATAGTAGATAAATCCCTCTTGTTTTTTAGTATGGGGAAGTATGAAGATACCCTGCTTGATCCGAACAGGCTTGAGGGATTCACCGTTGTTCTTGAATCTTTCAATCTTGAACTTCTCTAATTTCATTCTCGACCTCCAATGAAAATTAATTAACCCCAATCAGATTCTTTACTTTCAGATTTTTCGATACTACTAATTTTAATGACTCTCGACATACAAACATCAAGAACATTTTTACAATGAACACATCTCACTTTGTGAAAATTACCGCCATAGCATTCGACATTAGTATATGCATATTCAGGAATGCAGTCATTTTTGTTACATATAGGACACTTGTCAACAACACTCATTCGGATCATCCTCCTCTATCTTCATTCTCAATCATATTAATATTATAACATACTTCTCGGTGAAAGTACACTGTTATTTTAGTATTAGAAATAAGCACATTCTCACTATTTGTCTTCCCTCAATCTCATAAACACAGGAAACCGGAAACTTCCATCTTTTGTGACTTCTTGACATTTCACCTCTAAAATTTTCCCTATCATTTTATCTTTATCTTTCCAAAACATAATTCTTTCGTTATCCGTATATCCACTTCCTACATGAATTTTGACACCTTTATATTCACATATAAAAGCCCCTAACATCCCTTTATTCTTCCCCGTCCCTTCTTGATAATTTATAATTTCAATGTCGTATGTTTCAGTGGGTTTCCATTTTCGCCAAGCCT
>Ga0315284_10010261_pt1 | contig 13346 bp, 12 predicted proteins | sample YL17G09_16_MG_FD_203696 | JGI IMG/M metagenome (GOLD analysis project Ga0315284, IMG submission 203696) | Sediment microbial communities from Yellowstone Lake, YNP, Wyoming, USA - YL17G09_16 | ecosystem: Environmental > Aquatic > Freshwater > Lake > Sediment | place: USA: Wyoming | collected...
CACCATGTTCGAGGTCGAGCTGCGCGGCGCGGCCGACAACCCCGTCTTTTTCCCGGAGGAGAAAGTGGTGCTCACCGGCGCCAACTTCCAGGGAGTGCCCCAGGCCTTCGCCCTAGAGCTCATGGGCACGGCTCTGACCACGGTGGCCGTCCTTAGCGAGCGCCGTACCAACCGCCTGCTGAACCCCCACCTCAGCGTGGGCCTGCCCGCCTTCCTGACCAAAGGCGCGGGCATGTTTTCCGGAATGATGCTGTCCCAGTATACGGCCGGCGCCCTGGTCTGCGAGAATCGGATCCTCTGCCATCCGGCGGCCACGGGTTCCATTCCGGCCGCGGCCGACCAGGAGGATTTTGTGTCCATGGGCATGACCACCGCGCTCAAGACCCGGCAGATCCTCGACAACGCCCAGGCCGTGCTGGCCATCGAGTTCATGGCCGGTGCCCAGGCCGTCGATTTCCGCAAGCCGCTCAAGCCGGGCAAGGGCGTCCAGGCCGCTTATGAAGTTGTGCGCAGGCATGTCGCCCATCTTGAGGAAGACCGGCCCCTTTACGGCGACATCAATAAGCTCAAGGAAGTGGTCGAGTCGGGCGAGGTGCTGGAAGCCGTGGAAACCGCGATTGGCAAGCTGAAATAATGAAAGTTGCTCAGATTTTTCTGCCTGCAGGAGAAAAGACATGAGCGCAACAAGGATCGCCCTGGTCACCGGTTCGAGCCGCGGCCTCGGCCGAGAAATCGCCCTCCGGCTAGCCGAGGCCGAGGAGGTCGGCGGCGTCGCCGTCCACTATCGGTCGAATCGAAAAGCGGCGCTCGAAGTCGCTGGCCTCATCCGCAGCCGCGGCAAGCGGAGCGCCATCATCCGGGCTGACCTCTTTCAGGAAAAACAATGTGTCCGATTGGTCCGGACTGCTCGACAGCGGCTGGGCCCGATAGACATATTGGTCAACAACTTCGGCCCTTTCCTGATGAAGCCCTGGGAAAAAGTCACCGCCCCTGAATGGGAACATATTTATCAAGGCAATTTTCTCAGCGCCTGGCACTGCCTCAAGGAGGCCCTGCCGGGAATGAGGGCCAGGGGGTGGGGGAGAGTCATCAACATCGGCTATCACCGGGCTGAGCAGCTCACGGCTTTTCCCGGCATCCTGCCCTATGCCGCGGCCAAGACTTCGCTGCTCCTGCTCACCCGAACAGCCGCGGCCACAGAGGTCGGGACCGGGGTCACGGTCAACATGGTCTCACCGGGCCTGCTCCGGGAAGGCCGGTTGCCGGCCAAATCAAAAATTCCCGCCGGGGCTTTGGGCGGTTTTGTGGATGTGGCCGAAGCCGTGCTCTACCTCGTCTCCGACCGCGCCGCGGCCGTGACCGGCGCCAACCTCGTTGTTGCCGGCGCCTGGAAGATGTAAGGCTTTTAGGCTGCATAATTAAATAATTTCCCCCTTGACAAACGGCAGGGGGGCGCTTATTTTATATAAGGTGAACAAAATGGTGAACAAATCAAGCCGGGAATTGACCTCAAGGCAGAGGCGGGTGCTCCAGGCCCTGGAGGCCTTCGTCCTTAGCCACGGGTATGCGCCCACCATCCGGCGGCTGGGCGAAGAGCTGGGCATCCCCAGCCCCTCGGCCGTGTTCAAGCATGTCCAGAGCCTGGAGCGGAAGGGTTACCTCCTGCGCCAGGCGGGCGAGCTGCGGCTGGCCGGCCCGGCCGCGCCGCAAGCCAGCCAGGTCCGGGTGCCCCTGCTCGGCCCGGTGCCGGCCGGCTGGCCCCGGGAGGTGTTCGACCTTCCGGGCGAGAGCGTGGATGTTCCCGACTGGATGGTGGGCCGGAGGGCGGCCAACGTCTTCTGCCTCCGCGTCGAGGGCAAGTCGATGATCGACGCTTTCATCGACGACGGCGACCGTGTGGTCATCGAGCGGACGGCCGGGGCCAATTCGGGCGAGATGGTGGTGGCCCGGCTGGACGACGGCTCGGTCACCCTCAAGCGCCTGCGGCGCGAGGACGGCCGCATTCTGCTCGTGCCGGAGAACCCGGAGTTTGCGGCCATCGAGGTCAAGGAGCTGCGGGTGCTGGGCCGGGTGATCGGCGTGTTAAGGAAGTATTGAATTCCCGTTTTCCCCCGGGCGGGACGCCGGGGGATCCAAGGATTTCAGGTGAGGTTATGAACGCCCGACGGAGATTCATCGTCCACATCGACATCGACGCCTTCTTCGCCGCCGTGGAGACGCTCCTCGACCCCACACTCAAGGGCAAGCCGGTCATCGTCGGCGGCCTGCCTTACGAGCGGGGTGTGGCCTCCACCTGCTCCTACGAGGCCCGGCGCTACGGCGTCCACACCGGCATGCCCCTGGCCAAGGCCTATCAGCTCTGCCCTCAGGGCGTGTTCGTCCGCGGCAACCACCACGTCTATCAATCCTTCTCCGAAAAGTTTTTCCGCCTCCTCCGGAAGCACACGCCCGACGTCGAGGAGGCGTCTTTGGACGAGGCCTACCTGGACTTCACCCGCTGCGGGCATCTCTATCCGTCTTTTTCCCTGGCCGGCCGCGACCTCAAGTCCCTCATCGAGCGCGAACTGGGGTTGAGCGTTTCGGTGGGCGTCGGCCCCAACAAGATTCTGGCCAGGCTGGCCACCAAAAAGGCCAAGCCCGGCGGCTACTGCGAGGTCGAGCCGGGCGGCGAAGAGGACTTCCTGCGCACTCTCGGCATCGAGGCCCTGCCCGGTATCGGCCCCAAGTCCCAGGTCATCCTGCGGCTGCTCAACGTCCATTGCCTGGGCGACCTGTGGGGCCTGCCCCGCGTCTCGCTCCGGGCCCTGTTCGGCCTGGAGGGCGAGGAGCTCTATCTCCAGGCGCGCGGCATCGACACCCGGCCGGTCGTCACCCGCGTCATGCCCAAGTCGGTCTCGCGCGAGACGACCTTTCTCCAGGACCTCTGGGACCGGCGGCTGCTGTTTGCCCACCTGGCTTACCTCTGCGACCGCCTGACCCTGGCCTTGCGGCAGGGCTGCCTTTACGCTCACATCATCGAGGTCAAGGCGCGCTACTCCGATTTCCGCACCGAGGCCCGGCGCCGGCTGCTGCTCACCCCGCGGCAAGAGATGGGCGACATCTTCCGCATCGCCCAGGATCTGTTCCTGTCGCTGTTCGAGGGTTCGCGGCTGGCCCTCCGGCTGGTGGGGGTCAAGGCCGCGGACTTGGTGCGGGCCCGGCCCCTGTCGCTGTTCGAGCCCTATGCTCCCCGCCAAGAGCAGTTGGGCGCGGCCATGGACCAGGTGCGGGAGAAGTACGGGTTCGGCTCGCTCCTCACCGCCCGGGAGCGGATGCTTGACCCGCTCTACGGTTTCGAGAAGGAACGGGGGTTCGTCCTCAAGACGGCTTCCCTGACGAGGTAGGGGAGGGGGTGGGCGTGTTTATTCCGCTCCGCCTCCATTCGGTGTACAGCCGGGGCAGGGGCGCCGTCACCATCGACGAGGCCGGCTCCTGGGCGGCGCGGGGCCGGCTGCCCGCTGCAGGCCTGGCCGACATCGAGAACATCTACGGCTGGGCCAAGTGGAAGCGGGCCGCCGACGATCACGGCTTCAAGCCCCTTTTCGGCTGCGAGATGGAGCTGGAGGCCGGCCGCCGCTTCCTGCTCCTGCCGAAGAGCCGGGAGGGGTACTGGCGGCTGGTGGAGACCTTCAACCGCCGGAAGCTCGAGGCGGCCGGGGGGTTGGTCGTCATCCTCATCCCCAAGGCCGGCGACGAGCGGTGTGTGGAGGAGAGCGGAGCGGCGACACTCGACGGCGCGGACCTCTATCTCGGCGGCGAGTTCTTCAACTTCCACACCGCACGGCGCCTGGCCCGGCGGCACGGCCTGCCCCTGGTCTGGGCCAACCCCCTGAAGTTCATCATGAGCCCCGACCGGCTGGTCCTGCTGCGGGCCATCACCGAAAAAATCCCCTTTCCGCCGGAGCGGGACAGACTGGCCTCCAAGGTCGAGCTCTTCGGCCCGGCTCAGGAGGCGCTGGCTTCCAAGTGGTTCGGCGCCGAGGCCAGGCAGGCCGCGGCCCGCACCTTCGAGGTGGCCGAGAAATGTTCTCCCTTCCGCTTGGCGGACATCGTCCCGCCGTTGCCGGCCGACCTTTTCCCCGTGCCGCTGCGCCAGACGGTCATGGCCCGGCTCGAAGAACGGCCCGGCCTTGACTGGCGCGAGCGGGAGCGGGCCCGCCGCGAGTTGGCCGCCGTCGAGGAGTCGGGGTTCGCGCCTTACTTTCTGGTGGTCCACGACGTGGTCGAGTTCGCCCGCCGGCGCGGCATCCTCCACAACCTCAAAGGCTCGGGCGCCGCGTCCTACCTGGCCTACCTGCTGGGCATCTCCCACCTCAACCCCGTGGAGTTCGACCTCTATTTCGAGCGCTTCCTCAACCGCGGCCGCGCCGACCCGCCCGACATCGACCTGGATTTCGACTCGCGGCGCCGGGACGAGGTGCTGGCCTACGTCCTGGGGAAGTACGGGAACGGCGACGCCGCCTCCCGCACGGGCGCGGCCTTTGTCTGCAGCCTGAAGAACTACCGGGCCCGCTCGGCGGTCTATGAGACGGCCCGAGCCCTGGGTCTTCCGCCCCAGGAGGCGCGCGGCCTGAGCAAGAGGGTGCCTTTCTTCGCCGAGCCGGATTTCCTGAAGCGCGGCCGGCCGCCGGCCGGCGGCGAGGAGGTCTGGCGTCTGGCCTCGGACCTGGGCGGCGTCTATGCCGATAAATCGCTCCACGTGGGCGGCGTCATCCTCACGCCCGCGCCCGCCGACCGCTACCTGCCCCTGGAGAAGTCGGCCAAGGGCTTGGTCATGGCCCACTTCGACCGGGACGCGGTCGAGGACCTGAAGCTCATCAAGCTCGACCTGCTCTCGGTGCGGGGCCTGGCTGCGATTTCCCAAACCAAGGAGAGTCTCGGCCTGCGCAACCTCCCGCCGCGCGACGCCAAAGTCGGCGGCCTGCTGCGCGGCGGCCGGACCATCGGCTGCTTCCAGGTGGAGAGCCCGGCCATGATGAACCTCCTTCGCCGCATGAAGCCGGAGAGCGTCCGGGATCTCGTCCAGGCCCTGGCCCTCATCCGGCCCGGCCCGACAGAGAGCGGGATGAAGGAGGCGCTGCTCCGCAGCCGGGAGGGCCGGCCCGTGGCCCGCGACCCGTTCCTGGAGCGGATCCTGCCCGAAACGGGCGGCCTTCTCCTTTACGAAGAGCAGGTCATGCAGGTGGCCGAGCGCGTGGCCGGGATGCCGCCGGAGGAGGGCGACCTGCTGCGCCGCGGCCTGAAGCGGAGGGGCGGGCCGGAGGCCGCGCTCAAGGAGCGGTTCTTCAAGGAGGCGCGGGCGCGGGGCTACGCCGCCGCGGAGGTGGAGAAGCTGTGGGGCGTCATGGAAAAGTTCTCCTCCTACTCCTTCAACAAGGCCCACAGCGCCTCCTACGCGGCCATGGCCTACCAGGCCGTCTATCTCAAGGCCCACCATCCCGTGGCTTACCTGGCCGCCGTGCTCAACGCCGGCGGGGGGTACTACGAACTTCCGGAGTACGTCGAGGAGGCCAAGCGGTTGGGGATTTCCGTGATCGGCCCGGACATCAACCGCAGCCTGTACCAGTTCGAGGTGGAGGGCGGGGGAATCCGGGTCGGGCTGCTGTCCATCAAGGGCCTCGCCCTCAAGACCGCGAAGAGGGTCATCGAGGAGCGGAGCAGCGGCGACTACGGCTCGGTCGAAGACTTCCTGGCCCGGGTCAAGCTGACGCGGACGGAGCTCCTGTCGCTCATCCGGGCCGGCGTCTTCGACTCGCTCGAGCCCAAGCGCTCGCGGCAGGTCCTGCGCTACTTCCAGGGCATCGAGGAGTTGGGCGAAATTTCGGACCTGGAGGCGCGGGAGAAGGCGCGGATGCTCTACGACAGCCTGGGGTTCCTGCCCCAGGGCGACCCGCTCGACCTCTACAACGGGAAGCGGCCGGCGCTGCGCATCAAGGACCTGGTGCGGCTCGGCGGTCGCCGGGTCGAGCTTCTGGTGCGCGTGGTGGACGCCCGGCAGAAGGCGACGGCCGGCGGCCGGAAGTATTTTTATTTATTCGAGGACGAGACGGGATTGCTGGAGGGCGTGGGCGAGTCGGCCTGCCCCGTCTACGGCTCGCCCCCGGCCTGCTGGCTGAGGGGCGAGGTGCGCTCGGCCGGCCAGGGTCTGATGAAGATATTCGATTGCGCCTTCGACCGGGGCCGAGTCCGCGGTCTGCTGGGCGAACAGAACGGTTCGCCGTAATTGATCTTGTTTGGATGAAGATTTAATATGAACAATAAATGGCAAATCCACTTCGGAGAATGATCGAGGAATTCGGGCGGAATGTGGCGGCCTTGGCCGATGAGATGCTTCTGCGCCCTGGTCCAGGATTTGCCGGAGGGGGAGGAGATCTCTCCGACCTATTGCCACTGTTCCAAGGCCTTTGTCCGGACCTGGTGGGAAGCGGTCCTGGGCCAACCGATGAAGGTGGATATTCTGGAAACCGGCTTGACCGGCTCACATCAATGCCGGTTTCGGATCACGATAGGAAAGGGATGAAGTCCTATAATGCTTCATCCTAAAAATTTGATAAGGCTGTTTTTCAAGGGCATGGTTGTTTTGAATCTGACCATGTTGCTCTTGATGGGAGTGGGAGCGGCCGGCTACGCGGCGACCTACAAGGGGCAGAATATCGACGGCAATGAATATCACGCCCGGGCTTACTCCTACGGGGCTCAGGCTTATTATTATGTTCATGCCATTTTCGACGGAAGCCAGGCGAAGGTCTATTTCGAGGACGGCTCATATATTTATCTTTCTCTAAACAATTCGGACATCGCCGATCCTCACGACATCGGCTGCTACGAATATGAGAAGCACGTCAACTGGAACCTGAATGTTGACGGCCTGGATTAAACGGAAGAATGAAGAGGTGGGAGGAGAAGATGGAAAAAATCATCGCCATCTGCGGGCTGGTCTGCTCGGAGTGCCCGGCCTATGTCGCCACCCAGGCCGATGATCAGAAGGCCCTGGAGAAGATTGCGGAACAGTGGCGCACGGAATACCACGTGCCCCACATCACCGTCAAAGACGTGATATGTGACGGCTGCCTGGACGGCGGACGCAAATGCGCCCACTGCTTCGAATGCGAGGTCCGGGCCTGCGGCCTGGAGCGCGGAGTGGCGAACTGCGCCTCCTGCGCCGATTACGCCTGCGCCAAGCTCGAGAAGTTCTTCGGAATGGCTCCCCAGGCCCGGAAGGTCCTAGACGGGCTCCGCCAGAGATAATAAAGACTGGCCGCAGATTGCAAGCGGCGGTTCCCCCCGGCCAACCCCGGAGCGCAAGCAACGTTCGTCAGAAGAAAGGAACGTAGAGCCCCACGAACAGAGTCCGGCCGAAAATCGAAGCGCTGTTCTGGCGGACCGAGTAGTCTTCATTGTATTCATAACGCAGGATGTTCTGGTCGTTGAACAGGTTGGTGATGCCGAAGTAGAGAACGACCATCCTCTTTTGGATGGTAAACGTCCAACTGGCGTTGAGGTCGCAGCGCCGGTAATCCGGGCATCTTTGGCTGTAGGGTTCACCCCAGATTGGCAGGTAGGCCCCGCTCTCTTCATCCCATTCCCGGTCCAGGAGGGGAGTGGTGGGCAGGCCCGTCGCATAGGAGTAGCGCAGGCCCAGAGAGGTATTCTTTCCCTTCCAGGCGATGATTCCCGTCAGGGAATGGGAGATCTCATAGGGAGAACGGGCCAGGGTCAGGACCTCATTCTCTCGTCTTTTTGAATTGAGAAAATTGTACACGAGCAGAAATTCCAGCCGCCGGCCTTCTGTTTTGATAAAAAACTCCGCGCCGCGGGCAAACCCACGGCCGCCGTTGGTGGGCCCGCCGCTATCTTCAGAGTTGAGGAACAAGTCGCGGTATTCCTTGTTATAAACGGTTAGCCTGATATTGGTATTTTTGGTGGAGCGGTCATAGCTTGCGGACACATGCAGAGCTGTCTTCGGCCCTAGATCGGGCTGCTGTTTCAGGATGAAATAATCTCCGAACTGACGGTACCTGCCGGCCGACAACCTGAGCGTGTCGTTCTTCCCCAAAAAATAGGCCAGGGACAGCCGGGGCTCGAGCGACCAGCCCGGCCGGCCGAGGGTGAGCGAAGAAAGCCGGAGGCCGGCGGTGACGTAAAGATCGTCTTGGAGACGGAACTTGTCATTCAGGAAAAGAGTCCGGCGCGTCCCTTGCGCCCTTTGGCTGGCCGAGGTCCAGGACCTCCAATCCTCAGCCACACTCCTCCAGCGCAGGTCCGCCCCGGCCTCAAGAAAATGCCGTTCCAGGTCGAGCGAAGTCTCCAGGCGGGCCTGTCCCGTATCATCTTGAAAATCCTGCCGGAACACGTCCTGAAACCGGTATTCAGCGCGATAAAAAGTCCCGGACAGGGTGAGCCTGGCGACCCACATCCTAGACAGGGTCGAAGTAAGGGACCAGCCGGCCACACCGTTTCGCGAGAAGGCCAGGAATCCGCTCGTTTCTGAGAAGCGGTAATCGTCATAAAGGCCCAGCAGGCGGAGGGTGTGGATTCTGCCCAGCCGCAGGACCAGCTTGGCGAAAGCGTTCTGCGTGCCGAAAGATCGGTCGTGGCGGCCGTTGAGTTCCGTCATCAGGGTGGAGCGGCCCAAGTTGAAGCTCCCCACAAAAGTGCCCGAGTTGCGGAGGGGGAGTCCGAGATAAGAGTTCAGGCCGAGCAGACTCAGGCCCACTCCCCCCTCGCCCCGAAACAGGGTGTCCTTGGCGGTGATGTCCATCAGCCCGGACAAAGCATCGCCGCGGGCGGCGGAGAAGCCGGAGGTGGACACGCTGAAGTCCTCGATAACCTGATTGTCGAAGATGCTGAAGTAGCCTTCATGCAAGGATTGACTGAGGAAGGGGTGGGCCACCTCGATTCCGTCAAAAAAATAGGCTGTTTCGTCCGGAGCCCCGCCGCGGATGAGGAGGCTGGAAGAATCGGGCAGGGAGTTGACTCCGGGCAGGACATGGGCGGCGTACAGGGGGTCGGCCGCAGTGCCGGGCAGTTGGTAGGTATCCATCTTGTTCAGGGTGACGGTTCTCTGCGAACGGTCCTCGGTCACACTGCTGTCGGCCGAGACCGTGACTTCGTGGGCCGGGAGCGGCTCCAACTCGAGACCGATGGCCAGATCCTGGCCCGGCCGGGCCAGGACCTCCACACGCTTGTATCCGATCAGCCAGACCTCGAGCTTCACTCCCTGTCCGGCCGGCGGGGGGGACGGGCTGAGGCTGATCTTGAACCGGCCGTCGAGCTCGGTCGAAAGGCCCCGGTCCGTTCCGGCGATGCTGATGAAAGCGGGCAGCGGCTGCAAGGTTTCTTTGTCAAACACCCGGCCTTGGACGAAATCTAAGCCCTGACCGGCCAAAAGGCCGGCCAGGGCCAGGAGTAAAGAAAGGGTCCGGCCGACGGCCAAGGTCATTTCTCCGCTTGGAGCTTTTTCAACTCTTCCTGGGCCAGGCGGAAATCAGGGCTTATCTCCAGCGCCTTTTTCATATACTCCACCGCCTTGTCCCGGGCGCCCTTCTGGGCATAAGCTCGGGCCAAAAAAGCATAGGCTTCTTCTTTTCCCCAGGAAGGCTTGACCGGGTCAGTGACTTTTTCTTTTTCGAAGAGGGCCAGCGCCCGGTCCAAGGCGGCAATGACGTTGTCGGGGCCGCCGCCGTATTCAACCGGCCAGAACATCAAGGATTCTCCCTTCAAGAGAGAGACGCGGGGGTTATCCGGCTCCTTACTTTCGGCCTGAGCGAAGGAGGTGATGATCTGCAGGCCCATTTCCATGCCCTTCTGCGGGTCCAGGGCAATCTCGTAGCCAAGGACGGTGGCCTGCAGGGCATAAAGCTCGCCCCGGCCCGGGTCGAGCTCGATGGCCTTTTCCAGATATTTCCTGGCCTCGGCGATCAGGGGCGCGGTTTCGGCCATTTTTCCCGCGGCAAAGGCATACACGATCAAACGGTGGTCGCTGAGGGCCAGGTAGTAGCACAGGTCGGCGTTGGCGGACTTCTCTTCAAGAACAAGCTTGAGGAACATGTCTCGGCCGGTTTTCATGGCCTCTTCCTTCCAGGCGGTCCAACCCTCCTGGAGTTTGGCCCGGGCCTCGATGATCCTGGCGGTCAAACCCTGTCCCCATACCGACCCGGCCGGGGAAGGAACCGCCGGTGCCCAGGACAGCCCCTGGCCGACGGCCAACAGGACGGCCAGGAGAATCGGCTTGAGGGCGCAGTGTGTTGATTGTTTTTTCATGAAAAGCTCCTTTCATTTTTGGGGGATGTCTTTAATAATCTTTTCCAGGGTGTCCATATGATCCAAAAAGGCGCGGCGGCCTCGGTCGGTGATCTGACAGAGGGTCTTTGGTTTTTTCCGGACAAAAATTTTGCGCAGGCGGATAAATTTTGCCTTTTCCAAAAGGCTGAGATGGGTGCTGAGGTTTCCGTCGGTAAGCTTGAGCTTGTCCTTCAGGTAGTTGAAGTCGGTCTCCTGCATGACCATCAGAATGGACATGATGCCCAGCCGGGCCTTTTGGGTCAGGACCCTGTCGAGCTGGGTGGACACATGCTCGTTCACGCTCTCACCTTTTGCGGTTAAGGACCAGTCCGGTGACGATCAACCCTATCCCGAAGAGCAGGCTCAAGATGAGACTGGCCTGCTCGATGAGGAGCAGGGTGACGACCACCGTTCCGGCGAAACCGATGAGGCCCATGATCAGAATGCTCCGCTGGAAGAGGAAGCCCAGCATGAGATAGCCGGTTGAAACAACGAGCAGAATGAAGGGAACGAGGTAATGGTCGGGCAAATCGGCCAGAACAAGGCAGAACACGATCAGGACGGTCATGAGCATGAGCAGGGGAATCCAGAAAAGCAAGAAGGCTCGAATAAGAGTGCGCCTCAGCTTAACAGACTGGGTTTTGGCCCTGTTCCTTATGACCAGGACGGAAAGAAAGAAGGCCGGCACACTCAAGGCCACCCACCACAGCCCTTCCCAGTCGTAGAGCCTGGCCAAGGCAAAAAGCCGCTGGCCGGCATAGCCCAGGAGGCTGTAGAGCCCCCAGATGATGGCGATCCAGCCGCCTCCGGTGTAATGCAATTCCTGGCGGCTTTCGGTCAGCATATCCTTGATGAGCGCGATGTTCTCCAAGGCCTGCTGTTTTTCCTGGTCGATCATGTCTCCCTCCCTAATGACTTATCTCAAAGTACTTTGTAAATCAAAGTAAATATAAACACTGTCCGGCCCTCTGTCAAGGTCTTTTTTCATTTATTTCTGTTTAGCCTGTGTGCCTGGCGGATATGGACCGGCGGCTTCTTTATTTTTTTCTTTTCGAACTCTTGGACAAGTCCAGATCCAGCCCCGGAGTGATCATCCGGCTGTAGGCCTGGCCGACGTCGGACAAGACGCTGGACCGCAGGTTGGCCACGGCCCGCTGGTTGTTGGCCTGCAGGCGCTGTTCGGTGGTCAGCGTCCGGGCCTCTTCATAGCTTAGGTATTGAGGTGGATGAATAGGTCCCGGAATTCGTCGGGCACGTTGCCGGCAAAGGCCAGGCTGATCAAGAAGGTGAACCCGGCGGCCCGGGCTGTGGCGCGGTGGAGGTGACTTCTCATGGCCCGTCTCCCTCTGTTTGGACAACAGGGCACCGAAAACATGAGCGGATGGGAATGACTGAAAAAGAAGTCCGGCGGGGCTGCCGCTCCTAGGGCGATTTTTTGTTGATTTTCTCCCACAACATTTCGTTCAGTCTCTGATTCACAGCCTCATTCCGGGGGTCTTTCTGTTGAGCTTTCTTTAGCTCGGCAATGGCCTCCTCCTGCATTCCCGTTTGGCCGAGATATTGGGCCAGGGCCAGGATCAGGTCCGTGGAATCCGGTTCAAAAGCCAAACCCTGTCGGCAAACCTGGACTGACTCCTTGAGTCGGCCGGATTGGGCATACAGCAAGGCCAGGTTTATATAGGCCGCCTCATAGCTGGGCCGGAGGGCAATGGCTTTTTTGAACCGGGCTTCGGCCCTAGCCGTCCAACCCTTCGTCATGTAGGCCGCGGCCAGGTTGTTCTGGACTTCGGCCTTGGAGGGGTCGATGGCCAGAGCTTTGAGGCAGGAGGCGATGGCTCCCTCCTCGTCGTGCAGCCGGTGCTGGATGAAGCCCAGGCCGGCATAGCCCCGGAAAGAGTGCGGCACCAATTTGGTGAGAGCTTCATAGTGAGCCAGAGCCTCCCGGGCCCTATCCTGGCCCAGGGTGAGGAGTTGGGCGTATTTCCAATGCAGCCACCAATCCTGCGGCGATTGGGCGACGGCCCGTTCGTATCGGGCGGCCGATTCCTGCAAGACGGCGGGCGAGAGCAGAGCCCTCAGGTCGGCCAGTTCCTGTTCCATTTCAGCGATTTGCGCGGAATGATAGATCTGGTTGGTGAAAGGGGGGGTCCGGTAATAGGCGTTCAGCATTTCGTCCACGATTTGGTACCGGTCCCAATCGGCGTAGGCCAGCTTTTCGGCGCAGGCCTCCGCATCGGGCGGGCCGACTTTGAGCCCGGTCTCTTTGGTCGCCTCGGCCGGCAGCAAGGATTTGACCAGGTCGAAGAGGGCCCGGGCGACGAGATAGTTGCCCTGAAAAGTCATGTGGACGTGGTCAAGGAAAAGCTCTCGGCCGGGGAGGCCGTGGGCGGATTCGTCGGCAAAAATTCTTTCTACGTCCGCAAAATAAATGCCCTGGCTTTCCCGGCCGGCCGCCTTTTCCCGCAGGAGGCGGTTGATTTCGCCGTCCGCCCGGAAACGCAGAGTGTCGAGCTCCCGGGCTTTCAGAAATGACAGGCGGGACCGCTCATAATCCCCCGACAGCCAGTAACAGCGGCCCAGCCGGAAATGCAGGTCGGCATAGGCGTCATCGATTTCGGCCGCGGACAGATAAAGTTTCAGGGCGGCGGCGGTGTCGGCCGAGCTTTCTTTCTCGATGCCGAGGTCATAGAGCCCCTTCCATTCCTCTCGGCGGTCGAAAGACAAGTCGCGGCGGTGCTGAGAGGCGAAGGGCGGACTGTCCTTCAGGTTCGCGCCGACCGTGCAAAATAGGATCCGAGAACCTCGACTTCGTGCGGCCCGGCTGATGTCCTCAAGGTTTTGCCCGAAGTGCGCATAGACGAAGGGGAGGCGAGTGTCGGCGGCCGGAATCTGACTCTGCAGGAACATTCCCATTCCCCGCCAGACCCGGGGATTATTTTTTCCCGACCCGGAAGGCTGGAACAATCCGCTCAGCAACTGACCCAGGCGCAGAGTCTTGAGGGCCATATTGAAGCGGATGAGCC
>Ga0315284_10010262_pt1 | contig 13345 bp, 26 predicted proteins | sample YL17G09_16_MG_FD_203696 | JGI IMG/M metagenome (GOLD analysis project Ga0315284, IMG submission 203696) | Sediment microbial communities from Yellowstone Lake, YNP, Wyoming, USA - YL17G09_16 | ecosystem: Environmental > Aquatic > Freshwater > Lake > Sediment | place: USA: Wyoming | collected...
TAAACTTGATTAATCCAATCTTTGGAACAGAGATTTTCTTACCTTCAGTCTTTAAATCAAACTGGGGGTATGTGATCGAAGAATATCTTCCAAAACCCTTGAATCTTGGAAAACCAGGAGTCTGTTTAGACTTCAATCTCCTGAAGAAATTCTGAAAAGCTTTATCAAGCCTTTTAAGAACATCTTGTAAAACTTGGGAATGGATGTTTTTGAATTCAGGAAATTCAGTCTTTAATTCCTTTAACTGATTTGCCTGAGAGAAGTAATTGAGGGACTTGTTGAATTGTTTAAAAGAAGAAATTCTCTGTTCGAGAGCAAGATTGTATAGAAGACGACAGATCTCAAAAGAAGAATTCAGGAGAATCTCCTGCTCTTTATTTGGTTGTAATCTGTATTTATATGTTTTTATCATTTTAGTTTCTTGTAACTTAAACTGCCTTATATACACAACTCTGAAGAGTTGTATTTTTACGGCAGAAGTTTATAAACCCAGTATCTTTTTTTCACTTCACTCTTCTTCTTTTAATAAATAATTATTATTTATTACCTTCACACTTAGTCTTCCACCTAATGTTTCTGAATATGTTTCGACTTGGGGCCGGATTACGATGCCCTCTTTCTGCTTTTCTGAAGGATATAAACCCTTAGCCCGTTCAAGAAGTTGATCTAAAGTATAATCAAATGAATTTTTCATCTCCTCAATAGGAACTAATGGAAGAGATTCGTATATCTCTCCCTCGGTAATCTTAGAATTTGTCCATAGCATCATTTCATTTATGTCAAGATATTTTCCATCAGAAATGTTGTAGATACTGAATATTCTTATCTCACATTCTTTTAACATAAGAGGATTTTTCTGTATGCCAGGGCCAAGGGCTTCAGCCTGGATTCCAAAATATTTTCCTGTCTCTACAAATTTTCTGTGCAGAATTTCCTCTATTTTATATTTTCGTGCTAATAACCAAAGAGTGTTCCCTTCCGTCTCTTTCAATTCTAAATTTCGGCTACACACTCCAAAGTGGTCGTCTCTTAAATAAAAGGTTACACTTGTCCCATCCATTTTTGTTGAAATATAATAATGCTTTCCTTTTAGTTCTTCTAAAACTTGAGGACAGGATTGGATTCTGGTCTCGTCCGACTTGATCAGAAACCCTGGAAAATTACCCAACACTATTCCGGACAGTTGAGCAGGAATCGGAGGATCCCATTTGACAACACCTAATATTTCTGTGACATCTTGTCCTTCTACCAAGTTAACTTCTCCAAAAGGAATTATATTTAATGGTAATAATAATCCCTGACTAAGAACCCCTCGCATTTTTTTTGTTTTTAAACGTATTCCGGTAACTTCTTTATTATCTACAATCATTTTTTTAAGGGAAGATCCTTTTAATAAAAACGAATATTTTTCCTCGTTGGGAAGAAAACTATCAATTTCCATGTAAACAGCAAAATCTCCTTCTTTAAATTCCCCTTTCATCACAACACAGTTCCACCCCAAAACAGTTGCTTTTTCGATTAAGTCGGCCCCTTCAATTGATTCTATTTTAGTTATTCTCTGGACGCTACACAGTTTCCTTTCCACTTTTCTCCTCCTTTTTATCCCATTCTTTTAGCGCTTTGGGTTTTTCTGCCCAAGTTCTTGGATCACAATCTGTTGAAACAGCAAAAGAAATTACTAAATCGTTATTTTCTATTCGAGGTTTTCCGTAGACTATTTCAGCTCCACTTTTTTCCAATGGATAATAATCAGAAACAAATTTCCAAAATTCTTCAAGTGGAATATAGATATTACCTTCACCATCGTATCCCATTATTATGCCCCCTCCTTAATTTTGTCAAACATTTCTTTTTCTTTATCAATGTTGAAATTATATTTCTTTGCCAAATAATTCAGAAATTCTTCTTCATTTGTAATAGATATTTTCTCATATTCTGACGTCATTAGTCTATTACATCTTGGACATTTTGGCTCGTCCCAATCCCAGCCGTCATAATCACATCCACATGCTGAACATGTGAAACTACATGATGACGAATTTGAAACAAATCCTTGTCTAATTTTCATTTTCTTCCAACTACTTCAGGTTCCATATTTCTTCACTGACATAATGAACATAATTCAACCTAAAGGTTTGAATTTTCTGAGACATGTTTTTCGAGCTGCTTCTCATGGATAGATTCATTCGGTACCCCATTCAAGGGTGAAGACTCTTGAATGTTGTTAGCAGCATTCAGTTCGGCATTATGTTTCTTATCACAATCATGACAGATAAGGAGACTTTGTCTCGGTCTTTCTGTGTTTAAACCCTTACAGACATTACAGGTTCTTGATGTGTTTCTTGGATTACAGTAAGAGACTTGAATACCTGACTCCTTACATTTATATTCAAGAAATGACTGAAACATAGAATATGTGAACGTGTTGTTTAACACGTAATTCATATTTCGACCTTTAGATGTACCACATTTTCTTGAAGCTGACTTTCTGAGATTGGTCAAGTCTTCCAATACAATTTTAGAACCTCCGAATTGTATTATGTCTTTAACCATCTGAGTAGTCAGTTGATGGAAGAAATTTCTGGAGTAGTTAGAAATTTTGTCTCCTTGACCATGTTTTCTGAATTCCATTTTCTTGTGAAAGAAAATCTTTAGAGAGTAACGTTGATTATTTGAAAGAGTGATATTCTTTGTATTTGTATCGATACCGAAAGTCTGATTACCTGTTGTTTTATCTTGACACTCAGTCTCACAAATGAAATAGATTCTCCATTTGGTTCCGTATAACTTGATTTGGATTTCTTTGACTTTTTTGTCTTTAATTATATTTATCGTTCTTAGTCCAGAGAGAGGATATTTATTCTTAAGTATCTTGATGAAAGCATCATAGTAGCCTTTTTTGAACTCAATATCAAAACTCTGATAATCAAAGATAAGGGGAAAATTTAATTTTCTGACTTTGAAGAGCTTTTTATCCTTGACAGAAGAAAGAACCTTATCTCTGATATGCTGAATTAATTTAGAGTGAAGAAAGGGATATTTTTCTCTTATAATAGAATAAGTAGCTTTATGAATTTCATTTTTCCTGTATTCTTTATTTCTACGAATATATCTCAGATAATATCGAGCGATTACTTGACAATAGTAGTGTTGAATTTTAAGAAGAGAAAGTTTCTCTTTATTCCCTTTAAGATTACAATGATATGTTTTCAAGATTTTCATAATTTTCTTGTCTTCTTATATAATTCAAAGCATCATCTTTCGATATATTTCCAAGACTCGAAACATAATTGCCTTTTGAAAATAATTGGTTGACTCCCCAAAGATAATCATTCTTGATATCTTTTCTCTGTCTTAAAATGTGATAAGAACACATCATTTTGAATACCTTTATTTTATCATACAGATTGACTTTCGTACAATAATTAACAATCAAATGTAAATGATCTTCTTCAACACTGTAATCAAGAATATTATTCCCAAAAACTTTATTCAAATACAAATTAATATCGTTCAAACACAGTAAGTATTTATAACGATATTTTGAACAAAGTATTATGTGATATGTTTCGTTTATTTTAACCCCCATAGTTTTAGTTCAATTCATATTCTACCTGAAGGTATGAATTTTTCTTGAACTCCTCTTATAAAGATTTTTACACTTATTACAAACCACAACCAGAATTCCATCCTCGTTAATAACAATGTGAGAATGTTTGCTTACAGCTCCCTCTTCTTTATGAATATCAATTAATTTTTTTCCACAATGATAGCAGACGGCGTCATAATCTCTTTCAATTATCATCAAAATTTTTCTCCATTGACTTTACCCCAATTCTTAGGCAATTTCACTCCTGTAACTTTACCTCCGTCGGCATATCCATTTTTCATTTTTAATGGAGAAACAATAAGTTTAATTTTTTCTTTCTTTTTCTTTGCATAACTCTTGATCAAGTTTTCATAACCTTTAATTCTCTTATTCCCTTGCTTAATATATAATAACCAAAAATTCTCTACTTCTTTTTCGCTTATTTTATTAAAATCTATTTCTTTTTCGTAATTAAAACAATAAGTCAAAATTTTCCTTTTTTCACTTAAATCCTTCGTGTATATTTTTTCTTTAATTTGTTTAATTGCTTTATCTATTAAAGGAACACCGTGCTTTTTGCATGCTGTATAAACCCAGCCTGTATCAATGCATTTTCCTGGCTTCCCACAATCTTCACAGATTTTATAAGAGTCTCTTTCGGCCTTGTCTATTAAATTATAAATTTTCTCATTTCCCCCAGATATGTAAAATCTCAAACCCCCAAATTTTTCTTTTATTTGAGCAACCGAAAAATCTTTTATTTTATCTTTTTTAATTTCCTTAGAAATTTTACTACATAAATCTTCAAGTAATTTAAACCATCCATCACCAGTTTCCACGGCAAACAATTGAAATGGATTTTTTATTTTACATTTTTTATTACTCTCAACACTCTTTCTTAAAAACTCAAACTTATCAAAAAGCTTTTTCTGCAATTTCGTATCCATTTTATTGCCTCCTTAATAATTAACGTTAACTCCAAAGAATATTTTTGGTTTAGATTTAATGAAATCCAATTTCTTTAATTTTTCAACGGCATTAGTTATTTTTTTATTAAGTTCTTCAACTGCTATCTCATCACATCCGTCTGATGAAGCATGAATTATTTCAACACCGATAATTGCTCCATCAAGTCCTGATTCTTCTTCATTTTTATAAGAAAATTCGTCATTTAAACTGTAAAGCGTTTCTGCGAAACCATCCTCATCGTCTTCGCCTTTGTATTTAATATCTTTATTGATGAACATAATTCAACCTAAAGGTTTGAATTTTCTTGAGATTTGTTTATCCTGTCTCTCAAAGGCTAGATTCATTCTGAGAACTTCTTTCGAAGCAAGAAAACATTTCAATTTAATCTCTGGATCAATAGCCCATTCAAGAGTGAAGACTCTAAAATGTTTTTAAACAGGTTACTGACTAACGTTTTACAGATAACCAGGTTTCGTTGTAAAACCATCTACTTTAGATTTTCAAGGTTCAAGAGAACAGGTCTCTATAATTACATTATAATACAGGTCTTTGAAAAAGTAAACAGGTATTTTTCAATTCATGTTCAACCTAAAGGTTTGAACTTTTCTTGAAAAGAAGTCTATAAAAGAAGTCAAAACTGCAAATACTAATTCTTCTTTAGGAGTATGTTTGAAAGAGACGCCTCCCATGTAATTCTCAACTTTGTTATCTGTCTTCTCATTGAATTTTGACATGATTACCCCCTATTTTCCAATCAAAGTCTTAACAACCGCCCATGTTGGAGACGCGATGCCCGCAATCTTCTCTGGAATGTCTGGGAAACTGTTATACCAGCCGTTTATAAAAACCGGGTAACCAAATGTGCAAATTAACATGAGGACCGCGACTCCATAACCAACTTTGAGAAAAATATAGAAATCGTCATTGTCATCTTTAGGCTGAATTTTTAATCCAATTTCATAGATCTTTTTCAAAATGAAATAAGAAATAATAGGAAATAAAACAATGAATAACAAATCCAATATCAGCCCACATATATTCTGAACATAGGTATATTTTATTGCTTCTTCACTCAATTTAGTTCCAGTTATTTTCATCTGAAGGCCGATTAAATCCAATCTTTTCAAAACTTCTAAAATAATTTTATCGTTCATTGACTATCTCCCTATTTTTAATTTTTACATAAGTTTTGAAGAGATAAAACTTTTAATAACCCCCCAGGTAGGTGATATCAAAGTAGCTATTGTATCGGGTAATGTACAAAGAGCTAAAATTGAAAAAAGCCCTGTCATAATTGTAGTTGTTGAAAAAAACCAATATAATGAAGTTATATTCCCATTGTAACCAAATTTTTGTTTAGGGATCTCTTTAATTAAATTAATTAGTGACCAGACAAAAACCATAATAATGACCAATTCAACAATCAGATTTCCGATAGCTAGGGCCTGAGTATATTTAATTGCTTCTTCACCGAGCTTAATTCCTGTAACCTTCATTTGGGCTCCAATTGAATCTAGTCTTTTTATTACTTCAGAAACAACTTTATCATTCATTGTTTATCCTCCTAAAATCCTCTTAACCTTAGCTCAGCCCTTAGCAAATAATATATCGCTCTCAAATACTTGTCGGTTTTTGTTGTAAATTTAGGGTGATCCATAATACTATCAGCGATCTTTACCAGAACTTTTGCTTCTATTTCTGTTTGTTCTTCTTGTCTACTTGTCATTTTTATTTCTCAATGGGAAGAAAATTGATAAGAGTTTTTTCGTTTTCAAATGAAGTATCTCTTATCTCACATTCCCAAAATAATCTATCCTACTCCGTGAATATTTGGAACATCGAAAAACAAATTTAGAAGCCCAATGACTCTCGAATCTAACTCATCCCCTTCTCCTTCTTTTGAATCATAACTATCTGTCTCGTAGAAAAAGTGATAGAGATCTGCTTCTTTGTTTTCTTTTTTGAAATTATTCCACAGTTTTGTAGCTTCAGCTTTGGTTAAGTAATTCTCTTTCTGTTTTTTAGGCTCGATAAGCTCATCATTATAGTATAGCTCTAAATGAGTTAACTCATCAATTAAATCTTTCTCTTGTTTTTTATCAATTTTATGTTTTTCGAGATATGAAAATATTCTTTTAACAACTTGTTTGGAATCGTACTTCTTTTCTGTGTCGTATGGAGTTTTTATCTTGAATTTTCTATTATTCCCAAATAGAATTTTGTGAAGCTCATTTTCATCTTTGATGTTTTTAGGTAAAGCAACAATGAAACTGCTGGCGCTGCTATTTGAAACAAATCCATTTCTTGCCTTCATGTAAAATCCCCCTTATTCATCCTTATAATTATATTATAATATACTTTTTGGAAAAGTAAACTGTTATTTTGACAGCCTATTCAACAGGGAAGTTGGAATGAACTACCTTCATATGAAAGCTTCTTGCTTCAACAAACACAAACTTGCTTTGAGATGAGGAATATTGTTTAGATATTCCAGCATCTTCAAAGTAGAGGTTTCATTCTCCACAAGCGTAAATTTCCTGCGTTCCACAGGTAATAGAGATTTACTTTTATCCTCAAATGATCTTTTGAGAATATTTCTTGCTGAATTGATGTCTCTGTCTTCTTGGTAATCACATTCTTGACAGACAAAGACCCTCTCAGAAAGATCGACCTTTTGTTTATGACCACAATTGAAACAGGTTTTTGTGCTTGGAAAAAACCTGTCAGCAACCAGAGTCTCAGGGATATTTTTAATACCTGAAATTATCCCTCCAATTGCTGACTCATTTATTTGTTTACCAAAATTATAAGCCTGCCAACCTTTAATATTATCGTTTTGAATACAGACGATGTAGTTATTCTTAAGATAATGAATAGTTTTTTTATTTATATCCTTCTTAATATTATTAGGCTCGTCATAAGCCTTTTGTAGTTGAAGAAGATTCTTATAGTAGTTGTGAGAACCTTTTTGTTTTCGAGAGAGATTTTTATGCAACTTCTTGATCTTCTTTGAAACAGGAATTTTAAATTCTGCTTTAATTCCATTAGAAAAAGCCATTTGAGTTTTGATTCCAAAATCAATTCCAATAGCTTTAGTATAGACTATTGATTTTTCTTTGGGAAGAAAAGTAGTTATTTTAATGTAATAGTCCCCGTGTTTCCTGATTAAGAGAATATTAGAGAATTCTGCTTCTTTGGGAATTTGATTCAAACCACTGATTTTCAAATATTGTTTAATATTAGATAAGTGTATATAATTGTTTTCGATTTTGTGAACTAATGCTACCTAAAGGTATGCATCTTCTTTCTGTAAACGAATCCATGATGGATTCTGAGAAAGCTTCGATTCAGGCAGTTCCTGCCTTACTACTCCGAGTTTTATTTCTTTGGTCCTTGATGATTTTCTTTCTAAGTAGTATTTTCAACTGTCTTAGATTCTTACTCAGTAACATCAAGAATAGACTGACTAACGTTTTACAGACAACCAGGTTTCGTTGTAAAACCATCTACTTTAGATTTTCAAGGTTCAAGAGAACAGGTCTCTATAATTACATTATAATACAGGTCTTTGAAAAAGTAAACAGGTATTTTTCAATTCATATTCAACCTGAAGGTTTGAATTTTTCTTGAAAAGGAGTTTATAAACCCAACCAAAAGGAATATAATTAATGAAAGCTTTGAATTTCAGTTTACCAATTTTCTGCTTTCTTTTTTTCTTTGTAAAAAGTGACTTAATTGAAGTGATAATAAAATTTTTAATTTCTCTTTTAACACAGATAGGAAGAATTTCTAATTTTCTTAACTCGAGTTTTTTGTTCTTGTTTAAAACTTCAACTTCATTCAGACCTTCAATTTTAATACCAAAAATATCTTCTTGAGAAATAAAATAATTATAAATCCATTTTGTCTCAAGAAAGAGTCTATTTATGCTTTTTAGAGTCTCTTTAGACAATTTCGACATGTCTATCTTTAACTCATAAGTTTTACAAGATTGAGTTTTACGTCTTTCTTTAGTTTGTTTTCTTGATTTCGATATTTTATTATTTTTCATTCAGTTAATTTATTTAAAAATTTCGTCGGTATTTGAATGACATTGGGATTATTAGCCTTTACTTGCTGAGCAGCCTGAATAGCAGCAACATCATTTGCGGTCAGTTCTGGAACTGGATAATCATCTTGATCCTTTTCCAATACTTCATAGATCTCGACAATGACTTCCTTCCCCAAATGCTCATCTAACTTCATGTCTATTTTCTCTTCAAGTTTTCCTTGCCACTCAAATATCTTTTTCCTTTTCAGTTCGGATTGATCTTTTCTATCTTTACATGGCTTGCACGTAAAATTCTCAAAATCGGATCCCTCTCCAAGAGGACCTCTGCAGCTCACACATCCCATTTGCATGCTACTCCTCCTTTAACTTTGCTAAGTTACTTTGTTTATCAATCTCTTTCATATCAAATAATGGTATTTGTTTTTCAACAATATACCAATTCTGAACTTGAGTTTTATACTTTTGAAGAAAATCAATGATTTCATCTGCGTCTTTTAAAGTTAAAAGCATATTTCCAAAATCGCCATATCTGCTTTTAAATCCAAATATATGCTTAAAAGCATTTTTAATTCTTTTCAAAAATGAATCACTTTGTAAATGATAAGATATATAAAATTCAGGAGCATAATCATCCATATAATCATCCATAGAAAATGTTATTTGATGTTCATCTAATCCACAAGAGCAAATTAAATGCAAATTATCGCTCATCCGATTATCTGCAAAACGAGACTGTAGATCATTCATTATTTTTTTCCTCGAACTTTTCCATTAAGTCATCTATGTCTATGATAGTTCTTAGCAAACATTTAAGCCTGTATCCCGTCATTAAAAATAACATTGCTTCAATATTTTCTCTTGTTGACGCTTCGTCGGTAACAGTTTTCTTTTTCTTCCATTCTTTGACAATATAATCAATCAGTCTATCATAATAGTTATCCTCATTTTTCTCTTCCACTTTTTTGCTCATTTTATTCCTCCTTTAATTTGAAACAGATTACCTAATCACCTCCATACTAATAATTAACATTCACCGTGAAAACTTTATCTTTTGGCATTTTTGTATTATACCCAGCTTGCTTGATATAATACCAATCCTCAGAATCTTTAACAAATTTCCAACCTGCTTTCTTTTTCTTTTCATATTCTTTTTTCTGAAACTTTCCATTTTTGTGGGAATCAACCCATTCCACATAGATATCCCAATCAAGAAAGTCTTTGCCATATTCCTTTTGACAATGGCTTAATTCGCCGATTAATTCTTTAACCTTCATTTTTAAAAATTAACCTCCCTATACTCCCACGTATCCGTGTCTAATATAATACCTTCTTTATCCGCCTCGGACATAACAATTACTTTTGTATTTTTTATCTGTGTAACATATTTTCTGTGCCAATGTCCACAAAAAGCAAATCTTGGCTTTGTCTTTTCTATGACTTCATTTATCAAATTAGCACCAGGCAGATTGTCTACTGGAAGATCCCCTTTGATGGAAAGTCCCATTGGAATTTCGTGCAATAATAAAATATCAGGGCTTTGCTTACATATTGTTTCAAAATCTTTTAAAGAAATTCTTCCTCTCGGATCTTTACCCATTACTTGATTAAAATATGCTTCAATAGCCGGCGGAGTTTCAGGTTTAAATTTAAATTTCCTTTTCTTTTGAGTTTCCCCTTTTAACACTTTATAAGAATAACATCCGCCAAGCCCCGATATTTTAATATTATCAATTTTCGCGGAAGAATATGGTGTAACAAAATGAATATCCTTTTTAATGGCCAAGTCAACCCAGTTAATAGAGTCTATTAGATCAAATTCTTCGTGGTTCCCCTTGATAAAATACAACGGTCTTTCAAATATAAGCTCATCTTTTAAAACATATGAAAATGGAGCATGGTAATCACCAATCAAAAAATGCCCTGCTTTATCAACCACATATCCCCAAGATGCAAAGGTTGCTGAGCTCCAAACTCCAAGATCGCCACATTGTAATATGACGTCAGCTTCTGGATAACGCCGAATCCATTCGTTAATTATTAATAATTCTGCGTGGATGTCACCAAGAATTATCGCTTTCATTGATTCTCCTTTACTATGTTCCCCTGCAAAGTGTCCTCTTTCTCTCTAACCATTTTTGTCAAACAAGTAGGGCAATATTCAAATGGGAAATTTTTCTCAATACCAATACAAGTTATAGATTTACACCTATTACACATAAGATTCATTGGTGCCCACTTTTTGGTGCTTTTACATAATTGAGATTTTATTTTTGTTTGTCCTCTGTTTTTCCAACCAATACAAATACCTAAAAATCTTTTTGGAAAACTCATTTATTCTCCTCTTTTAACATGAATTTTCCACATTTTTTACAAGTATAGTTAAATATTTCTTCATGTTTACATGTTTCATAATTATTGGCAAAATCTCTTAAACATTTAAATGAACAGAAATTAAATCTTCTCTCGCTAAGAGTTGTTTGATAACAATTTTGACAAAGATATTCTCTTTCGCTCAGAGCGATAATATATTCTTTAACTATTTCTTTTGTCTTCCAACTTCTTAATTCTTTTTGGCACCAGTCACACCGGCAAATAGTAAGCATTTTCCCTCCTTTTAATCAAAAATGTATCTTTGCTTGTTTTTCAGTTTTTTAACCTTTCTACCACAACAGGGACAAAATTTTATTTTATAACCAATTCCTGTATTATCAAACATTTTGTCACATTTTTTACATTCGAAAATATCAAAATCAGTAGTTTTGAATACAACTTCGCCTGGCCCACGATTTTCTAAACTAAAAACACTCTGATTTTTCATCATTTTCTTCCTCTTTGCCTACATTCGAAATGACATCCCAAAAACACCGGATAAACTATCGCCATACTTATATCCCAAGCCATAATTTATTTGGGTTTGGTCATAAATTTTACAACCTCTTGTTAGTGATAGTGATTGTAATCCGACCCCCAAGTAAACTATGTCAAAAATTGGCAACATTAAATTGACATCAGAATAATATTGAGGAACGTTATTAGTGAACCATGCTCCTTCTAATAATCCAACTCTTAAATTCAATTGATTTTCCTCTTCAACTTGAACATCCAATTTTGTTATCATGTCCCATTTCAAATAATCTAATTTTAGTGTTCCACCAACATATTCATCGGAATGGATTGTCCCATTCTCATCTTTTTCCAAATATATTGGCTGTAGTGTTAATTCCGGCATTGAGCTTTCTAATTGACTTAGTATTGCTTCGGCACTTCCACTTGGTCTTTCAACGGGAATTTTAATAAATTTGAATTCTGTTTTAATTTTTATAACTTCTATAGGTTTTTCTACAATAACTTCTCTATCCTTGTAAATAACTCTCGGCTTGAAAAATATAATGTAACCAAACAGTAAATTTATCAATATTGAGACTATTAAAATTATGATTATTTTTCTCATTTTATCCCATGAATTCAATACATTCATCTCTTCCGGTATATCTCTTGATAATGTTTTCAAATGTGTCTCCTTCCATGTCAATTAAATTGCCCAAATCAAAAATATAATAGGTTTTATTATTTAATGTCGCTATTGTAATAGCATGCCAAGTATTATTTGTCAGCTCATGAACATACATTTTAGAATTATATTTATGACTCTTTAAAATATCATTAGAAAAAATAGCATAATCTTCGCAGTCACCTGCTTTATTTTTCCAAAATTCTTCAGGAAGAACATGATAATCTTCATTTCCATATAATTCTTGATCTGTTTTATATTTAACGTTACGTAGTGACCAGTTAACTAAATTATGATTAGAACATATTTTCTTTACCCAATTATAGGGCATGAATCTAACAAATAGAGCGAAAATATCTTTTCTATTTACATATGAAAGCCAACCGAGAAAAAATACCGTGACAATCCAATCAAGTGAACCAATACAACTGTAAACAGTTGTATCTTCTTGCTTCAACGAGTTCATGAAGAACTCTCCACAAGCTTGAATTCGGGAAGTTCCTTCCCTATTTTTTCGATATACAGAGATGAATTGTAATCTCTATCTAAAGAAATCTGGCACTTTGGACAGTTATGAATTCTGTCCCAGAGTTTCTTTTCGACCTTTAAGCCACAATTCGAACAGGTCTGAGAGGTATTCCTTGGGTTTACAAGAATTAAATGTTTACCAGCTTCTTCCGCTTTGTAAGACAGCATTCCTGTAAATTGTCCCCAAGAAGCATCCGAGATACTTCTGTGTAATGTAGTCTGGTATTTGTTTCCCTGTAACATGGAATTTATATTCAAATCTTCTGCAATAATACAGTCGTAAGAATTTATTAAAGAAGTAGAGAGTTTGTGGAGAAAATCTTTTCTCTGATTTGAGATTCTCTCGTAGACTTTGGCCACTTGGAATTTCTGTTTGAAGCGATTATTTGAGCCTTTAGTTTTCTTTGAGAGTAATTGTTGTTGATGAGCAAGTTTCTCAAGAGATTGCTTCAAGTACTTTGGATTATCAATATATTGATTCTTTGAAGTTACGAGAAAATGATTGATCCCAAGATCGATTCCGATTACTTTATTAGGATCAATGGATTTCTTCTTAGGAGTCTCTTGTAGGCTATCAAAGACTACTGAGATGAAGAATTTACCTGTAAGACTTCTTGTAATTGTGGCTGTTTTGATTTTGATTAACTCAGGAAACTTTCGACAGAATTTAAACTTGATTAATCCAATCTTTGGAACA
>Ga0315284_10010264_pt1 | contig 13345 bp, 12 predicted proteins | sample YL17G09_16_MG_FD_203696 | JGI IMG/M metagenome (GOLD analysis project Ga0315284, IMG submission 203696) | Sediment microbial communities from Yellowstone Lake, YNP, Wyoming, USA - YL17G09_16 | ecosystem: Environmental > Aquatic > Freshwater > Lake > Sediment | place: USA: Wyoming | collected...
ATGCTTACGATAGCAGCGCGCTGGCCAGCAACAACACCACGACCACGCCGTATCCCGCCACGGCGACGACTGAAATCCGCCCGGCCTGCCACTTGCCCACGAGTCGGCCCAGGATCGCCACGGCATAAATGACCCACGCCACGCCGCCCGTGATGATCTTGCTCATGATCTTCGGGCTGGCGGCCACCGCTTCGGTGCTGGCATAGCCGGCGGCGGCCATCAGCGGCCCCGTGGCGATCGCAACCGTCATGAAGATGAAGCCCGCCACAAGCGCCAGCCACATCATGTGCCCCAGGAGGTCCAGCGGCGGCAGGCGGTCAAAAAGGACGCCGAACCGATGGTGCCGCAGGCCACGCCGCGCCACCAGGTACAACAGGCCGTAGATGCACGCGAACCCGAACGCCGTGTAGGCCACCAGCGCCGGCACGACGTGCAGGCGGGCCCAGGCCGACTCGGCCGCCTCGCTGGGCGGCAACGCGCCCGGCGCGGCCAGAAAGACCGTCGAGGTGTACTGGAAGAGGAACGCCAGGAGGATGACGAACGCGCCGCTGCGCCGGTCGCGGCTGGCGAACTCGACGACCGTGTACACGGCGGCGATCGCCAGCGCCACCACCGAGAGAATCTCGTGGGAATCGGTCGGCGGCCGGCCCAGGTGGATGCCCCGCAACACGAGCATCGCCAGGTGCACGCCGATCACCGGCAGCAGCCACGGATTGCGCGCAACGGTGCGCGTCCGCAGGAAAAACGTGGCCCCGTAATCAATCAAGAGGGCCAGGTACAGAAGCGGCAACAGCCAGTTGCCGACCGTCAGCACTGAAGCCATGGTCCGTTCCTTACGTAAGCAGGCGATATAGACCCGTTCGGCGAAACAGGATGGTCATTATACATGGCCGTAGCCGTAAGGATAAGGGATAGCGTGCCCAGCAGCGGAAACTCTCCTCGGTCCCGACATCGGGGTTGTTTTTCTTGCGCCGGCCTGCTACCATTCCATGAGATGAAGCAATTGCGACAAGCGATCCTCTTGGCCGTCCTGGCGGCCATCTTTTTGTTGATGGCATTATCGGCCATCGGCGCAGTGCTCGGCGCGGAAAAGGCACGGGAACTCTTCAACTCCGTGCCGATGATCGTCTACTGGGTCCTCGCGCTCCTCCTGCTTGCGGCCGGGTTTGCGTCCTTTCGCCGCCTGATCGTGGCGCCGGCGGGCCTGGCGATGCACCTCGGGGCACTTCTGATCATCGGGGGGGCCATGTGGGCCTCGGAAACGGCCCACCAGTTGGGCACCGCGTGGTTCGGCGTCCAGAAGGCCCAGTCCGGCATGATGCACATCGCCGAGGGCGAGGCCGATGACGCCATCCGCGACGAACACGGCGAGCCCCTCGTCAAACTCCCCTTCAGCCTGCTCCTGAAAGACTTCCGGATCGAGTACTGGCCCGCCAAGGAGACGCAGTGGAATCTGTTCGTCGTCGCCCCGGTCATGGACTCCGAGGGCCACATGGCCCGTCACCAGCAGGGCGTCGCCTGGAAACCCGGCGAGGACATCCCGCTCCCCATGACGGACGTGCACCTGAAGGTCCTCCAGTACCTGCCTCATGCGCGGCCGACGTTCGCCGCGAGCGCCAAGCCGCACATGGCCATCACCGACGCCGCCGGCAAGATGCTCGGCGACCTCCCGCCCGAGACGGGGGCCGAGGTCACCTTCAAGGAGCCGGCCGTCACGGTGAAGATCACCCGCGTGTTCCAGAACTTCAAGATCATGGGCGGCGGGCCTCAGCGGCAGATTATCGACGCCGTCGGCCAGGGCGAAAACCCCGCCCTCCAGGTCCTCGTCAGCCGCGGCCCGGAGACCGTCTGGGAAGGCTACGTCTTTCCGCAGATGCCCGGCCAGGTCGAGCCGACGCCGGGGGCCAGCCCGCTCATCCTTCAGTACGCGATGCCCGGACCGACCGGCGTCGCGGAGGACCCGGCCTCGCCGTCGCCCGCCATGGAACTGCTCCTTACGCACGGCAGCCGCCAGGAGCGCCAGTGGCTCATGCCGGAGCCGGGGGCCGACATGGCACGCCTGCCGCTGGCCCCGCTGGTGGCCGGCGGCCCCGAGGCGCACGGCATGGGCCGCATGATGGCGCCCGAACTTTACCTCGTCCAGCCGCGCGGCTCCGTCAAGTCCTATCAGAGCGACGTGGCCATCATCGAAGACAACCGCAAGGTGGGCGAGGCCGTCATCGAGGTCAACCACCCGCTGTACTGGGGTGGATACCACTTCTGCCAAGCCGACTACGACCACGAGAACGAGATGTACACGGTTCTGTCGGTCTCATCGGATTCGGGCCTGGCGGTGGTGTACCTGGGGATGGCCGTCCTATCGATCGGCGCGTTCTGGCGGTTCTGGGGCGAGGCGGTCTGGGGATACACACGGAAGAAAATGTTAAATGTAAAATGATAAATGTTAAATGGTGCAAGGCACGCCCTCACGCCTCATTGGGCATTTAACATTTTGCATTTAACATTTTACATTGTCGTTCTTTCAGGTGGCACAATGGCGCTAAAGTTAACCGACATCGGCATTCTGATCTACGTCGTCATGGCCCTGTACCTGGCGGCCGCAGGGGCGCTCGCCATGCGCAAACGCCTGGCCGGGACGGCCCTGTTCGCCCTCGGGTTCGCCGTCGCGGCCTTTGCGTTCGTTCTGCGCTGGATCAAGGTCGAGCACGTGCCCCTTCAGAACATGTTCGAGGTGTTCCTGTGCCTCGGGGCGCTGATGTGGCCGATCAGCCTTTTCTGCCGCAGGTTCCTCGGCGTAGGCGGCGAGGCGGCCGACGCGGTCTTGGGCTTCATTATTCTCTTTCCGGCGGGGTTGGTCTTCGATGCCAACAAAGAGAACCTGATGCCGGCGCTCCAGAGCCCGCTCTTCTTCCCGCACGTTTTCTCGTATATGCTCTCGTATGTGATCCTGGCGAAGGCGGCCGTGCCCGCCTTCCAGGGTCTGTTCCTCCAGCGGCCGGCCGGCGACCTGGCCGCCCTCGATTATGAGGCCGCCGCCAACCGCGTCGCGCGCATGGGCTTTCCGTTGCTGACGCTCGGCCTTGTCCTGGGCATGTGGTGGGGCAAGGTCGCGTGGGGCGATTACTGGAACTGGGACCCCAAGGAACTCTGGTCCCTGATCTCGTGGCTGGTGTACCTGGGGTACTTCCACTTCCGCTACATGTTCGGCCTGCGGTTCCGGCGGGCCAACTGCGCCTTGCTGATCGCCGGTCTTGCGGCAATCATCCTGACGCTCCTCTGGGTGAACCTCTCGCGGATCTTCGCCAGCGGCATGCACAGTTACGCATCCTAGCATGACCTCGAAAGTTTCGCTGTCATACCTTATCCGCCGAAATAGCGGCGGACCACGTCGCGGTCTTCGGGTTTGACCTCGGCCCCGGCGGCGGGGGCAACCGTGCCCTGTCCCTCGGCGAGCGAGCCCGCTGATTGACCCAAGTTCGCAGGCAGTCCCGAGCCCGCGGCGGAAGCCGCGGGGTATTCCCGAACGCCCGCCCCGCTTCCAGTCGCCGTGGCAGCTGGCAACTCCTCCAGCCCCATCGCCCGGCGGGCCTCGCCAACGACTGCCACGAGGCCCTGCACGCCCGCGCCGGGGGGCTCAGAAAGGTCCTGCGTCATCCGGGCGGCCAGGTCGATAAGGGCGCGGCGGGCGGCTTCGGCATCGGCGCGGCGGAGGGCATCGGCCGCGGCGTCCAACTGCTCGGCAAGTTTGGGGAACTGCTCGCCCCGGGCCACGCCGGCCGCACCCGAGAGGCCGTCGGCCACGCGGCGGCGGTCCGCCTCCGGGGCCGCCGGCGAGCCCGCCTGCGGCACAAGGCGCGACGCCGCCTTTTCGGCGGCCGACGCCGCGCCGGCCCCATCGGCCGCGGCCGCCGCGCGGGCCATCGCTTCCACTTCGGGACTGCCGATCTTCTGGAACTCATCGAGCGTCGTCCGTCGGGAGCGAGCAACACGGACGGCCGTCGCGATCGTCTGGCGTGTCGCCTCGTCGGCGGTCGACCGCCTGAGGCCCGCCTCGGTAAGGGTCTGGATAGTGCGCGCGATCTGGTCGCGGACTTCCGGGCTGACCGCCTCGGGCTTCTCTGCGGCCCAGCGGCCGAGGGCCTCGGCCGCACGCTCCGCCGTCTGCCTCGCTACGGGCGGGCCGCCCGCCGGTGACACCAGCGCCGCCGCCACGAGCACGAGGACCGCCGCCAGGAGCACCTTGAGGCTCCGGCCGGCCGTCCGGGCCAGGCGCAGGCGTGAGGGGTCCAGCGCGGCCGCAGCCTGGGCGGCCTGCCCGGCAAGCCGCTCGTCGAGCGCGCCCGGCGGCTCGCGCCCGAGGACTTCCAGGGCGGTGGCCAGGCGCTCCTTCAGGCCCGCCGCGTGGTCCGCCGCGACGGCCGCCTGGCGAAGCGAGACGCCCATCACGAGGCGCATGAGAAACCCGAGGGCAAAGCCGCACGCCACGAGCGCCAGCGGCAGCGCCGGATGCCCCGCGGCCAGCGGCACAGACTCGGGCCGCAGGATCCGCAAAGCCGTGGCAGCGGCCGCCACCGGCGCCGCGGCGATCGCCCCCAGCAGCCCCGCCTCCAGCGCGCGCACCAGCAGCAGCCGGCGGCGGATGAGACGCAGCGAGTTAAGCAGGGGCTTGGCCATGGGGCAACCCTTGCGGCTTGCATAAGATTATACGGACGGGTCAATGCAGAATGAAGAATGCAGAATCAAAAACGAAGGCGGGCTGCCGCAAGCCCGGCATTCCCTTTTTCATTCTGCATTCTTCATTCTCTATTCTGCATTTCTTTAGTATTGCCTGCGGCGGCGGGAGGAGGGGATGCCCAGTTCCTCGCGGTACTTGGCAACGGTGCGGCGGGCCAGGTCGATGCCCTCGCCCTTGAGCATTTCGACGAGTTGCTCGTCGGAGAGCGGGTTGGACTTGTCCTCGGCCTCGACGACGGCCTTCAGGCGCACCCGGACGCGGTCCCAACTGACTTCCTGGCCCTCGGCCGTCTGCGTGCCGCCCGTAAAAAAATCGCGCAGCGCGAAGATGCCCCACGGCGTGTCGGCGTACTTGTCGGCGACCGAGCGGCTGATGGTGCCGACGTGCAGGTGGACGTCGTCGGCCACCTCCTGCATCTTCAGGGGCCGGGTGTGCTCGGGCCCATCGTCGAAGAACGGGCGCTGGTACTTCACGATCGATTCGACGACGCGCCGCAGCGTGTCGCGCCGCTGCTCGATGGCGTCCATCAGCCACCGGGCCGACCGGATGTTGTTGGCGACGAACTCGCGGGTCTTTTCGTCGAGGTCGCGGCGCTTGACGAGGCGGCGGTACGCGCGGCTGATGTAGAGTTCGGGAACCCCGCCCTTCTCGGCGCTCACGCGGTACTGGCCGGCCTCGTCGTCCCACTCGATGCGGACGTCGGGGACGATCGGGGGCGTGCGACGGGGGCTGATGGCCGAGCCGGGCTTCGGGTTCAGGCGGCGGATGCTTTCGACCGCCTGCTTGACCTCTTCGATCGACACCCCCAGGGCCTTGGCGATCTGCGGGTACCGGTTGGCCGAGAGGTCGCGCAGGTGGTGGCGGATGATGCGGACCTCGATCGAGTCCGCGGGCATCGGGCCGCTGCATTCCGGGTCGGCCTGCAACTGCAGGAGCAGGCACTCTTCGATGGAGCGGGCGCCGACACCGGGAGGCCCGACGCGCTGGACGCCCGCCAGGGCCTCTTCCATCTCGGCGGGCGCGGCGGGAGGGTCGGCCTCGTCGGCCAGTTCCTGCAGCGGCACGCGCACGTAGCCGTTGTCGTCGAGGTTGCGGATGATGAGTTCCCCCAGGACCATGGTGCGCGGCTCGATTTCCTCGACGTGCCACTGGGAGAGCATGTATTCCTGGAGGGTCTGGCCGGCTTCGGCCGTGTTCTGCATGGCCTCGGTCTTGGCGTCGGCGTCCTGGTCGCTCGTCCGGGGCCGGCGCCCGCCGCCTTCCTCTTCGGTCTCGAAATAGTTCTCCCAGCGATCGACGAGGTTGGAGAGGCGTTCGAAGTCCTCGGGGCTTCCGTCGTCCCGGACGACCAGGTCCTTCTCGGTCTCGGCGACGGGCGAATCGGGCGTGACCTCGGGCTCGCCGGCCTCGTCCGCATCCGACGGGAGGGCGGGCTCGCCGTCGCCGCCCGAGCGGATTTCCAGGACCGGGTTGGCGATGAGTTCCTGCTCGATCCGCTCCTGGAGGGCCTGGAGGGGCAACTGGAGAATCTCCATGGCCTGGATCATCCTCGGGGCGAGGATCATCCGCTGCTCAAGGCGCTGGTGCAGGCCGGTGTCAAAACGCATATCGTCTATCGCTTCCGGGCCGCTTCAATCGCGGCGATGATTTCTAACGTCCGTTTAAACGCAGAGAGCGCAGAGAACGCCGAGAAAGACAAAGCCTTTTTCTTTTCCAAATCTCAGAATTCTTTTCTCTGCGTTCTCCGCGTTCTCTGCGTTAAGATTCTCCGTTTTACGGCTCCGACTCTTGTACCGCTTGGCGGCCGCGAAGGGCGTCGGCCAGCATGCCGGGGTTGGCGTAGTCCAGCGTCGCCCCGGTCGGCAGTCCGCGCGCCAGGCGCGTGATGCGCACGTTCATCCCCTTCACGCACTCGGCGACGACGAGGGCCGTGCCATCGCCTTCGGCCGTCGGCGCCAGGGCCAGGATGACCTCCTGGACCTCGCCGCTGCCGGCGCGATTCGTCAGCCGCTCCAGGTCCAGGTGCTCGGGACCCCGGCCTTCCACCGGCGCCACGAGGCCCCCGAGGACGTGGTACAGTCCATCATACCCGCCCGTGGCCTCCAGGCGGATGACATCCTTCGGCTTCTCGACGACGCAAAGGCGCGAGCGGTCTCGCCGGGGATTCGCGCAGATGGCACAGCGGCCGCCCTCGGCCAGCGATCCGCACTCGGCACAGCGGCCGACCTTCGTCTTGATGTCGTGCATCGCCGCCTCGAGGGCCGCCACCTCCTCTTTATCGGCATCCAGGAGATAAAAGGCCAGTCTCTCGGCGGTCCGGCGGCCGATTCCCGGCAGATTCCCCAGGGCCGCGATCAGGCGCTCCATTGATTCGGTGTAGGCGTCCATGACAACCTCAGTGACTGAGTGACTGAGTAACTGAGCGACTGAGCCCCAACAAGTATACGCGCCCGCCGGCCCGCGCCGGGTGGCATGGTCACGCTGTTGCGTGACCATGTTCTCCGCAGGCCACCAAACGCGGCCATGCCGGGCGGCCAGCCTTGGCACGATTACCGGCCAAGGCTAAAGGCCTCGGCGTCTTCGCGATCCTCGCGGAACATACGGTCGACAATCCGCCGCAGTTCGGCCTCAACGACCTCAGGCTTACTCCTTGCCGGAGGCAACATGCAGAAACACGTGAACGCGGCCTGGCGCATCATCTGCCGAACACGCACCGGCCCAAAAAAATCCTCCTCGGATGGGGCCTCAGGCGAAGATTCGACCTGCGGATTCAATCTCTCAGGGCCGCGCCGCACGTCTTCAAGAACCTCCTCCAGGATTACGCGGAACTCGGTTTCCACGGCAGCAACCGATTCGCGCTGCCACGGCTGGCGCATCCAGAACAGGCTCGCGGCCCCGCGAACCAGTTCATCGACCGCCAGCGGCCCCATGAACGCAGGGCCGTCCGAAATATCTGACCAAGACGCCTTGAAGAACACGATTCGTTCTCCTGACCGGAGAGCCAAAGCCACATCCACACCTCAGGAATCCCGGGGCGGCGCCTCGGCAATCCCGAACGCCCGGGCATCCTCATGCATGTCCCTGAAGGCGCGCTCAACAATGCGGCCAAACTCGGCTTCCACCGCCGCAACGGTTCTCTTCTCCCTCGGCATCACGCGCCAGCACGCCTGGATCGCGCTGCGAACAGCCCCGTTCACGCAGCCAGGACCCAAGATACCACGGATTACCTCCGCACCGTCGGCGCCCATCGGAATGTCGCATTCGCTCATGATAAACCCCTTTGCGAGTCGTTGCGGCTACAGCATCGCGTCCAAGAGTCCCGGAGGCAACGGAAAGCCGCCCAGGAGTTTCGTAACGGCCTCGCGCTGGAGGTCCTTGGCCCTGGCCATCGCCTGGCCGAGGGCGCTCTTGACCATCTCTTCCAGCACGGCCACGTTCCCAGGGTCGACGACCGCCGGGTCGATCCTCACACTGACGAGTTCCTGCCGCCCGTTGATCGCAACGGTGACCTTGCCGTCACCGGAAGAACCCAGGACGGTCTGGCGCTCAAGGTCGCCCTGTACCTGGGCCATGCGCTCCTTCAGGGAGCCGAAGTCCCGCATCATACCCATCAAGTCGCCGATACCGGTCATTGCGTTGGCTGCCTTTGGCGAAAGTACCTTGTTGCACGTACACAACCTGCCGACGTAAAACATGCCCCGCGGCTCCCGCCGCGGGCTCGAACAGCGCACACCTACTCGCCCTTTCGGATGATCCGGCCGTCGAAGAGGCGGACCGTCTTCTGAACCAGGGGATCGTCTGCGGCGTCGGGACGGGGCTGCCCTTGCGACCTGGCGGCTTCAGCGGCCGCCGCCGGGCCTACTGTCTTTTTTTTTTCGTCCGCCGCGGGCGGGGCCGCCGGCAGCGTGGCGGCGCGCGGCGGCTCGGCCCGTGCGGGAGCGGGGCTGACCCCGACCTTACGCTCGGGGCCCGCCGGCGGCGCAGCGCCGCGAAGCGACCGCTGCACGGTCTCCAATTTCGCGAGGACCTGCGGCAGGGTCTCCATCTCGGAGGCCGCGGCCATCCGCACGAGGGCCAGTTCGGCGATCGGCCGCGGGTCAACGACCCAACGGGCGCGGCTGCGGGCCTCGCCGAGGTAGCCCATCCAGGCCACCAGGGCGGGGACGGAAAGTTTTTCGGCGGCGCCCGCCAGGGCCTTGCGGTCGGGGCCGAAGACGTCCAGAAGTTCCGCTTCCGGGCCGCACGTCTTGACGACCAGCAGGTCCCGGGCCTGCCGCATCAGTTGCTCGAGGATCGCGCCGAGGTCCACGCCGCCGCCCAGCAGTTCCGCTAGCGCCGTGAGTGCCTTGCCGGTTTCGCCGGCGGCGCATGCCTCCAGGACGGCCAGGACCTTCTCGCCCGAGGCTGCGCCGAGGGTCTGACGGACGTCCTCCAGGGCGACTTGGCCGTCGCCGACGGCGATGGCCTGATCCAGGAGGGTCATGGCGTCACGGACGCTGCCGCGCCCGGCCCGCGCGACGGCTAGGACGGCGTCCGGCTCGGCCTTGACCTTCTCGCACTTCAGGATGTTCTTGAGGTGCTCGGCGATCCGCTCGGTCGGGACCGCGCGGAAATCGAACCGCTGGCAACGCGAGAGGACCGTCGCGGGGAGGCGCTCGGGCTCGGTCGTGGCGAAGAGAAAGACGACGTGCTCGGGCGGCTCCTCGAGGGTCTTAAGGAGTGCGTTAAAGGCACTGCGCGAGAGCATGTGAACTTCGTCGATGTAGTAGATCTTGAATCGCCCCCGCGCGGGGCGGTAATGGGCGTTCTCGCGGAGGACCCGCACGTCCTCGACGCTCGTGTTGGATGCGCCGTCGATCTCCAGGACGTCCATGTCGTCGCCGCGATGGATGGCCTGGCAGATGTCGCACTTGCCGCACGGCTCGGGCGTGGTGCCCTTCTGGCAATTCAAGGCCCGCGCCAGGATCCGCGCCATGGTGGTCTTGCCCACGCCGCGCGTCCCGGCAAAAAGGTACGCATGGGCGACGCGATTCTGCACGAGGGCGTTCTTGAGGGCCTTGGCAATGGGCTCCTGTCCGATGACCTCGTCGAAGGTCATCGAGCGGTAGCGGCGGGCCAGAACAGTATATGCCATAACCAGTTCCCGAGAAAGGCCGAATGCTCAGCGCGAAAGATTTTAGATTTTAGATTTTTGATTTTAGATTGAAAAACGACGGAAGCGATCTCGCGCGATGGCCGCAGCGGGTCTTTCAATCTAAAATCCAAAATCTAAAATGGTCAAGTGGCCGTGCACCCCTGGTCGACAGACGGCGCCCGTCGGGTGACGACTTCCGTGGCTCCGGCCAGATAGCCCCACGGCGCATAAGCCTTCCGGCTTAGGGCTGCTGCCTTCCGGCCCTGACCCAGTTCGCCGGCGACCCATCGCATGGGATCCGACCCTCAACGCTCGGTGAGCCGCTCCCGTATGGACCCCGCAGCCTCGCAGGGGAATTCCGCCCTGCTAGAGCGGGTTGCAGGTATAGAGGACCGCTAACCCTCCGCCTAGCACGGCCACTTGTCCGCGTCCGGCCGCGCGCACGCAAACCGCATACCGCGCCGGACACCAGCATGCAGTATACCAGCGCAATCGGACAAAGCAAGCCGGCGGAAGATTGAAGTCAAACCCGGAAATCCTGAAACGAGAAGGGCGGCCCCATGAGCCGCCCGTCTCCTATGCCGACCGCTGCGCACCGAAAGGCCGCCTGGCAGCCGACTTCAACGCAACCTGTCTTATCGCCTCTACCTTAAGTATACCTCATATTCCCGAAAAAGCAAATGGCGGAGAGTTCAAAACTGGCGGAGAGTTCAACCTTGCGGCAGGCTGAGGGCAAAACACGCCCCGTCGCCCGGGCGGGGGATGAGCGTAAGGTCGCCGCCCATGTCGCGGGCCAGGCGGCGGCTGAGCGCCAGGCCAAGGCCGACGCCAGGGGCGGAGTTGGCGGCGTCGCGGGCCGACTTTGAGAACGGCCGGAAGAGCCGCCGCGCATCGCGAGCCGAGATGCCCGGCCCGTGATCGCAGACCTTCAGGAGCGCCCTGCCCCCCGCCGCCTCGGACACAAGGTGCAGGCGCTTGTCGGCGGCCCCTGCGGCGTACTTGCACGCGTTGTCGACGAGGTTGAAGAGAATCTGCTCGACGGCCGAGGGGTCGGCGCGAACGGTTGCATCGGCGCCGTTTTCGGTGACGAACTCGAAGCCCGCCTGCCCGGCACGCTCGGCCAGGCGCGGGCCGATGCGGCCGACGAGGTCCGCCAGCCCAACGGTCTCGGTGCGGCCGCGGGCCCGGCCGCGCTCCAGCCGCGCGTACGAAAGAACGTTCTCCACCAAGTGCACCAGGCGCTCCGACTCGCGCCTGAGCGTGTCGAGATACCGCAGGCGTTTGGCCTCCTCGGTCACCATGCCGCCCGCGAGCATCTCGGAGTACATGCGGAACGTGGTCAGGGGAGTGCGCAGTTCGTGCGTGACGGCCGAGACGAACGCGGCCCGGCGCTCGCTCAGCGCCACGGTCCCCCAGAGCAGCACGGCCACCGCCACGCCCGCCAGCACGACGCACGCCCACGCGACGATGAGCGACAGGCGCAGGGGCGAGAGGCCTTCCTCGGACTCAGGGGCCACGGCCCCTGGCACCAGGCGCGCCGGCAGCGTGGCCAAGAGCCGCCCCGGCTCTTCCATGTAGCCCTCGCGGCCCATGAGACTGCTGATGTCGCTCGATCGCCACCCGGACCGGTCCGCCGGCGTATCCGGCCGCACTGGCACCAGGTCGGCCTGCGGCACGAGGTCCTTGACGCTCTCCAGGAGCCACTGCCGGATGGCGGGCCAGTCCAGCCACGCGCCTTGGACGTACTCGCGGCCGCCAACGGAGACGCGGCGGGCCAGGACGAGTTCGCCGTCCAGCCAGACGGCCTTCATGACGCCCTCGCGGACGTCGGCAAGGGCGACAAAGCGGTTTATGCCGGCATTGTTGTCGATGTTGGTGAACGGGTTGGTGAGCGTGTTGGCGGCCATCTGCTGGTAGGCCTGTGCCCGGGCCTGGTATTCTTTGATATTCCGCTGGTTCTGCCTCTGCGCTATCGTCCCCTGCTGCTCGAGTTGGTTGCCCTGATCTTGCTGCTGAAAGGCGGGGTTCTGAGCATCGTTGTTCCAATTGGCGCCCATCGTAGGGGCCGGCGCGGGCAGCGGTCGCTCCGCCGGGCCGGGCAGTTCCGCCGCCAGTTTCTTTAAGTCGACGAGCGGCTTCAGTTGCACCAGCCGCGCCGCGGCCGTCTCGATCTGGTCGCGCGTGGCGTACGCCAGCAGGGGCGCCCTTTTGCCGGGGGCCTCGGCGGGGGCCTGCGGCGAGGTGAGCGCGCCGTCGGGGCCGAACTGGAAGTGCAGCCGGATGTACGGCGATGTCTCGACCAAGATGGGGGACGGGACGAAAAGTTCCCCTTTCCCGACCTCATTATTGTTGTACATCCGCGCGTACGAGCGGTCGGGCGAGTAGAAGGCGGTGTACTCGAAGTACGGCCGCGTGGCCTCCTGCGCCACCACCGACACCAGGGCCGACTCCATCCGCCACAGCGCCAGCCGCACGGTCTCTTCCTGTGTCGCCTGGCGGTCCAGGCGCAGCACCTGGTGGCTGGTCCAGCCGAGCGCGGCCAGGACCACCGCCAGGCAGGCGACGAACACCAAGCCGATTTGCCAGGGTCGATGCATTTTCAACCCAATTGAGCGCGGTGGGTCTCCTGACCCGCCGCGCAAATCGAAAAACACGCGCCCATCAAGATGGGCGGTTAAGTGTAAGATACCTACGTTTTCGACTCGCCGAACATATAGCCGACGCCGCGCACCGTGAGGATGATGGCGGGCTCGTCGGGGTCGTCGTGGAGTTTCTCGCGCAGCCGCGCGACGTGCATGTCGATCGTCCGCGTGTCTATGCCGCGCGGGTCCAGGCGCCAGACCCGCGTGAGAATCTCGTCGCGCGAGATCGCGCGGCCGGGGCTGGCGGCCAGGTACTTAAGAAGCGTGACCTCGCGGTCGGTGAGTTCCTCGCGTTTGCCGCCGTCCAGCCGCACCTCGCGCCGCGCGAGGTCGGCCACGCCGCCGGGGAACTTGACCTTCGCGACATCGTCCGGGCGCTCGGGGCTGCGCCGCATCACCGCCTCGATGCGGGCCAGCAGTTCCTTCACGCTGAACGGCTTGACGACGTAGTCGTCGGCGCCGAGGCGCAGGCCCTTGACGCGGTCTCGCTCTTCGCCGCGGGCCGTCAGGATGATCACCGGCAGCGTCGGCCGCGCGGCACGGACGGCCTTGAGGATCTCCAGGCCGTCCGGGCCAGGCAGAACGAGGTCCAGCAGGATGAGGTCGCACTCGGCGTCGACGGCCAGGACCTTGCCCTTGTGGCCGTCGGGGGCCTCCAGGGACGTGTAGCCGGCGAACTCGATGGCATCGACGATGCCCTGGCGTATGGCCGCGTCGTCTTCGACTACCAGGATTGTGCGATTTTGCATTTTATCACGCTCGAAGATACCCCGCACTTTGCGCGGCGGGTCTGCGTACTTTGCGCGGTGGGTCTCCTGACCCGCCGCGCACGCA
>Ga0315284_10010266_pt1 | contig 13345 bp, 16 predicted proteins | sample YL17G09_16_MG_FD_203696 | JGI IMG/M metagenome (GOLD analysis project Ga0315284, IMG submission 203696) | Sediment microbial communities from Yellowstone Lake, YNP, Wyoming, USA - YL17G09_16 | ecosystem: Environmental > Aquatic > Freshwater > Lake > Sediment | place: USA: Wyoming | collected...
ACGGACCGTAGTAGCCGCCGTAGCCGCCATACCAGCCGCCGCCGTGCCCCCCACCACCACCGTGACCGCCGCCGCCGCCGCCGCGACCTACGTCCGTGGAAGTATCGTCTGAATCGTCGTCGGTCATTGCGTCTCCATCGGCGCTGTCGTCACCGCCGCCATCGTCGGCCGCGTACTCGGCAGGAGGCGCCATGACGCTGCCTTCATCGGGAGGAGCTTCTTCGTCGCCCCCGCCGCCGCCGTCATCTGCGGGCGCGCTGCCTTCATCGGGCGCGCTGCCGCCTGAATCGGCTCCGCCGCCACCCCCGCCGCCGCCGCTGCTGCCTCCACCACCAGAAGGACCGGCCGCCGAGGCCGGAGCAGGAGGCTGCTCGGCAGGCGCCGTGAGGGCGGGCGCTGCGGGGACCGCGGCGAGCGCGGCGCGCGCTTGGCTGAGCCAAGCGACCGCGTGCTCGCGCAGATCGGTGCCCGCCTGCGTGATGTCGCCGAGCCATGCGTAGCCCACACCACCCGGCACGCTGCCACCCGACGGATCTTGCGGGTCGGGCGGAATCTGCACGTTGTCGATCGTCGAGTTCGCCAGGGCGACGAGTGCGTTGCCCGAGCTCACAAGCGCGGTCTGCCCGGCGGCCTGAAGTTGATCGATCATCGGCTGCACGAGCGTGATCACCTCGCCCGCCACGCCCGCGTCGTCGACCGCGTTCGCGAACGCGCTGTAGATGTCGAGCAGCGGCGTGAGCCACTGCGACGCGATGGACTGAAGCAGCGCCTGGTTCAGACCGATCATGCGGCGGCCCGCGGCGCGCGCGGACGAGGCCGCGGCCTTGGTACGCGGAGATGCGCTCGCCGAGCTCGTCGTCGCCGACATGACGTGCGCGGCAGCCGCAGCCTTCGCGGCGCTCGCGAGGGCGGGCTTCGCCTTCTGCACGGTGGTCGCTTTCATCTTGGAGACGGCACGCTGCAGCGCCGCGCTCTTCGCGAGCGCGGTCGAGCTGTGCTTCTTGAGGCGCGCGGCGGCGCGCGGATTGATGCGCTGCAGCTTCGCCGCGGCGCGCGACGCGCTACTCGCCGCGCGAGTCAGCTTCGAGACCGTCGGCTGCACGTTCGGCGTCGCGGCGCCGATGAGGTGGTCCTCGAACGGCTGCGCGCCGAGAAAGTCGAAACCGTCGTTCATGGCGCGGGCCGCCGCAGGGCCAGAGCCGCGCCGCCGATGGCGACGACCGCAAGGCCGACGCCGCCGATGATCTTCCAGGTCGTCGCCGACTGTTCGGCCCGACGCTTGTCGTCCTCGAGCCGGCGCTTCTCGGCCGCCGCGGCATCGCCGCCGCCAGCTCCGCCACCGCCGCCGAACATGCCGCCCGCACCGGACAGCATGCCTGCGCCGCCCTTGATGAGGCTCATGTAGTCGAAGCCGAGGAAGGTGCCTGGCTTGACTTCGTGTGTACCGAGGCAGTCGAGACCGTCGTTCATTGCGTCACCTTCGTCAGTGCCGTCCCGGTGGACTTCGTCTCTACGAACTCAGCGTCGATCACGTCGCCGCGGTTCTTGCTCTTGGTGCTACGGATGCCTTCGTAGTCCGTGAACTCTTCGATGATGCCGCCGCCTTCGCCGTCGATCAGTAGATCGGCGCCAACAGCACCGGCAACGTAGCCCATCGCGGGGTACTTGGGAACCGCCAACGCGCCGACGGTCGCCACGACGTGCTTGCCCATGCGGCGCACGGCCTCTTTCCAGGTGCGCTCGCCCGCCATCACCGCGTGCGCGTTCGACACCGCTGCCGCCGTGTCGAGGAACGCGAGCACGGGGTGCTTCGGCACGAACATCGCGGCAATCGCGCCCGCGCCGATCGCGAGCGCGCTGCGCCCCCACGGGATCTCGCGCGACGGGGCCTTGATGACCTCGGCGCCGAGCACGTCGAACCCGTCGAAGATGAGAACGTCGCTTTTCATGCCTGCGCGACCTTGGCGCCGCCGAAGAGCGCGAGCAGAAGCGCGCCGAGCGCGACAACGCCGCCGCCAGCGACCGCGGCGATCTTCCAGGTCGGCCACGAGATAGCCTGTGCGGCGGCCTTCACGTCCTTGGCGGCGTCCTTCACTTGCTCGGGTGTGGTCGCGGCCTTGGCCTTGGCGAGCGCCTTGTTGGCGGCCAGCCTGATCTCGACGGGCTCGAAGACCGTGTTGTCCACGAAGACCTGCGCCGCTGCTTGTGCCTCGGCGGGCGTCTTCGCTTGCTCCGCAGCCGCTGCCGCCTCGAGCGCGGCCTGCTTCTGCTCAGTGCGCTTTGCGGGGCCGATACCCGCGGTCCCTCCCGCGAGCTTGTCGAGCGCCGCCATGGTCGACGCCGCCACGATGCCGGTATCGGATAGCCCGTTGCTGCGCTGGAACGCCTTGACGGCCTTCTCGGTCTTGGAGCCGAAGTCACCGTCCGCGATGGCCCCCGTGAGTCCCTGCACGTACACGACGGAGTCGCCCTTCATGCCGCGACCGATCACGCGAAGACCCTTGCGCACGTCGTCTAGTGACGGCGCGACCGAAGGATCTTCAGCACCAAGACAGTCGAATCCGCAGTCGTCCATCTATCGGCTCCCGTAGGCGCGCTTGCGCTTGCCGGCCTTGGCCTTGCTCTTCGCGAACATCTTGAGCGCCGCCTTGGATTCCTTTTTCAGCGAGCGGCTAGCGCTGCCGCGGCGGTTGTCCTTGGCGAAGAAGTTCACCCAGTATTTCAGCCTGCGGATCGCGCCGTCCGCGGTCTTTCCCGTTCCCCCAGGACCACGACCATCCTTGAGACGCGCGAGCCATAGTTTGCTTTCTTCACTGTACGAGAGGTCGTAGTCGATCATCGTCCTACGCCGCTCTCATGACGTGCTTCTTCACGAGGAGCCCGACTGCCGTGAGCCCGGCCGCGCCGAGCGCGAGGACACCCCAACCCGGCAGAGGCCCCGCGACCTTCTTCGTGAACCACGACTCGCCGCCGTAGCTGTCGAGCCCGCTGCCGCGCGCGACGATGGCTCCCGAGTGTGCCTTGTTGACGGTCGCCTGCCACGCGCGGACCTTGGCCTGCGCGTAGCCGTCCTTCGGCTTCTTCTGCGCCTCCGAGATCGCGGCCTTGAGCGCCTTGTCGGCCTCGTCAGCGCGCTTCTTCGACGACTCGGCCGAGAGCCCGGCCGAGGCCGCGACATCCTGCGCCGAGCTCGCCATCTGCGCGGCGGTCGCGTCGATGCCAGCGGACGCGCTCTTGAGCTGCGCGGAGACGTCCGCCTTCGCGGCGGCCTCCGAGGCGGCGTAGTCGGCGGCGATGGCCGCGGCGAGCACTTTTGCCTGGTCCGCCTTGGACTCCTTCTCCTTCTTGTCCTGCTCGTACGCGCTCACGCCGTACGTGGCGACGCCGCCCGCGGCTTGGAGGAGGCCACCGTAGTCGAAGCCGACATCGTCGGCGCCAAGGCAATCGAATCCGTCCATCTCGTCGTCCACGGTCTACCCCTTTTTGAAGATTCGTCCGACCAACTTCACGATCGCCAGGCTCGAGCCGCCGAGTACCGCTCCAACAAGAAGGCCGGGCCAGAACTCGCTCAGCGCCCTGCTTCTCATCTTCGGCGGTACATCTGAATGCGAAGCCTCGAGCTCGATACCGTAGTCCTTCGCTTTTCCAACAGCAATCGGAAGCGCGACATCGAGCGCCGCCGCGGCGGACGCGTCCACCATCGTCACGGCCGAGCTCGCGAGCGACCCTGTCGAACCCGCGAGTTTGGCCTTCAAGCGATCACGATCGATCCGCTTGACCCGCAGGACGATGTACTGATCGGCCAGCGTCGCGCCGAGGATGTCGAGTCCGTCCACGGCTACCCCTCGTCGTCCGAGAAGCCTTCGCCGTCTTCGTCGCGCATGACGTCGGCACCAGGGATCTGCTCGCCATCATCCATCGAGTCGCTGTCGTCCATTGCCTCGTCGCTGCCCTGATCTTCGTCAGCGCCAGGCACGCCGCTGCCGGGGAGCACGTCGGGGTGCGCCGCGTAGTACGCCTGCTCCTGCTTCGCCTGCTCGACGAGCAGATCGGAAACCTGCTTGTCCTGCGCCGCCTGCTGTCGCGCCATCTCGAGCATGAGCGTGCCGGCCTCTTTGGTCTGCGAGGTCTCGACGGCCTGCGCCGCCGTGTCCTCGCCCTGCTGCTTGACGAGGGCCTGCTGCGCCTCCGTCTCGGCCGCCTGCTGCTTGGTCGTCTCCGCGGCCTGCTTGACCTCTTCTTCGCCCTTGGCGATCTTCTGCGTCGACGCCGCGCCCGACTCGGCGAGCGCGTTCGCCGCGTCCTGCGCCGCCTTCGCTGCTGCCTCGTCAGCGCGCGCCTTCGCTTCGGCCGCCGCCGCTGCCTTCGCAGCCTCCGCCTCGGCCTTCGCTGCTGCCTGCGCGGTGAGCGCGGCGGCCTGCTTGAGCGGGAACGTCAGCCAGTCCGGCGCCTCCTGCGGGAGCCAGAAGAAGGTGCCCTTGCCGTCCATGCGCATACCCTTGAAGTCGGGCATGCCGGGGTTGCCGACAATGGGGCCGTACTGCATGCCGTTCGGCGAAATCTTCGTGTTTGACGCGATAACCTCGCCGAGCTCAGCCACGTTTTGCCATCCCGAGGTGCCGGGACCTTGCTCAGAGCCGTGAATGTGGTTCCACGCGTTCTCTTTTGCCTGCCCGCCGTACGGGATGCCATTCGGGACGTTGTCCTGATCGAACGAACCCCAGACGTACCCGTAGTGGTCGGTCTTGTCGTACGCGCTATAGGACGTGGCAGTGCCGTACGCACTGGTCGCCGATCCTCCCTTGCCAGTGCCCTTGCCAGGATCCTTCGTCATGAGCCCGTACGATCCGGCGAAGCCGTTCGGCGTGCCCTTCGAGCCGTCGTAGGCGATGCCTCCCACGGCCGCCATGTCGGCGATGAACGTGTCCATCGAAGGAGGCGCGGGGAGCTCGGCGCCGCTGTCGATCACGTCGCCAGCGGTGTCCGCGGGCAGACCAAGGTCCGCATCGCTCGGCGCCGTCGCGGGACCTGCCGCCGGATCGGGCGAGCCGTCGTCGAGGTAGCCGGGATTCGCCGGATCGGGCGCTGCGCCGATCGCGTCGTAGTATTCGTTGAGCATCTCCTCGACCTGCGGACCGATCACCGGATCAGCGAGGAGCTCGCCGACGTGCACCGCGCGCTTCTTCAGCGGCGTGCGCAGGAGCTTCGAGGTCTTCTTCTGCGCGACCATCTTCTTCGCGAGCGTCTTGACCGCGTCGCGCGTCTTGACGGCGTGCTGCGCGAGCACCTGGCCCGCCTTCTTGGCCTTGGCGACCGCGGCGTTGTGCTTCGCGACGGCGGCCGTCGCTTTCGGCGACATCTTGGCCGCGACGGCAGCGCCGACGTGCACGGTCTTGCCGCTCAGCTTCGTGGCTGTCGGCTTGCGCCCGAGCAGGTGCATCGCGACGCCGATCGCTTTGGCCGCCTTCGTCGCGACGTCGCGCGACTTCTTGAGCACCTTGCCGTGGTTCTGAACGGCCTGCGTGCGCGCGGGCTTCGGGTATGCCCGGAGTTTCACGCCCGGCCCGGCCTTCGCGGGGGTCTTCGCCGCGGGCTTCTTGGCTGCGCCGATCTCCGAGCCGTAGCCGCGATCCGCCGCGCCGACGTTGTCGGTGGAGAAGAAGTCGGAAAAGCCGAGGAGGGCAGGACCATCGATCGTAGACATCGTCGTATCTCCTAGAGAGCCAACTGGAACGGGAGGCGGAAGCCGGCGGCGAATGCGTTTGCGTTGTTGCGGATCTGCACGTAGGCGACATCCCCCACGATGGGGATCGGCGCCGCGCCGCCGTTGTTCAACTGCTGGTAGAAGTTCCTGCTGACGACAGCGCCGCCGTGGTCGACGAACGTGATGTCGGCCGTCTCGCCGAGTTGCAAGCCCGACTGCAGCGGCAGAAGCGCGACTGCCTTCAGCGGAACAGGAATGAAGACGCTGTCCGTGTTGATCGCGAGCGTGTCGATGTACTCGGTCAAGATCACCGGCCCGAGCGAAGGGGCCGCGAACGTTCCGATCGACGCGCCCGCCGTGAACTGAGGCGAGGGCTTGTTGAAGCCAGGAGGACCCACGCCGACCGTGACCGCGACATAGTTGCCGACCACCGTGAGGCGCTTGCCGAGGCCGATGTCGAGTTTGACCTTGGTCCTGTTGCCGTCGCTGCCGAACTCAACCTCGGCATATCCTCGGATGTTCGACGGCGTGAACGAGTCGGAGTCCTGGTTCGCTGGCAAGTACCCCAGGCTGACGTCGACCGTCAACGCCTGTGCTTCCTTCTTCACGCCCTGCCAGAACGCGACGTTCTGCGCCTGTAGAATGCCCTGCGTGATCTCGAACGGCGTCGGCGCCCACTTGATCACCGCCGAGCGGCCGAGCGTCGCGTCCCGGTTGAACGACTCAGGCGCGATCGAGAGGGCGCCCGGTGTCATCGGGGTCCGCTCGTCGTGGATCTCGCGACGGCGCGCGACCAGATCCATCTGATCGTCGCCGACCTCGTTGTAGGCGATCATCGTCTCCTGCAGGAGATCGTTGAAGTCGTCCATCACGGGCGGGCGCTCCCGGTGCGCCGCGGTTGCGAACTGCATGCCGATCTGCGCGAGTTGCCCCGACGACCGCACGTTCTTCGGGTCCTGTGCCAGGCCCATGAACGTGTACGCCGCGCGACGGCAGATCTCCGGCCGATTGCCGGGATCTCGCCGTGCAGCAGCGAGGAACTGGTCCGCGAGCTTCTTTGCCGATGCGGACATTGTTACGCCCCCGCCGCCTTGGCGAGTTGCAGCGCTTCACCCATCGCCTGCTTGACCGGCCCGGCGCTGAGCTCGCCGAGACGCTTCCACTCGTCGCACGCCTGCTGGTTGCCCTGACGGCAGGCCGCGACCAGCATCATGAGCGCGCCGAGCGCGGGGTTGACCTTCGGCTCGATGCGGACCATGAACGGCATCTTCATGCTCGCCTCGGGGCGGGCGAGGATCGCCGGAGCCGCCGCTGCCATCTCCTTGAGCGCGGTGCCAGCGCCGAGTACGCAACCCATGTCGGTGAGCACGCCGATGACCGATGCCGCGGGGACGCCGGACTCGGCCGCGTGGCGCGACATCTCCTCGACGCACTTCACGATCGGCTCGAGCGACGTGCAGATTCGCACCTCCCCATCCGACCCAGGTAGTGTCATCGACGCGCAGACGAAGTTGCCCTCGCGCCACGCGGTCACGAGACCGTCGAAACGCTTCGGCATCCACATCTCGACGCGCTTCGCTGCCTGATCGGCCTCGACCTCGGCCCCGAGGTGGACCAGATCCGCGATGTCGTCGTCGAGATCGGCGCTCTCATCGAGGTCGCTGGACAACCCGTGTGCGTTCGGATCCGAGACGTGCGCCTCGAAGCGCGCCTTGAGATCGGAGAGCTCGGGCGACTGCTCCACGAGGAACTGCTTGTAGCTCTCCTCGGTGTCGACGCGAACGATGCGCGGCTCCGTGGTCGCGCCCGCGCGCAGCATGAGTTGGCTCGTGAGCGGGAACGGATCGGGGTTGCCGGTCACCTCGGCTGCGCCGATCATGAAGTCGGTCAGACCCCAGTCGTCGTCGTCAGAGAGCGGCGCCTCGGGATCCACGGCCTTCATGGGAGGAGGGGGCTGGCGGTTGTCGCGCGCCTTCTCGATCACCTTGACGACGGCGGCAGGTGCGCCGCCGACGATCTCGGAGCCGGGACGGTCGGCGGCCTCGGCGGCGCCCATGCGCGTCTCGTCGAGCATGAACGCCTCGAACGGCATCATCACGTCGGCGTGGCGACCGATCTCGCTTCCGCCGTCCTGGGGGTAGTGTCCCTCGCCGATCTCGGAACCCTCGCGATCGGCGGCCTCGGCTGCACCGATCTCGGATCCGTAGCCGCGATCCGCCGCGCCGATCTCGGAGCCGGGACGGTCGGCGGCCTCGGCGGCGCCGATCTCCTGGCGCGCGTCCGCAAGGGCGATCCGCTCCTCCCAATCGTCATCGAAGCCGATTTCAGAACCGGGACGATCGGCGGCCTCTGCCGCACCGATCTCGTACTGGCTGTCGAAGTAGGAGTCCCGACCGAAATTGACGTCCTCGCCGATCTCCGTCGGGCCGTACATCGCCGCACTGCCAACCTGAGACTCGCCGTTGCTCATGGTTCGATCCTCCGCGACTTCGAGTCGCCCGTCTTCTGCGTAGCTGCCGCTGCCTTGGTCGTGCCGCAGATCCAGTGGACCCTGTTCGTCCGCTGAACCGTAGTCTTTGTCGTCCTCGCCGAAGTCGTCGACACCGGCACCGATCTCGGTGCCCGGCGGATAGTGCGCGTCGAACACGTATTCATCCTCAAGCCCGCTGTCGAACTCGCCGTTTTGATCGTCGTTGAGCGGCATCAGAAAGCTCCTTGCGCTGCGTCATGCAAAGCGCGCGTGTTTGAAAACAACTTCGGCCAGGACTTCAGCGCAACACGACCGCCGATGTGCAGCACGACAAGGGCGCCCGCGATCGTCATTTCCTTCGGCTTCGCCAATTCGCCACCACGGAGCGCATCGTAGTACGCCCGCATGGACTTTACTAGAACTGCGTACTGCGCGATTGGATCCGCGAGAAACCGCGATTGCGTCCACGGCAGCACGAAGTCGCAGACCTGGCGCTTACCGCCGTCCACGCGGCGCAGGTTCGCCGCGTAGCCGAGCTCGACCAAGCGTCGCGGGCTGATGCTGTAGGCACCGAGGCAACCTGAATCAGAGACCGCGCCAGCGGGTTGCGCCTCGAGCGGTGCGACGAGACTCTGCCACGCCTCTGCGCTCACGCCTTCGAGGGGACTCGCGGGGCCGGACGCATGAAAACGGTGTGTGGGCATGGCGGTCATGGCAGGGGCACCAGCATGCCGATCGAATACACCGTCAGCAAGCCTTCTCTCGACGGATGCGGATCCCACACGAGTTTGCCGCCGATACCGACGCAGCGGTGCCCGTAGCCACGCGGAGAGATGCCGGACATCAAGTGCTCCATGTCCTCGGGGATGCAGTCGAGCACCTCGGGCGCCAACTCATCGTCTGGGTCCGTCTTGATCTCGATGAGGTCGAAACCGATGGACGCGAGCCATTCGCGCTCGCGGTCGCCCTGCCTCTGGCCGTTGCGCATCGCTGTGTCGGGATCGAGCGGCGGGATGGCCTCAAGCGGAACCCCGAGAATCGTCGCGTACGCCGCGCGCACGCAGGATCCGTGGGGGAAACCAGTGACGTCCTGAGTCACGCCACGCATCACGCGCTCTTCTTGCCCACGCCGTCGCGCTGGTAGTGGACGTCGGTGTACTCCGACGTCATGCGATCGTACGGCGACTTGAACACGCCGTCCTTCGGCGCGAGCCCCATCGCGTCGATCTTCCGACCGACCGCCTCGGGCGATGCGCCTTCGACCTGCACGAGGCGCTGCGCCGCCGCTATGTAGTTGCCGAAGCGCTCGGCGTTCTTGCGGATCTCTTCGCGGCGCGCGTCGTTCATCGCCGGTCCGCCCATGCCCAAAATCAAGCTCGGGTCTTCCCCTGAGCCGTCGGGCCACTTGACGATATTGTGGTACGTGAAGCCGCCGCGCTCGTTCTTCGCGCGGACGAGCCACGGGTTCGCGGCGATGCCTGCACGCCACAACTCGGCGACGCGCACCGGCACGAGCTCGTTGCAGTCGCCCTTGCCGCGGCGGTACAGCGCGGGAATGTCGAGGAAGATCTCGACGCCCTTGAGCATGCGGACGACCATGAGCGCCGTCTCGGGCTCCTGGCCCATCTCGCGGAGAAGCTCGAGCAGTTTCTTGACGTGCGAACGCTTGAGCGGCGGACGTCCGTCGGCCTGGTCAGGCGGAGTGTAGACGACGTGGGAACTATACAAGCTGGGCGTCTCGGGGTGCTTGCGGAGGTACTGCGCGTTGAGGCGACAAACGACGCCAAGGATGCGCGTGAGGATCTCCTCGGAGTCCTCTTGGTCCTCGGCCGTGTCAAAGGGGAGGGCAACGCCGAAGTGGATGTCACGGAGGCTCATCGTCGCTCCCAGGAACGCTTCATCGCTTCAGATAGCTTCGCCTTGTTCTTCGGGTCCTGCCAGTGCCGTCGAGACTGCTCAGATTTTCTGTCGCGGGCGTCTTGATCTGCCCACTGAGTTGTTGCCGCCTCGGACTTTTTTGCTACTACGTTCGATTGGTTTTGCGCGACCTTCTGCGACTCGACCTGCTTCTCTCGGTATCCTGGCGTGGCCCAGTTGCGTTTGCGTGCTTCTGACATGGCGGCGCAATGCTCAGCGCTCTTCGTCTTGCCCTTGGCAGAGGCAGCCATCTTGGCCTTCGTCTCTGCGCTGTGCTTCCTGCCTGTCCGCTCGACACGCTTCTTCTCTCGCGACGCAGGATCAGACCAGTAGCGTCGCGAGATCTCGGCGCCTCCATCCCCTCCCTCAGTACAGTTGAGCAGTGGGATCCCGATCGATTTGTAGTACGCGATGTGGAAGCGCTCCGCGTCGTCCAGATCTTCGTCGTTCTCGAACTCTTCGAGAATCGCGATCTCCGGCTTCAGTCCGCGAGCATGCAGCGACCTGATCCATTTGGCGCGTGGGAGGTGCGCGAACTTCGGTAGTTCTGCCTGTTGGTCATGCTGCTGCGGGCGGAGCATCCCGCGCGACGACTGGCCGATGTAGACGTGATCGGAGTCGGAATGGTGAAGGGCGTACACGATGAACTGCGACGTGGTCTTTTCGGACATGTCGCTAGAGTGCATCGTTTGTGTCCTTCCTCGACAAGAAAACGCCCGTCGGATTTTTAAGGTCCGACGGGCGGTCTTAGAACATGAAGCTGATTCTACGAAAGCTCCGCTAACTACGCGGAACTTATCGCAAACTCGGACCCATGAGGTTGAATCTCAGCTTGCAGTTGACCTTGCTGAGCTGGTAGCCCGCGGGGGCGGCGACCTGCGACAGGAGCGACTCTTCGATCGCGAACGCGACCGTCATGTCGATGCCGCCGTTGATCGTCGGCCACGAGATGCCGTTGCCGAGCGAGACGTTCGAGAACGTCGGACCGGAGATGCCGTTGCCCTCGGTCGGAGCGTTCGGGAAGCAGTTGTCTGCGCCCGAGAACGCCTGAACGAGAACGAGGTCGGCCGCATCCTGAACGGACCGAGCGATGCGGATGTCCGCAGGCCCCGGAACGATCGACGTGAAGGTGAACGTCGCGAGCTCCGTGAGGATCGCCTTGGTGGGCTTGAAGCTCTTGTAGACGCGGGTCAGGCCCGAGAAGGTCGGGAGGCTGGAACCGCTCCACTGCGAGGGGATCAGGTCGCCGGTCGCAACCAGGATACCGATCTGGGTGCTGTCCTTGTACGGCGAGCGCATCTGCTTCGAGACCGGGGCATGCCCGGCGAAGCGATTCGCCGCCATCTGCCCGAGAGCGCCCTGGAGCTGGCGGATCTTGGCAGCCGCGCCGACGTGCGGGTAGCTGTCCTGCATGCCACGGAGCGACTCGCCGATCTCGCTGAAGTTGCCCACGTTGTAATCGTCGTCATGCCAACCCATGTGATCTCCTTGTTCAGCACCCCTTGGGCGCTGGTTCGTTTTGTGTCCTTCGGCACGGTGTGCCGATGGTCGTACTTACGGTCGTACCTTTCTCATCGAGGGCCTCGTGTCCTCGACTTCCTTCCCCGACGCCTCGTGCATCGGTGGCTACAGTCGTGCAGTGCCTCACGCACTGCGCGACGAGACTTGTTGCTGGGGCCTAGCGGCCAGCGGCGAGTTCTTCGATCTGTGCCCACGTCAGGCCGCGACCGGGGGCCGCGGCGCCGAGTGCGCCGATCGAGCTCATGTCGCTCGCGCCTGCCGGGAGGGCGGCGTTCTTGTTGATGAGGACGGCCTTCTTGCCACCCGCATCGCGACCGTGACGGAGGCCCGCCTCGAGCGCGATGGCGTTGACGCCGGCCTGACCGGCTGCGTTGAGCCCGCCGCCGATGAACGTCGCGTGCCCGCCCGAGAAGTAGGTCGCCACGAGCGCGCCGACCTTGCCGCCGACCGCGGCGATGCGCGCGGCGTGCTTGCCGTAGAACTTGTCGCCGTGCTGGGAGTAGGCCCGGCCGATCCCGTAGCTGACGCCAGCGCCGATGCCGGTGTCCAGCACCAGCCCGCCGATGCCCTTCATCGGGGTGTTGAGCTCCATCTTCTTCAGGATCGTCATTGCGCTCGCCATCGCTGCGGCTCCTTGTTCTCTGCGCCGGAATCCGGCTGTGTGAAAAAACTCACCGGGTGTCCCGGCTCAAACGTGATGCTCATGCTATCGGCTCGTAAAATCGACACAACAAGTTCGGGCGCGCACGGCGCAAACGCCGTGCTCTCCGACGGGAGAATATCTTTTTCGATTTCGAGTTTGATTTCTTGATGTCTGTGAAATATGGTCTTCGCCGTGGCGCAAAAAGAACGTGACCAGATGCCTTTCCGTCTCGCGCCCGATCAAATGCGGCGACTGGACAGGGCGGCGCGTGAGCGCGGGCAGTCGCGACAAGCCTTCGTAGAGGGCTGCGTCCTCGCCGAGCTCTCCGAGCACGAAGAGCGTCGTCACGCGAAGCGCAACGCGCACAGCCTGCGCGGCGACACCAAGAAAGAAGAGCGCGACGCCTCAAACGAGCGCGTCGGTCTTGGGATCGGCGACACCCTGCGGAAGCGCCGCGAGGTTGTCGAAGAGGAAGAGCAGCCGACAACGGCGCAGGCTCCCGTCATCGTGAACGTCGGGAGCAACGCAACCGGCGCCGCGCCGAACAGCGACATCGCGCGGCTCGCGGCCTACGTCACGAGCGGCGGCGATCGTGGTCGCGACACGCGACTGCGCACCGCGGTCGCCGTCTTGGCGTCTACCTCCTCTACAGATGAGGAGCGCAAGGTTCTGGCTGCGCGCCTCGACGAAGCCATCGCATCGAAGACGAAGACATCGACGACAGGCGACGACGACGGGTTAAGCGTGAAGCGCGTCGCGCGCGTCGCGTTCGATAAGCTCGCGGACTTCTGGGAAGGGAAATAATGGCTAAAAAAGACAACACCTCCGAACCGATCAACCACGGAGGCAGCGTCGCTCCAGAGGACAAGGAACTCACGCTCTGGATCGACCGGATGTGGTCGCGCAACGAACCGCCAGCGCGCGTCGAAGTGTGGCAGGTGTTCGGCCGCAACGATCTCACTCGCGGCGAGATGATCTTCCACGAGGACTTCAGTCCCAAAGAGAAGCGGGACATCGAGCACAACAACAAGCTCGCCAACGAGATCTTGGCGGCGTGCCAGCACGACTGCGACTCCAAGCATCGCCCGAA
>Ga0315284_10010267_pt1 | contig 13344 bp, 12 predicted proteins | sample YL17G09_16_MG_FD_203696 | JGI IMG/M metagenome (GOLD analysis project Ga0315284, IMG submission 203696) | Sediment microbial communities from Yellowstone Lake, YNP, Wyoming, USA - YL17G09_16 | ecosystem: Environmental > Aquatic > Freshwater > Lake > Sediment | place: USA: Wyoming | collected...
CTCAGGGATTACTATGCGAAGGCAATGCATGCTCTGGAGAATACACACATGGAACAAAAATTATATTTAACGTTCAGCCTGATCCCGGTTTCCGTGTAGCGGACATAAAAATCGACGGCGTTTCGATCGGAGCAATGAATGCCTTTACGTTCAAGAAGATGACGGGAGACCATTCGATAGAGATTATCTTTGCGCCGCTATAAGATACACATTGTACAGAGTTAACGTTTTTTATTGAGGGTCAGTGTCGATGATCTGAACAGTTTCTTTTTGATCATCAGCGGAGCAACGTATTCCCTAATAAAAAGAGCATTAATCAGTACTACAGGGTTTACATCCCAAAAATCTACATCGTATAATATCTCTTCGATTTGTAATAGGAAGAGATGCTGAACTAAATTCAGCATGACTGTCTTCACAATGAAAGGATAAAGGGAATAATGAATATTGTTGTCTGCATCAAACAGGTTCCTGATACCGCCGAAGTGAGGATCAACCCGGAGACAGGGACCCTTATCCGGGAAGGCGTGCCAAGTATCATCAATCCGTTCGACCTGCACGCTATCGAAGCGGGACTTTTTCTTAAAGAAAAGACTGGAGGCAAAGTCACTGTGCTCACCATGGGGCCTCCCCAGGCAGAAACAGCGCTGCGGGAAGCGATTGCGATGGGAGCTGATGAAGGGGTGCTTCTCTCTGACAGGGCATTCGCCGGATCAGATACGTGGGCTACGTCATTCACCTTGTCAAAGGCAATCGCAAAGCTCGGGGCGGATGTCATTCTCTGCGGCAAACAGGCAATTGACGGAGATACCGCACAGGTTGGCCCTGAGACCGCAGAGTTCCTCAATATCCCGCATATCTCATATGTCAGAAAAATAGAAGACATCGCAAACGGTTCCATTCGCGTGCAGAGGCTCATGGATGAAGGATACGATGTTGTCGAGTCATCACTCCCAGTTCTTTTGACCGTGGTGAGAGAGCTGAACGAACCGAGACTGCCGTCGCTTAAGGGCAAGATGGCAGCGAAAAAGGCGGTGATTCAGACATGGGGGCAGGCGGATATCATGGCAGATGCGAACGATCTCGGTCTGAAAGGATCTCCGACGCAGGTAAAAAATATTTTCTCGCCTGAGGCAAGATCTGACAGGAAGATACTTCAGGGCACCCCCGAAGAGCAGGTAGATGCCTTAATGCAGGAACTGAGGGGGATAAAATGCCTGTAATAATTAATAACGATAAATGCACTGGATGTGAAGAATGTATTGCATCATGTCCTGTTTCCGCGATCGAGATGAAAGACGGCAAGGCCTTTATCAATGAATATTGTGAAGCGTGCATGACCTGTCTCAATGTCTGCCCGGAAGGCGCCATTATGGAAGTTCAGAAAGAAGCTCCTGAGGGTGCGGATATCCAGGGCTATAAAGGAGTGTGGATATTCGCTGAACAAAGAGGCGGAAAGGTTTCATCAATAGCATACGAACTGCTGGGAATCGGAAGAAAACTTGCGGACGACCGGGGAGCGAAACTTTCAGCTGTTCTCTTTGGAGCGTCCGAATCGGAAGCGCAGGAACTTATCAGGTGGGGCGCGGACAGCGTCTATCTATCTCAGGAACCGATCCTGGAACAGTTTAATGATGAGCCGTACTCACAGTTGCTCACCTCGCTCATTCAGGAACATAAGCCGGAAACAGTGCTTGCCGGTGCAACTCCGATAGGCCGATCTTTTCTTCCGAGGGTTGCGGCGCGGATACGTACAGGCCTGACAGCGGACTGTACATCACTTCAAATCGATAAAGAAACAGGGAACCTCCTCCAGATACGCCCCGCATTCGGCGGCAATATCATGGCGACGATCCTCTGCCCGAAGAACAGACCGCAGATGGCAACAGTGAGGCCGAGGGTCATGAAGCGCGGACAGTATGATGAAAACAGAAAAGGGGAGATTATCACAGTCAGACAAGAGGGTTTGTCTTCACGGACGAAGGTATTGGAGACAGTGAAGGAAGTATCCGATGTCGCAGTAAACCTCCAGGAGGCAAACATTATCGTATCAGGCGGAAGGGGCCTCGGAGACGCTAAGGGCTTTCAGCTTATACAGGAATTGGCGGAACTCCTTGGGGGGGCTGTCGGCTCTTCGCGGGCTGCGGTGGACAGCGGATGGGTTCCCTATCGGCACCAGGTTGGTCAGACAGGAAAGACGGTATGTCCTACCGTATATTTTGCCTGCGGGATTTCAGGGGCTGTGCAGCATCTCGTCGGCATGCAATCCTCGGACATCATCATCGCCATCAACAAGAATCCCGAAGCGCCGGTATTTAATGTGGCGACCTATGGAGTGGTCGGCGATCTCTACGAAATCGTACCTTTGCTGATAAAGAAGATAAAGGAAGCAAAGGGTGCATAAGATGAAAATCGCCTTCGTTTTCCCCGGGCAGGGTTCGCAGTATGTCGGCATGGGGAAGGATCTCCATGACAATTTCGAGACGGCAAAGGATGTATTCAAACAGGCTTCTGAGGCATTAGGGTATGATGTTGCATCCCTCTGTTTTAACGGCCCGGCCGAAGAACTTAATAAGACCTACAGGACGCAGCCCTGCATTCTCACCGTGAGTACCGCGGTATCCCGTGTCCTTTCTGAGAAAGGGATAACACCCTCAGTCGTCGCAGGACACAGCCTCGGCGAATATTCGGCGTTGGTTACTGCGGGAGTAATATCATTTCAGGACGCGGTACAGCTGACGGAGCAAAGAGGGACCTTCATGCAGGAGGCAGTCCCTGAAGGGAAAGGGCTTATGGCGGCAATTCTAGGACTGGAGAGAGAAAAAGTGAATGCCATCTGCGGCTCGTTACCGTCAGGATACGCTGCTGCTGCCGCCAATTATAACTGTCCCGGTCAAATAGTTATCGCGGGCGAAAAAATTGCTGTTGAAGAGGCGATAGATCGCTGCAGGAATGCCGGCGCAAAGAGGGCTGTGGCACTGGCAGTCAGTGTGCCGTCTCATTGTGGGCTGATGAGTGCTGCGTCTGAAAGGCTTGCCGTATTGCTCGATACCGTTCAACTCAAAAAGTCTGTAATACCTTTGGTCAATAATGCGGATGCAGCGTTTCTGAATGATGTTGAGACGATAAAAGCATCACTCGTCCGCCAGCTCAGCAGCCCGCTTCTGTGGGAGGATTCGATAAAGGAGATCGCAGATTATGGCGTCGATGTCTTTATCGAAGCAGGACCGGGAAAGGTACTTACCGGTCTTATAAAAAGAATCGTCCCGGAGAAAAAGGTTTTGAATGTTGAGGATACAAAAAGTCTGGAAGCCGCATTATCATTTCTTTCGCATGACATTGTTGAAAATCATAAAAGGGAGTAGATATATGACAATAAAATCTTTTTTGTCCCTGCTGTTTGCATCTATGACAGTACTTACGATATGTGCAGGCAAAGGTTACTGTGCAGAAAATATTCACTGGGAGTTGGCAGTGGGACCAGGGCTCAATGTTGACGGCAACCATACCAGTCAGATTCTCATTGCCCCTGCCATATCCCTGCAAAGTCCGAAACAATGGCTGCGGTACCGCATCGAGGGGGACCTTGAACTTATTGACAGCGATGGCCGGATAACCGCTGTCATAGGTGCGGCGCCATTTCTCAGATTTTACATGCTGAATGGAGAAAAGAAACCATTCTTCGAAATTGGGGCAGGCGCAAATGTGATCAGCCGCAATAATACCGGGAATAAGAATTCCGGAGGCTCGTTCATCTTCAGCGTTATGGGAGGTGCAGGATATGAATTTACGCTTTATGAAAGACCCGTGGCAGTTTCATGCAGATTCAGGCATATCTCCAACGCTTGTATCTATCCCCATAATGAAAGTATTAATAACCTGTATTTGCTCTTCTCCATAGGGCTCTGATGCAGGAGCATATCAACCGGTTCATACGATATCTTGAGGTTGAGAGAGGGGTATCGGCCCACACGGTGAGGGCATACAGGAAAGACCTTGAGGAATTTTCCGCTTATGCTGCTGCGAAGCCGGAAAACATGGACCTGATCGATATTCGTGGCTTCATTGCCGGACAGATCAATAAGGGCCTCAGCAAAATAACAGTGAGCAGAAGACTTTCGAGCGTCAGATCATTTTTCAAATATCTCCACAGGGAGGGATATATAACGGCAAACCCCGCAAAGCTCGTCTCGAATCCGAAAATCCCGAAGATGCTCCCCCGGTATCTTTCTGTAGACGATGTCTTTTCACTTATCGAAAGACCTGAAGGCATAGGGTTTATAACAGTCAGGGACAGGGCCATCCTTGAGTTGCTCTATTCGAGCGGTCTGAGGGTGAGCGAACTCTCAGGCCTCAATGTCGATGATCTCAATATCAGGGAGTCTCTCGTAAAGATCAGAGGGAAGGGGAAAAAAGAACGAATCGTGCCGGTGGGGTCGAAAGCGATCGGAGCCGCTAAATCATATCTGGTGGAACGAATGTTACGCAAGAGCAGGGACAAGGCGCTGTTTCTCAACAGAATGGGAACACGTTTGACTGACAGGGGTGTCAGACGTATAGTAGTAAAATACGCCAGGGCTTCTGCGATGACCGGCCATGTGGGGCCCCATGTATTGCGACACTCTTTTGCAAGCCATCTGCTGCAGGGAGGCGCAGACCTGAGGGTGATCCAGGAACTTCTGGGGCACGCGTCGCTCTCTACTACTCAGAAGTATACTCATCTGGACATCACGCATTTAATGGACATATACGATAAGGCGCATCCGTTAGCGAATAAAAAGTGAGCGTTTAAAGAAAGGTATTCTATGATCAAAGGAACGACGATACTCTGTGTACGACGCAACAGCACGGTTGCCATAGGAGGAGACGGCCAGGTTACCATGGGAAGCACGGTACTGAAGCAGAACGCCAGGAAGATAAGAACGATGTATAATGAAAAAGTCATCGCCGGTTTTTCCGGCGCAACGGCTGATGCATTCACCTTATTCGAAAAGTTCGAGGGGAAGCTTGAAGCGTACCGGGGAAACATCACCAGGGCTGCTGTCGAACTCGCAAAAGACTGGCGGACGGACAAGATTCTAAGAAGGCTTGAGGCATTATTAATCATTGCGGATGCGGAGCATTCGTTTATCATTTCGGGAAACGGCGATGTGATCGAACCTGAAGACGGCATTGCGGCAATAGGTTCAGGCGGCCCGTTTGCCCAGGCTGCTGCGCGGGCGCTGATGGACAATACAGACTTTTCAGCAAGGGACATTGTTGATAAGGCAATGAATATTGCGGCCGGCATCTGCATCTACACGAACAACAATATTACTATCGAGGAGCTCCATGGATAACCTTACACCGAGAAAGATCGTCGAAGAACTCGACAAATACATCATAGGACAGCACAAGGCTAAGAAGGCCGTCGCCATTGCCATGAGGAACAGGTGGAGAAGGCAGCAGCTTTCTCCCGAGCTGAAAGACGAGGTTCTTCCGAAAAACATCATCATGATCGGCCCTACGGGCGTCGGCAAGACCGAGATAGCGCGGAGACTTTCACGGCTCGCACATGCGCCATTTGTGAAGGTCGAGGCCTCAAAGTTTACCGAGGTCGGGTATGTGGGTCGTGACGTTGAATCAATGATACGGGACCTTACCGAATTGTCGATCGGCATGGTCAAGTCGGAGCATGTCGAAAAAGTGCAGGAAAAGGCGAAAACACTTGCAGAAGAGGGTCTCCTCGATCTGCTCCTCCCCGCGCCGAGGACGGTTAGGGGAACCGGAACCGATGAGGAAGAGCGGGAAAAGCACCGGGAAACACGCGAGAGGCTGCGCGCTCAGCTGAGGGAAGGAAAACTCGACAACAGATATGTGGACATCGAGGTGAAGGAAAAGGTCATGCCGTTCGGTGTTGTATCGAATGTCGGACTGGAAGAACTCGAGATTAACCTGAAAGAGATGCTCGGAAATTTTATGCCCGAGAAAGCGAAGAGAAGAAAAGTGAAAGTGCCCGAGGCCATGGCCATCATGGTCCAGGAAGAGGCAAATAAGCTTATCGATTTTGAAAAAGTAACGAAAGAAGCAATCGAACGCGTCGAACAGTCCGGAATCGTATTTGTTGACGAAATCGACAAGATAGCGAGCAGGGGTCATGCGTCTCATGGTCCCGATGTCTCACGCGAAGGCGTTCAGAGAGACCTTCTGCCGATTGTCGAAGGGACAACGGTATCGACAAAGCACGGGCCGGTGAAAACAGATCATGTCCTCTTTATCGCAGCGGGCGCGTTTCATATGACAAAGCCGTCCGACCTCATTCCAGAGTTGCAGGGAAGATTCCCCATTCGGGTTGAGCTTGAAGCGCTTGGAAAGGATGAATTCGTGCGGATACTGACAGAGCCTCACAATGCCCTGATTAAACAGTATACCGCTCTTCTTGCCACAGAGGATGTGACGCTCATTTTTACTGAGGATTCAGTTGATGAAATAGCCGATATCGCAGCCTACGTCAATGAAAAGACGGAAAATATCGGAGCGCGGAGACTGCATACGGTGCTCGAAAAGCTTCTCGAAGATATCTCCTTCGAGGCCCCGGAGAAGAAGAACGGCAAACTCACGGTCGATAAAAAGTATGTGAAAGAGAAGCTGAGCGAGATTGTCAAGGACGAGGACCTCAGTCGTTATATTCTTTAACACAAGAGGTTTTTGCAAAAGTCCTATTCTGGTAGCCGCATGCTTTAGACTGCGTTTGTACGGAATAAAAAAAACACGCAAACTAAAGTTTGCGGCTACATGATGCTTGCAGGACTTTTTGCAAGAGCCTCATAAGAATTGAATCAAGACGGGTGACAGGGAGGTATATGGGCATCAAAACGTATCCCTTGTTTTTCCCCCTGCTTTTTGCTTTTTTCATTCTCGCCTCTTGCGCTTCTTTCGATTCCGAACACTATTCGGAACCCTATGATGATTCCGGTTACGCCATTGCCTCATGGTACGGACGGGAGTTTCATGGAAAGCGGACATCTTCAGGGCAACCATTCAATATGCACGCCTTTACCTGCGCCCATAGAACATACCCGTTCGGCACAAAACTGAAGATCACAAACCTTGCAAACGGAAAGACGGTGCATTGTGTGGTAAATGACAGGGGCCCCACTTCGAAAAACAGGGCCATAGACCTCTCTTACGCTGCAGCAAAAAAAATCGGCCTCACAGGAAAAGGATCTGCAAAGGTCAGGATTGAATATTCCGGGAGAGATGCCGGTTCTCCCGAGGATTAAAAAATGCAAAATCCAGCCTTCAAAAAAAAAATGTTACCCTCCGTCTTCGTTGAGTGACGGCAGATATGGTAAGATTTTAGATAACATAATTGGAACGAAGGGAGTTGAAAAGCATATGGAGATTAACGGCAAAACAAGGATTACGGGTCTTTTCGGATATCCGGTAGAACACACCTTGTCACCGGCAATGCATAATGCGGCATTCAGGGCGCTCGAACTAAATTACTGTTATGTTCCTTTTCTTGTGCATCCGGATTCCCTCAGCAGCGCAGTCCTTGGAATAAGGGCAATGAACCTGGCAGGCGTCAATGTGACCGTGCCGCATAAAGAACGCGTAATCCCATTACTCGATGAAGTGAGCGAAGAGGCTTCTTTTATCGGCGCAGTCAATACCATCGTACATTCCCAGGGAAAGCTTTCAGGATATAACACGGATGGGAGAGGCTTCATGCAGTCTCTGGCGGAGAAAGGTATTGCAGTAGAAGGCAGAGATGTGGTAATCGTCGGCGCAGGCGGCGCTTCAAGGGCGATCAGTTATTATATATGTCAAAAGGCGAACTCTCTATCTCTCTTTGATATCGATGCGCAAAAGGTGGGGAAACTCGTCAGTGATTTGAAACAGATAAAGGATGCGGTTTCTGTTCTTGCAGACCTCTCCGGGATCGGCAGATTTCCCATTGTCATTCAGGCAACTCCCCTGGGGTTAAAAGAGGGAGACCCTTTGCCTTTTGATACCGCAAAATTGGGAAAAGATCAGACGGTGTGCGATCTCATCTACAAAAAAACACCTCTTCTCGCGAAAGCTGAGGAGACAGGATGCGTAACCCTCAATGGACTCGGCATGCTTTTGTGGCAGGGCGTGTTTGCCTTTGAGCTCTGGACAGGGGTAAAACCCGATGTCGCTATCATGCGTAACGCCTTGTTATCCCACGGATAATGATCGGGCAATATGCCCTGATCATACGGCAAAAAGCCGTCTCTCAGAGGCGGATATCTTAATAAAAACATATAATTTCATCGTGTTATGGTCTGGCATTGCTCTTGCTTCGTGTAATGTGCAGAGTACGATGTATGAATATGGAATATGGCAGGATGTGCAAGCGAGAGACTTTAAACGTCTTGTGGAACGGAAAAGGGTAAAATTCACAAGGAGGTGAACTATGAAAGAAGAGAGGATAAGCAGTAAACTCTGGGAGGTTGTCGAATCCAACGGGATCAATCGAAGGGATTTTCTGAAATATTGTACCGCGACAGCGGCGTTGTTCGGTCTTTCAGAATTTGAATTCACGACGAAGGTGGCACATGCATTGGAAACGACTTCCAGGAAACCGCCGGTTATGTGGCTTGAAGGACTTAGTTGTACTGGATGTACCATCTCGTTCACGCAAAGCCTCAATCCTCCGGTCTCCCAGATTATTCTGGACAAGATATCTCTCAGGCATCACGAGACTATTATGGCCGGTGCGGGACATCTCGTCGATGATGTGTATGATGAGACCGTAAAAGCAGGAGGATATATCCTGATTGTGGAAGGAGCAATCCCGGCGGCGGATGACCGGTTCTGTATGGTCGGGGGCCGTCCATTCAGAAAACTCGTGGAGGACGCGGCAAAGAAAGCGACTGCGGTTATCGCGGTCGGCGCATGCGGCGCATTCGGCGGAATACCGCGTACAACCCCGAGCAAGGGGATCGCGGTGAGTGAAGCCCTGAAAAAAGCAAAGATCAACACGCCTGTCATCAATATTTCGACGTGCCCTGTGCATCCGGACCATCTTATCGGCACAATTCTCTATGTGCTGGTAACCGGGAAACTACCGGAGCTTGATTCGAACGGCAGGCCGGCAATGTATTTCGGCGATACCCGCCTGCTTCACGATAACTGCAGACGCCGCGCGCATTTTGATGCCGGTGAATTCCTGAAAGACTGGAACGATCCCAAACAGAAAGACTGGTGTCTCTTCCAGAAAGGCTGCAAGGGGCCGATGGTGAATGTCGACTGCTCTATCCGCAGATGGAACGACGGCATAAGCTTCTGCCTCGACTGCGGAGGTGTCTGCCAGGCCTGCGGAGACCCGGCTTTCTATGAGAAAGTCACTCCGTTATATACTGCTGAAAGCGAGGCTTCAAAACAGATATGGGCAATGAGAGAGGCCGGCATATTTCAAAGAGAAGAAAGCTAAGGAGGTGACGAGAAATGGCGAAGAAAATTGTTATTGATCCGATCACAAGGATCGAAGGTCATCTGAAAATAGAAGTCGAAATCGAAGACGGGAAAGTGAAGGATGCGTGGAGTAGCGGTACAATGGCCCGTGGTTTTGAGGCATTGCTCACCGGAAAAGACCCGAGAGATGCGTCGTATATCACGAGCCGGTTTTGCGGCGTCTGCTACAGCGTGCATCAACTGGGCTCTGCGCGGGCACTTGATGCGGCATTCGGCGCAAAGGTCCCGTGGGGTGGAGAACTCATCAGAAACCTCGTGATGGGCGCCCAGTACATCTATGATCATGTGCTCCATTTTTACCAGTTGAGCGCACTCGACTATATCGATATCATGGCGATTGCAGACTACAAGGGCAAGGATAAAGAACTGCTGGCGGTGAAAGACAAGATCGTCGGTCTGGTTACGTCGAAAGACACCTATCCGTTGACCCCCCGCTATGAACCCGATGCGTATACGGTGAAAGATCCGGATATTGTCATCAGCGCCGTGAAGCACTACCTCGACGCCTTAAAGATGCACGCAAAGGCAAGAAATATGGGCGCGATCTGGGGAGGGAGAACTCCGCACTACCAGAATATCGTTGTAGGAGGCGTCACCTCCTTGCCTGACGTGAACCAGGTTGCGCGTTTCCGCTCGATGCTGGATGAACAGGCCAAATTCGTAGATGAGGTTTATATCCCTGACGTTCTCGCCTTTGGTACAGGACCGTTATGGCCCTTGGCTACCATGGGAGTGGGCGGCGGCCATTACAATTATATGTCTTACGGCGATTTTAAGAAGGATGCCGAAGGGAAAAACCTGGTCTTTCCCGCTGGTATTATCATGGGACTCAATCCAGCCAACATCAAGGTCGATGCGGTAGATCCCGGAAAAATCACCGAGTCGGTGAAATACGCATGGTACAAGGAGAATAAACCGGTACATCCATTCAACGGCGAGCAGGTTTTTAATCTCGACAAGAAGGATGCCTACTCGTTTGTGAAAGCGCCCCGCTACAACGGCAAGCCGGTCGAAGTCGGTCCATTGGCGAGAATGATCATCGCGAAGAACCCGGCGGTGCTCGATCTGGTGAGCAAAGGGGCCAAACCGGGAGCGGTTGCACGACACGCTGCACGGGCGGTGGAGACAAAACTGGTTGTCGACGCATGCTACAACTGGATTGATCAGCTGCTCACAGAAATGACCAAACCGGGATTCAAAATCCATGACACCGACCACTGGGATCCCCCGGAAACCGGAATGGGCGCGGGGTTTTCCGAACCCCCGAGAGGTGCGCTCGGACACTGGATAAAGATCAAGGACAAGAAGATTGAGAATTACCAGGCTGTTGTGCCTTCAACATGGAACGCGTCGCCCCGGTGCGAAAACGGAATACGCGGGCAGTATGAAGAATCCCTCATAGGGGCGCCGGTTCCCGACCCGAAGAATCCGGTGAACGTTGTACGCATCATCCGTTCCTTCGATCCATGCCTTGCGTGTGCGGTCCACATCATCGATCCGCAAACGAATGAAATCAGAAAATTCGTTATCGAATAACGCTGCAAACGAAACGGGAGTAGTTCCCCCTGACCCTCCTTTAGTAAAGGGGGGAAGGGGGGATTTGTTATCACATAATTCCCAATCGCCCTCAGATGAGCTTTCACATGGGGGCGAGGATTTCTCCCCCCCAAAAACCGTTATTCTCGGCGTCGGAAATGTGCTGCTTTCGGATGAAGGGATCGGTGTGCATGTTGCAAACGAACTTTCGACGATGGAACTCCCTCCGGGGGTATCGGTTGTCGAGGGAGGAACAGACGGCTTCCGCCTTTTAAACATCATAACTGAAGCAGACCGCCTGATCGTTGTCGATGCTGTGAAGGGCGGGGCCGAGCCCGGGTCAATATACCGCTTCAATGTCGATGAGGTAAGGAATGTGCCGTCCGGGTTCAGGACATCTGTCCATCAGGTCGGCATACTCGAAGTGATCGACCTGTCAGGCCTTATCGGCAAGACACCGAAAACAACAGTAATCGGTGTAGAGCCGAAATCCCTTGAAATGAGCCTCGAACTCTCTCCTGAAATCAGAGAAAAAATCCCGAGAATTATCGAGCTTGTTTTCGAAGAGCTGAAGCAGAACTGAATTACTTACTCTTGGTAATTCGCTAAAAAAGGCTCATTCAATCCGTCCCGGACGTGCATAAACTGAGGGTTTCTTAGCGCTAGTAGGGGCAGGTCCTGTTTCTTGTGCAATCTCATATTCCCTTAGCTACTTCTCCTTATAACGCACTGCCTCGCCTTCTTTATAGTCCACAATTACGGGTTTGGCTGTACCCTCTATGGGATTGACTTCATAAATACCGACGGCTTTCTCCTTGCCTTTCACGATCACCTTTTCGAGGCCTTTTGCCTCCATGCGCCAGATCCTTCCCTCATCTATGGCTTCTCGTATCTTGTCCATGGTGAATTCAGTGATGAGGATATGGACATTATATTTTCTGGTCAGGCCCTCAATGCGCGAGGCGAGGTTGACGTGGTCTCCGATAACCGTATAATCCATTTTTCTTCCTTCGGCGCCGATATTGCCTACGAGTACCTCACCGGTATTTATTCCTATCCCAGTGTCGAGGACAATCTTGCCCTCCGAGCGCCATTTCTCCTGGAGTTCTTTCAGTCTTTTCATCATCTCGAGCGCGCATTTGATCGCGCGTTCCGCGTGATCTTCCTGCTTCATCGGCGCGCCCCAGAACGTAAGAATAGCATCACCCATGAATTTGTCGAGCGTTCCTTCCCATTTGAAAATGATATCCGTCATTTCACCCAGATATTCATTAAGGATTGGGACGACCTCTTCGGGAGGATGTGTCTCGGAAAAAGAAGTAAACCCTCTCACATCGGAAAAGAGAATGGTCATCTCTTTTCTCTCTCCTCCGAGTTTTGCCATACCGGGGTTCTTGATCAGCTCGTTAACGACCCGTTCGGTGACATAACTTGAGAACATGGCCCGTATCCTCTTTGCGTATCGTTCTTCAACCGCATGGCTGTAAACAATGCCATACGCAAATATGAGGAGGACGGTGATAACCGGGTAAGCGACATTGATCCAGATACCTCTCCCTGTAAAGAGATAGTAGCTCAGGGCGATGATGAGGATGGTAATGAGGGACGTGATAATAAAGGAAAAGCTTGCCTTGAACCTCCCGACGGCAAAGGAGAGGAGAAGTCCTGAAATGATGAGGATTATGAGATTCAAAGAGATGGCGGCTTTTCTAAGGAATCTGTTATCAATGATTGAGGCGATGACATTGGCGTGTTTTTCGACTCCCGCCATGACTTCGGAGAAGGGGGTAACCCTAAGGTCATAAATGCCGAGAGCGGTTGCGCCGATCAGCACTATTTTCCCCTGGATGCGCTGCGGATCTATTTTCCCTTCAATAATATCGACGACCGACAATGGTTTGAATGTCTCTGAGGGGCCGTAATAATAAATCAGGTTTCTCCCGTATTCATCTGTTGGCATAAACCGTTTTGATCCCAGCTGTATGCCTTCGGTAGCGTGGAGGACGATCTTCTCATGAGGGATTCCAAGGTATACGGCAGCGGTTTGAATATCAAGGGAAGGATAGATATACCCCTTGTATTCGACTGCCGTCAGCTCCCAACGCAGGACGCCGTCGTCATCAGATCTCATATTAATATGCCCGAGATTCATTGTCTCCTGCATAAGCTCGGGGACAGGCGTAAGAACACCTTTTGCGGCTATTGGAGCATACCTGCGGAAATTTTCCGGATCTTTAAAGGCATGGAAGGCTGAATTTGTCAATGCCTCGTTATATGCAGTGCCTGTTGTTCTATCAAAAAAGAAAACGAGCGGGACCAGCACAT
>Ga0315284_10010268_pt1 | contig 13343 bp, 3 predicted proteins | sample YL17G09_16_MG_FD_203696 | JGI IMG/M metagenome (GOLD analysis project Ga0315284, IMG submission 203696) | Sediment microbial communities from Yellowstone Lake, YNP, Wyoming, USA - YL17G09_16 | ecosystem: Environmental > Aquatic > Freshwater > Lake > Sediment | place: USA: Wyoming | collected...
TTCCTCGTATCAGTCGGGCCAGGGTACGATCAACTACAACGGGGTGGCCGATCTCGACTGGCTCACCTGCTATTCCGACGGGAACTTGCCCTACCAAGCGGATGTAGATCCTCTGGCGGTCGAACCTCTGACGGAGGCCAACCCGACCTATCCCGATAACGGTTCCGGCTCCACGCACTTCGTGTTCAGAGTCCACTACAACAACCGAAACGGGCTTCTGGCGAAGGCGTGGCTGCCCGCCGGCGCCGATCTCTGGTACGGTTCTGCCAGCGGCGTGGTCCTCTATCTTGACGTCAACGGCACGGGTGACTACAAGCCGCACTTTATGCACCCCGACTACGAGCAGCCCCAGCCGCCCGGCATGGGCGCCAGCATCTACGTGTACAGGGTCATTCCGCATAACGCTATAGGCGTGGGGGCAGGTGACCCGGGTTACCCCTGGCCGATCCCGCACGCAATGGACAGCTACCTATACCAGTCCCTGACGATGGGAGTGTATCACTACTTCTTCGCATGTTCCGACGACTCGCTGACATTCGACAACGACAGCCTGCTTCTTACGCATCAAGGCGACCCGATCGAGTGGGGAGCGACCGGAGGTCTATACTCAAGCACCGGTCTGGACCCGTCCGCCGCGAGGGCGGTAGTCGGCTATCCGGAGATCGACAGACAGCCGAAGCGTCGTTACAGCTATGATGGGTTTCAAGCTTTTGACGCCACTCTGTTTGTTGACCGACCCGTGCGCGCGCCTCATCAGTTCGAGCCGGAGCTCCTCCCGAAGTATCCGTGGTCATGCGAGCTGCATCCCAGAGTTAGCTGCGAGCTGCACATGCCGCAGACGGACGATTTCGGGACGGAGCATGATGATTCCATCTACGGCTGGGGGCGGTTCTTCGGCTCGCTGTTCCCTTACCGCACCGCCGTCAATCCGGCGCATGCCGGGTCGCGAGGCGGGGGCGACCAGGCCGCTCTGGCGGAGACGTCCGGCTCCTACAGCAAGGACACCAACGTCTTTAGGATCATGTATAAGCAGCTTGACAACAAGGCTCCTATATCCATCAAGCTCTGGATCAATAATGCAAGCGAGAAAACCGGCGCCACGGCGGCGCACCAGTATCGAGCATTCACCATGCAGCGCCGAGCGGACCAGAATCCGCAGACGCAGCCGAACCTCTACCATGACGGCTGCTGGTACGAGTATAAGCTGCAGAGCGGAACCACGGATCTGCCCCTGGGGCCGCACACCTACTACTTCACTGCCAATGACGGCGAACAGACCGCCCGATGGCCCGTAAGGCCGGACCAATACATCATCACCGTCCCTGCCGGAACGGTATACCGCGTCGGCACCACGAGGTTCATTGACTGGTGGGTGCCTACTCGCAGCCTCGGAAGCGAGAGGCAAACTGCCGGCTATATCGACAACGACTACGTCCCGGGGCCCTATGTCAACAACGCGCCGCTTATCAAGAACGTGTCGGTCACGCCGGGCACAGCCAAGGAAGGCGCCCGCTTCATCTACAAGGCCACCTATTCCGACGCGGATGGGCAGCGCATCAACAGCGCCACCATCACCATCGAGGTCAACGACCGCGGAGACAGGAGCACGTTCGCGCTTTCTCCCGATCCCAAGTATAACTTCGACCCCAGTGTCGATAACTCAGCGCTTTTCAAAAGCGGCATCGACTACATTCTCGATACAGCTACCATCAAGGACCTCGCCCTCGAAAAGGGCGTGAGGCGATTCTACGTCGAGTTCACCGACGACTGGGGCCGCCAGAGCGACGTCAACGATATGCGCAGGGGCGAGAATGTGCGCTACCCCGCCGGCGCCGGCAACTGGGTCAGCGGCCCGGTCATCTCCGGCAACACGCCTCCGACACTCAGTGGCGGCCAGGTGGCCTCCCTGGACGGCACGTCCAATGCCGCCACGCTCTGGACGTTCAGGGCCAACTACCTGGACGTAAACAACGACCCGCCCGCGGTCATCAAGCTCTTTATCGGACAGCTCCAGCCGCCGGACATCACCGTTCCCACCCCGACATCCAAAGTCAGGACGATCCTTTGGGACGCAGGACACACCATGCTCCAGTCCGATCCCGCCGACAGGGTCTACAGCGACGGCGCGGAGTTCTACTTCCAGACCAGACTCGGAGGACCCGATGTCGGCCAGGCAGGCAAGCAATACTACTTCGCGTTCGAAGCATACGACGGCATCGACTACGCGACCTACAAGAGCTCTTCGAGAGACGATCAGCGGTCAAACGCGGCCGGCTGCTTCGCGCTTCAGGATGCGACCCCGGCTGCTCCCGGCGATTTCGTGCACTTCAAGATCAGGCCCAAGATCGCCAAGCAGATCACGGTGCCGGCGGACGCGACGCAGATCGATCCCGATCCGGCTAGGGTCGGCGACATTATCAGGATTTGGGGCGTCTACACCAACGAAGACCTCACCGGAACGAACTACTACGATTCGGGTGGCAACGTGCCGCCGGATTATATAGGCGGCAGCATTGTTCTGACTACCCAGCCGATTCCGGCGGGCAAAGTGTGGGTGTTGGTCGAGGCCGATACGCCAATAATCGGCCCGCTGCCAGTCGAGCAGCCCGCCCCGGCAGGCGTCATACCCGACGCGGAGGTGCTCTACAACTCTGCCACCACCGGCGCCCCGCTGCTGATTACGGATCAGAAGAACGGCTTCATATCCGAGGACGGAACAGATCGCGCGGTGATCCTGATGGACGGAGTCGGCGCGCATGAGGGCAAGCCGAGCGGCCTATACGCCGCGCCGGACGATCCCGACAGCATCGCGTCCGTCGAAGGCGTCTACTGGCTCGACAACCCGGATACGAACCATACGTACGACAACTACTTCGACCCGACCGCCGTTGTGCCGCCGGTCGTGCGCGCGGCAAGCCTTCTGGACGTCAATACTGTGGTTATGCAGGACCCCGACGAGGTCTACAAGGTCCTCGGCGTGTATGACAACCCCAACCTGACCGGCATCAACTACTACGTCGGCGCGGGCTACTCCCTGATTCCGGGATTCGACAAGTATCTCTGGCAGGAAGCGTGGGTGCTGGGAACGATGAACGACCCGGCGGCGGACCCGGATTGGACGATCGGTCCCAACGTCATCTGGCCGACCCGACCCAACAACATAGCCTCCATCAAGGGCGTGTTCGCCACCATCAACGTGCTGGACGCCCAGGGCAACTTCCTGCCCCTCGATCTGCCGGGACAGATCACGCCGTATGTGGTGGAAGGTCTGTATGATGCGGCCAGCGACACGATTACAATCCCGGACGACTACAACGACGCCGGCGCGATCCAGAGAATTCTTCAGATTTCGCAGCTCGATCCCAGTGGTCCTGATCCGGGAAACATATACTACACGTCGCTCGATCCCGCAGGCGATCCATATCAGAGCGGCGATCCGATCACGCCAAACGGTCCCGCTCCGCCCGGGGACGCCGACATCGTATTCGTCAGCTACGTGCCCGCGTTCGATTTCGGCGAACTCGGCGAGTTCGTGGCCGTCAAGAAGCTTCTCAGGCTGAACCCGGCGCCGCTGCCTACTGACTTGCCGAGAGTCTACGTCGCCTACTACCCGCCGGGAGACCTGGACATCTACAAGCACGTCGTACTGCCGATCGACTTCCCGGACCCGGCAGGCATAGCCTACGTCAAGATATGGCCCAAGGCCTTCAACCCGGGCGACAGATACGTCAAACTCACAACCAGGCTGCCGGACTTCGTCGTCAACGCAAACGTCATCAACACAACCACCGTCGCGCCGGTCGATGCTTCCGTGCTGCCGGACATCGGCGAGGTGACCGGTGTCTATGTCGAGGGCGATCCCACCAACTACTACGCCGATACGCTCAACCCCTTCAAGCCGTGGGAGACCACAAACGCCGGCGACACCACCATTCATCTCGGCCACGCGCTTCCCAGTCCGGTGCCCGGCAACGTCACCATCGCCTACGTGCCCAAGCAGCGCAAGCTCACCATCAAGTACTCCGACATCCAATACACTCACCAGTTGCTGGGGTCGGCGATGCGGGTATATTGGGCCGGCTACTATCTGGAGTTCGATTGGCTTTTCCGCTATCTGAGCCCGGGCACGACGCATTTTGTCCCCTATGCGTCCAACACATTCATTGTCGGCAACGGACCCGATCCCGATACCGGCGATCCGCGCGACATCGACGGCGGCATCGTGGGCGTCTGGGAGAGGTCGGACCTTACTGGGCCCAACTACTTCAACCCCAGGCGGATCGGGCGATATGACGACGATCCGCAGGAGGTCAGGCTCACCACCGAGGTGCCGGACGGCACCAACTGGCTCTATGGTCAGGGCTACCAGCGCGGCGTATACTTCATCGACCGCTGGAACCGCGATCTGCGATTCGATACCGACCTCACCATTGCCGATACGGACAGGATACAGGTCAGCTACTTCTTCGGCACCAGAATGCCCAAGCTGCTGGTCGCCAATACGCTGCCTTCGCTTTCCGAAGGCAAGGTCACCCCGATCACCGGCTCCCGCAACGCCCAATACGTCTACTTTGTCAAGTATACCGACATTGACGGGCCCAACGGACAGATGCCCTCCTATGTGCGAGTCTACATCGACGGCGTGGCATTCGACATGGTTTCCGCCACGCAGGGAACGCCCGTCTATAAGGCCGGAGCGGCGTTTACGTATACGCCTGCCGGCGGACTGACCGGCGGATCGCACACCTACCACTTCGAGGCGTCCGACGGAGCCGCAATAGCCTGGTTCGACAAAAACGGCGCTCATCAGACCGAGCGCGGCCTGTCCACGCTCGATATCCTCGATGCCGACGGCCCGTGGGTCAACGACCCGCCGCAGCTTTCCAAAGGCTTGGTCGCGCCCAACCCCATACCCGGCGGCATAGGCACGCGCGACAGCGTTGACTACACCGTCAACATGAAGGATGTGGACAACGATCCGCCGTATGTCTACGATCCGCTTCGGGACACCCTCGGATGGGATGTGACCGGCTCGCCGAGAGTGTGGGTGGACGCCGGGATCAACGACGATACCGCCGCGCCGATAAGGGGAACCATTGTCGCGCTTGAGTCCGATCCGCTCGAGCTTGCCAAGAAGAGAGTGATAGTCTGCAAGCTCGACGACGGCAGCGGCAATCTGACCGATCCCAACTGGACCACCGATCAGTTCGCCAGCAAGCTGATGCAGATAACCAACGGAGAGAACTGGAGCGACGTCTACCCGTCGCCTTACTTAAGCGTATATCTGATCCAGTCCAACACGTCCAACAAGCTCGTGATCGCGGCGGACACGCTCGAAAACGACCAACTGCTCGTGCCTAACGACCCGGCGACGGGCGCGCCCAGATACGTCCAGTTCAGGGTCAACGGGCTGCTGATGAGCAAGATCGATCCCACTCAGCAGAACTACGCGCTGGGCATCGACTACAAGGTCACCGTCCCCAGGCTCGCGGTCGGCACTCACAAGTTCCACTTCACCGCGCGCACCAGGGAGAACAAGCCGCTCTGGCTGCTCAATATGCCTACCTACACCAACAAGGCGCCTTACTCGTCGATGGCCAGATTCCCGAACCTGGGCGATCAGACAGGCCCGACAGTCATTTCCACCATTCCTGTGGGCAACAAGGCGCCGGAACTGTCCAGGATCGGCTCGAGCACGCTCTATAGAGGGCCGAAAGCTCAGTACGGCACGGTGACGTCTCCTTCCACGGTCACCCCGTCCAACTACAATGCGCTGCTCAGCGTGGCGGGAGTCTACCGCACCGCCAACTTCGACGCGCATCTGCCCACCGCGCAGCAGGTCAACTATCTCGATACCACCGCGACCAACCCGCCCCCTACCGGCGACCCGATCAGGCTGGCGCCGAACCTGCCCGTGGCCCCGGACACCCAGGATCTGGTTCAGCACGGCGGCATTGGGGCCAATCTGACCCTGGTGGTGCCGGACGTGCCGGCGGCCATAGGCTCGGTGACGGCGGTGTATCGGGCCAGTGATACGACGCTGGCGACCCCGTATCTGCCGGTGTCGCCCGCTCTCAACCCCGACAACACGATAAGCCTACTAATCGCGCTGCCCGTGGGAACCACGGACGTCTACATTAAATATAAACCGGCCACTACTACCGTGCCGACGACCGCCGATGGCACGGATAACGTCCCGCTGCCAAATCCCAACAGCGTCGCCTACGTGGTTGGCGTCTATACCGTCCCGGATGTCGGCATGATCAACAACCTGGCCGACACGGCTATCTGGACGCCCGGCAGCGCGTCGGTCCCGTTGCTGGGCGCTCCGATTGCCAACGGGACGCCCCTGGTCATCAAGTATGTGCCGTGGCCCCCGGTCTACGTCAAGTACTTCGCGGTCGAGCCTACCAACGCCACCCCGCCCATCCACGGCATATTCATTGCGGGTGAACCGCTTACGTTCAAGATCTTCTACAAGGACGCCGATGGCGATGCGCCGACCTATCACGACGGCGTGCAGGGCTATGTGAAGCTCCTTTTCAACGACAGCGGCCGCACGGCGCAGTTGGTGCCGATCGGCGCGGGCATCACTTATGTCACCGGCGTGCCGTTCGGAGTGACGCTTACCGACGTGCCCGAAGGCACGCATCCATACCACTTCGAGGCCTCAGACGGCTACGTGGTCACCAGGTTCCCGGTCGATCAGACCGGCACGGGAGCCAACGACGAGAAAGTGCAGGTCAACTACAAGCCGTCCTTAAGAACCGGCACCGTGGACCACATATCCGGCGCGACCACCTTCACGTTCTCGGTCACCTATGCGGATCGTGACGGCGTTGCGCCCGCGGCGGGTGGGTTCGTGCAGGTGCTCTTGACCAACCATGCCGATCCGACAAAGACGCTTACCGTCACGATGACAACGTCCGTGACCTCGCCCAACTACACTTCCGGAGTGCGGTTTACCGGCGTCGCGGACGCCACCAAAAAGCCCGATGGCTCCACGGACCTGCCCGCGGGCACCTATGACACCGTGTTTGTGGCAAACGACGGCGTCCAGGACGCCGATCCTCTCATCGGCCCCACGATCATCGTGCGGGAGTTCAACACGGCTCCGGTGATCGTCGATTACGAGGTCAAGAAGCTCATGCCCAACGGCACCCTGGCCAACGGTGCGGGCAAGACAACCGATACGTTCGTATACAGAGGATGGTATCGGGACGTGGACAACGACGCGCCGGTGGCCGTGTTCAGCGGAGTGCGACAGACCGCGCTCACAGTCATCGTTGACCAGGGCCAGACCACCGAGCAGCGATTCGCTATGACCATGGTTCCGCTGACTCAGATTCCCGGCCAGCCGCCGGTACTGCCGAACTACACCGCCGCCGCCGGAGTCGAGTTCCAGGCCAGGGTCACCGGCAAGAAGATCGGACCGGGCAACCATACCTATACGGTCATCGCAAGCGACGGCACGGATCAGTCCACATACAACGACAATCCCGTCATCCCCACCGTCAAGATCGGACCGACGTTGATGATCCCGTTCTTCGACATTAAGGTCGTCGCAAAGGACGGAACCGCAATTACCGAGCGCTCCATTGTCGGTCAGGAAGTCCTGATACAGGGCAAGATGTACTTCCCATACACCACCGACGATCAGCAGCCTACCAGCATCAACAACATCGTCATCACGGTCACAAAACCGGATCTCACGACCGTCTCGCTCAAAGCAGACCTGATCGCTACGACCAAGTTCGGCGTTCCAACGACCACGAACTGGGTCGGAGACGTGTATGTCTACTACTACAGCAAGGCCGATCCCACCCTGATAACAGGCAACAGCCTGACACTCACCGCCAGCGGGCAGTGGAAGATCAGCGCCAGTTGGCCCGGCGATTCGCTCTACGACGGAGCCGAGACCGACTCGACCATAGACGGCCACAACGACCAGATACGCATCGACGTGGGCGGACCCTCAAGGACGATCGCGGTATTGGATCCGACCAGGCCGGACATGTCCACCCCCATCGTCGATATGATCGCGCCGCCGATGATGATGAGCTCGACCAACCCGGGTGGCATATTCGGCTACAACCGAGCGCTGCCCATGCAGATCGTCAGGTGGTCTCCGAGCTCCGGCCAGTATTTCTGGTATAACGTCGGCGGAGTGTTCCCGCCGCTGTATCCCGGCGACGCCGTATGGATCAAGCCGAAGCTGGCCGATCCGACGGTGCCGGGCTCGGGCTATCCGGCCGCCGAGCCGCTCGGCTCGACCTACACGGCGAAGCCCGTTCCCACGACGCTCACCCAGGTCCCGATGACCGTCTACGCTTCGCACATCAGAGGAGTGTATCTCAACGCGGCCAAGACCGGGGCCAACTACTACGTCCACAGCCTCGCAGCCATACCGTTCAAGGCGGGCGATGCGCAGATACCGCTCACAACCGCGCTGCCGGCCGGCACTGCACAGGTCTGGGTGGACTATGTCGGATCGCAGGCCGGGGTTGACGAGGGATGGACTGCTCTGGACAATCCGGCCGTCCAGAAGGCGATCGTCGGAGGAGATCCCAGATACCTGCACACCTCTTACAGGCTTGTCAAGGTGCTTGCTCAGTCCTACCCGCTGCAGTTGACATCCAGCGGCGCCACGGATCTCGATCCCGTCACCAAGCTGCCGCTTCTCAAGCCGTGCTCGATCTCGCTGAGCACCGGCTGGAACCAGTTCGGCAACATCTTCTATAACTGGCGCAAGGCGTGGCAGGGAGGAGTGCCCGCGCCGATTGTCGGCGGCGGAGTAGACCTCACCAAGGTGGTTCCGGTGACGCCGAACTCCATCGGCAAGCTGCTGGGCGTGTATCTATCGATGACTGCTGATGTCAAGCACGACACCAACTACTATAAGCCCGGCCTGTTCCCGCTGACCGATCCAAACGCGCATCCTTACTCCCGAGGTGATGACCATATCCACTTGACCACGGTGCTGCCGGCCGGAACGACGACGGTCTACCTGAGATACGAGGCGTATCCCAAGGAAGACGTCGGACTGCCGATCAGCGCGGTCACGGTCGCCAGCCTCGGCGTCACCAAGTCGCTGGCTGACGCAAAGGCTGCCGGATGGATCGCCGACTACGCATGGAGATATGACGCGGTTGGGCGCAACTACGCTATGGTCTCGGCGACCGCAGCGGGAGCCGAGAGGGTGCTCAAGGCTTGGAGCGGCTACTGGATCAAGGCCTACGTTGACTGCCAGTTTACAATCGACCCGAATCCCAGCCTGACATCCGACTACATGGGCGTGCTCTCGACAGACAGCGAGCCGGCTCCCACAACTTCCACACAGGAGTTGGAGATGCCGCCGCCCGCGCCCAACTAAACAACATTAACGCGCGGCCCGGATACAACCGGGCCGCGCATCCTGCACACGGAGGGATCCTAAAGATGGGGACTAGAAAACTGCTGGCATGTGTGGTTGTCGGCGCGGTGTTGGCGTGCATGCTGGCCGCGTGCTCTGACGCGGCTCTGTTCGGACTTATCAAGTCCAAGAGCAAAGCGAAGGCGGCGCCCAGGCAGTCGCTGATTGTCTTCCCGTTCGATAAGGACTCCGAGTCGGCCGCCAACGTGCCCGACGAGTTCGGCAAGGACGTGGCGGAGGTCCTTCGCACCACGCTCGCAAACAGCAAGGGCTACGCCGTGATGCTCTACAAGGAGCGCCTGATGCCGATCCAGAGGGCCCTGGCCGATAACGCCGTCAAAGAGCAGGAAACCAAATCGCCTTACTTCACCGACAAGCCAAAGGCCGACAGACTCGCCGACATTCTGGCAACAGACTACTACCTTATCGGCTCCGTCGAGAGCTACACCTACGATAAGGACAAGAAAGCAGTCGATCTCGCGCTTAAGGCCGATCTTGTCCTGACCAAGACCGGAAAGGTGATGCAGGAGTTCATGGTGGGTGGTTCGGCCGCGGCGGGCGCGCAGGCGATGGAGGAGGACGAACTCCGATCCATCGCGGCAGGCAAGGCAGTGGAGGCGCTCGGCGAGAAGATCCTCTCCACATCCTCCGCCGATACCAAACCGACTGCCCAACCCAAGCCAAAACCCAAGAAATAGCCTTCCTCCCTCCCTTCTCCCCTCCTTACCAAGGAGGGGCCGGGGGAGGTGGGCGTTCTAACCCCCCTGTATCCCTCCTTGGTAAGGGGGGAAGATTGTAGTCATCAGCCTCTCCCCTCCTTACCAAGGAGGGGCCGGGGGAGGTTCGCGGACTGCACACCCGGTCCGCGTAACCGGACTCCGTTGACCTGTTGCCTCGGTCTCAACCGAGGGACACGTTTGACCCCGTACAGCCCGTAGAGTATCATACAAGTGATGCGCGCTCTATCCATATTCCTGGCTGTGGTCGCACTTGCCTCCGGCGTTCGAGTGGCCGGTGCGCCCTCGACCTACACGATGTGGCTCAAGGCTCACCCGCAGGCGATTGTTGCCGACGGGCGCAGCGAAACCACGATATCCGCCGAGGTGCGCGACGCCGCCGGCAGGCCGGTTCCGGACGGCGTCAACGTCGATTTCACGACAAGCATCGGAACCATCGAGCGAACCGCCCGCACGGCCGCTGGTGTCGCCCGAGTGCGGCTTCAAAGCACCGCGAACGTGGGCACGGCGATGGTTTCGGCGGTCGCGACCACGGGAAACGCGGTCGCGCAGCTCAGAGTCGATTTCCTGGAGCCCGGCACTGAACTCTTCGACGAGTCGTTCATCACGGTCGCCTCCAAAAAGCACCTCGGCTACGACGGCGACCGGAGGATTGTTGACTCGGCCGGCGGCGTCGTGATCGCTCATCGCGGGTTGACCATCACCGCGGAGGAAGCCCAGATCGACGTGAACTCGAACATCCTCCGCGCCAGGTGCAATATGGGCGTGGACAATATCGTTCTGCGGCGGGAGTCCAAGCGCGTCGAGGCAAGCGCGCTTTACTACGACTTCAACTCCATGACCGGCGTATTGCTCACCCCCGCCGACGACGGCGCGAAGCGCATGACGTTCCGGGGCCGAGATTTGTTCACCGAACCCGCCACCCAGGACGCCGATCAGAGGCGGTCGCTGGACTACAAGCCCGTCACGCAGGCTTCCATGTTTATCAAGGCCGCCAGCCTGGTCATCCGACCCGGCGAACAGATCAAGTTCAAGAAGGCGATCTTCTACATGGACGGCGAGCGGATGCTCAGCGTGCCGTTATACGTCGTCAACCTCAAGGGCGGAGGCGCGCAATCGAGCCAGATGCTGACCTATGGCACCGACGGCTTGCGAATGGACCTGCCGTTCTACTACTCGCTTTCTCCGTCCAGCACCGGCGCGCTCAGATTGAGGCGAAGCGAGCCGGGAGGATGGGGCTACTACTCCGGCAGGCCCGGATGGCAGTTGGATCTCGAGCAGGAGTATAATTCCGGCGGTTCGACCGAGGGAGTGTTCGCGCTCAACCGCATCACCTCGGCAAGCGACTGGGGCGCGAGGTGGACCAACCGCAGGGAGTTCGACAACGACTCCCAAATCTATACATACCTGGACTTCCCCGCCCACCGCAGCTTGTTCGGCAGCGCAAACTACAGCCGCTCGCTTGCCAACTACACGCTGTCGGTCAACGGCCGCGCAAGCAAGCCCATCAACTCTCGCGGCAGTTTCGCCACCGATGCCTACATCCGGTCCCGTCCCAAGCCGATCTTTGGCGGGGCGCTGAACTACTCGCTGATGTCGAAAGTGAGCGCGGAACGTAGACTTGGAAGCCGATTCGGCACGGGCTGCGGGCTGCAGCTCTACGGCAAGCCTATCGCGGTGCGCGGCTTGGGCAATCTGAGCACGTCGCTGACCGCGGGCCAGGACTGGGGCGCGTATCAGGGCGCGACCTTGATGGCGAACGCGGGTGTGTATCGCGGCCTCGGCAGCACGGGATCGCTCGGTCTGGACTACTCCTATGCTTGGGGCAATCCGGGGAGGGGTTACAGCCAGCATATGATCAGCGCCAATCTGAGCCTGAGCCCGTCGGCGAAGTGCAGCGCGTATGCCTATGCGACCAAGGGGTTATCGGACGGCAGCCTGAGCGCGTTCGGTTCCCTGGGCTATCTGCTCGCGCCCACCTGGCAGTTCGGCGTGCTGGGAACGTATCAGAAGTTCGGAAGCTACACCTATCCCGACGCCGAGTTCGCTCTCGCCAAGTCGATAGGCAAGCAGGAGATGAGCCTGATCTGGTCCAGCTCCCGCCGCCGCTTCCGCGTCGAGTTCTCCGCCCTGCGGTTCTGACCTCTAACCTCTTGCCTCTGACCTCTTGTCTCTGACCTCCGCGCAGCAGGTATTTCTACCAGTTTTTGCCGCATTCGCTTGACACTCGCCTCTGTGTTGGGCTAGCCCGCATTATTCACGATGTGATCAGGCTTCCCGCACACTGTCATTCTGAGCGGAGCGAAGAATCTGCTTTTCTGAGCGAGATTCTTCGCTCCGCTCAGAATGACACGAATAATGCGGGCTAGGCGGTTCATCGATTGGCTCAAGGTACAGCTCTATGGCCTCTCGAACGTTGGCCATCGCGTGTTCTATGCTATCGCCTTCGCTTATGCAGCCGGGAAGCGCCGGCACGAGAGCCGTGTGACCGCCGTCCTCGCTGGGCTCCAGTATCACTTTGAAGACCATCGCGCTTACTCCAGTTGGGGACGCACCCGTTGAAGCATTCCTATACCACGTCCGGGAGCTTGCAGGCCGGGACGGAGGCCGGCCACTACGACTCAGTCGGCCGCGTCGATGCGTTTGAGCATCTCCTGCGAATCGACGTAGCCTGCGATCCGTGCGGATGAGACTTCGTTACCGGAACGGTCGATGAAGATCACGGCAGGGTAGCCCTTGACGTCGAACTTGCGCTCGGCGGTCTGGACTGCGGCGTCGGCGCGGTTGGTGCCGTCAACGCGGAACAGTTCGAACCTGCCCATAGCTCGCACGACCGTGGGATCGCGGAACGGGCCGTCCTGCAGCTCCTTGCATACGACGCACCATTTGGCTGTGAAGTCGATCACCACCGGCTTGCCCGATCTCGCGGCCGCAGCGACGGCGCTGGGGCTGTAGGGCTGCCACGCGAGCGCGTGGTTCGCCGGCTTGGGTACTGCCAGCGCCACCCCGACAATCAGCGCGGCCATGCCGGTCGCCCTGCCCAACGAGGCCCCCACCCGACTCGCGCGAATCGACTTCTCGAAGAACGCCAGGTACAGCCCACCCGCGACCAGTACCACCGGAACGGCGTAGCGCGCGATCGAATCAGGCAGGATCGGGATCAAGAAGTATGCCGCCGCCCCGAGCAGCAGGAA
>Ga0315284_10010269_pt1 | contig 13343 bp, 14 predicted proteins | sample YL17G09_16_MG_FD_203696 | JGI IMG/M metagenome (GOLD analysis project Ga0315284, IMG submission 203696) | Sediment microbial communities from Yellowstone Lake, YNP, Wyoming, USA - YL17G09_16 | ecosystem: Environmental > Aquatic > Freshwater > Lake > Sediment | place: USA: Wyoming | collected...
TCTTTGACCTTCCGGCGAATTTTCAGGGTATACGCGCCTTAAAACCCTCTTTTCTCAGAGCAATGAAGCTCAACTGTCTTCCTTGGATCTCCCCCCAGGCACGGTAAGAATAAAAAATATCCCGGCGGCAAGATGTGCAGAATTTCAACCCATGGATGTTTTCCTTCCGCAATCCTGCATGCTCCAGAAAGTACATATTGGCCCGCTGCAAATCTAAAGACCATTTTCCTATTCCCCGTGGAGATGCCACCAACTCCCATGGAAGAGCGCTTTTTGCAAAGGCCTCCTTCACTGGCTTATCGACTTCTAAGCAACAGGCACCGATGCAGGGGCCCATGGCCGCAAGAATATTTTCGGACGCACAATTGAAAGCTTCCTTCATTTTCTCCACGGTCTTCTGGGAGATTTCCTTTGCCGTCCCCCGCCAACCCGCATGAACGATGCCCACCGCTCGTTGGATCGGGTCGAAAAGAAGGAGGGGCAGGCAATCTGCGGTGAAAACTCCCAGGGCGTAACCTTGGATACGAGTAACCAGAGCATCCCCTTCTTTCAGCCAAAATTCCGCAGGCTTTTGAGGATTTCCCTCAAAGACCACGACCCCGTCACCCTGAACCTGCTGGATGGATACCAGAGGAAAGACTTCTTCCTTATCCTTGATTGATTGCTCCCACCAATCCTGCCTGGTGACTCTTCCGCCAAATTTCCCTCTCGTTCCGAATCCATGGACGATCATTCCATTTCTTTGCCAGCCATCCACCTCTAAAAAGCCCATTCTCCCAGTTTTCATCTCCTGCTAAGAAATTTTGGACACAAATTTTTATGATCTCGTAAAAAGTCGGGGAACCCGTCACTCCTGCGAAAGCAGGAGTCCAGAACTACCTGAATTAACTGGATTCCCGCTTTCGCGGGAATGACGAAAATGGGACCAAAAAGACTTTTTACGAATCCATCAATTTTCACCTATATCAAAAGAGCTCTGTCTATACGCCCACTCTCTCCCATCGGCGTTCATCCGCGCTTTATAAAAGGATTTTCTATAAGGTCCAATCTTTCCAGCAGCCCAATGGCTTCTTCCATGTCCACAGGCATGGGGGATGAAAACCTGAGATTCTCCCCAGTCATCGGATGCACGAAGCCTAGTGAAGTGGCGTGAAGGGCTTGGCGCCTCAACCGCTGAAGTCCCTGCCGAAGAAGGAGAGGCTCAATAGAGGCCAGCCCTTTTCGACCGCCGTATAAAGGGTCACCCAGGATGGGGTGGCCGATGGAAGAGAAGTGCACCCGGATCTGGTGAGTCCTGCCAGTTTCCAGGCGAAATTCCACCAGGCAAAAATGGATGAACCGCTTCCAGACTTTCCAATACGTCCTGGCCTCCCTCCCTATTCTCGGACGGGCGGACATCTTCTTCCGGTTCGCCGGGTGTCTCCCGATGCTGGCGTCGACCTGGCCCTCATCCGGAATCTGACCGAAGACAATACCAATATACCTCCTCACCGGGGTATGCTTCTTGAATTGCTCGGATAAGCTTCGATGGGTTAAATCATCTTTGGCCACCACAAGTACCCCGGAGGTATCTTTATCCAATCTGTGGACGATCCCCGGTCGCAGAACCCCGCCGATTCCCGAAAGGTCGGGGCAATGATGGAGAAGGGCATTTACCAGGGTGCCCGAGAGGTTTCCCGCCGCCGGATGAACCACCATTCCCGCCGGCTTGTCTACCACGATGAGATGGGAGTCCTCGTAAAGAATCGTCAGCGGAATGGGTTCAGCCTGAGCCTCCAATCTTTGGAGCTCAGGAAGGGTTAGGGTGACGACATCGTTTTCCTTCAGGCGCATCCCAGCTTTGGCCTTTCTTCCCCTGACCTGAACGTTTCCTTTTTCAATCAGGTGTTTGACCTGGGATCGCGATAGTACGGTTTCCTTTTGGGAGAGGAAGACATCCAATCGCTTGGAAGAGTCCTGCGAACTTATTTGAAAGGAAATGCTCGGATTCATCCTTGAGCTGTGGGGGTCGAAGATGAACGGCCAAAAGGAAGGCGGAAGATCTTCTTTAATTTTTTTCTCTTTACCAGACTATTTATCTCATCAAGTTTTTCCCGGGTAGCTTGCTCCCCTGCCCGCAGGCATTCATCCAGATGCCCGAAGTCGGACCAATGGATTCCGTAGACCTCTGGGCAGATCACCACGTCTGCTTCTTTCAGCTGGATCTGAGTTAAGGCCAAGCGACTGATGTCGTTCGTCCGAAGGACGATGCCCAGCCCTGTATTAAACTCCTCCGCGTCATCTAGAACCTCCGCAACATCTACGCCAATAACCAGGTCTGCTCCCAACTCTCTGGCAGGGCGAATGGGAACCCGGTCGATCCAACCGCCATCCACCAGCTCACGGTCATCGATTTTTATCGGGGGGAGAATACCCGGTATCGCGCAACTGGCCTTCACTGCCGTTCTCAAAGATCCTTCCCTCATAACCACTTCCTTGGCCGATTTCAAGTCCAGGGCAACGATGGCTAAAGGGATTTGAGTTTCCTGAATTTCCACGTCATCCAGTAAAAAATTGATATTCTGGGAGAAATTTTCCTCGGAAATTGGGGCCCGCTTTGTCAAAGACTGGCTGTAGAAAAATCCCTTTTTGATGAAACTGGCGAAACGCTGGAAGATCCCTTCGTACTTGGGCGCTTCTTCGTGGTTGTGGACGTGCAGGAATTCGGGATTGGTCCTTTTGAATTCTTCGCTTTCCAAGTAACGCCGGAAGCGCTCGACGACGAAATTACATTTCGGCGACAGGGCATATGCGCTGGCCACCAGCGCCCCCATAGATGTGCCAGCCAACAGGTCAATGGTAATCCCCCCTCGCTCCAATGCCCAAAGAACCCCGAGGTGGGCCAACCCCCTGGCTCCACCACCTCCCAGTGCCAAGCCTATTCTACAGAGCTTGCTCATGCACTTTTGGGAAACCTATTCCCGAGGGGCCTTCTCCGCAACCCGGATCCTCACCTTAGCGCGTTCCAAGGCGCCTATTTCCTGTGGGTATGTCGGATCATCTTTGGAAAGAGTTTTGAGCCGCTCCTCTACCCGGGCGTTGGCTGACCTTGCCCGCTCCACGTCGATTTCTGCGGCTAACTCCGCCGTATCCGTCAGAATGGTTGTTTTCGTCGGGGTGACCTCGGCGAAACCGCGGTTGATGGCCAGGAAGTGAACTTCTTTATCCCGCCGGTAGTGCAATTCCCCGATGCGCAAGGAAGTAAGGAAGGGAGCATGACCCGGAAGAACCCCAAAATCTCCTTGACTCCCGGGGACGTAAGCTTCCTCCACCTTCGAGTTAACCACCAAGCCATAAGGCGTGACGATCTCTAAGAGGAAAGTTTTATCCACTTGGCAGCACCCTTAGCCCATAGCCCCTAGGCGCTCAGCCTTGGCCACGGCATCCTCGATCGTTCCCACCATGTAGAATGCCTGCTCTGGAAGATGGTCCCACTTTCCCTCCACCAACTCTTTGAACCCCCGAACGGTATCTTTGATCTTCACAAAGACCCCCGCCGTTTGGGTGAATTCCTGGGCTACAAAGAATGGCTGGGAAAGAAACCGTTGAATCTTCCGGGCACGGGAAACGATGATCTTATCCTCCTCGGAAAGCTCATCCATCCCCAGAATGGCAATAATATCTTGAAGATCTTTATACTTCTGCAGGATAAACTGGACCCTGCGGGCCACTTGGTAATGCTCCTCCCCCAGGATCAACGGGTCCAGGATGCGGGAGGTGGAATCCAGCGGGTCCACAGCCGGGTAAATGCCCAATTCAACAATCTGTCGGGAGAGAACCGTCGTGGCGTCCAGATGGGCAAAAGTGGTGGCCGGAGCAGGATCCGTCAGGTCATCCGCCGGAACGTAGATGGCCTGAACGGAGGTGATCGATCCGCGCTTAGTGGAAGTAATTCGCTCTTGCAATTCACCCATCTCTGTAGCCAGGGTAGGCTGATACCCAACGGCCGAAGGCATTCTTCCCAGAAGGGCCGAGACCTCCGAGCCAGCCTGGGTAAAACGAAAGATATTATCGATGAAAAGAAGGACGTCCTGCCCCTCTTCATCACGGAAGTATTCGGCCGCGGTCAGGGCGGAAAGTCCTACTCGCGCGCGCGCCCCCGGGGGTTCGGTCATTTGGCCATAGATCAAGGCCGTCTTCTCCAGGACCCCTGACTGCTTCATCTCCAGCCAGAGGTCATTGCCCTCGCGGGTGCGTTCCCCCACGCCGGCAAAGACCGAAAACCCTCCGTGTTCCATGGCCACGTTATGGATCAATTCCATGATGACCACCGTTTTCCCAACTCCTGCCCCGCCGAAGAGCCCGATCTTCCCCCCCTTCAGATAAGGCGCCAAGAGGTCAACCACCTTGATCCCCGTCTCAAAGGGCTCCATGGTGGTGGATTGTTCCGCAAACGATGGGGCCGGGCGATGGATCGGGTAACGCATTTTCGTTACGACCGGCCCCATTTCGTCTACGGGCTCTCCCACCACGTTCAGGATCCGGCCTAAGGTCTCCCGACCGACGGGTATGGTGATCTGGTCTCCGTAATAGGTCGCCTTCGTGCCCCTAACCAACCCATCTGAAGTATCCATGGCCACGCAGCGGACGATTTCATCCCCCAAGTGTTGGGCCACCTCAACGATCAAATTCTCCTCCCGGTTATCGATGCGGGGGTTGGTAAGTTTGAGTGCACCGTATATGGGAGGCAGTTCCCCCTCGCCAAACTCAACGTCCACGACCGGTCCGATGACCTGGACGATCTTTCCTACTTGAATCACTTTTCTCCTCCTGAATTCGCTTTCAGTTAAGCTCAACCAACTTTTAAAATTTATTGCTGAGCGCTGAAGGCTGATAGTTGAACGCCTAAGATTTTCACTTCAGCGCTTCCGCACCGCTGACGATCTCGATCAACTCTTTGGTGATGGCCGCCTGCCGGGCTTTATTGTAAACCAAGGTCAGCTTTTCGATCATCTCTGCGGCATTGTTCGTGGCATTCTCCATGGCTGTCATTCGAGCTCCATATTCAGAGGCTACGGATTCCAACAGAGCGTGGTAGACCTGCACTTCCACGTACATGGGCAGAAGCCTGTCTAAAATTTCCCCTTCTGAGGGCTCATAAAGATACTCCACGGCCGCGGGACCCCCTTTTGCAGGGGGCTGAACCAGGGTGAGTGCTTCTTCTCCCCCGGGTATGACCGGCAAGACTTTTCTTAACACCACCCTTTGCTGAATTGCTGATCGAAACTCGCTGTAAAGCAGATAGATTCCGTCCACCTGCTTTTCAATGTAGGCCTTTGCCAACTCCTGCCCGATGCGCGAGGCCAAGAGATAGTCTATTTTCCCGAAAAAGTTGATATATTCCCTCCGGATGTTCACCTTCCGTCTTCGGAAGTAATCCCGACCCTTTCGCCCGATGAAGGAGAGGGCGAGTTCCTCGCTCTTGACCTTCTCTTCCTCCATGAACCGCTCGGCCCTCTGAATCAGGTTCATGTTGAAAGCACCGCAGAGGCCCCGGTCCGAGGTGAAAACAACTACCTCGATCCGCTTCGGTTCTCGCCGGGCTAACAGAGGATGCGCTTCTGCCGAGGTCCTCGCCGCCAGGCTGTTCAGAACTTCGAGCATCTTTGTGGCGTAAGGCCGGGTAGCCAAGATACTTTCCTGAGCCCGCCGGAGTTTGGCCGCCGCCACCATCTTCATGGCTTTGGTGATCTGCTGGGTGGACCGAACGCTGGCAATCCGCTTCCGAATATCCCGAAGGCTTGCTTTAGCCATGTCTAATCACTCCGCCTTAAACTTGCCCTTGAACTCCTCCAGAATGCTCTTGACCTTTTTTTCCAGGTCGGAATCCAGGGCTTTCTTCTCGCGGATCTCTTTAAAAACTTCCGGATACTGGCTCTCCACGAGCTTGTAAAGTTCTTCCTCGTATCTTTGCAGGGCGCTTTCCGGGTACATTTCCAGGTGCCCATTCGTGCCGGTAAAGATGATCAGAATTTGTTTTTCCACCGGAAGAGGCTTGTATTGGGGTTGTTTGAGAATCTCCACCAACCGGCTCCCCCGGGCGAGTTGGGCCTGCGTAGCCTTGTCTAAATCGCTGCCAAATTGGGCGAAGGCAGCCATTTCCCGGTACTGGGCCAAATCTAACCGCAGGCTTCCAGCCACCTGTTTCATCGCCCGAATCTGGGCATTCCCGCCTACCCGGGAGACGGAAAGTCCAACATTGATCGCCGGGCGGACCCCGGAATAAAAGAGTTCCGACTCCAAATAGATCTGCCCATCGGTGATGGAAATGACATTCGTGGGAATGTAGGCCGACACGTCTCCAGCCTGGGTCTCGATGATCGGCAACGCAGTCAGGGACCCTCCCCCCAGCTCGTCGTTCATTTTGGCTGCCCTCTCCAAGAGACGCGAATGGAGGTAAAAAATGTCTCCTGGATAAGCCTCCCGTCCAGGGGGCCGACGTAAGAGGAGGGAGAGCTGTCGATAGGCCTGAGCATGCTTGGAGAGGTCATCATAAACGCAAAGTGCATGCCTCCCGGAATCCCGGAAATACTCTCCCATGGAGCATCCGGAATAAGGGGCGATGTACTGTAACGGGGCGGGCTCTGACGCTGTCGCCGCCACAACTGTGGTGTATTCCATCGCCCCGTATTTCCTGAGGATATCTACCACCCGGGCGACCGTAGAGCGTTTCTGGCCAATGGCAATGTAAAAACAATAAACCCCTGCCCCTTTCTGGTTGATGATCGTGTCTACAGCCAACGCCGTCTTCCCTGTTCCCCGGTCCCCGATGATCAGCTCCCGCTGGCCCCGGCCGATGGGGATCATGGAATCAATGGCTTTCAGGCCAGTCTGCAGCGGCTCTTTCACTGGTCGCCTGGCAATGATCCCAGGAGCCTTCTGTTCGATGTTGCGAAAATGTTTGGCTTCTATGGCCCCGCCTTCGTCAATGGGCTGACCCAACGAATTCACCACCCGCCCGATGAGTTCTTCGCCCACGGGGACCTGGGATATGCGATTCGTCCTCTTTACCGTATCCCCTTCGCGGATCAGGGTATCTTCGCCAAAAAGCACGGCCCCCACATTATCCTGCTCTAAATTTAAGGCCATACCGTAAACCCCATGGGGAAATTCTAAGAGCTCTCCGGCCATGACATGGTCTAACCCATAAATTCGAGCGATGCCATCTCCCACAGAAAGGATCACCCCTGTCTCGGCCACATCCAGCTTGCGATCGAATCCCTGGATTTGGCTTCGAATGATTTCGCTTATTTCATCGGCTCTAATCTGTACCGCCATTTTCGCTCACTCCTTATATAGATTCTCTTTGACTTTTAAAAGCTGAGTCTTCAGGCTTCCATCATAAATCACATTGCCGACCTCGGTTAAAACCCCTCCGATTAGGGAGGGGTCTTTGGCCACGGAAAGAATGACCTCTTTCCCCGTCATAGATTCCAACTGACCTTTGATGGCACTCACTGGCTCGGAGGGAAGCTCCAAGGCCGTGACCAAATTGGCCCGAATGCGTTTGGAGACTTCATCGCAAAGGCTCTCGTAAGACCTGACAATTTCGGGAAAATGATCCATCCGTTCTCGGTCGATCAGTAAATCCATAAAATCAACCGTTGAATCAGATAGGTCAAGAGGTTTACTTACGGCCTTGGCGATCGCCTTCCGGGAGGGTACTGGATAGGCGGAGCTTAGTAGGACGGCCTTCAACTCTTTATTTACTTTAAGGAGGTCGGCCATTTTCTCCAAATCTTTTCCTAAGGCTTCATAATTCCGCCCCTGCAGGCCAATTCCCAAAAAAGCCCGGGCATATTTTCTAGCCAGAGTTAAGCTGATCACCTGAGTTCCCTTACCTTCCCCATGAATTCTTCAACCAACTTCTCGTGGTCCTGAGGTTGAGTGGCCTCCCTCAAGAGCTTTTCTGCCATTTCCATGGATAGGTCCACCATTTCTTTCCTCAGGATAAAACGCGCCTTTCTAACCTCTTGCTCGGCAACTACCTGAGCTTGCTTCCGAATCCGATCGCCTTCCTCCTGTGCGCGTTCGATAATTCTCTTGCGTTCCACCTCGGCCTCTTGGGAGATTTCTTGGTGGAGATTGTCGATTTCCTGGCTCAGCGAATGGAGTTTCTCCTCCCATTTATCGAAATGGGCCCGGGATTTTTCTTCCTTTTTGGCGGACTGCTCCAGGGAGTTCTTGATCTCCTGCTGCCTTTTTAAAAGAAATGCACGAACAGGCTTTTTCAAGACATAGATGAGCAGCGTGACCAGCAGAACGAAGCTGGCGATCTGCCAGAAGACTTCCCCGGTGATGCCCCCTCCCTTATCTCTGGCAGCCCAAAGATCATTTGCGGAAAGGGCAGGCGAAAGAATCCCGAGGATGCCAAACCAGAACCAAAGAGAAAACCTGGTCATTGAAGGCTCCTTCCCAGAATTTTTTCGGCAATCTCTCGGGAGAGGTTTGGGGCTTGAAGCTGGAGGTCAACTCGGGCCGTCCCCATCTCTTTGGCGATCTTTATTTTCATTTCCTGGATTAACCGATTGGCCTCTTCCACGGCTTTTTGCAAAATCTCCATCTCCTTCCCCAAACCTTCTTTGCGCATTTCTTCTCGACTAGCCGCCCCTTGGGCTTGGGCTGCGAAAATCGCTTCCCGATAATGCTCCACCAGCTCTTCTGTCCTCTGCTGGAGCTCTCTGGCCCTCTTTTCAGCTTTCTCCACCCGATCTTTTCTCTCTTGTAGGATGCTCAAAAAAGGCCTGAAAGCTACTTGACTTAAGATAACCACCAAACCCAGGACTATGGCCAGTTGAATGACCAAGGTGAGGTTCAACTCGATCATGGAGTCGTCTCCCTAATTTTCAGAATGTTTTTAGGCAAATTATTTGGTTTGATTTTTCCCTTCAGACTCGACTTCCCCCATCCTTTCAAGGTCCCCAGACATATGGGAAGTGCCTTGAAAGATTACTCCCTCGCCGAAGAGCAGGATTGGGGAACTAATGTCACCATAAATTTTGGCCGGGGAATACGCTTCAATCCGGGTTTTGGCGGTGATCGTTCCATGGGCTTCTCCCCGGATTAAGACCACACCGGCCTGAATCTTCGCTCGGACAACGGCCTTTTCTCCGATGATAAATATCCCGTTGCTATGGATTTCGCCGGTGAACTTTCCATCGACCCGAACGGCTCCTTCAAAGGTCAATTTCCCTTCGAATTCCGTTCCCAGACCCAGGAGGGTGTTGATTTCTTCTTTTTGTTTCTTCTTGTTACTCAGACTTGACACCCCTTTCAACCCCCTCCTCTGCGGAGCAGGTCGATGATCCGATCCAATTCGTCTGGAGAATAAAATGCAATTTCGATCCTCCCTCGCCTTCTTTTTCCCACGATTTTCACTTTTGTTCCCAAAGCCCGCTGAAGCTCTTCCACTAAGGGGTTCCATTCTTGGTTATTTTTTGAAGGGGCCGAGTGGCCTTTGGAACGAAGCTTCTTAACCAAGCTTTCAGTTTGGCGAACGGAAAGACCGGCTGTTAGCACTTTCTTCAACGCCAGTCTTTGCTTTTCCGGCCCTTCAAGGCTCAGGAATGCCCGAGCATGCCCCATGCTGATCGCCCCCTCTACCAAGCATTGCCTGATTTCCGGGGGAAGTCTTAGCAGGCGGATCGTGTTGGTGACGCTCGTTCGGTCTTTTCCAACCCTTTTGGAGACTTCTTCCTGGGTTAAGTGAAAATGGTCTATCAATCTCTTAAAAGCTTCGGCTTCCTCGATGGGGTTTAGGTCTTCCCTTTGAAGATTCTCGATCAAAGAAAGCTCCAGAATTTCTGAATCGGGGACATCTTTGATCAAAATGGGAACTTCTTTAACCCCGGCCTTCTGTGCGGCCCGCCACCTGCGCTCTCCGGCGATGAGTTCGTAACCTTCACCCTTACGGCGGACTACCAGCGGCTGGAGGATTCCTTTCTCTCGAATGGATCCCACCAGCTCCTGGAGATGTTCATCATCAAAAGCCTTTCGGGGTTGAAACGGGTTTGGCTGCACCTCCTCGATTCCGCAGAAGTGGAAGGCTCTTTTTGCTTCCAAATCTGAGGATTGCTTTTCTGGGATCAAGGCTGCCAACCCTTTTCCCAATGCCTGCCGTCCGGCCAACGCTCCTAGTCCTTCTTCTCTCTTTCCGAGCTGTTCGTTCTTTTAAAAAAAAACTGAATGCCGATTCACTTTAAACCAATCGAAAGAAAAATGTCAAAAAAAAAATTAGAGTTCCCTGAAAAAATCCAAAGGGGGCTTTGAGCATTGGACCCCCAAACATTCTTAGCAGGGCATAATCCACTTTTTCAGGGACAGCCATTAATGTTCGTGGGTTAAAACCTCTTTAGCCAAGTCCAAATAGCTCTCTGCACCACGCGAGTCAGCATCATACAAGATGATCGGCTTTCCGAAACTTGGGCATTCGCTTAGACGCACATTTCTGGGGATGACCGTATTGAAGACCATGGGCCCGAAATGCTTTCTTACTTCTTCGGTCACCTGATGAGAAATGTTATTCCGTTTATCGAACATGGTCAGCAAAATTCCCTCAATTTTTAGCCAAGGGTTTAAGTTATTTTTAATTAACTCAATAGTTTTCAATAGTTGTGATAATCCTTCCATAGGATAGTACTCGCATTGCAGCGGGACGAGCACTGAATCGGAGGCCGTCAGCGAATTAACTGTGATAAGGCCCAAGGAAGGGGGACAATCGATGATCAAAAAATCGAATTCCTCTCTGACTTCCTTCAAGGCATTCCTCAGGCGCATCTCTCGGTCCGGAAAGGGGACTAATTCGATTTCTGCTCCGATCAGGTCAATGTTCGACGGGATGATCTTCAGAAAATCAAGCTCCGTATCCCGAAGCAAATCCTTGAGGGGCACTTGCTCGATCAGGGCATGATAGATGCTCCGGTTGACTTCTTCTCTAGATATGCCGAGTCCACTGGAGGCATTTCCCTGAGGATCGATGTCGATCAGTAAGGTTTTCTTCTCGGCGACGGCCAGTGACGCCGAGAGGTTGACCGCGGTGGTGGTCTTGCCTACTCCCCCTTTTTGGTTGGCGATGCTGATCACTCGGGCCATTTCCCAAATTCCCCCCCGCAAGACTTTAGCCTTTCTAAAAATGATTTTTCAAGAAAAAAAGAAAGGGATAAATGTTTCACGTGAAACATCATGATCATTCTCTATGCCTTCCTAAGGCCGATGAGGATCCGTTCATGGCCTAAAAATGGCAATCGGAGCCGATAGAAGAAATCCAGCTTCAAGCCCATTTGCTCCATGGCCGGCAGGCTTTTTCCCAACTCTGCCTCCCCCTTCTTCCCTTTCATTGCCAAAAGGATTCCTCCCGGACTTAGAAAGGGGAGTCCTGTGGCAGCTAATTTCAGCAAAGACCCGAAGGCTCGGGAGATGACAAAATCAAATATCCCCCCAAAATCCTGTCCTATTTTCCTCTTTTCCTCGGACCACTGGATTTCTATCCCTTCAAGGCCTAAGTTCCGGACAAGATTTTTCAAAAAAAAGACCTTCTTTTGAGTCGCCTCCATTAAGACTACCCTTAGATCGGGGCGGACAATTTTTGCGGGGATACCGGGAAACCCTGCTCCCGAACCTAGATCAACGATGGAGGCTCTTTGCTGGAGATATTTCAGAACTGTAAGAGAGTCGAGGAAATCCTTCAAAATAATCTCCCGGTCACTGGCTCTGCTCATCAAATTCATACGCTTGCCCCAGGTCTTCAATTCATCCATGTATTTCCTAAAGGCCAGAATATGCTCGTTGGTCAACATAAGGCCGAGTTCTGCCGCTCCTTCGATGAGTAACCTGGGAAACTCAGTTTGAATCACTGCCGTCCAATTGAAGTTGAGATCCTAAAACCCTTGTTGAGGTATTCGGAAAATTTTTTCGAACAAAGCTCCAAATTGCAAAAATCCCCCTGCAAATCATCCCTGGCCCAAATAATGGTTTTAAGGCCTTGACAACCTTAATTTGGATACAAGGGAGGATGAAGAGAACTCTTGCCCGTGGCAATCCTTTTAAGGTAGATCATCAGGATGGAAATGGCCGCTGGCGTAACCCCGGATATCCGGGAAGCCTGTCCCAAAGAAAGGGGTCTTATTTTCGCCAATTTTTCTTTGACCTCAGCCGTGAGGCCGGGTATAACCTTGAAATCCATGTTCGCTGGTAACCGTATGCCTTCCAGCTTTAAAAGCTTACCTACATGTTCCTCTTGCCTCTTAATGTAACCTGCATACTTGGTCTGAATTTCCACCTGCTCTGCTACCGCAGGATCGGTTAGAGCGCAGGCCTGGTCAAAAGCCTTTAGGTCATAATAAGAAATCTCCGGCCTGCGGAGAAGCTCGATCAAGGAAATCGAGTTTTTTAAAGGCGAGCTTCCCAGAGCCTTCAGCCGGTCATTGGTTCCCAAGGTAGGTTGGATAATGAACTTATTAAGCCTTTCGAACTCTTTTCTTAGGTTAAATTCTTTCTGTATAAATTCAAAGTAATCTTTATCATTCACCAATCCAACAGACCGCCCTTTTTCTCTTAGCCGAAAGTCTGCGTTGTCTTCCCGGAGAAGCAGGCGGTATTCAGCCCGAGACGTGAACATCCGGTAGGGTTCTTTAGTGCCCTTGGTCACAAGATCATCAATCAAAACCCCTATGTAGGCTTCTTCTCGCCCCAAGATCAGAGGTTCCTTTCCTCTAATCTCCAAAGAGGCGTTGATCCCGGCCATAAGCCCTTGAGCTGCAGCCTCTTCATACCCCGAAGTACCGTTAATCTGCCCCCCAAAAAATAAGTTCTTTACGAGCTTGGTTTCCAGGGAGGGCATTAGTTGAATGGGGTCTGCATAATCATACTCGACGGCGTACCCTGGACGAATGATTTCCACCCTCTCCAAACCCAAGATAGAGCGCAGCGTCTTAAGCTGAATGTCCATAGGCAAGCTTGTGGCGAGGCCATTAGGGTAGACCTCAAGGGTGTCTAACCCCATCGGTTCTAGAAAAATCTGATGCTGGTCCTTGTCCGGGAAGCGAACAACTTTATCCTCGATCGAAGGACAGTATCTGGGTCCAATACCCTTAATAATTCCGCAATAAAGGGGGGAACGATCAAGTCCCGAGCGGATGATTTCGTGGGTTCTTGGGTTAGTGTAAGTGATGTAACAGGGGACCTGCTGTAATAGAATTGCTTTATTGCTGAACGAAAAGGGCTTCGGCGGGTCGTCACCCCTTTGTTCCTTAAGCTCAGAAAAATTAATGCTCTTTCTGTCCAGGCGCGGGCAGGTCCCGGTTTTT
>Ga0315284_10010270_pt1 | contig 13342 bp, 7 predicted proteins | sample YL17G09_16_MG_FD_203696 | JGI IMG/M metagenome (GOLD analysis project Ga0315284, IMG submission 203696) | Sediment microbial communities from Yellowstone Lake, YNP, Wyoming, USA - YL17G09_16 | ecosystem: Environmental > Aquatic > Freshwater > Lake > Sediment | place: USA: Wyoming | collected...
CGTATCGAAACCACCTCACCAATAAAGCTCGTTTCCGCAAAGTTCTCCTGTCTACGCGGTGGTTTCGATACGGCGCGGGGGTGATGGAAAGAGGCGGTGAGGCTTTCTTGCCTACTCAACCACCGTACCAGGGACTCTCGTCGCAAGGCAAAGCGAATTTAATTCGGCAAAGAGCATAATGGCCGGTCTACGATAAGACACCTCCTTCACGCAATAGCAAATTCCAATTTTCATTTTTCATTTTTCATTTTCTTTCCAGCCCCTTGACTACCAAAGTCGTCGGTGATACAATTGATTAACTACAATGATAGTCATCAGGGGGTTGTCGTGGGACGTCCGGCATTGGGGAATCAGGAGCTGTTGCTGTTGAACTATCTCGCCGAGCACGGTCCGTTGAGCGTGGGTGAGGCGGCGGAGAATTTCGGCAAGGCGCACGGCCTGGCGCGCACCACGGTGCTCACCATGATGGAGCGCCTGCGGCAAAAGGGGCGGCTGACGCGCGAGAAGGTGGGCAACACTTATCAATACCGGCCCAGCCTTCCCAAAGATGAGCTGCAGCGCGGGCTGGTGGATGAATTCGTCCGCAAGACGCTGGGCGGCTCGCTGGAGCCGTTCGTCTCCTACCTGGCGCATGGCGCGCGACTGACGGAACAGGAGATCGACCAGCTGCATCAATTGGTCGATCAACTGGAGGATCGGAAGAAAAGATAGTCTGCGACGGTCATCCACACAGAAGCTGGTATTTCCAGGCAGATAGGAGGTTGCTATGCGAAGATACTCGGTTCTTACGGTGATCCTGTCATGTGTTGTGGTGCAGCTTAGCGTTGCCGCGTTGGCCGCCGGCACGCTGCCCACCCCGGCCAGGCCGCTGCCGAAATACATCCACTTCACCGAGATCCACCAGGCACTGAACGCCAGGGGTGAAGTCGTGCGAATATTCCCCGACGGCGAGTGCTGGTATGCTCTCCCATTTAACTGGCGCATCGAAGATCCCGCGCGGATTGAAGTCAGGAAGGAGACGCCGGATCAAGGGGTGATGCTGAGCTGGCTCGATAAAGAGAACATGGAGTCCAATCAGCAACCGGTCGCCAATCCGCAGCGCATCCCCGCAGACTATGCGCTGCCCGATTACATCATTCGCGACGCAAAGGGCGTGAAAGGGCTCACGGTGGTCAACGGCACCGGGAAATACGAGGGTGCCGCGTACCCGACGGTGACCGTGACCCGGCCGGCGACGAAGGACAATAAGGGCCGGGCGCATGGTCGGGAAAAGGATATCATGTATCTCGATCCGAAAACCGGTTGGATCGCGGTACGCATCCATGAAAGATATGATGCGACGGATAAATGGGTGCTGGACCGCTAGATTTTTCCCACCGATTATCCGGACACACTGGCGGATGACCTGTTCACCATCCCGGACCACCCTACCGCCGATGAGTGGAGAGGTGACGGCGGCCCGGCGACACAGGCCCGGTTGTACAAGCCCCGCAGCGTGGCGCTGGATGCGGACGGCAATCTCTACATCGCGGATTGGAAGGATCGCCGCATCCGCCGGGTCGATGCGAAGACGGGGATCATCACCACGGTGGCCGGCGGGGGACGTCAACCCCGGTCCATTCCCCAGCATGCGACGGAGACAGGGTTCGCGCCCCTGTGGGCCGTCGCCGTTGATCCCGGCGGCAATCTCTGGTTCTCCGACGAATCGGCTTGCCTGTATAGGGTCGATCTGAAGACGGGAATCCTGAGCACGCATATCGATGCAAACGGTGGGCAGGGCAAGCCGTTGGCCGGCAGCCCGATCAAATTCGGGCCCATCCGCGAGCTGGCGGTCGATCGCAACGGCAACCTGTATTTTCCGTCGGGTTACGGGCACGTGCTGCGCTATAACCCCGGGCAAAAGGCAGTCAGCGTCGTTGCCGGGGGTGGGAAGACGATGGACGATGGCGTCCCTGCGTGGCAGGCGATGCTGGGCAACCTGCAGGGGCTGGCGATTGACGGGAAAGGCAACCTGTATTTTGCGGTATATGGAAGGACCGTCATCCGCCGGGTGACCGATAACGGCACCGTGGAGACGGTGTTCGGCCCTGACCGATCCCTCAGCTTGCCTGCCGGCATGGCTTTCGATCCGCAAGGCGGATTGCTCTTTACCAGAGCGGGCGGAAATCGCGTCTACCGCATCGATCTGAACGACCGCACCGTCACCCTGGTCGCCGGCGACGGCTGGCAGAACGGCCTCACCGGCGATGGGCGCTTTGCCGGCGACGGCGCGCCCGCCACCCAGGCCAGCCTGTGGGCGCCCATCGGCATCGCCGTGGACGCGCAGGGCAATATCTACATCGCCGACAGCGGCAACAATCGCATCCGGAAAGTGGATGCCGCCACCGGCATCATCACCACCGTGGCCGGCAGGGGAGAGCCGGCACTGCCGCAGCCGTAACGCTCGCCCGTGGAAGGGAGACGGCAATGATGACACATACGCTTGCTTCGTTGAGCTGTACCAATCATCTTTTCGGCGCTTCCTGGGCCGCCTCCCTCTGGCGGGCCACCTGGCAGGGTGGCCTGGCGCTGCTGCTGGTCTGGATGATCTGCCGCGCCTGGCCGGCGGTACCGCCGCGCCTGCGGGTGTGGCTGTGGCGGCTGGCGTATCTGAAGCTGCTGGTGGCGTGGTTGTGGGCAGGGGCGGTGACACTGAATTTCCTGCCGGGGCTGCCGCGCCTGCCGGTGCCGAAGCTGGCGGCGCAACCCTCCCCGCCGGCGACAACCTTACACCAGCCGGCGACCACTGTTCCTCTGACAAAATCCGCCGTCAAGTCTGCTGCCAAATCATCCCCGAAGCCGGCTCCCACCGCCGCGGTTTTGCAACCGGCCGGATCACCTCTGCCCGCCCAATCCGCCGCGCACCCCTGGCAATGGGCCGACCTGCTGCCGCTCCTCGGCGTCGTGTGGGTGCTGGGCGTGGCCTGGGGCGTTGTGCGGTTGTTATTGTCCATGCGGCTGGTCCACCGTCTCCGCCGCGAAGGGCATCCGGTGGGGGAGGAGGCACTGTTGCGGCTGCGGGTGCAGATGGTGAAGCAGATGGGCCTGCGCAAAGCGCCGATGCTGCTCGCCCACCCCAGCGAAGGCCCGCTGCTGCTGGGCATGGTCCACCCGGTGATCATCGTGCCGGAGGCCATGCTGGCCGGGAATGAGGAAGAGCTGCAGCTCGCTTTGGCCCATGAGCTGGCCCACGTCCGCCGCCGCGATATCCTTTGGGGCTGGCTGCCCGTCGTGACCGAGCTCCTTTTCTTCTTCCACCCGCTGGTCTACCTGGCCCGCCGCGAATATCGCCTGGCCCAGGAGATCGCCACCGATGCCCAGGCCCTGCACCGCACCGGCGCCGCCCCCAAAACCTACGGCGCCATGCTGGTGAACGGCGCCGCCTTTCAGGCGGGCTACCGCCCGGTGCCGGTGGCAGTGGGCATCATGGAGTCCTATCACATTTTACACAGGAGGTTGTCAGCAATGCGCCACCTTTCCCCTTCTACCCGGCAGTATATGCTGGCCGGCATCCTGGTCTGCCTGCTGGCGCTGGTCGCCCTGGTGCCCTGGCGGCTCTCCGCGCAGGAGGAAGCGCTGGCGCGCATCCCGCACGTGCCGCAACTGGTCCCGCAGTTCATCGGCCGTCAGAACGGTAAACTGTATGTCAGCCTGGATAACCGTCACCTGTATACCCTGGGACGCAACGGCGTCGTCCTCTGCAGTATGCAAAACGGACTGATCGAGCACGCCTCCGGAAGTTTCGCCTGGGTGTCTGATGTCGTGGTCGGTGTGGACGGCCGCTACGCGGTGTATGCACTCGGCACCCCGTTTCCCGCCGTGGTCTGGGACCTGCAGGAAGAGCGGATCGCCGCGCGCTGGCCGGATTCCGTCACGAATCTGTATCCCGTGTCCGATAACAAGCGCGTCTGGACCGTGAATAACGGATCGACGGGGCTTGAACCGGTGACGAAAACGCTCGTGTTGCGGGAGCTGCTGACCGGGAAAGTCATTCGCTCGGTTCCCGGCATCACCGGGGACTTGCGGGCGATCAGTCCCAACGGCAGCAAAGCCTTCACCGTCATCGGGGAAACGAATCAGCCGGGGGGCAAGCCTTCCCGCTTCGCCGGCGTGATCTGGGACCTGGCGACCGGCAAGAAAATCACGCGGCTACAGTGGACTAAGGCCAGCGTCCAGTTGCTGAAAACTCCCGCGCAATTCACGCCCGACGACAGCATCCTGGCGATCAAGACCGAGACGATCGATCTCTGGAATACCCGCACCGGCGCGAAAGTCCGCACGCTGACCCGGCCCGATCCGGAGCAGGTCGGGACGATCTCCGCGATGGCTCTTTCCCCCGACGGCAAGTGCGTGGCCGCCGCGTGCATCAACCAGGCCGGGGGCTCGATCATCCTCTGGGACCTGGCGACCGGCCGCCGGCTTGCCGCCCTCAACCCCGGAACGCCGGCGGGCGAAATAAGGCAGCGGACGGAAGAAGACGTCCGCCGGCTCGGGCAGCCGGCCCCGGAGTATGTCCCGCCGCCGCCGACGGGCGAGATGATCGAAAACCTGGTATATTCCGCCGATGGCAAGTGCCTGTGCTATTCCATGCGGCATGAAACCGGCGAGGCGCCGGCGGCAAAGAAGAGCATGCTCAGCGTGTATTGCCTGGACATCACCGAGAAGAAACTCCGCTGGGTGCACGAGGAGCCGCAGCTCGGTCGGCAGGCGCGATCTGCCGTCCTGTCGAAGGACAACACGAAGCTGGCAATCTTCGACAGCTCCGTCATCTCGGTCTGGGACCTGACCCGGGGCTGCCTGGCCCGGGAAATCAACCTGCCCGACGATATGCATGTCGATTATGACAACGTCCTCTTCACCCCGGACGGCACGCGGCTGCTCGCCAGCGCGCAGATTGAACGAAAAGCTTCTTTTCCGCATTACAGCCCGGAGCCCCCGCGCGAGCCGGCCCATTTACTGGTGTGGGACACGGTGACGGGCGCCCTGCTGCATGATCTGCCGCTGCAGGAACGGGCGCTTAACCGGATCGCCGTCAGCCCTGACGGCACGCGGGCGGCAACCTGTGGCATGCGCGCCGGATCGATCATATTGTGGAACACCGCCGACTGGAGCGTGGTGAAGCGGCTCGACCTGCCGGAGAGACCGTTCGTTCGCGCGGAATTCAGTCCGGACGGGCAGTGGCTGGCGTGGACCGCCGCCGTCATCAATACAGCCGCCCCCAAAAATACCAACAGATTTCTCTATTCGACCGTCTCGCTGCTCAACCTGGCTACCGGCAAGATCACCGAGCACCGCACCGAGGCGACATACGATCACATGATATTCTTCAGTCCGGATAGCCGCCAGCTGGTGGTGTCGAGGAATCAAAGTGACAAAGACGTCCTCACCTTCGTGCTGCTCGATGCCGCAACCGGCCGGGAGGTCGTGCTGGAGCAGCCCGATTTCATGAAACAGAACCTGCGGCCACACTCGCTCCATCTCTATTATGACCAGCCCGCCCGGACGATCGGCTGCCTTTTCGCGAATCCCTTCGATCTCTCCGAAGGCAGTCTGGTGACCTGGGACGCCGGCAGCGGGAAGATCCGGCGCATCGAGAAGCGCGACCGCCGCTATGTCGGCACCCGGCTGCTCAACACGGATCCGAATATCCAGGTGCTGTGCTCGTATACCTCTCTGAATATGACTGATTGCGTCACGCTGGTGCCGTTATCGCAACTGCAGCACGAGCGCTACCCCCAGGTCTCCGCGACCTTCCGCTGGTTCGACGGCGGCCAGTGGCTCGTCACCACCGCGGACGGCTACTACGACTGCACGCCCGATCTCGCCAAAAATCTCGCCTGGAAATTCAACGGCGCCATGTACCCCTATCAGCAGTATGAAAAGCAATACCATCGCCCGGACTTGATGCGGCAGGCGCTGGCACGGCAGTGATCCAGGAGGCGATATGAATCCACCTCGCAAAACACGGCGGAATCCATGGTTGCGCAGGTTGCTGATCTCTATCTGCATCGCGGCGCCGGGCAGCGCGGAGGGGTTGCTGATCTTTCACACCTGGGACGGCCGGGAAGTCTGGAGCGTCACGGCGCCGATGGACGGCGTGTGTGGGTGGACTTATCGGTTGGAATTCAGACAACCCCCATTCTGTTCGCCGAGCGGGCGCGCGATTGCGGCGGTGGACAGGAATATGAGTACCACGCGGTTATATTCGTGGCTAGATGGCCGCCTGCTCGGGACGGTGGAGCTGCCGGCGCCGGACGGCAAACATGTCGTCATGGCCGCGTATTCCCTGGCAAGAAAACGCCCGGAAACCCTGATCTTCGCGCTGCCGTGAGGGATCGCGCTCCTTGCTGAACTGAACACCACACCACAACATATCATTGTAGATAAGATTCCCGCCGTGGGACCAGGCTATTCTGGTGCTGGCTATATATATCAATTTAATTTATATATCTGCAATACTACACAATCCCTTTTTGCTTATAGAGTGGAAACGGAAGCTTGGAAGGTTATACCGTTTCGTGAGGAAGCGGGCGCAGACCATCTTTTCCGGGCTGCCTCGGTCAGCGCGGCGGAGGGACAGAGGGGCAGTTGAAAAAGCTATGCCAATCTCCGGTCTCGAAATACCGGCAAGCCCGTTTGTAGTAAGGCACGCAGCCGGAGCGGAGTGCCGTCGGATTACGCAACCGGTTGCGTGAACGAACGCTACTCCGCTCTGCTGCGTAGCTTACTACAAACGCCGGAGGAGATAGGCGAGGAGCGGCTCACTTTTTCAATATGACATTGGTCCGATTTCAAGCCCATGCTATAATACAGCGGTCCTTATCTTGCCTGCGGTAGACGGAGCGAGCGGATGGCGGTGCGACAGAAGAGCACGGTTCACGGCGGCGGGAACATCATCATTCAGAACACCGGCGATCATGTTAACATCGTGGCGGGCCGGGCGTATCTGGCGCTGACGCCGCCGTCGGCGCGGGCGCCGCGCGGGAAGATCAACAGCGACATCGACCTGCTCAACCCCTTCCGGCGCGCCATCGCGCTCGTCGGGCGCGAGCAGGATCTACAGAACCTTCGGCAATGGCTGAACTCCGACCGCCGGATTGCCGTCCGCACGCTGACGGGCCGCGGCGGGGCGGGCAAGACGCGCATCGCGCTGGAATTGATCGAAGAGCTGCGGGCCGGCGGCGGCGACTGGCGGGCGGGGTTCGTGTCGGCTGACGAGCTGCGGCGCTTCGCGGAACAGCAGAACCTCTCGCAATGGGGCTGGCAGTCGCCCACGCTGGTGGTGGTGGATTACGCCGCCGGCTCCACCGAATCGCTGCGGGTCTGGCTGCGCGAGCTGGCCGAGCACCCCGCGCGCGGAACGGACGGCCCCCCGCTTCGCCTGCTGCTGCTGGAGCGGGAGGCCAATGCGGAGGAGGGCTGGTATCGGTCGCTCATCCCGCGCAGTTGGAGCGGTGAAGGCGTCGCCGAGCTGTTCGATCCGATCGTCCCGCTCCGCTTGCGGCCGCTGGACCGGGCGGAAGAGCGGCGCGCGGTGCTGGCGGCCATGCTGCGGGTGGTCGCCGACTACAAGGGCATCCCCCCGCTGCCGCTGCCGGCGCCCGGCGAGAATCCGCATTTCGACCGGCAATTGGTCGAGCCGGTCTGGGAAGACCCGCTCACCCTGATGATGGCCGCGCTGGTTTCCCCGCACACCGGGGTGATTGAGGCGCTGGCGTTCTCCCGGACCGACCTGGCCTTCCGGCTGGCGGAGCGAGAGCTGGACCGCGTGCGCGGCTTCGCCTCACCCGATGCGGAAACGGCGCGACGCTTGCCGGCGCACCTGGCCGCCTACACCGTGCTCGGCGGCGGCCTGACGCAGCAGGATGCGCTCGATGTCGCAAAAGAAGAATCCGACGAACTCGGCCTTCAGTATCCCGGCGGTCCCGGCGCGCTGGTGAGCCGGCTGCACGACGCCTTGCCCGCGCCCAAACACGGCATAGCGACCATCTCGCCGGACATCGTCGCCGAAGCGCTGGTGCTGCTGGCGCTGCGCGAGCTCGATGACGAGCAGCAGCTTGCCGTCATGCGCCGTGCTGCCCACCGCATGGGACGGCCCGTGCCGGTCTGCCTCATCCGCATCGCCCAGGATTTCGCCAACGAGGGAAACGCCGAACCGCTGAACTGGCTCCGGGCGCTCATCGAAATGGGCGCGGCCGATGATATCGGCCTGTTGAGGGAGATTGAGAGGGCGATGCCTGACCAGACGCTGGCGCTCCGGGAGATGGCCGCCGAAGTCGACCGATTGCTGCTGGAGAGAATCGCGATTATCGACGCAGACCAGGAAACGGAAACCATAACCAGCGAGCGCGCGGCGATATTAAATAATTTTGCGAATCGCTTAAGCGACCTGGGCCGCCGCGAAGAAGCGCTGGCGACGGCGGAGGAGGCGGTGCGGATTCGTCGGCAATTGGCCGCCGTCCGCCCGGACGCCTTCCTGCCGGAGTTGGCCGGGTCCCTGAACAATCTGGCGACCTTCTTGAGCAACCTGGGCCGCCGCGAGGACGCACTGGCGACGGCGGAGGAGGCCACGGAACTCTATCGGCACTTGGCCGCCGCCCGCCCGGACGCCTTCCTGCCGGATCTGGCCATGTCGCTGAATAATCTGGCGAATCGCTTGAGCGACCTGGGCCGCCGCGAGGACGCGCTGGCGACGGCGGAGACGGCGGTGCGGATTCGTCGGCACTTGGCCGCCGCCCGCCCGGACGCCTTCCTGCCGGATTTGGCCATGTCGCTGAACAATCTGGCGAATTGCTTGAGCGACCTGGGCCGCCGCGAGGACGCGCTGGCGACGGCGGAGGAGGCGGTGCGGATTCGTCGGCAATTGGCCGCCGCCCGCCCGGATGCCTTCCTGCCGGATTTGGCGATGTCCCTGAACAATCTGGCGAATCGCTTGAGCGACCTGGGCCGCCGCGAGGACGCGCTGGCGACGGCGGAGGAGGCCACGGCACTCTATCGGCAATTGGCCGCCGCCCGCCCGGACGCCTTCCTGCCGGATTTGGCTGCGTCCCTGAACAATCTGGCGAATCGCTTGAGCGACCTGGGCCGCCGCGAGGCCGCGCTGGCGACGGCGGAGGCGGTGGTGCGGATTCGTCGGCAATTGGCCGCCGCCCGCCCGGACGCCTTCCTGCCGGAGTTGGCCACATCGCTCGGAACCAACGGAAGATGCCTGGTCGAGCTCGAACGTTACACTGAAGCGGCAAACTCGTTCAAGGAAGGGATCCTTGCCATGCTCCCTCTTTTCCGGCAAATCCCGCGGGCTTGTCAGGAAGTTATGGCACTACTCTGCCAATACTATATACAGTCTGCCGAGAAAGCCGGCATCGAACCCGATGCCGAGGTGCTGCCCGTGCTGGAACGGCTGGCGTCCCTGGCGGAAGGCATGGAACAAGCGCAAGATAAACAATAGAGAAGGCAGTGTTTGACCGGTAAGGCGTTTACTGTTCTTTGACAAATAAATATCGCTATGCCCTACGATGGTAGTCCCCGGTACGGTGGTTGAGTAGGCAGGTGAGCCTCTTCGCATCTTTCCATAGCTCTCAAGCCGTATCGAAACCACCGCATTGACAGGTGAACTTTGCGGGAACAGGCGCTACAGGTGAGGTGGTTTCGATACGGTATGAGAGCGGTGAGGAAATTCGACAGGGCTTTCCTGCCTACTCAACCACCATGCTGGGCGCTATGATCGGGCTTTTTAGCGATATTGATTTGTCAAAGAGCATTAACCGAATCGTCGCTGAAAGGAGCACCAGATGGATTACGCAGCGCTGTCCCAACAGATCATTGCCTACCTGCAGCCGGTCCTTGCCGGCGGCGGCGACCTGGCGCTGGGCGTGGCGGCCAATGCGATATACGATCTGCTGCGGCGGCGATTCACCCGGCCCGCGGCGGCGGGGGCGTTGGCCGAGGTGGAGGAAAATCCGCGCAGCGAGACGAACTGGGAGGCGCTGCGGGTGCAGCTCCGCAAGGCGCTGGAGGAGGATCCGTCATTCCGCGACGAGCTGCTGCCGCTGTTGCCCAAAGAGCTGCTCGCGCCATCCGTCTCGCAGCAGGTCACGGTTATCGGAAACGGGAACGCGATCGTCCAGAACACCGGCGATCAGGCCAAGATCGAGATTACCTGAGCCCATACACGCTGCTCGCTCAACAGCTTATACGGAAAAAACCGTCCCTCCGCCGCGCTGACCGGGGCAGCCCGGCCAATATGGCCTGGCCCCCCATTCACGCTCTTACCTCACCTGTCTCGAACCACAACCAAAACAAAACATAACTACCATTTTAGATAAGATTCCCGCCGTGGGACCAGGCTATTCTGGTGCTGACTATATATATCAATTTAATTTATATATCTGCAATACTACGCAACCCCTTTTGCTTATAGAGTGGAAACGGAAGGATGGAAGGTTATACCGTTTCGTGAGGAAGCGGGCGCAGACCATCTTTTCCGGGCTGCCTCGGTCAGCGCGGCGGAGGGACAGAGGGGCAGTTGAAAAAGCTATGCCAATCTCCGGTCTCGAAATACCGGCAAGCCCGTTTGTAGTGAGGCACGCAGCGGAGCGGAGTGCCGTCGGATTACGCAACCGGTTGCGTGAACGAACGCTACTCCGCTCTGCCGCGTAGCTTACTACAAACGCCGGAGGAGATAGGCGGGGAGCGGCTTACTTTTTCAACAGCCCCACAGAGCCGGATATTCTCAGTATTAAGCGGTCATTAAGCGTCAGAATAATGTAATGCTTCCGGTTCTATACAAACAAATGCTTGTATTATATAGCAAACGTAAGTTTTGCGGTATTGTCGCTGCCCGTACACTGGCGGCATGAAAGGATCACAGAGTAGTAATTCACCGCTCACAATGTATTAGTGACTGCTCACCACTCATAAGGCGCTCATCGATCTGGCCGGCGGCAACCTGCTCCCCGACGAAGAGCTCCGGGAAATCTTATCATAACAAATCGATGTTTTTTTCGTCATGACGCTCGTGGCGGGTCAAGGAATGGGTATATATGCCTGGTCAGCCGGGCGTTGCCGGCTCTGTCCCGCCGGGAGGACCGCCGGCGGGGTCGGCGTCGGCAACGCGTCAAAATATGGTATAATGCGTTTGCGCTGTGCCGCCCGAAATGGCGCGACGCGCAGCCCGATTAAAAGGATTCACCGTGGCATTTCTCGCTTCAGTATTCGACCATACGAAACGCGACGTCACACAGGCGTGGAAGACCGTTGAGCAGATCAACGCGTTCCGCCCGCAAATGGCGACGTTGACGGATGAGGAGCTTCGCGCGAAGACGGCGGAGCTTAAAGAGCGCCACCGGAATGGCGAGTCGCTGGATGCGCTGCTGCCGGAGGCATTCGCGGTGGTGCGCGAGGCATCCTGGCGCACGCTGGGGCGCCGCCAGTATCGCTTCTGGCTGCGCAAGCCCGGCGTCGTGGGCCCCGGGACCAGCGCGCTGGAAGAGCTGCTCGTGCCCGAAAGCGAGCGCGACGCGATGGAAAACCGTCAGCGCCAGGAAGGACGGCAGATCGAGTCCATCGAGCGCTATATGGAGCCGTTCGACGTGCAGATGATCGGCGGGCTCATCCTGCATAAAGGGATGATCGCGGAGATGAAGACGGGCGAAGGCAAAACCCTGGTCGCCGCGGCGCCGCTGTATCTGAACGCGATCACCGGGCGGGGTGTGCACCTGGTCACCGTCAACGACTACCTGGTCCGCTACCAGGGCACGCTGATGGGCGAGCTGTACCACCTGCTGGGCATGAGCACCTCGATCATCCAGGCCGGGCGCGGCGGACCGGAGCTGCCCGCCTTCATCTACGAGCCCGGCTACAACGAGCCGGACGGCCTGCCGGACATGCGCCCGGTGCATCGCCGCGAAGCGTATCAGGCCGACATCATGTACGTCACCATGCACGACGTCGGCTTCGACTACCTGCGCGACAACATGGCCATCGACATGCAGCAGCTCATGCAGCGCGAGCTGCACTACGTGATCGTGGACGAGGTGGACAACATCCTGGTGGACGAGGCGCGCGTGCCGTTGATCATCTCCGGTCCGGGCGAGAAACCCTCCGACCTCTACGTGAAGGTGGACCGCGTAATCAAGACCCTGCACGCGGAGGTCGATTACGTCAACGACGAGAAGTCGAAGAACGCCGTCCTCACCGAAGAAGGCACGGAGCGCGTGGAGCGCGCCATGGGCGTGGAGAACATCGCCGATCCGGAGAACCTGGAAATCTTCCAGCACGCGCAGGCCTCCCTGCGCGCCAACGCCGCCTACAAGCGCGACGTGGATTACATCGTCAAGGACGGCGAAGTCATCATCGTAGACGAAAACACCGGCCGTCTGATGTACGGCCGCCGCTTCTCCGAAGGTCTGCACCAGGCCATCGAGGCGAAGGAAGGCGTGAAGGTGGAGCGCGAGAGCCAGACGCTGGCCACCATCACCTTCCAGAACTTCTTCCGCCTGTACGAGAAGCTGGCGGGCATGACCGGCACGGCGAAGACGGAAGAGCAGGAGTTCATCAAAATTTACGGCCTGCCGGTGGCGGTCATTCCCACCCACCGTCCGGTGGCGCGCAAGGACGAGTCCGACGTGGTGTATAAGACGGAAGAGGCGAAGTTCCGCGGCATCGTCGGCGAGATTCTGCAGTGCGAGAGCCGGCAGCAACCGGTGCTGGTCGGCACCCGCTCCATCGAGGTGTCCGAGCGCATCAGCGAGCGCCTGAAGGCTGACCTGCTGCAGGCCTATGCGCTGTCGTCGGTGCTCTACCGGCACATCCGCGAGCTGAAAACGCTGAACGAACGCCAGCAGGCGGAGTTCGGCGCCATCCTCAAGCTGCGCTCCAGCGACGTGCGCCGCGAGCGCGAGCACCTGCAGACCGCCCTGCAGAAGCTGGACGTCCTCTCCAGCCAGAATCAGAAGATCCAGACGCTGCGCCTGGTGCAGCCGGAGGAGATCCGGCAGCTCGAGCAGCGCCTGGAGCGGTCCGAGCTGCTCGACAACGAGATCAACGCGCTGCACGACAAGATCAAGGCGGGCGCGAACCTGAGCGGGGGCGAGTCGCGCCGGCTGGCGGAGATCGTCTGCTTCCAACGGCTGGAGGAGGTGCGCGCCGACCGGCTGACGCGGCTGATGGAGGTTTGCGGCCTGCAGCCGCGCGCCACCGATCCGGAGAACGTCTCCGCGCTGGCGACGATCATCGGGCTGTCCTCCGACCTGGACCGGCTGGCGGGACTGCTGCACAAGGGCATCCCACACCAGGTGTTGAA
>Ga0315284_10010273_pt1 | contig 13341 bp, 13 predicted proteins | sample YL17G09_16_MG_FD_203696 | JGI IMG/M metagenome (GOLD analysis project Ga0315284, IMG submission 203696) | Sediment microbial communities from Yellowstone Lake, YNP, Wyoming, USA - YL17G09_16 | ecosystem: Environmental > Aquatic > Freshwater > Lake > Sediment | place: USA: Wyoming | collected...
AGGTGCGAAACTTGTCGTTGTTGGTCCAGACGACGGTTATCTGGCCCATCTCAGGAAGAAGGCACGAACTCTGCGATTGAACGACAAGATTCTCTTCACAGGCTTTCTGAGTGACGAAGAGATAAGGAGCGCGCTACTAGATGCACAGGTTTTTGTCACTCCCATGTTTCGAGGATTTCCGAGCACTTTCCTAGAGGCGAGCGCAAGTGGTGTTCCAATTGTCACATCAACGTCTGGCGATGAATTGAACTGGATTGATAGGAAAGCTGGGCTTGTGGTCGGATATGACTCAACGCAGATGGGCAATGCCATTACTGAGATTCTCCAAAACGACGTCCTCAGACGAGAGTTTGGAATGCACGGGATAGAGATTGTAAAGGCCAACTTCGATTGGAGGATTGTAACGCAACAAGTGGAGAGACTATATGAGGAGACTGTTGCGCTTGGAGACAGCCGCTACCGCCCTTCGAAAGACACCTCGATAGAAACCCGAACTACAAAAGAGGATTATGCCAACAGATTTGAACATGCAGAAGACGAGGATGCACTTAGTGAATATGCTCCACATGGCTGTCTAGAATCTCAAGAAGCTCTGGTAATGAACATAATACCCAAGATTCGTGTTCATGCACGAATCAACAACAGGTTATGGGGCTCAAAAGGCTATTGTATTGTAACAAGTCTTGACGACGGTCAGTCATGGGAGGGACACGCAACATTGCCTGTTTCATCTGTCAAGAAGCTACTAAGCCATTCACGAATCGCCTCAAGACTCTTCAGACTCGGCGTTCACAAGATTCTTCAGCTTTCTGATGAAGTTGTTTTGGTTGCATGCGACAAGTCGTTCTTTGTCGCAAATACGAATCACAGCATCGTCGTTCGCAGTGAATTGAAGGTTAGGGGATTTCAGGTACTAGACCGTAGCATCTGCAAGACACAAAACACGCTCCTTTACGGCGAATACTTTCCAAATACGTGGAGACATCCAATCAACATATACTCTAGCGGTGATGGCGTCAACTGGAAGCTCGTCTTCTCATTCAGCAGAAAGGAAGCAAGGCATGTTCACCTCATCCAGTTCGATCCCTTTTCGAAACGTATCTGGTTCTCGACAGGTGATTCGGATTCGGAGGTAGTGCTCGGGCATGCTGATGAATCCTTCAACGACGTCAAGATTGTCGGTGGAGGTAGTCAGATTTGGAGATCCCTCGAGCTGTTTTTTGAACGGAACAGAGTTTACTGGGGAACAGACATCCCTGGGGGTCTGAACTGGCTAGTATCATATGATCGACAATCAGAGCGAATCGAGAAGATTCATGAATTTCCCGGACCGATCTACAATCTGAGAAGAATTGGGGAGCTCTATCTTGTCGTGACAGCTGCGGAGGAGCACACCGACAGTTGCACAAACTCCGCTCGTATTTGGTGCTCGAGGGATATAGAGCGCGGACAATGGAGAGAGGTTCTCTGTAGGAAGAAGGATTTCTGGCCGATTGTTCTTGGATTTGGCCGTTTGATGCTTGGAGCGGACAGCGAAGATTCATTCTATGTCTGGGAATCGGCCCTGACAGACGCGGACAACTGCTCTTTGAAGATCAAAATACCCCTTTTGTCTACTGAGACTCGATGAAATGATCATTCACGAATGCAGATTCGGGGTGGGTTTCTTTTGAATTATCATAGTCAACCACTCTCCCGTTCTTATCACCCTATCTGCATTGAAAAATGACGAATCATAGAAGAGGTAATATGGAAGCAAATTCCGTTCACTCTTGACCAGGCCAAGTATCCACTTGACTGGCTGAAGCATGAGATATCTCAGATGGCCACGCGAAAAACGAGCGGGTACATTAGCAATAATTATCCTACCATTGGGCTTGACGACTCTCTTCATTTCCCCCAGGGCGACCCTCGCATAGTCGTATGAGGGAAACAAAAAGAACGCAGCGACGCATATTACACAGTCAAATGTGGAATCCTGAAATGGAATGCGTCCACCTTCTCCAAGAATATAGTCAGTTCTGGAGTCGAACATTCTAGCTCTTCTCAACATGTCGATAGCGATGTCAACACCGGCTACACTGTAGCGTTTGGAGAGTTCTCTCGCGAGCAAACCATTTCCACATGCCACATCGAGTAAGCAGCAATCTGCATCCTGTCTGATGTTCTCTTCGATAATGCTCACGTGTCTTTTCACATCGTCTACGGCTGATTCACCAGCCGTTCCATCCATCAGTGCACTTGTTCTAGCGGAAATCACATAGTCATCATCGAAGGTTTTCGCCCTTCTGTTCCAAAATTCCTTCTCGGAGTCAACGTCCGCCATCTTTTCGTTCCCTGAGATATTGTGGTTCATTCATCTTGCCGATGTAACAGCCGGATTTGGCTACGAAGTCACCCTAATGCACTTTGTTGATATGTAGTTGCGCATCTGGTTAGGCGGAATCCAACCCAGCAGATTGGCTACTCTGAGCCATTCTAGGGTTCAACATCTGCGAATTTGCGGGTCGCGCAAGATTGGAATATGGCTGCACGGAGGAATCGGGCATTCCGCAGGTCTTTATTAGGAAGCCGATCAATATACACAACATTCAAGGTTAGTCATTGAGTTTCTGACTATGCGGGTCTAATCATGTTGACGGAGACAAGCGATTCACTAACTTGCCCGAAGGGTCGCGAATGAGAATCGTGCATGTTACGGCATGGTATACCCCCGGGATGGGGTACCAAGAGAACCTCCTACCCATCGAACAAGCCAAGCTGGGCCATCAGGTAGAGATAATCACATCTGACCGACTTCCTGCATTCAGAGGCCACAGAAGTCACAGAGGGAACCTAATGGGAGGAAGGTACCTGGGTTCAGGGGAATTCAGAGACGGCGAACTGGTAATACACAGGCTTGACACGATCCTTGAGACAAAGAACGGAGGATGGCTCCTAATGGGTGGTATCAAATCGCAACTGAGAGACTCTCGTCCCGACGTTGTGCATTCACACGGAGCATTTGCGTCATACACTCTAGAAACAGTCCTTTTCTCCGAGAAACTCCAATACAAATCATTTGTTGATGACCATTCGCACAGCAACAACTTCCGTCTTGATACTCTGGCAAAGAAAGGATACGTGAAAATGGCAAGTGCCTTCTATAGATTCTATGGAGACAGAGTCCGTTGCTGGATGCCGGTCACGTATGCGTCGAAAGCGATTCTCGAATCTCTATTGCCAATTTCAGAGGATAGGATTGAGCTCTTGCACTTAGGAGCTGATGCGAGACGGTTCAGAAAATCTGATGAGCTGAGGCAAAGAGGAAGATCAAGACTGGGAATCTCAGGAGATGAATTCCTTGTAATGACTTCTGGAAAATTGGATTCATCAAAGGACACTCATATTCTGCTTATGGCGTTGGGCGGATTGATGCATGAGGATCCCAACTTGAAACTGGCCGTAGTAGGAAATGGGCCAGATGACTACATTACGCATCTCAAGGATATAGCGAAAGCACTCGGAATTTGCAGGAGAATCATATTCGTCGACTTTGTTCCCAACTCAGAACTTCCTGAGCTATACAATGCGGCGGATCTTGGAGTCTGGTCTGGAGACCATTCAATCACCGTCATCGAGGCCGTCGGGACCGGCTTGCCTGTAATCGTGCCGTCGGATGACTTGGGATACAAGGTGCTGTTCGATGCCAATGCCGCTGTCGGATTCACAAGGGGGGATGTATACGCGCTGCAGATCGCAATCAAATCGACAATATCCAATCAGAGACTGAGGACTGACATGAGTAGCAGAGCTGAAGGGCTTGGTAGGGATGAGCTGTCATGGGAGAGAATCGCACACAAATCCATCAGCATCTACTCGAGGTAAGAACAAATGAGATGATATCCGACCCTCACTTGACTGAACTCTGGTTCTGCTATTCCTGCTCAGATTTGTTGTTAGCTTGTCGAGCGTCACAAGAGCCCCTGAAATGCCTGGGCTGATTACGGTCGGTGCTACGTTGCCAGTGTCACCAGGCCTGACGATTCCCACGCATGATTCTGGAACTGAAGAGACCTCGAGTATTCTCCCCGTTCTGGAAGCCTATTCAATTGAGATCTCGAACAGTACATCACTTCGAGATTGATGTCGCCGTGCCTGCTAACCTCTTCAAAGAGCGCTGACACATAAGGCGTGATGGTGTTTACAAGGACTGTGACTCTTCGTTTTCCGCTCGACACCTTAGGAGAGAGAGGTCCTTCCAAGATAGAATAGTTTCACCCATAGGAGGTGCTTCCTGCACCATCACTCAGTAAATGGATAGACTCTACGGAGGAAGGACAGGCGACTGAGCCGGTGGGCCCGGCATTGCGAAATAGAGTCGTCAGGAGACGCTACATGGAGCGTCGCCTCAAGAAATCTCTTATCGCTCTTAACGATTCAGGGTTGTATAGGGCTCTTCGCCACGCCATCGAATAATGCCCTCTAATCTCATCGTCATCAATCTTGCGAAACCTCCCTGCGACTCCTTCAACATAGCCGCCAAAGAATGCAGCTGCTTTTGTGGGTCCGCGCGAGATAACGAGAAGCACCACGCTCATCATGAAACTAGCTAGATCAAAACCGAGGTAGTAGTGACTCAGACCCAACGCTCGGAGGCCCTCTGGACTCCCAGAGTTACTAGAAACTCTCCGATGAAATCCTTCTGCTGCCTGTACCACTAACACGTCATAGTTACGCTTTCTTGCCTTGATCTCGAGGATAGTCTCTGGAGAAGGATATTGGGAAAAGCCTCCGAGCTCCTTCAAGAAACTCGTCTTGTACAATCTGGCGCATCCTCTTGGAAGCCCTCGGCTTTTCGGACTTTCCCCAGTTTCAGATACAAGACCGGTCGCAATCACAGCATCACTGTCGCTTTCAAGTTCATTTATCAAGATCTCAAAATAGTTCGGAGCCAAAATGGTGTCGGCATCCAATACTCCTACCATTGCTGGGATATCGCCGTTTTTCCCACACAAATCAAGCCCCAGTGCAACTCCGTAAGAAATGACTCGTCCGATATTAATCCAATCCGCTTTTGACGTTGAAATCCTTTTAACCACCACGATCCAGTCATTGTCCGAAGCGAGGATCTTTGCGGTATTGAGACTGTTGTCCTCGCTTCCGTCATCGACAATCAGCCATTTTCTTGGTCGAGCGGTTTGACACAATACCGATTGAAAGAGCCCCGACAGCATTGGGACTTCGTTCCTCATTGGTGTGACTAATAAATAGGCACCTGGTCCTTTCATAACTCCCATTCGGCGTATGAATAACTATAAAACTTAAAGAGTTATCCTTTGTATTCCTATTGACTCCCGCCCGACCCACAGATTGCATTTCTGAACCGTGGGAAGGGCTCCCGAAGGGAACTCATGGGTTCAGTTCAATAGAAGAGAAACAGAAGTCAATGCACCATCGAAATAGCAGGCAAGGAAGTGGCATCCGATGAATTCAGTCATCCGACAGGCTTCCGCGGTCGCTCTCATGACTACCTCAGGAATCTTGCTAGTCTATTCCTCATCAATGGTAATTCAGTTCATTCTTGCAATTCTTATTGCGTTCTTCTTCTCCAATCTTGACGTAGTGCGCCGTAAGCATCAACATGAATTTGAACACAAGTCACTTCCGGCTAGATGGTTCTTCTTTGCGATAGCCGCATCCATCCTGGGAGCAACGATCGCAGTCTCTGCGTCCAGTTTGTTCGGTCTACTTGCGAGTTACCTGATTTTGACAATTGGTCTTTGCGCGATTTCATTCTTGATACTCAATGTCTCAGCTGATACACCGAAGTCTTTCGTAATCGCGGTAGTTGCAGTGATTCTAGTTTACTCCCTTGCGTTGAGGGCAATTGTGTACTTCTCATATCCCAGCATTGTCGGAGTAGATCCATGGAGTCACGGAGCATTGGTCAATGAGATAGTCAAGGATGGATCGATCGACCTTTCAAGCCAAGGCGGTGCGGGTATCTATGGAGTCAACCCCGTGTTCCACATCTTCTCTTCGACTGGCGTTCTTATTCTGGGAATCACGACAAAGGGAGCGATGTTCTCCACCGTTGGAATCGCGATGGCGCTTGTTCCATTGTTCGTCTTCTTCGCACTTCGACAGCTAGGTCTTGCTAACAGGACCTGTTTGCTCGCCGCTTTGCTATCCTGCGTGATGTGTGAATTCATCCGATGGGGATGGTGGCTGATTCCTTCCGGGCTCGGATTTGTGTATTCTGCAACGATACTGGGCATTGTATTCAAGAAGGGCAACTGGGAATATTTCGTAGTCTTCGCATTGAACGCTGTCGCTCTCACATGGACCCATCCCGGGTCAGCGTTCGTGACCATAATCATTTCGATTTGTTATCTAACAATCGTACGAATACTTGCTGCGTCGCGCCCGAGGAGCGAGAATCCTGCGCATCATATAGGGGTTACACGCCTAGTGCCAGCCCCATGGTTAGTGTTGGTACTCTGCTTGCTACTCGGCGTGCACATGATCCAAACAGAGACCACTTACTCGCTGCTTTCTGTCACGATTGCAGCATTCGGCTCAGGACAAGGTTTCTTACCCGACGCAGGTCTTGGAAGGGGCCCATTGACAGTTGTCTGGAATAGACTGCCTCGCATTGAGGTACTTGCCCTAGCCGCATTGGGTATGATTCTCCTTTCGAGGAATCTCAAACGGAATGGGAGTGTCAAAAGCCTGGGTCTTGCGGGCGCAGGCAGCATACTAGGACTTCTCTTCCTTGGACTCTATCAATTGAATCCGGAATATCCATTTCAAGAGCGCATGCTCTTCTTCGCTTTTGCATGCGCGCTTGGAGTTGCTGGTGAAGCTATAGATGTACTCACTAGAACAAGAGAACCAGCAAGATTGGGTGCCGCATTTGCAGTGGTTATGGCAACGGTCCTCATATTCCCATCTATCGTGAACTACTCCTGCAACCTTGACCCTGAATTCTCAGGGACTGCAGCGGACAATTGGGCTTTGACGGAAAATGAAATGGCTGCCGGAACCTCACTTCTGCAGACAAACTCATCAATTCTCACCGACTCCTACTTCCGTTTGTTTTTCAACTACTCAGGCTACGCGCAACGAACCTTCGAGTACGTTCCTGACAATCCTGCCCAAATGAATTATTCTGATCGCGTGATTCTTGTCAGAGACCGTGGTACACGAATCCCCATCGACCAGTCATGGTCGTCGGTTCTTGATTCAGGTCGAACTCAAGGCTACCTAAATGCCAACTAAGATGTCGCATGAACAATACTCTACGAATGCCACCGAGCATCGGAGGAAAGGAGCGAAAACGGATTGATGGAACAACGAAGATCCTCATGGTCTACGCGCAAGCATATCCACACATAGGTTGCCTCTCGACACAAATGGAGCTGATTGGTAGAGGTCTCCGAGAACTTGGCAACGAAGTCGACTACTTGTCTCAATCATCATTGCCAAGAATGATGCAGGTCGTTCTGTTTGGCGGCGCCATGACCATCCTCAACACATTTCACGAGGGATCGGGAGACATCTATTTCTTGTACATGTCAAGAATCCTTTTTACGATGATCATGATGCTCAAGCTTCATTTCAAGCAATATGATGCAATCAATGCTCACCACATATCTTCTGGTATCTCAGCTTACACAGCGGGCAAAGGTAGAGGTATTCCGGTCGAACCGGTCCTACCATAGTTATATGGTTAGAGCATGATGCGTTAGGTGATTACCCTATGCGAAGCTGGCAATGTTTCGAACACCTTATTGTCAATCGACGGCTGGAAGGAAAGGTCGAAATCATCCAGAGTCTTCCTCGCAGGAAACCCCGCGCGCCTTGTCCTCGTCTCGATTGTAGGGCCCCCCTGGATCTCACCTCTTCCCCAAGGAGATGGTTCAGGACCTCGACGATGGACATCTCCTTGGACACTGTCTGCTCGGTCGAGCACCGAGTCATGATGCTCTCCGCAGTGAACATCTTCAGCGGGAGGAGGTTCTCGCGCAAGCGCTCGTAGACGATATCGCTTGGCATCAGAACCTCCTAGCGACCATCGTGCCAGAAAGCAGTTTTGATGTGTGGACCGATTGAAGAAGATTGAGCTAGCTATTCTCACAAAGAACGATAGGTGGGTCGTGGATTTCAGGCTGGTTGATAGGATTGAAAAGACATCAGGTGGAAAAAGCAGGCCTGTCGTGAATGAGACGCACAAATGAGGTCTGGAAACCTGCCTATCACAACAGACTCATTCCCAGATCGCAAAGAGGATTTTCTCGGAGGTATCTTCATCAATGGGCAATTGAGACACCTTGAGAGGTATTTCGAGAGCATATTCGCAGTCTGAAGACGGCGTCGCCGTTACTGGGCGAGGCAAAGTTTTATGAAAAGTCATTGACTTATACCGGAATGGTGAGGACTAGATGGCCATGGGTTTCATTACGACCGCGGAGCCAATGACGACAAGTATGAAAAGCCAAATGGAGATGGCAACGAACTGGCCGAGAATATCAATTATCATGCTCAATTGGAATTCAATCGATGACACAAGGGAATGCCTCGAATCATTGAAGAAGGTAACTTACCCGAACTACGACATCATCGTGGTGGACAACGCATCCAAAGGAGATGATGCCAAGCTCCTTTCCTCTGAATATGGCAACCAGACCATGATAATCTCAAACGCTGAAAATCTCGGATTTCCTGAAGGCAACAACGTGGGAATCCGGCAAGCTCTTAAGAAAGGAAGTGACTTCTGTCTGCTTCTCAACAATGACACGATCGTAGACCCTGAGTTCCTGAGTGAGCTAGTTGAGGTTGCCAAGGACCCGTCAATCGGTGTTGTTGGTTCGAAGATATACAACTACTACGATTCCAATCGAGTTGACTCAGCTGGAGGAAAGGCGTTGTACTGGCTTATGTTGTTCATGGCCAAAGGATACGAGAAAGACATGGGTCAGTTCGACACGATCGAAGACCGGGACTTCGTCTTCGCAAATTCCATGCTCATAAAGAGAGAAGTCTTCGAGAAAGTCGGGCTTCTTGACCCCGACTTCTTCTTCGGTGCGGAAGAGTATGACTACTGCATTCGAGTAAAGCGTCATGGGTACAGAATAGTCTACGTTCCGACGTCGAAAATCTGGCACAAGTCGGGAAGATGCCGAGCCAAGCTCAAGGACTATCCTGAGACCCAGAAACTAATAAGGCAGAGAATGGGATTTGGGTACTACAAATATATCTATGGCTTGTCACGCAAGCACTTTCCACCTGTTCTTTTCCTCATTCCATTCACCTCGTACTATCTGTTCACGGCTGGCCCATCTTTCATCTTTGGCGGGTTACTTGGCTGCTCCCCAACCACTGCAATTCGTTACATTGTCAGACACAAGGAAGTTGGCAGTATTATCAATGGAATCAGGAGCATCTGGCGGTCGAGGCTCAGTAAGCTGAAGAAGTAGCTGCATCAATGAACAGATTCGCTTGAAAGGTAGGTGTGTTAAAGCCAGTACGAACGTCAAAAAAGGTCGAATTTCGAAAATTGAGGATTCGAGAAACCATTTTCTTTTCCCTATCCTAGGTCGGAGCTAAACCTCTCCCCTTTTCATGGTCTCTGTTTATAGAACAGACAATCCCTTCCGTTGTAAACAATGGACATGAATCCCATCCCTTCGAGCTTCTTGATGCCAGCTCTCGTATCTCTCCTTGCATATCCTGGAACCGTGCCATGATGAAATTCGACAATCAACTGGTCAACCTGGTTTAGCGAATTAGCCGACAAGCTGCTTATCAATTCGAATTCTGCTCCTTCGATGTCAATCTTGATAATTGCGATCGTGCTCTTTCCGATGCGATTCAGCAAGGCATCAATGGTTACCATTTCGACCTCATAAGAAATGGTTGGGTCATTGACGATATTCCGATGTGTAACCAGAACCGAGCCACTAACGTTTACCTTGCTCTCATAGAATGTGACGGTCTTGTTCTCAGGACCGAGGGCAAGTTGTAAGTAATGAAACTGCTTATAGTCCTCCTCGATTCGTCTTAGAGCCGACTCGTGTTTCTTGGTCGGGTCTACTCCATAGCATTCGCACTTGTATCGATCAATCATCAACCTCGAAAAATCAGGGTCATCACCTGTTCCGACATCAACAACTATGTCGCCTGACGAGAACGGCTCAAAGAAAGCGTAGTTTGGGCGAAAGGATTTCAGTCTGGGATGCCTAATTCTTGTGAGAGCCTTGCACATGAGAGCTCTCGGTCTTTCTGAAAAGTAATCCATCACGCTTCCACAGTTCGGGCACTTCATCGCCATCTCCCCAGAACCCCAATCGCCTTTCCCATCTAAGGTCTTTCGGGATGGCGTTCGAGTCATGAGAGGGTCCAGCGTTTGACCACGCATTTCATCGACCATTCTGTCGGCTCCGAGCAGACCTGTGAAAATGGGCGGAATCGAAATCCCATCGAGCATTCAATGGGCTTAACCTTTCACGGCAACAATCGTCGATGAGAGCTTCGGGAACTTGTATGTGAGCCAACCCAGGGCACCAGACATCAATGGCAAACGCCGTCTGAGAAACAACATGTTCCCAACACCAAACACCCGATATCCCCGATCTTCGAATTCCTTGACAGAGTAATGGCTGAGGTGGGCTTGGTCGACATTCCCATCGTACAGAGGTTGATTGTAGAACATTCCAGGTGTCGATACGATGACTCTCCTGCTGACTCGCTCCAACTCGCTCAAGAGACGGAGGCCTTCTTCCTTCTTGAGGTGTTCGATGACCTCCAGACAAAGCACAATATCGAACCCCCTTTCCTCAAAGGGCAACGTCGACTTCGACACATCTAACTGCAAGACCGAATCGTATACCCCCAGCTTCTCCACGAAATCAAGGTATGGTCTGAAGGCGTCCACGGCAATGAGCCTGGTAGGCTCTCTGTAGATTCGTAATAGGCATCCGAGCATCCCACGTCCGCAGCCGACATCAAGAACAGACTTGATGTCCAAGGGTACGAAGGAAGGGTCGAGGAGAATCGGGAAGAACTGGTCCGTCCACGTTACGTCAGGCACGCAGTCCCATGGGACTACGCTCATATGAACCCTGCGCACAGCGCTTTGAACGGAATGATATCACGACGTAGCACCATCCTATCAGGAGTAGACAATGGGATTGCGGGAAAAGACAGTTGCAGTCATCGGATGGACAGCAATCTCTCAACTATTGGTTGTGGGGTTGTCGCAAAGTAGTACTTCTGTTTGTCGCAAATGCTCTTAGTCCTCAAGATTTCAGCATTTATGCCGCTTGTTTGACTGTTATCAACCTCGCGCAGCAAGATAGGGGAAAATTCGTCAGGCCATGTTATGTCGGTCTTGATCCTCAATATCCCAATGAAGATATTAGCCAATCGCATCCAAGAACGCAGCTAGAACCGAATCAATAGCAGTCATCCGCGCCGCGGAAACAAGAATTGCGTCATTCTAAAGTCGTATTCTCTTTAGATAGCCGCCGGGATTATATGTCAAGACGAATTTCTCTTTGCTCTTGTCGACGATGAATTCTTGGTGGTTCTTAAGGAACTCTTGGGTGGCTTCGTAAGGGCCTGGCTTCGGCCCAGCTATGAAGGGATATTTGCAGACGCCGTCCTCGACGATGAGATAAGAACCAACGCTCACGAATCTGCAATAGTTGCGTAGGACCTCCAGAGTATTGTCGAATGTGTGCGATGAATCTTCGATGACTATCACCTTGTCATCCGGCTTCAATAATGATCCCGCTGTCGAGATGATCCCCGGAGAATTGGCATCTCCGGTGATCCAGTTGATCCGCTTGTGTTCGAAATCGATATGAGAATGATCGATGTCAATTGCCAGAACCTTTCCTTTATTCTCTAAATCGAGCATATTCGCAAGGAAGAGCGTGCTTCCGCCGTATAGATTTCCAATCTCTATGATAGCATCCGGCTGCACTTCGTGGATGATCTCCTGATAGATCCAAACATCTAGAGGGAATTTCATTGCGCTCTTTCCCATCCAGGATACCAGGTCTTCTCTGTGGCAGTTTTGTTGAAAATAATCCAAATAGTCCTCGAAGGCGCCTGAATCGGATGTTAAAGGCCTCGTTGGGAGTGTTGTAGGGGATATCCATCCCTTTCTGTAAAGAAAAGAAAGTAACAGTCCATATGTCCTTGAGATGAAACTAGCCATGAGCCTCATACTACCAATAGGCTTCACGGCTATTTTACTTTCTTTCCTGAGTGCACATGATCTGCTATCCCCTGCTGTGACACATAATTAGCCCGCCACCTTCAGCTCCCTCTCCACCTCCTCGCCTGCCACCACTAGGATGTTCATGATCAGACACCTCATCCAGACCTCTCTGCGCCGCATCGCCCCGATGCGGCTCTTGACGGAAGGACCGAAACGCCTCTTCATATTGGAGAAGAACGCCTCAGCCCTCCTCTGCTGGTTGTACTCCTTCAGGAACGCCTCTGGCTCCTTCTTGTACCTGAACATCATGTGCCTCCATGCGGGACGTCCGCAGCTCAGCATCTTGGAGTAGGATTTGGGCTTGATGAACGGCATCGCCCCCAGGTCCTCGACGCACTGGACGTTGTCCTTTGAGAGGTACCCCTTGTCCGCCCTGACGACGCCCAGTCTGGCGTCGATGTCGTGGAGGAGGTATGGGAGGACGATGGCGTCGTTCGTGGTTCCGTCCGTGATGGCTATCGCGTGGGCCGCCCCTCTGTCGTCGATGGCGGCATGGAACTTGACGAAGTCCTTCGACCTGTCGGTCGGATGGGAGAGCCAGCGGTCGAAGAGCTTCGTGCCCACGCCTGTTGAATCAACGCTTACTTTCAGCCGACGTTTTTTTTAGCTCTGCGAGGATGCGTTTGTTGAGTCGGCGGAGGTAGGATTCGTCGAGATAGAACATTGCCCTGCGTATGGTCTCATATGCTGGCCACTCGTCCCCGAGGCCGACCTCGTGCCTGAACTGTGTGTTTCCCTCGAGGTAGCCCTCCATCCAGCGATAGGACTTGCCGGAGTAGATCCTCCAGAGGCACAGCATGACGAGTGGTCGGGCCATGAACTCAGGAGGGCGTCCTACCCTACGTTTGTCGTCATCGACGTACTTCGGCTTCCATATCCAAGGTTCGGGTTCTTCCCAGACCACCTTCTTGGCGATCCCGAAGAACCTTGCTGCTTCGTCCCTCATCACTTTGTTGATTCGCCTCCAGTCCCGCTTGCTGAGGCAGACACCGCCCATTAATGCATCCCATCCTGAATGAGCTTTCGCTCATTCAGCCAGACAATATGAGCCCCGGACGTTAAGAATTATG
>Ga0315284_10010275_pt1 | contig 13338 bp, 13 predicted proteins | sample YL17G09_16_MG_FD_203696 | JGI IMG/M metagenome (GOLD analysis project Ga0315284, IMG submission 203696) | Sediment microbial communities from Yellowstone Lake, YNP, Wyoming, USA - YL17G09_16 | ecosystem: Environmental > Aquatic > Freshwater > Lake > Sediment | place: USA: Wyoming | collected...
AGGGTCATCCCCCGCAGGCCGGGCCGGGGGGCGAGCTGCACGCTCACCCACACGGTGCGCCCTTCCCGCCGGGCCCACAGCGAGAGCCGCCCGTACTCCGTGGGCAGCCGCGCCGCCAGCCCGGCCGGGTCCAGCCACTGCTCGTCCACGCCGGGCAGCAGCGCCAGCTCACCCGCGCCTTCCCGCACCAACGCATTCCGGATGCCCACCACCTCGGCCACCGGCTCCGCCAGCTCCCCAGTGAGAGTCCCGCTCCAGGCGGCCTGTGGGTCCAGTGCCTGGGCCTGTCGCCCCAGCGCCTGGGCCTCGGGCAGGCCGAGCATACCGGCTACCCGGGCGGACCCCGCCAGCCCGGTCGCGGCGGCCAGCCGGGCCTGGGGGCTGGCCAGCGACTCCCGCCCCGCGCCCGCCAGCCAGGCCGCCCCAGCCCGTAGCGCGGGCCAAGCGAGCTTCGCCCAGGGGAGGTCCCCGGTGAGCAGGGCGTGCCGGGCCAGCGCCTGCAGGGCCAGGCCCTGGGCGCAGGGATCGCCCCCGGCGTCGGGATAGCGGCCCCCCTCGGGCGCCCAGGCCGCCAGCGGCGGCGGCAGTGGCTGGTCCCAATACAGCCGGAGCATGCGCTCGGCTTCCTGGGGACAGCCGGCCAGGTCCAAGGCAGCGATCACCTGGGCCGCCGGGGTCTGGGCCGGGCGGTCCAGGGCCCCGCCCTCGCCCAGCGCCACGCAAAACCCGTCCACGTGGGGCCGGCCGGCCAACAGGCGGGCCAGGGCCAGCCGCCAGCGCCCGAGCAGGGGCTGGGGCAGGCGTACCGCCCCCGCGCTCTCCAGCACCCCCTGCCAGACGTCCGCGGCTGCCCGGCGCAGGGCTGGCGGCGACCAGGGGCTGGCCCCCGGCGCCGGCGCGGAGGCTCCCGGGCAAGCCACCAGGAAGGTGAGCTCCCGGCTGCCGTGCGGCGGCAGTGACACCGGGATGGCGAGCTCGCCACTGTCGTAGAGGAGCTGGTCGCGCTCGCCCCCCACGTCCACGTAGTACTCCGCCTGCTGCGAGTGCCGCCCGCTGAGCACCTGCGCGGGGTCCGGGGCCTGGTCGGGGGGGAAGATCCAGATCACGTTCAGGATGGGGTTGCGGTCCGGTGCCCGCGGGCCGGGATGGACGGCCACCTGCAGCCGGCCGTCGCCGTTGGCATCCACGGCGTCGCAGCGCACCACCCCCGGCCGGTGCTGGCCCCAGGCGGCCAGGGGGTCGAAGGTGCGGGCCGGCGTCCCCTCCACCTGCAGGGAGAGCGGGCGACCTCCCGCCTGCCCCCAGTGGCTCTCGCACAGGCCCAGCATCACCGTGCGGGCGGCCCCCGGCGGCACCTGGAAGCGGTAGACGATGGGCACGCCCCCCATGCCGGCGGCGATGTTGCGGAAGGCGGGGTCGCACTCGCCTTCCGGGCGCGCCCAGCCGGGCATGGCCACCACCCCGCCGGTGCACCCCCAGGCGCGCTCGCGCCGGATGGGCTGCACCTGCTCGTCCCAGGCCAGCACGGTGCGCCCGCCCAGGGTAGCGGAGAGCTCCCCGCAACCCGCCTGCTCCGGGAGCACCACCTGCAGGCGGGCGGTGACCGGCTGGTCCGAGCTGTTGGCAAGCGCGGCCGTCAGCACGTCCACCCCGGCCGGCCAGATGGGGGCGCGGTAGGCGGTCTGGGTGAGGGTCACCGGGCCCGCGGTCCAGGTGGTGACCGCCGTCGGCCCGGCCTCGTCCCGGTACTGCTGGCCGGCGAGCGCGGCGCCGGCGGGCTCCTGCAGCACCAGGCGCACCTTCCCCCAATCCTCGAGCAGGGCACCATCCGGGGAGACGAACGAGGGCGCCAGGTCGGGCGACCCGATCAAGAGGTCGGCCCCGGCCGGCACGCAGGCCAGGCCCAGCAGCAGGGCCGGCAGCAGGCAGCGAATCAGCTTCACCTTGGTCCTCCTTCGTGCGCTCAGGCGGGCGGCTCCGGCGGCCGCTCCGGCGAGCTGGCCACCCGGAAGCCGTACACCTGGGCGAACGCCTCCAGGTCCCGGCGGTGGTTGCCGTAGCACACCACCTGGTGGAATCCGAGCACGTCCCGGGCGTCCTGCACCCGGTCCATCTTGATCTCGAAGCTGGTGCGGCAGCCCCCGGCGGGCGGGGTGTTGACGTTGGCCACCACGGTGCCGGTGTCCACCAGCAGGGTGCTTGGCCCCTGCATGCTGACCAGGGTCACCGGCTGGCCGGGCCGCCACAGCACCTCCATCGCCACCCCCAGGTTGGATTCAGAATGGCTGCGCAAGAGGTAGGGCTCCCGGGGCCGGCCCAGCCCCGGCAGGCGGGTGCCGCAGGCGCAGTGGGCAGCCACCAGCAGGTTCTTCACCGTTTCCGGCACCGGGTCGTTCATGAACCCCGGCTTGTCCAACAGGTAGCTGGTGAGCAAGAGGCCCATGGCTGCCCACAGGTCGGCCTCGCAGCCGTAGGTCACCCCCGCGTCCTGGAACAGGGACACCGCCATGCACGGGGGCGTGGGCACCAGCCGGCTGGTCACCATCCCCAGGCAGTCGGTGCTCAGGCCGTTGGCCCCCTCGTCCCGCAGTAGGCGCTTGGCCGTGAGGTAGGAGCGCCCGGCGTTCAGGGTGTCCTCCCAGGTGGGCTCCACTACCTTCTTCGCCTCCCGGCGCATCATGCTCGCCACCTGGCGCACCTCGTCGGTGACCGGCATGCGCGCGAAGAGCTCGTGCAGGGTACGCCGGGGGAGGTAGCGGATCTTGGTGCCCACGTGCTCCATCACCGTTTCCCGGCGCTCGGTGCCGGCCACGATCAGCAGCCGGGTTTCCTGGAGCTGGCGCCAGGCCCGCACCATGCGCAGCGCCTGCTCCACCCCCGAGAGCTCGAGCGAGCTCACCACGTGCACCCCCGGGCGCCGGGAGATTTCCAGCACGTGCCCGGTGAAGGCCGTCCCCACCGGGGCGAAGATGATGGTGGGGACGCCGGTGCGGGAGATGCGGTCGGCCCAGTGCCACACTCCCATGTGCTGGATGCTCACCACTACCGCGTCCGGCCGCTCGGCCTGCAGGGACTGGGCGAAGGCCTCCACCGCCTGGTCGCTCTCCAGCGGCCCCCGCTCCTGGTCGAGCTCCACCCCCACCCGGCCTGCAATCTGGGCGAACTGCTGGCCGTAGAAGCGGCGGTACCCCTCCAGGTCGTAAGCGGTGCCTGGCCACCCCAGCCAGTAGGGGGGAGGGATGCGGACGACCGCCGCCCGCACCCGCACCCGGGGGCGCGGCCGCAGGCCGGCCAGGTCCACGTACTCGCCCAGGTCCCCCTCCGCCCACGCCGGCTCCTGCCCCGGCCGCCACAGCAGCGCGCCCAGGGCCACCGAGGACGCCGTCCCCAGGAAACGCCGGCGGCTCATCGCGCAGCCGGTGCAGCCGCATCCATCCCCTTGCTTGCCCATCTTCGCCTCCCCTGCCCGGCCGTCCCCCGGGTCATTGCGGCCGGCATCTCCCTGCTTCTGCCTAGCCCCCGCCTCTCCTGCGCCAAGCCAGGCTGCGACGGCGCTTTACACTGCCCGCATGGCTGTTATAATCGGGCCATGAAAGTCATCGGCAGCGAGCAGATCACCAAGGCGGTGGCCAGCCTCTGCCGGGAGGCGGCGCTCTCCCTCCCCGACGACGTGCGCCGGGCGCTGGAGCGCTGCCGCGACCAGGAGGAGTCCCGCCTGGGCCGGGAGATCCTGGACCGCCTGCTGGAGAATGCCGACATCGCCGCCCGCGAGCGGATCCCCGTCTGCCAGGACACCGGGCTGGCGGCCGTCTTCGTCAACCTCGGCCGAGACGTGCGCCTCACGGGCGACCTGCAGGCGGCGATCAACGTCGGCATCCGCCAGGGCTACGAGGAAGGGTTCCTGCGCCGGTCCATGGTGGAGGAGCCCCTGTTCACCCGCCGCAACACCGGCGACAACACCCCGGCCATGATCCACGTGGACGTGGTGGAGGGCGACCGACTGGCCATTACCCTGCTCCCCAAGGGGGCGGGCAGCGAGAACATGTCCGCCCTGCGCATGCTGAGGCCGGCCGACGGCGCGGAAGGGCTCAAGCAGTTCGTGCTGGAGACCGTGGTCGCCGCCGGCGCCAGTGCCTGCCCGCCCCTGCTGGTGGGGGTGGGCGTGGGCGGCAGCTTCGACTGCTGCCCCCTGCTCGCCAAGCGGGCGCTGTTGCGGCCGGTGGGCAATCCCCACCCGGAGCCCCGCTATGCCCAGCTCGAGCGCGAGCTGCTGGAGGCCATCAACGACACCGGGATCGGCCCGGGAGGCTTCGGCGGGCGCTGCACCGCGATGGCGGTGCACCTCCTGCGCTCCCCCTGCCACATCGCGAGCCTGCCGGTGGCCGTCAACCTGCAATGCCACGCCGCCCGGCGCAGGAGCGTCAGCCTATGAGCAACGGCGAGCCCATGCGGCTGGCGGCCCCCCTCACCCCGGAGGCCATCTCCCTGCTCCGGGCCGGGGACCGCGTGCTGCTCGGCGGGGTGATCTACACCGCCCGCGATGCCGCCCATCGCCGGCTGTGCGAGCTGCTGGCGGCCAACCGGCCGTTCCCGGTGGACCTGCGCGCTCAGGTGATCTACTACGTCGGCCCCACCCCGGCGCCGCCTCGCCACGTGATCGGCGCCGCCGGCCCCACCACCGCCAGCCGCATGGACCCCTATACCCCGGCCCTGCTCGAGTACGGAATCGGGGCCATGATCGGCAAGGGAATGCGCTCCTCGGCAGTGGTGGAGGCCATCGTCCGCCATCGTTCGACCTACCTGGCGGCCATCGCCGGGGCGGGGGCGCTGATGAGCACCTGCATCCAGGATGCCAACATCGCGGCCTTCGAGGACCTGGGCCCGGAGGCCATCTTCCGGCTCACCGTCCGCAACATGCCGCTGATCGTGATCAACGACTGCCTGGGCGGCGACCTCTACCGCTCCGCTCCCCGGGAATGGCAGCGCAGGGGCACCTGAGCGCCGGCGAGGCATACCGTGATTCACATCGTTGACTACGGCATGGGTAATCTGCGCTCGGTGGAGAAGGCTTTCCACAAGCTGGGCTACCCTGCCACCGTGACCAATGCCTCCGCCGTGATCCGCTCCGCCGATGCGGTGGTGCTGCCGGGGGTGGGCGCCTTCGGAAGGGCCATGGAGGCCCTGCAGGCCAAGAACCTGGACACCGCCCTGCGCTGGCACATCGAGCGCGGGAAGCCCTTCCTGGGCATCTGCCTGGGGCTGCAGCTCCTGTTCTCCCAGTCCGAGGAGTTCGGCAACCAGCAGGGGCTGGGCATCTTCCCAGGCAAGGTGGTGCGGTTCCGGGGTACCCGCTTCGAGCGGGTGGACCCCCGCATTCCCGCGGAGCTGCGCATCCCCCACATGGGCTGGAACGAGGTGCGCAAGGTGAAGGAGCCGCCCCTGCTCGCCCCGACCCCGGACAAATCCATGTTCTACTTCGTGCACTCCTACTACCCGGTGCCCGACGACCCCAGCCTCGTGGCCACCCTTACCGATCACGGCGGGTATTTCTGCTCCTCCGTGTGGAAGGACAATGTCTTCGCCTGCCAGTTCCACCCGGAGAAGTCCGGGCCGGCCGGATTGGCGGTGCTGGAGCAGTTCGCCACCCCGCTCTACGGGCCGCGCCGGGCGGTGGAGAAGGAAGAGCCCTGGTTCCAGCCCCGGCCCCAGCCGCCGCGGCCGCAACCTGGCTGGTGAGGAATCGCGTCATGTATGTGATCCCGGCCGTTGACCTGCAGCATGGCCGCTGCGTGCGCCTGATCCAGGGCGATTTCGCCCGGGAGACGGTGTATGACACCGACCCGGTGGCCCCCGCCCGCCGCTGGCAGGAGCTGGGAGCACGCTGGCTGCACGTGGTGGACCTGGACGGCGCCCGGGAGGGCCGGCCCGCCCAGCTCGACCTGGTGGCCGCCATCGCCGGGGCGCTCTCCATCCCGGTGGAGCTGGGCGGGGGGCTGCGCAGCGAGGAAGCGGTGGCCGCCGCCTTGGAGGCGGGCGTGGCCCGGGCCATCGTGGGCACCGCGGTGGCCCTGGACCGGGAGCTGGCGGCGCGCCTCGTCGCGCGCTTTGGGGAGCAGCTGGTGATGGGCATAGACGCCCGGGAAGGGTGGGTGGCGATCAAGGGCTGGCAGGAGATCCTGGACCTGCGGGCGGTGGAGCTGGCCCGCGACCTGGAGCGGCTGGGCGCCCGGCGCCTCATCTACACCGACATCGGGCGAGACGGGATGCTGGCCGGCGCCAACCTGCCGGCCATGAAGCAGATGATCGAGGCCGTCTCCCTGCCGGTAGTCGCCTCCGGCGGGGTCACCACCCCCGCCGACCTGGAGGCCCTGGGCCGGCTGGGGGCGGAGGCGGCGATCGTGGGCAAGGCCCTCTACGACGGCAAGCTGGACCCGGGGCTGATCGCCCAGGATTTCCCGCGAGGCAACGCCGATGCTGGCTAAGCGCATCATTCCCTGCCTGGATATCGACAGCAAGCGGGTGGTGAAGGGCACCAACTTCGTCAACCTGCGGGACGCCGGCGACCCGGTGGAGCTGGCCGCCCGCTACAGCGAGGAGGGGGCGGACGAGGTGGTGTTCCTGGACATCACCGCCTCCCACGAGCAGCGCGCCACGGTGGTGCAGCTCGCCTCCCGCACCGCGGAGCGGGTGTTCATTCCCTTCACGGTGGGCGGGGGCATCCGCCAGCTGGAGGACGTGCGCGCCCTGCTCAAGGCGGGCGCGGACAAGGTGTCCATCAACACCGCCGCGGTGCAGGTGCCCTCCTTCATCGGCCAGGCCGCCGAGCGCTACGGCTCCCAGTGCATCGTGGTGGCCATCGATGCCAAGCGCCGCCGCCCCACCCCGCGGTGGGACGGCACCCTGCCCCCGCTCGCCTGGGAGGTCTACACCCACGGCGGCCGCCGGCCCACCAATCTCGACGCCCTGGAGTGGGCGCAGCGAGTGGCCGAGCTGGGGGCGGGCGAGATCCTGCTCACCAGCATGGATGCCGATGGCACCCAGGACGGCTATGACCTGGAGCTCACCCTGGCCGTTTCCCGGGCGGTGGACATCCCGGTGATCGCCTCCGGCGGGGCCGGCACCATGGAGCACGTCTGCGACGCCTTCCTGCGGGGCGGCGCAGAGGCGGCCTTGATCGCCAGCGTGGTACATTATGGCACCTTCACCATGAAGGACTTGAAGCAGTACCTGGCCGCCCGGGGCGTGCCCGTGCGGGCCACCAGCTAGGAGGATGTGCAGTGGCCGAGCTTCCTGCTCTCAACTATGACCGCCAGGGCCTGGTCACCGCGGTGATCCAGGACGCCGGCACCCATGAGGTGCTCACCCTCGCCTACCTGAACGAGGAGGCGCTCCGGCGCACCCTGGACACCGGCTGCGTGCATGTCTACCGGCGCCGCCACGGCCGGGTGATGATGAAAGGCGAGGTGTCCGGCTGCCGCCAGGTGGTGAAGGAGGTGCTGGTGGACTGCGACGCCGATGCCCTGGTGCTGCGGGTGGAGCAGGCCGGCGGCGCGGCCTGCCACCAGGGGTACCGGTCTTGCTTCTACCGGCGGCTGGAGGGCGACCAGCTCACCGTCCTGGGAGAGCCCGTCTTCGACCCCAAGGAGGTCTATGGCTCCTGAAGCCCAGCCCGGCCTGCTCTCGGTGTGCATCGTCAACTGGAACACCCGCGACCTGCTGGCCGCCTGCCTGGCCTCCCTGCAGGCCCACCCCTACCAGGGCCCCTGGGAAGCGATCGTGGTGGACAACGGCTCCCAGGACGGCAGCGCCGAGCTGGTGGCCCGCCGGTTTCCCCAGGTCCACCTCGTCGCCAACCCCAGCAACCGGGGCTACGCCGCGGCCACCAACCAGGCGCTGGCCGTGAGCCGGGGAGAATGGCTGCTGCTGCTCAATTCCGACACTGAGGTGCTCCCCGGGTCGCTGGACCGGCTGGTGGCCTGCCTGGCGAGCCGGCCCCAGGCGGGGGGGGCCTCCGCCCACCTGCTCAATCCAGATGGCTCGCTGCAGCGCTCCGTGCGCTCCTTCCCCTACCCCCTGCCCATGGCCGCCGAGGCGATCGGCCTGGCCCGGCTGTTCCCACGCTGGCGGGCGGTGTCCCGCTACCGGTTGCGCTACTGGAGCCACGACACCGAGATCGAGATCGAGCAGCCCACCTCCTCTGCCCTGCTGCTGCGCCGGCAGGCGCTGGACCAGGTGGGCGGGCTGGATGAGGGGTACCCCGCCGGCGGCTTCTACAGCGACGTGGACCTCTGCTTCCGCCTGCACCGGGCGGGCTGGCGCCTGGTCTATTGCCCGCAAGCGCCGGTCATCCACCACCTGGGGGCGAGCACCGGCCAGCTGGGCGCCGCCAAGTTTGCCCAATCGCATGCAGGGCTTTGCCACTTCTACCGCAAACATTACCCCGGAGGCCGCCACCTGCCCCGGCGCTTGCTGGTGGCCGCGCTGTCCTGGCTGTCACTGTGGCCCCGGCGCGCCCGGGCCGGCCCCCGGGAGGAGAAGCCATGAACAACCGCTTCGCCCTGGTTATCGTGGTCCTGCTGGTGCTGCTGCTGGTGCTGAACGTGATCGCCATCGGCCTTATCTCCGGCAGCCGCGGCGAGCTCTCCGGGCGCATCGTCAGCCTGGAGAAGGAGGTGAGCAGCCTCCAGGGTCAGCTGCGCGGCGTGCAGAACCAGCTGGCCGCCACCCAGACCCAGATCCTGGGGGCACTGCGCGAGCGCCCGTGAAGCCGGTAATCGCCATTGACGGGCCGGCGGGAGCCGGCAAGTCCACCATTGCCCGGCTGGTGGCCCGGCGGCTGGGCCTGCTCTACGTGGACAGCGGGGCCATGTACCGGGCGCTGGCCTGGCAGGCCCTGCAGCAGGTGATAGACCCGGCCAACGAGCGGGCCATCGCCCGCCTCTGCCGCACCACCCGGGTCACCCTGGAACCCCAGGGGGACGGCACCGCCCGTCTGCTGGTGAACCGCCGCCCGCTCGCGGTCGACCTGCGCACCCCGGAGGTGACCGAGTACGCCTCCCGCATCGCCGCCTATCCGGACGTGCGCGCCTGCCTGGTCGCCAGTCAGCGCCGCCTGGCCGCCCAGGGCGGGGTGGTGATGGAGGGGCGGGACATTCAGACCGTGGTCTGGCCCCAGGCCGAGGTGAAGATCTTCCTGATCGCCTCAGAGGGGGAGCGCGCCCGCCGCCGCCAGCGCGACCTGGAGCAGGCTGGCCGGAAGATGAGCCTGGACGAAGTGCGCCGGGAGCTCGCCGCGCGCGACCGGCGAGATGCCACCCGCGCCGCCGCCCCCCTGCGCCCGGCGCCGGAGGCGCTGACGGTGGACACCGACCGGCTCACCATCGAGCAGGTGGTGGAGGCCGTGCTCGCCGCGGTGCGGGAGCGGGTCGGCTTGTCCGGGTGAGCCCACCTCTGTTAAACTTGGTTGTCTGCGAAGGAAGGGAGTCACGCCATGCCCACCCCCGATGCCCGGGAACAGGTCCTGCGCCAGGCCCAGGAACGCCAGGTGCGCTTTATCGAGCTCTGGTTCACCGATATCCTGGGCAACCTGAAGAGTGTTGCCGTCCCTGACAGCGAGCTGGAAACTATCCTGGAATCGGGCAAGTGGTTCGACGGCTCCTCCATCACCGGCTACGCGGAGGCGGAGGAGAGCGACATCCTGGCCATGCCCGATGCCGCCACCTTCACCGTGCTCCCCTGGACCAACGGCGGCCAGGCTACCGCCCGCATGTTCTGCGACGTGCTCCAGGCCGACCTCACCCCCTACCCGGGCGACCCCCGCTGGGTGCTTAAGGAAACCCTGGCCCGGGCCGCCGCCCTGGGCTTCACCTTCAACGTCGGCCCCGAGCTCGAGTTCTTCTACTTCAAAGACAGCACCGCCGCCAGCGCGCTCGATGAAAAAGGCTACTTCGACTCCAGCCGCATCGGCAAGTCCAGCGCGGTGCTGGTGCGCACCGTGGAGGCCCTGCAGCGGGTGGGCATCCCGGTGGAGGCCTATCACCACGAGGTGGCCCACAGCCAGCACGAGATCGGGCTCTGCTACTGTGACGCGCTGCGCATGGCGGATAACGTCATGACCTACCGCACCGTGGTCAAGGAAGTGGCCCAGGAGGGTGATCTCTACGCCACCTTCATGCCCAAGCCCATCTTCGGCCAGGCCGGCAGCGGCATGCACGTGCACCAGAGCCTCTCCCGGGGCGGGGCCAACGCCTTCTTCGATCCTGGCGACCGCTGGCACCTCTCCCCGGTGGCCAAGCAGTTCATCGCCGGCCAGCTCCGCCACTCCCGGGAGATCTGCGCCGTGCTCGCGCAGTGGGTGAACTCCTACAAGCGGCTGGTGCCGGGGTACGAGGCGCCGGTGTACATCTCCTGGGCCCAGCGCAACCGCACCGCCCTCATCCGGGTGCCCCTGTACCGGCCCGGCAGCGATCAGGCCACCCGCGCCGAGCTGCGCTGCCCCGACCCGGCCTGCAACCCCTACCTGGCCTTTGCGGTGATGCTGGCAGCCGGACTGGAGGGGATCGAGCACAAGTACGAGCTCCCCGACCCGGTGGAGCCCAACATCTACCACATGCCCGCCGACCAGCGGGAGGAGCTGGGCCTGGAGCACCTGCCCTTCAACCTCATGGAGGCGGTGCGCGAGGCCGGCCAGAGCGACCTGGTGCGCCGCACCCTGGGCGAGCATGTCTTCGTGCGCTTCATCCGCAACAAGACCGCCGAGTGGGAGCAGGACCGGGTCCAGGTCACCTCGCACGAGATCGCCCGCTACCTGCCCATGCTCTAGCGGTACCGGTCTTGCTTGCCGTGCCCTGCCGGTGGGGGTATAATGTGGGCCCGGGTGACATTCATGCCCCGGGCCTGCTACATTTTGGTATGCTATCCTGGTGCCTACTTCATCCGACCCGCTGGGAGCGCCCATGAGATTGGCCTTCCTCACCGCTTCCTTCGCCCCCCAGGCTGGGGGCGTGGAGCGTCACGCCCGCCGGGTGGGGGCGGAGCTGGTGCGGCTCGGGCACCAGGTGCGGGTGCTCACCCGGGGCCTTCCCGGGGTCCCCGACCAGGACCAGGTGGACGGCATGCCCGTGCTGCGCCTGCCCCGGCGGCTGGACCCCCAGCAGCGGCGCCAAGCCCGGGAGTTCCTGGCCCCCTCCGACCTGGTGCACAGCCATGACGCCTATCCCCTGCTCAAATGGCGGCGCCTGCTTCCCCGCGTTCCCCGCTTTATGACCTGGCACGGGTACGAGGGCTGGCCCATCCCCTTGGAGGCGCGCCTGACGCGACGGCTGGCCTCTCTCATGGTCTCCGGGTCCATCTGCATGGGCGAGTTCATCTGCCGCTGGTATGGGCACGGGTGCGACGTGACCAGCTACGGGGCTATAGATCCGCCAGCCCAGGTGACCGCTCCTCCGGCCTCCGGTCCGGTGCTGCTGCTCGGGCGGCTGGAGCCGGACACCGGGGCGCTGGCGGCCATCGCCGCCCTGGGCCTGCTTCGGGAGCACCATGGGCAGTCACTGCCCCTGGTGGTCTGCGGGGACGGCAGCCTGCGCTCCCAGGCGGAGACGGCCGCCCGCGAGCAGGGCCTGGAGGCTAGCTTCCTGGGCATGGTGGATAACGTGGGCGAGCACCTCGCCGCCGCCCGCTGGGTGCTCTGCACCGGGTACCTGGGCATTCTCGAGGCCCTGGCGCATGGCCGGCTGGTGTTTGCCACCTACGACAACCCGCTCAAGCGCGATTACCTGGCCCTGCATCCCTGTGCCGGCCGCGGGCTGGTGGTGGCCGCGAGCCCGCTCGCGCTCTCCGGGCGGATGGCCGACTATGCCGCCCATCCCGAGCAGGAACAGGCCGAGCTGGCCTGGGCCGAGCCCTATGCCCGCGCCCAGACCTGGGAGGCGCTGGCCCGGCTTTACCTCGACCTCTACCGGGCCAAGGGGGTGAAGCCGTGAGCCGGCTCCCAGTCACCCTTATCTCCACCGTCTACCAGGAGGCCCAGGGGATCGGGGAGTTCCTGGATTCCATCGCCACCCAGACCCGCCTCCCCGACCAGGTGGTGATCGCCGACGCCGGCTCAGACGACGGCACGGTGGACATCATCCGCAGCTACCAGGACAAGCTGCCGCTCACCCTGCTGGTGACCCCCGGCGCCAACCGCTCCCGCGGGCGCAACCTGGCCATCTCCCAGGCGGCCCACCCCCTGATCGCCGCCGCCGATGCCGGCTGCCGCTTGGAGCCCGGGTGGCTGGAGGCCATCACCGCGCCGTTCGCCGAGGCCCAGCCCCCGGACGTGGTCTGCGGCTACTACCGGCCGGACCCGCGCACCCTGTTTGAGTGTGCGGTGGCCGCAGCCACCGTGCCCGCGGCCGCGGAGGTGGATCCGGCCACCTTCCTCCCCTCCGGGCGCTCGGTGGCCTTCACCCGGGAGGCCTGGAGCGCGGTGGGCGGCTACCCGGAGGGGGCTACCCTGAGCGAGGACACGCTTTTCGACCTGGCCCTGCGCGGGGCCGGCTACCGGTTCGCCTTCGCCCCCCAGGCGGTGGCCCGGTGGCGCCCGCAGGGCTCGCCCGCCCGGGTCTTTCGCCAGTTCTACCGCTATGCCCGCAGCGATGGCGAGCAGGGGCTGTGGTTCGGGCATTACGCCAAGGCCTACCTGCTCTGGGCGCTGGTGGCGGGGCTGGCCGCCCTGGGGTGGGGGTGGTGGCTGCTGGTGCTGGCGCTCACCTACTCGCTGCGCTACTGCTCACGCTCCCTGCGCCGAGGAGCGGGCCCGGGCGCCGCCCTGCTCTCGGTGCCGGTGATGCTGACGGTGGACGCCGCCCACGCCCTGGGCTATGCCGCCGGGCGGCTCGGCCGGCGGCGGAGAGGCCGGCCGTGAGCGCCCCCCTGGTGAGCCAGCTCACCTACAGCTACCGCCCGGTGACCGGCGGGGCCGATGCCTATGCCGATGACCTGCACCGGCTGCTGGGCGAGCTTGGCCTGCGCCGCCTGGTGTTCCAGCGGCCGGTCCGGGGCGCCCAGGGCGAGGATATCCGCTTCATCCCCAACCCGTTTGCCCGCCTGCCCTTCGCCTTCTGGACCCAGGCCCTGTTCGTGCCCTGCCGCTACTCGGAGCTGGGGCGCTCGCAGGCCATCGTCTGCCATTACCCGCCCTACCTGCTCTCCCTGCTCGGGCTGCGGGCCTGGCGACGGCGGCCGGTCCTGGTGGGGCTCTCGCACGGGGTGTTCTGGGATGACTGGCCCCGCGCCCTGCGCAGCCGGGCCAAGCGCGCGCTGGCCCGCGCTGCCTTTCGTCGGGCGGACGCCTAC
>Ga0315284_10010277_pt1 | contig 13336 bp, 21 predicted proteins | sample YL17G09_16_MG_FD_203696 | JGI IMG/M metagenome (GOLD analysis project Ga0315284, IMG submission 203696) | Sediment microbial communities from Yellowstone Lake, YNP, Wyoming, USA - YL17G09_16 | ecosystem: Environmental > Aquatic > Freshwater > Lake > Sediment | place: USA: Wyoming | collected...
GGAAGCAAAACCACCGCAATCGCGAAGATGATCGGGATCACGCCAGCGGTGTTCACGCGGATGGGCAGAAAGCTGCTGCCGCCCGAATAGACCCGCGTGCCGACCACCCGCTTCGCCGACTGAATGGTGATCCGCCGCTCGCCCTTGGTGATGTAGATGATTCCCGCGATCGTCACTAGCCAAAGGACCAGCAGCAGGAAGATATTGAACCACGAGTAGATGCCGGCGTGCCAGCTCTTATAGGTGGCGCTGATCTCGACCGGCATGCGAGCGACGATCCCCGCGAAGATGATCAGCGAGACCCCGTTTCCAATGCCTTTGTCCGTGATCCGCTCGCCCAGCCACATCAGGAAGCAGGTGCCGCCCGTCAGCGTGATGATGATCGGCACCAGCCCTATCCCGCCCACGTGCAGGATCGAACCGCCGCCCGGCACCTGATACTGCCGAAGCATGGCGCAGGTCATCGACGCCTGGAGAATCGCCAGGATGATGGTCAGCCAGCGTGTCCACTGAGAGATCTTCTTTCGTCCGCTCTCGCCCTCTTTCGCCAGCTCGGCGATGCGCGGGATGGCGATCCCCAGCAGCTGGAAGATGATCGAGGCGTTGATGTAGGGCATAATCCCCATCGCCAGGATCGAGAACTTCCGGAACGCGCCACCCGTGAATGCATCCATCAGGCCGAGCAGGCCGCCCTCCGTCAGCGCGGCCATCGCATTCTTGTTCACCCCCGGGATGGGGATGTGCAGGCCGACCACGTAGATCGCGAACATCCCGAAAACATACAGGAGGCGCTTTCTCAGGTCCGGCAGCTTATAGGCGGCTATCACTGGCGCCAGCACACTGGACACGTCAGATTACCTCCGCAGTCCCTCCGGCGGCTTCGATCTTCGCCTTCGCCGACGCGCTGAAATGATGGGCGCGCACCGTCAGCGCCTTGTTCAACTCACCGTTGCCCAGCACGCGCACGCCATCGTGCATCTCGCGCACCACGCGCCGCTCCATCAGCAACTCCGGCGTCACCACCGTGCCGGCATCGAAACCTTCCAGTCGGCCCACATTCACCTCGGCATACTCGCGGGCGAACACGCCCAGGTTGCGCGCCGACTTCCCCATTCCCCGGCGCTTCCGCAGCCGCCGGTACAGGGGGGTCTGGCCGCCCTCGAACCCAGGGCGAACCTGCTCGCGGGCCTTCTGCCCCTTCATCCCCCGCGTCGAGGTCTTCCCGTGGCCGGAACCCATCCCCCGGCCCACTCTCTTCTTCCTATGCTTGGCCCCGGGCGCGGGGCGAAGATCACCGATGTGCATGTCCCATACCTCTAGCCAGACATCTGCCAGGCTGCTTCAGATCAACCGCACGGCCCGAGCGAATCCCTACTCGCCCTTCTCCTCGTCGATCTCCTCGAACGCCACCAGATGGTGAAGCTTGCGCACCATCCCCCGGATCGACGGGGTGTCCGGCCGCACCACCGCGCGGTTCATCCGGGTCAGCCCCAGGATGCGGGCGGTTTCCTTCTGGTCCTTCGGATGGCCAATCACGCTGCGGCGAAGGGTGATGCGAAGCTGCTTCATCACTCCACCTCCCCTTCCGTCTCCACTGCCACCGGCGCCTGAAGGCCCACCAGGTGATACCTGTCGCCGATCTCCTCCGGCTTCCGGCCCCGCCGCGCCGCCACGTCGCGGATGGTTTGCAGGCTCTGCAAGCCCTTTAGCGTCGCCCGCGCGATGTTGATCGGGTTGTCCGACCCCAGCGACTTGGAGAGCACGTCCTTGATTCCCACAGCCTCCACCACCGCCCGCACCGCGCCACCCGCGATCACGCCCGTGCCGGGAGAGGCCGGCTTCAGCAGCACTCGCGCCGCCCCATACCGCATCTCGACCGCGTGCGGAATGGTGCCGCCCAGGAGCTTGATCTTCACCATGCCCTTCTTCGCGTCCTCAGTCGCCTTTCGCACCGCCTCCGGCACCTCCGACGACTTGCCCAGCCCCACGCCAACCGTGCCGCGCTTGTCGCCGACGACCACCAGGGCGCTCCAACGTAACGTCCGGCCGCCCTTGTGCACCTTCTGCACCCGGTTCAGAGCAACCAGTTTCTCTTCGATCGCGTCGCCCGCCTCCTCATCGACGCCGCGGGGCGCCCGATCAGGTCGATTTGTCCTGCTTCCAGGCCGCTCCGGCCCTCGCCCCGTTCTACCACCAAACCGATTCGTCAACATGCCAGCTCCTTAGGAAGCTGCATCAAGACCGGGCCCCATGCTCCGCATTCCTCCCGGTACGGCTTTGATACAGCCTGCACGACCGGTTCCACTACCCAACTCCAGACAGTCGCATCAGGGCTCCCGGCGGCCCGGCACGATGCTATCGCGTCGGCCCCGCTGCCGCTCACTGCAACCTCAGTCCGCCCTAGAACTTCAGTCCCGCTTCGCGGGCGCCGTCGGCCAACGCCTTGACCCGGCCGTGATAGAGATAACCCCCGCGATCGAACACCACCTCGGAGATTCCGGCCGCCAGCGCTCTCTCCCCGACTGCCTTGCCCACTGCCTTCGAGGCCGCCAGGTCCCGCTTCGAGCTTCCCTCGGCCACTAGTTCCGGCTCCCGGGAGTCGGCCTCGGCCAGCGTGCGCCCCGAGTCATCATCGATCAACTGCGCGTACATGTAGCGCAGGCTGCGGAACGCGTACAACCGAGGGCGCGCCTGGGTGCCCGAAACGCGCTTGCGGACGCGGCGATGGCGCCTGATGCGGGCGGTATCCTTATGATGAGCAATCACCTGCGTAACTCCCTGTTGTCATTGGCGGTCGCCAATCTATCGGGCGCTGGCCTGCGCCGCCTTACCAGCCTTGCGTCGCACGCGCTCGCCCCGATAGCGGAACCCTTTGCCCTTGTACGGCTCGGGCTTCTTCAGATCGCGCAGCCGGGCCGCGGTCAAGCCCAGCACCTCCTTGTCGATCCCCCGCAAAGTGAGGCGGACCGACAGGTAGCTGTTCTCCAGCGTCGGCACGAACGTCTCCATCTGAGCCAAGATCCCCTCCGGCAGGTCGAACACCACGGGATGGGAGAATCCCAATTGCAGGGTCAACTTCTGCCCCTGCGGCTGAATCCGGAAGCCCACTCCGTAGAGCTCCAACACCCGCTCGTATCCCTGGCTCACTCCCTGCACCATGTTCGCCACCAGCGAACGGGTGAGACCGTGCAGCGCCCGGTGCTGCTGGCTGTCCGAAGGCCGGGAAACCAGAATGGTCCCCTCCTCCACGGCGAGCGAAATCGCCCCCGGCAGCACCCGGGAAAGCTCTCCCTTCGGCCCCGTGACCGTGATCTGCTGGCCGCTCATGCCCGCCGTAACGCCGGCGGGAAGCAGTATTGGCGCTTTGCCTATGCGAGACATGGCAACTTCCCCTTACCAGACATGACAGAGGACTTCGCCGCCCACCCGTCGGCGGCGCGCCTCCCGATCTGTCAACACTCCCTGCGAGGTGGACATCACCGCCACCCCCAGGCCGCCCATCACTCTGGGCACGTGCTCGGCGTCCACATACACCCGCACCCCCGGCTTGCTCACCCGCTTCAGCCCCTGAATCACCCGCTCCCGGCTCGGGCTGTAGCGCAGGTGGATGCGGATCTGCCCCTGCCGCTTGTCGTCCACCAGGTCGTACTTTTGGATGTACCCCTGGGCCTTCAGCACCTTCGCCAACTCCAGCTTCAGCTTGGAGACCGGGATCAGCACGTGCTCCTGGCGCACCTGGTTGGCGTTGCGTATTCGAGTTAGCATGTCAGCAATCTGGTCGGTAACAGCCATCGGTCCTTTTCCTACCAGCTCGACTTCGTGACGCCCGGCAACAACGCCCGGTGCGCCATCTCTCGCAAGCATATCCGGCACATCCCAAACCGCCGGTAGTACGCCCGCGGTCGACCGCAGATCTTGCATCGGTTATACCGACGCACCTTGAACTTCGGTGGGCGCTGGGACTTGACGATCAGTGACGTCTTTGCCATCCTATCCTCCGCCTCCTAAACTTCCCGCAGCGGAAGACCAAACTCCCGCAGCAGCGCCAGGCACTCTTCGTCCGTCCCGGCTGTGGTCACGATGGTCACGTTCATGCCCTGCACCCGGGTGACCTTATCGATGTCGATCTCGGGGAAAACGCTCTGCTCTTTCAGCCCGAGGTTGTAGTTGCCCCGACCATCCACCGCCTCTGCCGGCAGACCCCGGAAGTCCCGGATCCGCGGCAGCGCCAGGCTCACCAGGCGATCGAAGAACTCATACATCCGGTCCCCGCGCAGCGTCACCTTGCACCCGACCGGATTCTTCTCTCGCACCCGGAACTGCGCGATGGACCGCTTCGAGCGAGCGATCACCGGCTGCTGCCCGGTGATGATCGCCAGGTCCTTCATCGCCGAGTCCAGGATCTTCGGGTCCTGCGTCGCCGCGCCCACGCCCATGCTGACCACGATCTTCGAGAGCCGCGGCGCCTCCATGATCTGGCGATACCCGAATCGCCGGATCAGCGACGGCGCGATCTCCTGGAAATAGCGGTCCTTGAGGCGCGGCCGCGGCGGCGGCTCTACCGTCACCTCAGGCTTCTCGTCCTTTTCTTTTTCCTTCTTGCGAGCAGGCATCTGCGTCCTTTATCTGAATCCGTCAGTCGCTCTCAGTTGGTTGCTTCGGTAGCTAGTTGCCGAGGAAACCGCATCTCGCTGCCGAAACCCGTCCTCACCGGATGGCGTCTACCGCCTCACCGCATCGCCGGCACAACCGCACCGGCTTTCCCTCCACCTCGCCCGACCGCACCTTCGTCGGGTGGTCGCAGCGAGGGCAGACCAGCATGATGTTCGCCACCGCGATCGGCCCGGGCTGCTGGATGCGGCCCGACTGCAGTTGCTGGGCGCGCGACGCCCGGCCCCGCGGCCGGCTGTGCTTGGTCACCATGTTCACGCCCTCGACCACCACCCGCCGCTTGTCCGGCATGATCCGCATCACCCGGCCCCGCTTCCCCGGCCGGCGATTCGCTTCTCTCCGCTGCGCCTCCGGGTCCAACCGCGCCAGTTCCTCCGGGGTCAATCGCGACTCCCGGTCCCGCCCCGAGCGGACGAAGATCGTGTCGCCAACCTTGATATGCAGCTTTGCGGGCTGCGCCACAGCCTTGGCCTTGGCGGGCATCTAGATCACCTCCGGCGCCAGCGAAACGATCCGCATGAACTCTTTCTCTCGCAGCTCCCTCGCCACCGGACCGAACACCCGGGTCCCGCGCGGGTTGCGCTGCTCACCGATCATCACCACCGCATTGTCGTCGAACCTGATCACCGACCCGTCCGCACGACGCAGCGGCTGCGTCTGCCTCACAACCACCGCCTGCGCCACCTCTCCCTTCAGGATCGGCGCGCCCGGCGTCACCTGCTTCACCGCCACCCAGATGGTGTCGCCAACCCGCGCATACTGCTTGTGCGAGCCGCCCTTCACCCGGATGCACTCCACGACTCGCGCCCCGGAGTTGTCCGCCACCTTCAATCGTGTCCGAAGTTGGATCATGTCAAGTTCCCTGCCAGAACCCGTCTGTCCCGGACTTCGCGCGGCCGCCTAAGAGGCGCCTGCGCCCGGCTACTGGTGCTTCTCCTTCTCTTTCTTGGCGGCCTCGACGATGGCCTGCTGCAAGTGAGGAGGCACCTCCTGATAGTGCCCAAACCTCATCGCGTAGCTGCCGCGACCGCCCGTCAAAGAGCGGAGTTCGGAGGCGTAAGCCGCCATCTCCGCCAGCGGAACCAGCGCCCGCACCACCTGGTAGTCGCCCTGCGGCTCCATCCCCAGAATGTTGCCCCGCTTGGCGTTCAACGCCCCGATCACATCCCCCATCTGCTCCGCCGGCACTACCACGTCAACCTCGACCACGGGCTCGACCAGGATCAGCCCGGCTTCCTCCACGCCCTTCTGCAAGGCCTGCTGGCCCGCCAGCCTGAACGCCAGGTCTGACGAGTCCACCGAGTGGGAGGAGCCGTCATCCAGAATCGCCCGGAAATCCGTCAACGGATAGCCCGCGAGCACGCCCACGTCCAACGCATCGCGGACCCCCTTCTCCACCGCCGGGATGTAGTTCCGAGGCACCGAACCGCCCTTCACCTGGTCCACAAACTCGAATCCGGCTCCCCGCGGCAGGGGCTCGAATCGCATCCACACATCCCCGAACTGACCCCGCCCGCCGGTCTGCTTCTTGTGCCGGCCCTGCACCCGAGACTTGCCCCGGATGGTCTCCCGGTACGGGATCTTGGGCGCGCCCGTCTCCACCGCCACCCCATACTTGCGCTGCAGCCTGTTCACCACGATCTCCAGGTGCAGATCGCCCATCCCGGAGAGAATCGCCTCTTTGGTGTCGGCGTTCATGGCGTAGACCACCGTCGGGTCTTCCTCCACGATCCGCGCCAGCGCGCTTCCCACCTTGTCCTCGTCCGCCCGGGACTTCGCCCTGATCGAGACCGAGAACACCGAGGAGGGCAGATCGACCCCCGGCAGCGCAATCGGGTTCGCTTCGTCGCACAGCGTGTCTCCGGTGACGGTCACTCGCAGCTTTGCCACCAGGCCCATGTCGCCCGCCGCCACGCTCGGCACGCCCTGCTGCTTCCGTCCCACCGGCGCCAGCAGCGGGCCCACCCGCTCCCGCTCGCTGTGGGTCAAGTTGTAGACCTGCGCGTCGCCGAAGAGCGTTCCCGAGTACACTCGGAAGTAGGTCAGTCGCCCCGCATAGGGGTCGGCGGTGGTCTTGAACACCAGCGCGCTCATCGGCGCCTCGGCCTGACACGGCCGCTCTTCCTTCTCACCGCTGCGAGGGTTCGTGCCCGCGGCCGCGCCTATCTCCTCCGGGGCCGGAAAATCGCCCACGATGGTGTCGAGCAGCGCCCGAATGCCGATCATTTTCGGTGAGGCCGCCGCCAGCGTGGGAACCACCTTCCCCGCCAGCGTCGCCGCTCGCAAGCCCTGCACGATCTCCTGAGGAGTGAGCGTTTCCTCCATCAGGTACTTCTCCATCAACTGATCGTCGGACTCGGCCGCGGCCTCGATCAACTTCTCTCGGTACTCGGCCACGGTGGAGGCCATCTCCTCCGGAATCGGGGCCTGGGATTCCTTGCCGTTGGCCGCCACGTAAGCGACGCCCTTCACCAGGTCCACTACGCCGCTCACGTTGACCTGGGAACCGATGGGAATGGATACCGCCACCGCGTTCCAGCCCAGCCGCTCCCGAATCTGCGTCAGCGTGCGGGCAAAATCCGTATGCTCTTTGTCAATCTTCGTTATCACCACCAGCCGGGCCAGGCCCTTTTCCGCCGCCTGCCGCGCGTACCGCTCGGTCTGCACCTGCACCCCGGCGAGGGCGTCCACGGCGACGATGACGCCGTCCGCCACTCGCAGCCCCGCCGCCACCTCGCCCCCGAAGTCAGCGTAGCCGGGCGTATCGAGCAGGTTGATCTTCCGCCCCTCCCACTCGTGCGGCAGGAAGGCCATCGAGATCGAAATCTTCCGCTCGATCTCCTCCGGGTCGGTATCTGAGGCCGTGGTCCCGGCATCGACTGAGCCGAACCGCTCGATGGCGCCGCTCGCGAACAGCATCGCCTCCGACAGCGATGTCTTGCCCGACTGGCCATGCCCGATCAGCGCCACGTTGCGAATTCGGCCGCCTTCGCTCATCTTCATCCCTCAGAAGCCTCCTGCCATCCCGGACCCCGGCCTACTTCGCCTTCTCCAGGATCTCCGTGACCACCCACCGCTTCGTCTTGCTCAGCGGCCTGGACTCCCGGATTCTCACCCGGTCGCCGACGCCGCATTCGCTCTTCTCATCATGCGCCTTGTAGCTGGCGCTGCGGCGGATCACCCGCTTGTACCGCGGGTGCCGCACCAGGCGATTCACCGCCACCACCACGGTCTTGTCCATGGCGTCGCCGGTCACCACGCCCTCGCGTATCTTCCGCCTGCCTCGCTCCGTATTCGTCGACTCAGCCATTGCTTTCTCGCTCGTGCAGAATCGTCAGTATCCGGGCGATATTCTTGCGCACTTCCCGGATCCGCCGCGGGTTCTCCAGTTGCTGCGTCGCCGCCTGGAACCGCAGGTTAAACTGCTCCTGCCGGTCCTTCTCCAGTTGCTCCCGCAGCTCTTGGGCCGTCATCTCTTTCAGCGCTGCTGCCTTCATCCGGATCACTCCCGTATCGGCCCGCGTCACTCCCGGGCCGCGTCATCACCACTCTCAGGCGACGCCGGCTTCCTCCGCCTCTGCTTCCGCGACCACCCCGGCATCCGCCCGGGTCATGAACTTGGTGCGGATCGGCAGCTTGTGCGCCGCTTTCCGCAGCGCCTCCTTCGCGATGTCCGGCGTCACGCCGCCCATCTCGAACAGCACCCGGCCCGCCTTCACCACCGCCACCCAGAACTCGGGCGACCCCTTGCCGCTTCCCATGCGGGTTTCCGCCGCCTTCGCGGTCACCGGCTTGTCCGGGAATACCCGAACCCAGACTTTCCCGGCGCGGCGTATGTAACGCGTCATGGCGACGCGGGCGGACTCGATTTGCCTGCTGGTCATCCAGCAGTTCCCCATCGCAACCAGAGCGTACTCACCGGAGACAATGGTGTTGCCCCGGGTGGCCTTACCCCTCCGCCGGCCCCTCTGCTGCTTCCGAAACTTGACCTTCGACGGCATCAACATTGCTCTTCAGCTCCTCTGATTGCGCCTGCTCCGGCGCCGCCATGGACTCGTCCCCGGCCTCCCCTTCGCCTTCGGCCCTGCGCGCCGGGCCTACCCGACGCCAACCCCGCCGCGGCTTCTCTGACGGCGCGGCCGCCTGCCGCTCCGGCTGCGTCGCCGACTGCTTCGCCTCCGGCAGGATATCCCCGCGGTAGATCCATACCTTGATGCCAATGTTGCCCGACGGCGTTCGCGCCTCGGTGAAGCCATAGTCGATGTCCGCACGGATCGTGTGCAGCGGGATGCTGCCTTCCCGGTCGCCGTACTTGCGCGACATCTCCGCTCCCCCCAGCCGCCCCGAGCAGAGCACGCGGATGCCCTTCGCTCCCGCCTTCATCGTCCGCTGCAACGCCTGGCGCACCGCCCGCTTGAACGCGATCCGTCGCTCGATCTGCCCCGCGATGTTCTCCGCCACCAAGGGCGCGTCAAGCTCGGGCTGGCGGATCTCCTGCACGTTGATGTGCACCTTCCGGCTCACGATCCGCTCGATGTCCACCCGCATCTCATCGACGCCGCGGCCGCCCCGGCCGATGATGATCCCCGGCCTCGCGGTGTGCAGCGTCAGCTTCAGCATGTTCGGCGCCCGTTCGATCTCGATCCGGCTGATGCCCGCGTCCACGCTCCGCCCCCGCGGGCCCGCCTGGCGGCCGCTCTCGGCGAAACGCTCTCGCAGCATCCGACGCACCTTCGCGTCCTCCAACACCCACTCGCGATAGGTCGCCTTCCCTGCGTACCACCGGCTGTCCCAGTCGCGAATGATGCCGAGCCGAAATCCGATCGGGTTTACTTTCTGTCCCATGCGACTCTCCTCACCGCTCCTCGTCGCTCAACACCACGGCGATGTGGCTGATCCGCTTGTGGACGCTCGCAATGCGGCCGCCCGAGGCGAACCGATACCGTTTCATGGTCGGGCCCTCGTCCGCATAGGCCGACTCCACCCACAGCTCATCCCGCGCCATGCCGTGGTTGTTCTCCGCGTTCGCGGCCGCCGAGTTCACCACCCGCCTGACCTCTCGCGCCGCCGCATGTGGCAGCACGATCAGCAACGCTTGCGCCTCCTTCAGGGGGAGGCCCTGGATCAGCTTGGTGATCCGCCGCGCCTTGCGCGACGACATCCTGATATAGCGAGCTACCGCCTTCGCTTGCATACTTGTGTCCCTCAGTCCGTGTCCATTCGATATCCAGTCATTACTTCAGCGAGCTGGAGCGCTCGGTGTGGTGCCCATGGCCCCGGAAGTGGCGGGTGGGCGCGAATTCGCCCAGCTTGTGGCCCACCATGTTATCGGTGATGAACACCGGCACGTGCCTCCGGCCGTCGTAGACCGCAATGGTGTGCCCGATCATGTCCGGCACTATCGTCGAGGCCCGCGTCCACACCTTGATGATGCGCTTCTCGCCGCTCGCGTTCATCTTCGCGATCTTCTTCACCAGGCTCGGGTGAATGAATGGGCCCTTCTTCAGGGATCTCGGCATCTGCAATAACCTCGCTGCCGCCTACTTGGCGCCTCTGCGTCTCACGATCATCTTGCTGCTCGCCAGGTTCCGTCGCCGCGTCTTCATGCCCAAAGCGGGCTTGCCGGTCGGGCTCACCGGGCTCTTGCGGCCTATCGGGCTCTTCCCCTCGCCACCCCCGTGCGGATGATCCCGCGGGCTCATCACCACGCCCCGCACGTGCGGCTTATGGCCCAGCCATCGCTTCCTGCCAGCCTTGCCCAGCTTGATGTTGCTGTGATCGGCATTGCCGACCTGCCCGATGGTGGCGCGGCAGCCGATGTAAACCATCCGCATCTCGCCCGACGGCATCCGCAGCGTGGCGAACTTGCCTTCTTTCGCCAGCAACTGCGCCCCGCTCCCGGCGCTCCGGCAGAGCTGACCGCCCTTGCCCGGCGCCAGCTCGATGTTGTGCACGATCGTACCCACCGGGATCCCCTGCAGCGGCAGGGCGTTGCCCGGGCGAACTTCCAGCGTCTCGCCGCCCCGCGCCTGCGCGCCCATGGCGGTCCCCGACATCACCATATCGCCTGTGCTCAGCCCCTGGGGAGCGAGGATGTAGCGCTTCTCGCCGTCCGCGTAGTGCAGCAGCGCGATGCGCGCCGACCGGTTCGGGTCGTACTCCAGGCTCGCCACCTTCGCCGGCACCATATCCTTGGTGCGGCGGAAGTCGATGATCCGGTACTGCCGCTTGTGGCCGCCCCCCCGGAATCGCACGCTGACCTGGCCGGTGTTATCCCGCGCCCCGCTGCGCTGCAGCGGCGCCAGAAGGCTCTTCTCCGGCTCCTTGCCCGTCAGCTCGCTCCGGTCGTCTCGCGTCATGTGCCGCCGGCTGGGCGTGAATGGCTTGTATCCCTTAACCGCCACGATCTGCTCCTTCACCCATCACTGCCATGGCGCTCATCACAGACCCTCGAAGGCAGGGATAGTGCCTGCGCTCAGAGTCACGATCGCTTTCTTCCAGGAGACGGTGTGGCCCTCGGCCCGGCCCCGTCGGCGCCCGTAGCCGCCCATTCTCCTGCGCTTACCCTTCACCGTGAGGGTGTTCACCTTCGACACCCGCGTGCCGGAGAAGATCTTCTCCACCGCCTGTTGAATCTCGACCTTGGTGGCGCCCTTCGCCACCTCAAAGGTGTACTTGCGCCTGGTGGTCTGTGTCACGCTCTTCTCGGTCAAGATGGGACGAACCAAAATGCTGCGATGGTCTTTCATGAAACTCGCGCCTCCAACTGCGGCAGCGCGTCCGTGACGATCACCACTTTCCGCGCGGAGATCACGTCGTAGGCGTTCACCCTCGCTGCGTCCACCACCCGGAAATCGGGGAGATTGCGGCCGCATCGGACAATGATCTCGCTGGGCTGTCCCAGCACCAGCAGCGCGCCTCGCGCCCCGCCCAGCGCCGTCATCACCGTGACCAGCGCCCTCGTCTTGGCTTCTGTCAGCTCGAACGGCTCCACCAGCATGACGCTGCCCGCCGCCGCCTGCGCCTCAAGCGCCGCGCGGAGACCCGCGCCCTTCAGCGACTTGCCCATCCGCTGGCGATAATCCCGCGGGCGCGGACCTGTCACCAATCCCCCGCCAACGCGGCCCGGCGGCGTGCGGTCGCCCACCCGGGAGCGGCCCGTGCCCTTCTGCCGCCACAGCTTCCGGGTGCTTCCGGCCACTTCCGATCGGGTCTTCGTGCTCGCCGTTCCCTGCCGCTTCGCGGCCAGCTCGGCGGTCACGACCTGATGCAGCACGGCGGCGTTGGCCCCCTCCCCGAAGATCGACGCGGGAAGCTCCATCTCGCCTGCCTGCGTCCCGCTGACACTATGAATGGGAAGCGTCGCCATGGTTACTCGCCCTCCTTGGCCTGCTTGCCGACGGGCGCCCGGCGAGTGACCATCACCAGAGATCCGATAGGACCCGGGACCGACCCGTGGAGGGCGATCACGCCCTTTTCGGTGTCCACCATCTCGACCTGCAGCCCCTTCACCGTCACTCTCACATTGCCCATGTGGCCCGGCTTGCGCCACCCCTTGAAGGTGCGCGCCGCGTCCGTCGCGCCGCTGGAGGCGGGGCGGCGGTGAGACATCGAGCCGTGGCTGGCCGGGCCGCCGCTGAAGTGATAGCGCTTCTGCACCCCGGCGAAGCCCTTGCCTTTCGAAGTGGCGGTCACGTCGACCGTCTCGCCGACCTCGAAAATCTCGGCGCCGATCTTCGCCCCGATGGCATAGGCGTCGCAATCGGTGAGCCGAAACTCGGCCAGATGGCGCACCGGTGGCATCTCCGCGCCGGCCTTCTTCAGATGACCCAGGCGCGGCTTGTTCAGTCGCTTCGCCGGGACTTCGTCGAACCCGAGTTGGAGCGCGTCGTAGCCGTCCTTCTCCGCGGTCTTGCGCTGCACCACGTGACAAGGGCCGGCCAGGACCACCGTTACGGCGTGCGCCCGTCCGTTCTCGCCGAAAACCTGCGTCATCCCTAGTTTGCGGCCCAACAGGGCCTTCTGGACAGCTTTCAACGCAGTTCCTCTACCATCTTGTCTTCCGACCGTCACCGGGAGTGGTCCGGCAGGCGACTAGCCCGCCGGAGTGGCCCCGCTACAGCTTGATCTCGATGTCAACGCCGCCCGGCAGATCGATGCGCATCAACGCATTGATCGTCTCCGGGCTCGGCTCCAGGATATCGATCAGCCGCTTGTGCGTCCGCATCTCGAAATGCTCCATCGACTCTTTGTCGATGAACGGAGAGCGGATGACGCAGAACTTGTTGATCTCCGTGGGCAGAGGGATCGGTCCTGCAATCCGCGCCCCGGTTCGACGCGCGGTATCCACGATCCGCACCGCCGACTGATCCAGCAACCGGTGATCGAAGGCCTTCAAGCGAATCCGTATCCGCTCGCCCGGCCCTCTTTTCTCAGTTCTCCGCATCCACTATCCTCCAAAGGCGCTGCGCGCTCGCGCCGCGCTCACCGTCTCGTTGCTCATCCTCGTCCCGGCGGTCTCCCCCCGAGGTCGGAGATCTACTGCACCACCTTCACCACGACGCCGGCGCCCACGGTGCGGCCGCCTTCCCGAATCGCAAACCGCAGCCCCTCTTCCATCGCAATCGGCTGGATCAGTTCCACTTCCATGGTCACGTTGTCCCCG